>Ga0136560_1000152_pt1 | contig 29671 bp, 33 predicted proteins | sample AntRauMeHopE1497_FD_104925 | JGI IMG/M metagenome (GOLD analysis project Ga0136560, IMG submission 104925) | Saline lake microbial communities from Rauer Islands, Antarctica - Metagenome Hop E1 #497 | ecosystem: Environmental > Aquatic > Non-marine Saline and Alkaline > Saline | place... | reverse complement strand
TACGGTAATTTCCGATTGTACGGCATTGGGCATATCTACAAAGTTGATCTGTGTGTACTGCGCATCGTTTGGACTGGAAAAGCTAAAAGAGGGCGGCACCGCTTTTGTCCAAGGGGTAAAATGTTCCTCGGCCAATTTCTTTACCGCTTTAAATTCCACATCCCCTATAACGATCAAATAGGCATTGGCAGGCACAAAGTAATTGCGGTAAAACGCTTCCGCATCGGTAAGTTTTACCTTGTTTACGCTAGCCTCGGTGGTAAATTCCCCATAGGGATGATTCTTGCCGTAGGCAAGGGCAAGCTGCACCCTAGAAGCTATGGCGGCCACATCCTTTTCCTGCGTCTTAAGAACGGTAATCAATTTTTCTTTTTCCTTGTCAAACTCCTCTTGTGTAAAATTCGGATTTATGGCCGCATCTGCCATCAGTTCCATTATTCTTGGGAAGTATTTGGAAAGCGAACTGGCAAAGGCACCTTGGGAGCCAAAGCTCATGCGCGCGCCAAGAAAATCTATTTCCTCGTTAAATTCGTCCTTGCTTATATTCTTGGAACCTTTTCCCATAAGGCTGCCGGTTAAGCTGGATACGCCAGCTTTATCGCCTTCCAATACGGGAGGGTTATCTATGGTCAACTGTATGGAAACCCTTGGTAACTTATGGTTTTCTACCACCAGCACCTTAAGGCCATTTTTCAACTCGAAGGTTTGTGGCTCTTTAAGGTTTACTTCCGGGGCAGGCCCCGGTTCGGGCATTTTGCTGCGGTCCACTTGTGCCGGTAGCGACACTACGGTAAAGACTGCGATAACCAATAAAAATATTTTTTTCATCTGTTGCTATTTATTTGTTTTTTTTAATTGTTAGATTTTCGCATTCGCTAGGCGGGTGTAATCTTGCCTGTTGGCAAATACGTTCGCCAATCAACATTTTGATGAATGTCAACTTTTTGACATGGCTCGTTTCATTATGGTTTTTAGTTTGCCGGGTTTTCTTCCGGTAGGTAATCTATGACCACTCTTTGGTTAGGGTTAAGGTATTTCTTCGCTACTTCCATGATTTCCTCACGGGTAATGGAACGGTATATCTCTATTTCCTCATTGATGAGCGAGGTATCGCCATACAGCATATAGTTTGTTGCCAAAGATCCCGCAATGCCTTCTACACTCGCATTGGAGTTCACAAATCTGTTCTCGAACTTGTTCTGTAGTTTTTGATAATCCTTCTCGGATATTATGGTGGTCCGCGCCTTGGCAATTTCTTCTTCAATAGAGGTGTTCAATGTTTCTAAGCTGGTTTCCCCGACCGGAAGCGCAAAAACAAGGTACATGCCATAGTCTTCCTGTCCAATGTTAAAAGCGCCTACTTGGAGGGCTTCTTTTTGGTCGTCTACCATTTTCTTATAAAGTTTGGAGGAAGGGCCATCGCTCAAGTAGGAGGACAACATATCCAACACATAGGCGTCCCTAGTCCTAAACCCCGGCGTGCGATACGCTATTATGGTAGCTGGAATCTGAATATTCGGGTCGTATGCCTTGGCGCGTATTTCGCTTGTAATCGGGTCTTCTTGTGGATAGTTCCGTGAAATTGTTCTTCCCCTTGGAATGTCTTTGAAATATTCCGAAATCCATTTTTTGGTCTGTGCGATATCGATATCCCCTGCAACGACCAATGTCGCATTGTTTGGAACATAATAGTTCTCCTTATAGGCGATAAACTCATCTAATGTGGCCGCATCCAAATCTTCCATATAACCTATGTTAGGGTCTTTGTAGGGATGTTTTTTAAACAGGTTCTCAGATACGGCAAAGGTTAGTTTTCCGTAGGGCGAATTGTCGTACCGCAATCTTTTTTCCTCTTTTATGACTTCATTTTGGGTGTCTATCCCGTCTTGGTTGATAATGGGGTGAAGCATTCTCTCCGACTCCATCCAAAGGCCCAATTTTAAATTATTGGAGGGGAACACTTCATAATAGTAGGTTCTATCTTGTGAGGTGCTGGCATTGTTGGTGCCCCCATTGGAGGATACAATTTCAAACCATTTTCCTTTTTCTATGTTTTCAGTGCCCTCAAATAGCAAGTGCTCAAAAAAATGTGCCATTCCTGTTCTGCCTTCCGTTCTGTCCTTTCCGCCTACATGGTACATGACGCCCGTGGTGACCAAGGGTGCTGTATTGTCTTGATGAAGGATTACGTGTAGACCGTTGTCCAAGTCGTATTCCTCATAGGTTACCTCCTGCGCGGTAGCTATTGCGCAGGAAAGTAGTAAGGCCGAGGCCCCAAGTAGTGTTTTTTTCATTTTTTTAATGTTTAGTTTTCGTTTGTTGTATAGGTACCTATTTGAGGATGAAAGTTACAGCATTTTTACTTTTTGTAAGTAGAATCTTCCAGTTTAACTTTATCTTTAACATCGTATTAAATTGATTTTCCGTTAATATTCACTACATTATCATTTAAAACTAAAAATTACCTATGAAAAGATTTGCATTGCCCATACGCTTCGGGATAGCCACCAGCGGAAGTTTAATTGCCTATTTCCTGGTATTGTCCCTTTTTGGATTGCACACCAATGTGTTCTACAGTCTCTTTAACGCTGTTATTACCGGATTTGGAATTTATGAGGCTATCAAGTATTTCAAATTGGAACATGGAAAAGCATTCAGATACACTACGGGTTTTACTACAGGACTGACTACGGGCGGGATGGCCACAATAGCCTTTACCCTCTTTTTTGCTTTATATTCTACCGAATTAAATCCTGGGTTTCTTGAGGAGCTTTCTGCACAATGGGCCGGCGAGTATGAAAGTTTTGAGGCTATCGTGTTCTTCGTGGTAGCCATAATGGGTTTTAGCACTACTGTTGTGCTTACCCTGACTTTTATGCAGCTCTTCAAATCCTCCAATAACTTAAGGGTAAAGCGCGATTAATTTCGGCAAAAAACCTTGTAGATTAATCAATAAGGAGTATATTTGCAGCCGCCTTTGGAAAAAATCCAATAGGTTTTAATCATACATTTTTAACAATATGTACGCAATTGTAGAGATGGCAGGGCAGCAATTTAAAGTTGCAAAAGACCAAAAGGTGTACGTTCACAGATTGCAAACAGAAGAAGGTCAAAAGGTAACTTTTGACAATGTTCTTCTTTTGGATGATGGCAAGAACGTTACTATTGGCGCCCCAGCTATAGACGGTGCCGCTGTTGAGGCTAAAGTCATTAAGCACCTAAGAGGTGACAAAGTAATCGTTTTTCATAAGAAAAGACGCAAGGGTTACAAAAAGAAAAACGGACATCGCCAGTCGTTTACAGAAATTATTGTAGAAGCAATTGTGGCCAAAGGTGCAAAGAAAGCAGCTCCTGCCAAGAAAGAGGAGAAGCCAGTAGCGAAGGAAGCTCCTGCTAAGAAAGAGGAAAAGCTGGTAGCGAAGGAAGGGCCTAAGAAAGCAGCTCCAGCACAGGAAACGACGACAAAGCCAGCAGCTAAAAAACCGGCTGCCAAGGCAGATGATCTAAAAAAGATTGAGGGCATAGGTCCAAAAATCGCAGAAACTTTGATAGCGGCGGGTATTTCTACTTTTGCGGAAATGGCCAAGACCAAATCCGAAAAAATAGCCGAACTAATTGCCGATGTTCGAGGTAACCACGTGACTGATACCTGGCCGGCCCAAGCTAAATTGGCTGCGGAAGGCAAGTGGGACGAGCTCAAGAAATGGCAAGACGAATTAGACGGTGGTAAGGCGTAATTTCCAACCACTTTAAGTATAACTTTTATCCCGTACTTACTCGGGAGCAAAAACCGTAAAAAATGGCACACAAAAAAGGTGTAGGTAGTTCTAAGAACGGTAGGGAATCAGAATCAAAACGCTTAGGTGTTAAGATTTTTGGTGGCCAAGCTGCCATCGCTGGTAACATTCTTGTTAGACAGCGAGGAACAAGACATAATCCAGGTGAAAATGTTTACGCTGGAAAAGACCATACATTACACGCACGTGTAGATGGTCTTGTAAAGTTTGAAAAGAAAGCTGGTGGAAAATCTTTTGTTTCCGTTGAGCCTTTTGAAGCTTAAGAACTTTAGAGTTTTTCTGATACTGGACCATGCCTATTGGCGGGGTTTTTCTATTGGTCCTCAATTGGGGCCTAAATTGCTGCAGTCAAAATGCAGATTGGTTTAGTTGCCATGGGTAACGTTATTGCCAAGAATGGGTCCTCCCTTCAAATGCTTGCCTCCGACGAACGAAGTATGAATGAGAGGAAGGCACCGGTGGCCCCGATGTATCTGGTTCGAAGGGTATTACCGGGTACTGATTTGCCGCACAGCATCTCAATTAAGATGGCGTTTGAGCAAGTTTGCGAATCAAACTCCCCGTCCTTAAGCGCACACCCCTCTCCCGATAATCATCGGGACTGAAGAGGGTAGCCTTTAAAAACTTAACCAATATTTGTAAGTACTAGGTAGCTGACTCCGGCAGGTTCGGGGTAGGGTCGTTTCCATAATGGGTTATATTCCATATAGGGTTCAGGCTAATGCCCCGATGATGTCCTTACAGGTAAATTGGCCAACCTTATTTTTTCGGGAATGTCACTATCGCAATGACGATTCCTATTTTCATCGTATCTAAAAAGTCTACAAAGAGGAGGGCCAATGTATTTTGAAGGTACAGTGATACAATTGGTTCGTAACGCTGGGCTATACCTATTGGGACATTATTTATTTCTTTTGAGTTAAGAGCCGAATCTATATTTTGGTTATCTTTCTTCCTAATTATAAAACCATTAGTATTATGAGAAAATCTGTTATTTGTTTGGCTATGGCCAGTATGCTGGTATTTTCAAGTTGTTTGGGATCCTTTAGTGCCTTTAATAATTTAAAGGAATGGAACCATGATGTCTCTGAAAATAAGTTTGTAAACAACGCTGTTTTTTGGGGCTTAAACATTATTCCCGTTTATGGATTGTTCTTTATTGGAGATACAATTATTTTTAACGTGATCGAGTTTTGGAGCGGTTCCAATCCCATAACTATGGATGAGGGAGAAGAGGAGTTGCAGATGGTAGAAAAGGACGGTAATACTTTTGAAATGGTGGCTACCAAGAATAGGGTTCAGGTAACTGTTGTGGAAGGGCCTAAAAAAGGAAAGAAACTGGATTTAGTGTACAAGCCGGGTGAAAGATCATGGAATGCCGTTAGACCAAACGGCGAGGTTATTAAATTGTCCTCTTTTGAAGAAGGTTTCTATATTGTATATATGCCAAACGGTAAGGAGGTCAAAATTGACGGAATGAGCACTAGGGAAGAAGGTTTAGCGCTGTTGAAAGAGCATACAGATTGCTATTACCTGGACGGCATGTTGGCTGAGAATGAATAGTATTTGTTATACATGTATAGAGCCCTTGTGAATGTTGCAGGGGCTTTCGTGTTTAGCGAAATCTATGGAAGCATATTGGCTCTTGGGTCATAATAAAGTATTTATTGTTATTTTTTCAAATTTTTAGGTGTTAACTTTAAAAAGTTACGGAATAACTTTCCTGGCCTAATTATATCTAAACTCCTATGGAATATCTTACTGTTACCTTACAACTTGTTGTTGGATTGAGTATATTGAATGTCTGGCTCATTCAGCCAACTAAACACACCCAATGGCGTGGGGGAAATGCCACCACTATAAAAGAGGAATTTGAAGTGTATGGACTACCACTTTGGACGTGTTACGTCATAGGTTTTCTTAAAGTAGCTTTGGCCATAGGCTTGATTGCCGCTATTTGGTTTCCTCAACTTTTACAACCAGCCGCTATTGGTCTGGGATTACTGCTTACAGGTTCTATTCTAATGCACATAAAAATAAACGACCCCATAAAGAAATCTTTTCCTGCCTTTTTGTTTCTATGTATATGTGTTTATCTGGCATTTCTAGCCTAAAGGTCTCCTATAACTCAGGCACTTTATTTCAGAACAGACCCTAAGTCAGACGTCGTTTATAAATCTAGTATAATAACGATGGCGATATAGCCATTGATTAGCGCATAAAGGAACGATGGGGCCGATTGTATAAACGAATCCCTTATTTTTAAACGCACGCCAAATCCTAAAATCATTAGAACACAAAGACCCAAAGCGGAAAAAAAGCAAAATATGGGACTGTAAAAATAGCCGAGCATAAGACCAATAGCACCAATAAGTTGAAGTACGCCTACCAAATGGCGTTGTTCCCTTAAGCCATATCTCACAAACTCGGTTTTCATTCTGGGCGATAAAAAACAACCCAATCCAAAAAAGATAAAGGAGCAGCCCGAAAAAAATATAAGGAAAGTTTCTAAGTGCATAGCTGGGTAAAGATAGTCTAACTAAGGTTTATCATATTGCAGGGTAAGCCTACCACTTTTAAAACAAACCAAGTAGAAACGTATACCAAATCAACCGTACGTTGTCGTACGGATACAATAGACATGTATAAGGCAGGTGTGCCTGTCTTAGGGCAGGTGTTTTAAGAAGTGCGCATTACGACATTTAAAACAATCATCGATATTGAAAATCTTATTGCTTGCGTAAAACTATGTCACCTTAATTTATCCCCAATTTCCAGCCACGTATCCGCACGTTCAAAACCTTGGGAAAGGACATTGTGCGGTGAGGTGAACAGGATGCCCCTACTCTCAAAATGCTCTAGGTTGTAGCTGCGGTCATCTATTAGGAGGTCGCCTTTAAGAATATGCTTATGACCACATAAAATCCTGTTCTGCCAAGGAATAAATGGAAAATGCTCATCTAGCCATTCACTTTTTTCCTCCAATGAATTAGGGAATTGCATGGCCGCGGAGGCTATATAAATCTCATGTTGTGATGCCAGTTGTTCCAAAACGCTTATACTATCGGCAATGGGTTTGAGCTCCCTGAAAAAGCCGCGCCTCCGAGCGTGTTTGCGAACACTGTCTTGGTGTGCCTCGGGCACCATGTGCCAAACTTCTTTTCCTGCACATTTTTCAGCCGTAAGTTGGGACTTAAACTCGACATTATAAATCTCTATATGGGCGCCATAGGTGTCCGCGATCACCTCGTCCATATCCACAAATATTCTCATAGTTTTAATTTTTTATACGAAGTTCGTGAAAGCTGGCAAAAGAGAAAAGGAATTATTAAAAGATGATGTTGTAGAACAAACTACCACTGCTGGCTCTTAAACCCTTGTGTTTTGGCAAATTGGATGGTATCCCCTAAATACTCCTCTAAATTATAACTGGGCATGGGCAGAATTTTTTGTAGTACCGTTGTGTCCCATTCGCAAGGTTTGGAGGTAAGGTAAGGCGTTAGGTGTGTACCAATAGTGTCGTAATAGAATTTCTCCAATTTGGATTCAAAGCCCGTAGCGGTGGTAATCATAGTGTTTGTAAGCTTAAAATTCTTGAAGTCAACCGTCTCCAAAATTTTTGAGATTCCTCTGTTGATATGGGTTGTTCTGGCATGTACAATATTCAGCTGTTCAATGGCCGTATCAAATACAGCAACAATGACCCTTGCGGCATAATCCGTAGGGATGATGTTCAGGCCACTTTCGGCGTTTGCCGTAATACGAATGCTATCCTCCGAGGTGTTTCTATGAAAAAATTTGGCGAACAAATAGAACACCATGTATTTGGAGATGAAGAAACTTGGGGTGTCCATAATATTGCCGCCTAGGACACTGGGCCTTAAAATCTGAACGGAAATACCAGATTCCTTACCGGCTTGCATCACATGTTTTTCGGTCGCATATTTAGAAGCCTCGTAGTGGTTTCGGTGGGCTTTGGGTTCGTTGGACAGGTAATCGTTAGGAATGAGCCCTGCCATATTACCTACCGAAAAAGCGGTGCTGATGTAGATAAACTTATCCATTAACCCTTTGTACGTATCAAAAATACGTTTGGTAAACTCTAGGTTCTCCTCAAATATCTCCTCTTTTGCCTCTGGTGCGGTGGACAGGTTTACCAGTCCGGCCGAGTGTATAAAATGGGTAATTCTGTTGTTCCCTAAAAACCCATCAGGACGTAGCAGCATATTGGCGGGTACCACGGTAATTTTGGATAGTATGGCTGCACCATTCTTTTTTATAAAATCCGGAGCAAAGGAGCTCGCCAGCATTTTTGCTATCCTACTTTCCGGTGTTTTGGATTTCCGTTCCCTTACGGGCAGGTATATCTGTTCCAGATCCGCCCATTTTTCTTCCAAAAGCGAGAATAGAATTCTGGAACCTAATGTTCCCGTGGCACCTGTAAGAAGAATAGTCATATAGTTGTTCGGATTAAGAAAAAGGTTGTAAAATAGTGAACGCCTTTGAGAGCAAAGCTAACATTCCTGTTTGATCGTAACCATTATGTTACAGATTGCTTTGTGCCTCGCAAAGACGTCCAAAATAAATTTTACTTCTCTAGTACCTGTAGTACTCTGGTTTAAATGGACCTTCTACGGTTACGCCAATGTATTCCGCTTGGTATTGTTTTAGCTCGGTCAGTTCAGCGCCCAAACGCGCCAGGTGCAATTTCGCCACTTTTTCGTCCAAGTACTTTGGTAGCATATATACGTCGTTCTCGTAGTTGTCCTTGTTTTTCCACAATTCTATTTGTGCCAAGGTCTGGTTGGTAAAGGAGTTGCTCATCACAAAACTTGGGTGTCCCGTAGCGCATCCAAGATTTACCAATCGGCCTTCGGCCAAAACAATAATATCCTTGCCATTGATTGTGTATTTATCTACTTGTGGCTTGATTTCATCCTTGGTGGCACCATGGTTTTTGTTCAACCAGCCCATATCGATTTCATTATCAAAATGACCGATATTACAAACAATGGCTTTATCCTTGAGCGCTTCAAAATGTTCGGCCCTAATAATATCCTTGTTTCCGGTGGTGGTAATTACGATATCGGCATTACCGATAACGTTTTCCAATTTTTTAACCTCAAATCCGTCCATACACGCCTGTAAAGCGCAAATAGGGTCAATTTCCGTAACCGTTACAATAGATCCAGCACCTTTAAAAGAGGCGGCCGTTCCTTTACCAACATCGCCATAACCGGCAACGACAACTTTTTTTCCGGCCAACATGGTATCCGTTGCTCTACGTATGGCATCCACGGCACTCTCGCGACAGCCGTATTTGTTGTCGAATTTAGATTTGGTAACCGAATCGTTTACATTGATCGCTGGCATGGGTAAGGTGCCATTCTTTACACGCTCATACAATCTGTGAACGCCCGTAGTGGTCTCCTCGGATAGTCCGTTGATGCCAGAAGCCAATTCCGGATACCTATCCAATACCATATTGGTAAGGTCGCCGCCATCGTCCAAGATCATATTCAAGGGTTTGCGGTGCTCGCCAAAAAACAGGGTCTGTTCTATACACCAGTCAAATTCCTCTTCGTTCATCCCTTTCCAGGCATATACGGCAATCCCGGCATCTGCCATTGCGGCAGCGGCTTGGTCTTGTGTAGAAAAGATGTTGCAAGAGCTCCATGTAACCTCTGCACCAAGCGCCACCAATGTTTCTATAAGCACCGCTGTCTGTATGGTCATGTGCAAGCAGCCGGCAATACGGGCGCCTTTCAGCGGTTGCTCGTTATGGTACTCTTCGCGTAATGCCATTAATCCGGGCATTTCCGCCTCGGCCAAGTTAATTTCTTTACGTCCCCATCCGGCGAGGCTAATATCTTTTACTTTATAGGGTACAAATGGAATTGTTTTGGTGCTCATCTCTTTATTATTTTATCTTTATATTTTATTTAAGGGCCTATTAACTCTCCTTTGGAGAGGTCAAAGCTGCAAATTTGCAGCTTTGGGTGAGGCCGTGCAAAGGTACAAAATAGACTAGGAATCCCATGCCGCTTTACAAAACAATAACAGTAAACGACCAAACTTCGATTGCCATTTGGAAGGTAGCCGAAACGGAGATGCATTTACAAAAGGGCATCATATTGTCCCCACATTGCCAAACACGCTTTAACGGGATGAAATCCGAAATGCACCGCAGGGCTTTTTTGAGCATACGGCACCTATTGGCCATTTACGGTTATGTGGATGAGGACCTACATTATAATCTAGTAGGAAAGCCGCATCTAAGGGACGGCACCCATATTTCTATAACGCACTCCCACGATTTTACCGCCATTATTATCGGGAAGCAAAACGAGGTGGGAATAGATATTGAAAAGCAACGTGATAAAATTTTGAGAATAGCACATAAGTTCACATCCGTAAATGAATATAGAACGCTCGCCAATACCGAAGCGGTAGTGCGAAAATTGACCATCGTTTGGGGCGCTAAGGAATCGCTCTACAAGATTTATGGTCAAAAGGGACTTAGTTTTTTGCAACATATTAATGTAAGCGATTTTTTATTCGATGACGAAGAAACAACCGCTACGATCCAATATAGGGGCAACATAGTTAATTACCATATTTCTTTTATGGAGTTTGAAGGATTTACCTGTGTGTATGCGTTTGGGTTGGATGCTTTTGAGAGTACTACTTGAAATCGAGTTAAAGAGTTAAAGAGTGAAAAAGTAAAAAGTAAAAAAGGTAATAACACATCAGAATTATATGGTATTTTAAAAAGTTTAAAGGAAGTGTAAAAAAACCTGTATAATCGTAATCTATTTAAAATAATACTATTAAATTCTCATAACTCATAACTCATAACTCATAACTCATAACTCATAACTCATAACCCACTAAAAAATGAACATATCCGTAGAATTGACCTTTTCCCCACTACAAGACGATTTTGAAGAACACATCATCAACTTTATCAAAAAATTGAGAGCTTCCGGACTGACTATTCTTGAAAATCCTTTAAGCACTCAAGTTTACGGAGAATACGATACGGTCATGGAAGTGCTTCAATCAGAAATCAAACTTGCTTTTGAATTGATGGACAAAGGCCTCTTGTATATGAAGGTGGTAAAATCCGATAGAAGCACCTATGAACCCCATTTCTGATTTTTTCCTAGACCCTTACAGAAATAAGGAAACCTACATTATTGTGCTGGAGGCGATCGTTTTTGTCTTTGGAATCTTAAGCGTTTGGTTTGCCAAAAAAGAAAATATTTGGGTATATCCCACTGGGCTGATTGCAACGGTACTCACGGTATATCTGTTGTTCAGGGACGGACTCATGGGAGATATGGCCATGAATTTCTACTTTTCCGTTATGAGTATTTATGGCTGGTGGAACTGGTCGCGCACCAAGAATAGTAAGAAACTGGTGCAAATATCAAGAACCACTGCACAGGAGAAAGGTATCGGTTTTGCGCTTTTCGTGTTGACCATGTTGGTTACTTACGGCGTGTATATCGTATTTGATGTTGAAATTACGACAAGCAATTACATTGATATTTTTACGTCGGGCATATTTTTTACGGCAATGTGGTATATGGCACTTAAAAAACTGGAAAATTGGACGCTCTGGATATTTGCGGATATTATTACCGTACCACTTTACGCCTATAGGGGATGGGGCATGCTTTCCCTGCAATACCTTATATTTACAATTCTCGCCATACAGGCCTATTTCGCATGGAAGAAAAGTATAGACAGCAGCCTTCAGACATCATAAAAGTAGTCCTTTTTGGGCCTGAATCTACTGGAAAGACCACCCTTTCCGAGCAATTGGCGCGGCATTACCATACCGTTTGGGTGCCGGAATATGCGCGCGAGTACTTGCAGCGCAAATGGAACAACGAACGTAAAACCTGCGAACCGCATGATTTGCTGCCCATTGCGGAAGGTCAGATGAAACTTGAAAACAAACTGACCAAAAAAGCAACAAAAATACTCATTTGCGATACGGATTTGCTGGAAACCAAGGTATATTCCGAAGCCTATTATATTGGGAATTGTGACCCTATATTGGAGAAATACGCCTTGGAGAACAGGTATGACCTGTATTTCCTTACCTATATAGATATCCCATGGGAGGCAGATGACCTAAGGGACAAGCCTGGGGAACGGGAAGAAATGTTTTCTTATTTTCAAAAAACATTGGAGAAATACAACCGCAATTTTACTATCTTAAAAGGAAATAAAAAAGAGCGTTTACAAACCGCTATCGAACATATAGAAAAGTTACTGGAAAAATGATGGAACTCACCAAGAAGGACAAGGAACAACTCGCCGCTAAAGGAATTAGCGCAAAAAAAGTGGCAGCACAAATAGAAACATTTATAGAGGGAATACCTTTTGTAGACCTAAAAAGGGCTGCTGTGGTAGGTGACGGAATTTATCGGTTTTCACAGGAAGAAGAACAGGAGTTGGTAGCGAAGTATAATGAAAATTCAAAACAGTTGGATGTGCTTAAATTTGTGCCGGCCTCCGGCGCTGCTTCCCGTATGTTCAAGGCCTTGTTCCATTTTCTAGACGCATACAATCCAAAGGACGAAACCTTAGAAACCTATATAGAAAGAACCAAGGACAAGGATATCAAAGTATTTGCCGATGGCTTGGAGAAGTTGCCGTTTTATGCGGATGTCAAAAGTCGTCTGAAGATGAACAACGATAGCAAGGGCGAAGAAGTACATGCGTTCGTGGCAGCACTTCTAGATGAGAACGCCCTCAATTACGGATTCTACCCAAAGGGACTTTTACCTTTTCATCAATATGGAACCGATACCATAACCCCTTTTCAAGAGCATTTAAAGGAGGGTGCCTTATATGCCAGTTCCAACGGGGAATCCCATATTCATTTTACCATATCGGAACAGCATGAAGCTATGTTCAATTTTGAACTTAATGAAGTACGCGAAAAAGTGTCCCAGGATACTAACACCGAATTCCATGTAGATTATTCCTTTCAAAAATCGGCCACGGACACTATTGCAGTAGCTATGGATAACAATCCCTTTCGAAATCAGGATGGTTCGGTGCTATTTCGTCCTGGAGGCCATGGTGCCTTAATTGAGAACCTGAACGATCAGGATGCGGATATCATCTTCATCAAAAATATAGATAATGTGGCCGTAAGTCGTGATGCGGATGCCGTAGCACAAAGTAAAAAAATATTGGCAGGAGTGCTTTTGGATGCTCAGGAAAAGGCTTTTACCTATACCAAAGAATTACAAACTGGAAATACTGACGACCTTAAAGATATCAGGCAATTCGTAGAAACAAAGTTGAATGCCAGATTGCCCGAAGGATATTCAGGAATGTCGCAGGCAGATCAAGCAAATTCACTTTTATCGAAACTGCAGCGCCCTATTCGTGTTTGTGGTATGGTAAAGAACGAAGGCGAACCGGGTGGTGGCCCCTTTTGGATTACCAATGCAAAAGGAGAAGGTTCCTTGCAGATCATAGAGTCCGCACAAATAGATATGGATAACGCGGAACAAGTCGCTATCCTTGAGGATTCCACCCATTTTAATCCGGTAGATCTGGTCTGTGGCGTGCGTAACCACAACGGAGAAAAATACAACCTGTTGGATTTTGTGGATCATAAACAAGGCTTCATCACAGGAAAAACAAAGGATGGCAAGGAATTAAAAGCTTTGGAACTTCCCGGTCTTTGGAACGGAGCAATGGCCTATTGGAACACTATTTTTGTTGAGGTGCCCCTAGTTACGTTTAACCCTGTAAAAACGGTAAATGATCTTTTAAAATCGTCGCATCAAGGATAAAATCAAATTAAAACTTTCCCTATCTCAAAATCCAAACCCTTTTTTCTTACGTACATAAAGCACGATACAAATAGTAACGATGAAATTTTACAGCATGAAAAAATACGTAGTAGTAGGTCTTATGGCAATAGGAACCATCTTTGGTGCAACGGCACATGATAGGGAAGTTACTTCAGCAAGCGAGGTAATTGTGTTGGCCGCGGACGAATTTAAAAAAGTGACCTCTAAAGAGCTTACACCAAAAGTAGTAGAGGAGCTTCTAAAGGAATACCCTACCTCCAAATTGGGTGGAGTTTATAAAAACTCTAAAGGAGAATTTAAACTTATCATGGTTTTAGCGAGCGGTACTAGAAGAACAGTGTATATAGACGAGAACGGTAATTGGCTAAATAAGAGGCGATAATAAAAAACCTGCTTTTAAGCAGTTTTTTTTTCCAAAAGTGACCTTTTGAAAAAAGTGGTGTCCTAAATAGTAGAACAAGTAAAATGAAGGAAATGGTATCGATAGTTTTTGTGAGCTCACTTTTGGTAATGCTCGAAAGCTGTTTGGAGCAGGATAAATAAAATAGGTATGACAGCATGAGCGACATTATAAAATCTATTGTTTTGTGAATTTTAACGATTAGCTTTTGGCTTGTAGCCTCCTTTTTTTTCAACGAGGACTCAAACACGAATGTACGGTACGGGCAAATTACCATGGAACTTATAAAATATTAAAAATAACCTTTGGGGAAACACTAACCATTGACTATGAGGGCGACACCAAATAAACGGTCTAAATAGCATCCCCAAAGTAGTGAAAAGACGAACAGGGAAATCCTATTCGTTGAAAATTTAGAAAATCGGTTTTTTTGGTTGGTTGTAAGGGAGTTGCTTCGGTAACTCCGTTGCTTTTTTAGTGTCTTAGGGTTTAATTGCGCCTGGCTTGCCTAGTGTTTTAGAGGAAAAGTTGAATAGTAATTGTTTTTATGCATTAAAACTGAATTCCTCTAAAAGCCTCTCAGGCTTGCCCCGTGGATTTTTAAGCGATATTTTCATTTTCCTATTTGAAACATTAAAAATGTGTCTTACCTTTGAGCCATCTCAAAGGGGTGCTAAATCCCGAACAACTATCAGGCCGGTCCTGAAACGAGTTCAGGATGAAGCTGAGATTATACCCAATGAACCTGGGCGGGTAATGCTGCCAAGGGACCGAGCGTTAAAAAAATGTCTTAGATATTTTTAGCGAGGGATCGGCCTGAAAGATGGTTGACTTCATTATGGAATACAGCGTCTTTAACTAGACAAAAATCAATCTTTAACTTAGAATAATAGCCCCTTTTATTCGTCACTAAATTTTAGTACGAATGAAGCTATCTATTTTTACAATTGCCGCAGGTCTTGCGATGAACATGGGTCTACAGGCCCAGCAACAACCAACCGATTCTTTAGAAGGAAAAAAAGTAGATCTGGACGAGGTCTTTGTCTCCGCCATAAGGGCCACCAAAGCATCACCGGTTACCTTTTCCAATCTTACCAAGGCCGAAATAGCACCTAGAAATCTTGGGCAGGATATTCCTATTTTGATGAATTTCTTGCCCTCTGTGGTAACCACTTCCGATGCCGGTGCCGGAGTGGGGTACACGGGAATTCGTGTTCGTGGTAGCGATGCCACAAGGGTAAATGTTACCATTAACGGAATACCGTATAATGATGCCGAGTCCCAAGGAACGTTTTGGGTAAACATGCCTGATTTTGCATCTTCTACCGAGAGTTTGCAGTTACAACGTGGGGTAGGAACTTCCACCAACGGTGCGGGCGCTTTTGGTGCTAGTCTAAACCTGTTGACCGACGGTTTTTCCGAAGATGCCTTCGCTCAAATAGGCTCATCTATTGGTAGTTTTAATACGATGCGGAACAACATAAAGTTCAGTACGGGAATGTTGAACGACCATGTAGAAATCTCCGGACGCCTGTCCAAAATAAACTCCGATGGTTATATTGATAGGGCTCGTGCCGATATGGATTCCTACTTCCTACAAGGTGCCTATAAAGATGACAATACGATCATAAAGGCACTGCTTTTTGGAGGACATCAGATCACGTATCAGGCATGGTATGGCATCGATGCAGAAACTTTGGAACGTGATCGGACTTTTAATCCGTCCGGCCAATATACCGATGAAAACGGAGTAACCCAATTCTATGACAACGAAATAGATAATTACAAGCAGGACCACGCGCAACTTTTGTGGAACGAGCAGATATCCGATACTTGGAGCACCAACATCGCCCTGCATTATACCAGAGGCCGAGGTTATTTTGAGCAGTTTAGGGAAGATGATGATTTTGCTACCTATGGTTTTGCCCCACTTACGGTAGATGGTGCCGAAGTAAATACCACAGATCTGATTCGCAGGCGATGGCTGGACAATGACTTTTATGGTACCGTCTTTTCCGCCAATTACAAAAAGGATAAGTTAGATCTTATTATGGGCGGTGGCTGGAACCATTATGTAGGCGACCATTTCGGCGAGGTTATTTGGGCACGTTTTGCCAGTAATAGCGAATATAAGGACCGGTATTACGATGATACCTCCACGAAGACCGATTTCAATTTCTACACCAAGGCCAACTATAAACTGGACGCGCAATGGTCTGTTTATGGGGATTTACAGTATCGGACAGTAGCCTTTACGGCCAATGGGGAAGAGACAGGTTTGGTAGACGATACCTTCAACTTTTTTAATCCCAAAGCAGGTCTTACCTTTGATTTGAACCGGAACAATAACTTCTATTTTTCCTATGCCGTGGCGAACCGAGAACCCAATAGAAACGATTACGAAGGCGGTAATCCAAAGCCGGAACGATTGGAAGATTATGAATTGGGATGGCGCTATGTTTCCCCAAGTGTGCAGTTGAATACCAACCTGTATTACATGAAATACCAAGATCAGTTGGTGCTTACTGGCGAATTAAATGACGTTGGCGCTCCCTTGCGCCAAAATGTGGGCGATAGCTACCGTTTAGGTTTGGAATTGGATGCGAATATCAGCCTTGGGAAGAAGTTCGCTTTGCGTCCCAATGCAGCCTTGAGTATCAATCAGAACCAGAATTTTGTATTCCAAAGAGATGGAGTCTTACAGGATTTGGGCAATACCAACATTGCGTTTTCGCCCAATGTCATTTTAGGTAATATATTCGTGTATAGCCCTACGACTAACTTTCAGGTTTCTTTATTGTCCAAATACGTGGGCAAACAATATATGGGGAATATAGATGCCGATAGCTCTATTTTGGATGCCTATTCTCAAACGGACTTTAATATCCAATACGAGTTAAAATGTGATGGATTTTTAAAGAGCATTGTATTCTCTGGCTTGGTCAATAATATTTTTGATGCAAAATTTGAATCCAATGGTTTCTTTTTCACGTTTGATGATGATTTTTCCAATACGGGAACTATAACTACAGTAGAAGGTGCAGGATTTTATCCGCAAGCGGGTACCAATTTCTTGTTAGGCGCTACATTGAATTTCTAGAAACAATAAAGAATAGCAATATGGAAAAATTTACGATGGCATTGGACTGGACGGCAAATACGAACCATACCGGTTTTTATGTTGCCAAAGCAAAAGGATTTTATACGGAGTTGGGACTGGAAGTTGACATAACTACTCCAGATATGGATAATTATGCGGTTACACCCGCAAAAAAAGTAGAATTGGGACAAGCAGATATGGCACTTTGTCCCTTTGAAAGCGTGGTCAGCTATCGCAGCAAAACCAAGGCTTTTGATGCCGTGGCCATTGCCACTATTTTTCAGGAAGATGTGAGTGCCATAGCATGTCTGGCAAGTAGCGGAATTCACCGCCCGGCGGATTTGGATGGAAAAGTATATGCTTCCTATAAAGCACGTTATGAGGATGAAATTGTAAGACAGATGATAAAAAACGATGGTGGTAGCGGCGATTTTAAAATAGAATATCCAGAAAAGTTAGGTATTTGGAATACTATTTTAAAGGGCAAGTCAGATGCTACTTGGATATTTACAAACTGGGAAGGCATACAGGCCAAGAATGAAGGAATCGCCTTGAACTTTTTTAAAATGGCGCACTATGGTATTCCCTACGGCTACTCCCCAATTGTTCTCGCCAGCGAAAAAGAAGTAAACAAAAGAAAAGATGCCTACCCCCGTTTTTTGGAAGCCACTAAAAAAGGCTATTTGTTTGCCCAAGAAAACCCGCCTGAAGCGGTGGCATGTTTTGCTCCCTTTGTGGCGAAACAGGACAGGAATATAGATTTGCTGCAAAGTCAGCAATTTTCGTCTCCTTTTTATGGTACTGCCCAGAATTGGGGTGTATTGGAAAAGCAGAAAGTACAACAGTACTTGGATTGGTTGCTGAAGAACAAGCTGGAGGAGCAGGTATTTACTGCGGAGGATTTAGTGGTTTCTGGGTTGGTTTAGGGTGGAATTCTTAGAAATGTAATTACACCTACCCTTTGCTCAACTTTTTGAAACGTCAGCAACATAATTACAATATAAAATGCGTTGATAATGTGTTGAATTACGTATAATATATTGTTGTGCTTAACGCAAAAAAAAGAAAAGTTATCATTTTGGTAACTTTTTTAGTATATTTGTGTCAAATCATATAAAGTGAAGATATTTTCGAGGGGGACATTAAGGGATTTTTGGTCAACCCACGGAAACTGCGAACTTCAGTTGAAAACGTGGTATCGCGAAACCGAGAAATGGAATTGGACTTCAATAAACGAACTGAAAAATGAATATCCCAACGCAAGTATTTTAAAAGATAATCGAATAGTTTTTAACATCAAAGGAAACGAATATCGACTGATTGTAAAATTCAATTTCGAGTACCAACTTGCGTGGATACGTTTTATTGGAACTCACCCAGAATATGACAAGATTAACGCAAACGAAATTTAATATGGAAATATACCCTATCAGAAACGAAAAGGACTATCAAAAGGCACTCAAAAGACTCGAGGTTATTTTTGATTCAAAGCGTGGAACACAAGCAGGCGACGAACTGGAAATACTTGCAATCTTAATTGACAATTATGAAAACGAGAATTTTCCAATTGGAATGCCTGACCCAATTGCTGCAATAAATTTTAGAATGGAACAAATGGGTTTAAAGCAAAAAGATTTAGTGGAAATGATTGGTTTCAAAAGTCGAGTGAGCGAAATAATGAACAAAAAGCGTAAACTGACTTTAGATATGATAAGAAAATTGAACGCTAATTTGCATATCCCAACGGAGGTCTTAATACAGGATTATTGAGTCACTTGCGGAACGCACCAAGCACAACAATGGCTATTACAAATAGTTTTCAATTAGGATTTCCTGATTGCTTTGCGCTACTGCATTTTTATAATCAAAGCAACCTCCTAGAAAGTGTTATTTTTAATTAGATTTTATGCCTTTTTTAACGGGTAAAATTACGCTAGTACTGTTTTGTCAACTTATTTATTTCCAGTACTATAATTAATTCTAATATCGTCGTGATTTTCTGAAGTTGTTGAAATTTTTATAGTACTCTCCCCATTTCTATTTGTCACAAGACTTGGATTCCAATAAAGCAGCATGGCCCCCCTTTTTTTCCTTCCTGATAGATTTTTCAATATAGGACTCGAAATCAATTTGAGGTTCATATCCCTTGATAGATAGTGCCGCATCTTTTCGATCTATGTATTCTAGTTCGTTACCCCACCGTGTTGTTATCGAAATAACCCCGCCCGAAGACCTACTTCCAAATATGGATGCGTCGGGGCCAAGTAAAAGGTCAATTCTATCGATATCCTTGTCTGTAACAAAATCTTGGACGGGCAACAAAGAATTAAAGGGATACCCGTAAATTGTTCCGTCCGTATCCATGGGTAATATGTATCCATCTATCACCCACGTAACCTGATTCTGTACTCTTGGTATATCTATTCTTTGGTCAATTCCGTCTCCATTTATAATAAAGACCCCAGGTATTTCTACAAGTAACTGGGCTAAAGATTTTGGCCTTTCATGGTCTTGATACATAACTCTTTTGCCGGGAATTTCAATGCCGTATATGGATTTGACTCCCTTAATTTTATTGATACGTTTCACGTCTGTAACTGTCGCGTCGTCCAATTTGATCAGTCCAAGGGTATCATTGGGGATTCTAGTGGATTCAGTAATTGCTTCTACCGGTTTTTCATCCTTTGATGATTTCAAATCTGATGAGAGAACAAATTTTATTTCTTTCTCAGCAGGGATAGCTCTTACCAACCGAGATTTGGTATCCGAACCCTTTGTTCGAAAAGTGAAATTTGCCGTACCCGTAAAATCGAGGTTTTGAATTTCAACAAAGCCTTCCGCATCGGATCGGGCTTCCAATATGGATACTCCCCGATCGGATTTTACGAATATTTGTATTGCAGTATTCTCGAGTAAGTTGTTGTTTAGGTCGTAAACATAAACGCTTAATCTTATGCCCTCCGAAATTTTATGTATTTCACCGTAAACTTTATTTCTTGGGTCGATATTGGTTCTGTTTTCGCCAAATTTTATCTGTAAATAGAGGTCTTCCACGAAGTTCTTGGAACGTATGTGGTTCCGTGTAAACAGTTCCGAATTTTTTTGTTCTGCCGAACTAGGAATTGCAACCGAGGTTAAATCTTCAAAAGGATTTTTCAATGAATCGTACTTATTAATACTTACCGCAAAGTCAGATGAAACAGGACCTACGGAATCTATGGCCTTAATTTTCAATGACTTTGAATTGTTGGGTTCGTTTATACTTTCATAACTCATGTTAAAATTCTGATTACGAACCATTACCGGTCTAAAGGCGAAAATGTGGTTCTTATTATCTTCGAGTCGAAGCGTTAGGATTCCCGATGGTAATAACCGCTTATTAATGTTCACAGTAGCCATGTCTCCAATCCATTTTAGATTTTGTCTAAAGAATTCTTTCCCGCCTATTCGGCCGCTGAGCCATATAGGGTCTATTAAACTATTTGATGATCGAAAAATACGAGCTATGGCAATTTTGGAATCTAAATTATTTGCCTGGAGCAAATAACCCTCGGTTGTTGGTTTGGATAGTGGAATTTTTTTTCCATGTCCAAATTGTAGTTAATAGGAACTGCCTGCCTTAGGTTCCAATATAGCCGAACCAATTTGTTTGGAATACATAGTAACCTCTGAAACCAAGTTGTCCCGGTCATCAAGTACGACACCTTTTAATTGTTCGTCGTTTGGAGTTACTACTGGGCGATAGACAATAATCCTATTCCCCCCCCCCCTGAAATAAGTACGCCGCCTTCTATTCTTATTTGTATTGAATCATTTAAAGCCTCAATGCTTTTTGCTTTATCATTTAACAGATAAACGAATTTTTCCGCGTAATTGTCATAAGGTCTTTGAAGCATTCTTGTAGTGTAGACGCTCATAGTATATTTGCCCGGCATGGTTTCCTTAGGGATATCTACAGCTCCTTCCACAGCTCCTTTCTTAATTTTATGTAGTTGACTAATTATAATTTGCCCTTCCCTATCAATAATCTTCAAATGAAGGTCTTTACTTACTTTATCATCTGCCGAATCGTCTTTTAGAATCTATGCTTTGAAGAAAACTTTGTTTAGTGATGTTGTCCCATTTGCGATATGTAGAATTATTCCTTCGTTTGAAGTATTGTTATTAAATGGGATTTCCGTTTTACAGACCAAGGAATCTTTAGAGGACGAGCTAGGAGTGTCAAAAGAAAATGCTTCAGCCAGAGGCCACAGAATTAACAACACCGATAAATAAATACAGAATTTGCTTGCCGCTAGATATCTCATACAATGCGCTTTTAAAAGCATTATTACATAAAGATAATGAAAACTGACCACCGGACGTCCCTTCAACTATCTTTATATAGGCTTCTTCTAAAGTACATTTAAACGCTACTTTATTTTTAATTATCTGGGCCATACCTGTTCATCAGGTTTAGAAAGTCTAGTAGCCCACATCATTTACGGATAGTCTGTTTAGACCTTTAAGTATGCTTTTATACGTTATTCTTCTATGCGCGGATGAATAATAGAGAACAGAGCGTGGATTCTAGTAATGCAAAAGCTATCAGATAAAAAACCAAACTTGCGACCAACGATGGAGTCTCAATTAGAAATACTGACAGTCCCCCCCGTAAAATTTGCACGGTATTCCAGCATATCATAATAGCGGTTGCCATCGTCCGGTCTGTTTAACTGTTGGCCCGTAAACAAACTGTACTCATATTCCTCGCAGGCGCAGGTGGCTACCTGTCCCGTAAAGGTCATGGTAGAGCAGTTGTTGGGAGCGTGGTTGGGGCAACTTGCCTCAAAGGCGCGGTACTGGTTAAAGCCGGTATTGATAATGAAAACACCGCGCGTTCCTACACCGTCCTGACTTATCAGCACTACGCTGCCGGTATTTGTGAGCGGACTGTACAAGGGCAGGTTCAGGTTTACCTCAAAACGGAAACCTATCTCTTGCAAGTACGGATTTCTGTTGTTGCGATCGCTGTCGCAAGCGCATGAAACACCTAAAAATACAAGTATGAATATACGTTTCATTTCTAAATATGGTTTTAACAAAAGGGATACAAAAATGCGCAAAAAATATGTATCTTTGCGTTAAATCCTCTCTAAAAAAGCCTGTACATAAGGCATAAGCAGAGGATTTTTTCTATACTCATGCTTAATGAAGACCCGAAAATTTTGACAATTTTATTTTTTTCTTTGCCTAGGCACGACACAGCGAAAGCTGTGGGCGAGCCGTAGCGATGGCAAAGCATAACCTAAGCTACGGTTTAAAATTTTAACGACGACAAAGGGAAAAAGAAAGAGACAAAAATCCGGATTTTCATTTGGCAGGAGTATATTAATTAAACGACGATGTTATGAGTAACGTATCTTACTACACCGCGGAGGGACTCAAAAAGTTAAAGGACGAACTAAACCGATTACGGGATATTGAAAGGCCAAAGGCTTCGGAGGCCATTGCCGAAGCCCGTGACAAAGGTGATCTTTCCGAAAATGCGGAATATGATGCCGCCAAGGAGGCGCAAGGGCTGTTGGAAATGAAAATTTCTAAAATGGAGGGTGTTGTTGCCAACGCACGGCTAATTGACGAATCCCAATTGGATACGTCCAAGGCATTGGTCTTATCTACCGTAAAACTGAAAAATCATAATAACGGTATGGAAGTAAAATACAAATTGGTGGCCGAGAGCGAGTCGGACATTAAAACCGGTAAAATATCGGTGAGTTCCCCTATTGGCAAAGGCCTTCTGGGCAAGAAGGTAGGGGAAGTGGCAGAAATAGCAGTGCCAAGTGGCATCCTAAAATTGGAGATTATAGAAATCACAAGGGAATAAGAACCGTTTATTTGGTATATTTAATCCCATTCCTGTTTGGATGGGATTTTTTAGTTTAAAGCGTCTTTGAACCTTGAACCTTGAACCTTGAACCTTGAACCTGAAACCTTGAACCTGAAACCCCTTTCCTATGCCAACACTGTTCACAAAAATTATAAACGGGGAAATACCCTGTTACAAAATTGCCGAAGACCCTGATTTTTTAGCCTTCTTGGATATTAATCCCAACGCCAAAGGGCATACCTTATGTATCCCTAAAGTGGATGTCGATAAAATACTGGACATGGAAGAGAACCATTTTTTGAAACTCATGGCTTTTTCAAGGAAAGTAGGCAAGGCTGTAGGTAAAACCATAGCTTGCAAGCGTGTGGGAATTACCGTTATTGGATTGGAGGTGCCACATGCACATGTTCATTTAATCCCCTTGAACAGTATGCAAGACGCCACCTTTCAACATAAAACGAAACTAACACCTGAGCAATTTGAGGCGGTGGCCGCCGATATTCGGGCTAATATTCAATAGGCCCGGCCAAGAAAATATAAATAGTCGCGGCAAACAAGGCAATGAGCAAAAGCATAATCACATAAAAGAATACGGTGGGTTTAGAGGATTTCTCTTCGGCCACTGCGGTTTTTTGATAGTAGTTGAACATACGCTCAATATCTTCTGTCCAGCTTACGGGATAAATTTTCGATTTACAGGTGTTACACTCTAAATTATTGGAAATTTCAGCGGTGGTTTTATGAAAAAAACGCCCATAGGTGTGTTTTTGAAAAAAGGTAAGCTTTAAGTCCTGGTTAAAACACTCGGGACAGTTATTGTTTAGGTTGGCTTCCTTTATAGCGACTAACTTTTCTTTTGCCATAATTACTACTGTACTTTAAGGGATATTTGCATAATTGTACCCTCTTTGCCCGACGAAAGTACTTTTATTTTTCCATTATGGTACTCTTCCACTATTCTTTTAACAAGTGATAAGCCAAGTCCCCAACCTCTTTTTTTGGTCGTAACCCCCGGATTAAAGATGGCCGTAAAATTGCTTTTTGCTATCCCATGGCCTGTATCGGCTACCAAAATGTTCACAAATTTGCCATCGGGAACAATCTCTATGGCAATACTGCCTTTGCCCCGCATGGCGTCTATACCGTTCTTTACCAAATTTTCTATGGTCCAGTTGTACAAAGAGCTATTGAGCAGTACGGTCGAATTTTCAATCTGACTGGTAAAAGAGAATTGGATGAGCTTTGAGCTTCTTCTTTTTAGGTACTCGTAGGCTTTTCTGGTTTCGTCCACAATATCGGCTTCATCCAGTTTGGGAAGGGATCCTATCTTGGAGAAACGTTCCGTAATGGTCTGTAGCCTATCAATATCCTTTGCGATCTCTTGTGTAATATCGGGGTTTATGTTTTCGGTCTTTAGCAGTTCGTTCCAGCCCAGTAAAGAGGATAGCGGCGTGCCGATCTGGTGCGCGGTCTCCTTTGCCATTCCTGCCCATAATTTGTTCTGCTCCGATGATTTATTGGTCTTGAATAGAAAATAGATAACGGTACCGAACAGGAAAATAATTAAAAGAAGGGCAATGGGATAGTATTTCAGTTTGTTGAGCACCTCGGAATTTCCGTAGTACAGGGTAGCCAAATGTTCGCCTTGTTGGTCAATGGCAATGGGCGTATTCTCACTTTCAAATTTTCTTAATTTTTGTTGGATGTAAACGGAATCGGCTATTTTTTCCTTGGGGATATTGTTCACACGGATAGAACTGTCCTTGTTGATCAGGATCATTGGGGTAGAGGTATTGTTCTGAAAGACGCGTAAATGCAGGTTGCCAAGCTCTACGTTTTCCGAGGATTGTAAGAACTCGGACTGCGCGGTGGCCCAAATTTCCATCTTTAAGCGTTCCTCTTCCTTGAAGGTCTTAAAAAAACTATTGGTGTTCCAAAGAATAAGGCTAACCACAACAAAGCAACCCATAAGAAGGAAAATAGTAGCGGTCTTATTTTTAGGATTAAATTTCATCCACACGTTTTCTAATATTAAAGATAACCTAAAATGTAAATAATTGTTGTGTTGTAATCCGTTGTGTTAGTTTTATAACCGCATCATTTTATGTACTTTTGAACTTTGATTGTTTAAAAGCGCATTAAAGATGGAAATAGAAGGAAAAGTAAAATTAGTTGGTGAGACCCAAACCTTTGGAAACAACGGATTTAGAAAAAGGGAATTGGTCATTACTACAGACGAACAGTATCCTCAACATATTATGTTAGAATTTGTTCAGGACAAATGTGATCTGTTGAACAGTTACGCTGTTGGACAGGATGTAAAAGTTGGTATTAATATTAGAGGACGGGAATGGACGAATCCGCAGGGAGAAGTTAAATATTTCAACGCTATACAAGGTTGGAGAATAGAGGCAAAACAACAGCAACAGTCACAAGCTGCGGGCATGCCGCCGGTGCCGCCAATGCAAGCCTTTGAGCCTGCCGATAACCTGAACGAGGAAGATCATGACGACCTTCCCTTTTAAAAGCATTATATACATAAAGTAGATAGCTTTGTTCATAGCTGCCTATTTTTAATATTAAGGGTCTGTCGTGAAATAACCAGTAGAAATAGACCGGTTATTTCATGGTGCTTGGGGAACAAACTTGTTTGGCTTAAAATGTTGAACAAGTTTTTTGTTTTTTAGGCTTTTTGTCACTTTGAAAATAAAAACGTGTTGGAAGCAAGACCATCTCAAAAATCCATACCCTTCCTATCGGGGCACATCCGTTTTCCCGATGTGGAGACTGCGAACGATGAAGGGCTTTTGGCCGTTGGGGGAGATCTCTCTACGGAGCGACTCTTATTGGCCTATGAGAGCGGTATCTTTCCTTGGTTCAATGATGATTCCCTTATTCTGTGGTGGAGTCCCGATCCGCGAATGATCTTAGTTCCGGAAAGGGTACATATCTCTAAAAGCATGCAAAAGGTACTTAGGGAAAATAGGTTCAGGTTGACAAAAAACACCTGTTTTGAAAGGGTAGTGAAGCACTGCTCCACCATTGCACGGGAACATCAAGAGGGCACCTGGATTACTTTGGAACTACAGAAGGCCTATGCCGAACTTCATAGACAAGGTTTTGCCACTTCCTACGAGGTTTGGGAAGCCGACAGGCTAGTGGGTGGGCTGTTCGGTGTAGATTTAGGGCATGTGTTTTGCGGCGAAAGCATGTTCAGCTTAATTTCCAATGCATCTAAATTTGCCTTTATTAAACTGGCGGAAGAGCTACGGGAAAAAAATTATCTTTTTATAGATTGCCAATTATATACCGATCATTTGGCCAGTTTGGGCGCGGAGGAAATTCCGAGAAAGGAATTTATCGTATTGCTAAAGGGACAGCACCAGGCTGGTTAAAAGGAAAAAAACATGGTCGGTGCCGTGTGTATAATTCTCCGCGCGGTACTCGGTGCCAATTTGAAATCTAGTGCGCTTATCCAAAAGCCAACCTAAATGTGCCGTTACCCGTTGATCGTATTCCGGTAGTGCCGCTCTGGCAACGCTTAGCAAAGACTCCGTAGAAAGTACAAGGTACGGCTCACCTACCCCCAGTTCCTCGCCCCTAAGGGGGAAATCTACGGCAAATCTATATCTAAAACGGTGTATGGTAGGTTTTGAGGTTATGCGTTGTTCCGATCTAAGTCTGTTGCCAATTCTGAAGGCCCCGTATTGGTTGGTAATGTTGTATTGCTGTTGAAGCCTAAGCTCGTCGCTATCGTCTCCAATAAAAGCTTCCCTAAACCGGAATTGGATACCCATACCAATACTTTGGTTGTCCCTTATTTCAAGATTTGAAAAATGGGCAATGTCCAAGTGCTTTACCGTAAACTGTGTGTTGGATCCTTCATACAGGAACGTACGCTTTGCAAACGAAAAATTATGCTTGTAGTTATTGCTTACCCTATAGTTGACATCTATTTGCGGCTGTAAATATACCGTTAGATTGTCCTGTGCCTGCGCAAAAAAAAAGGCACCAACAAGAAAAAAAGGGAAAAGGACTTTTTTGTTAGTAGAGCACATGGTCATAATTTGGTGCTAAGCGTTGCGTGCTATTTTTAAAGCTGCCTTGGGCATCAAAAAGAATCTCATATTCTAGATAATTGTTATCCTTTTTACCAGCTATTACTATTTCGTAGCGTATGGTGGGTAAAAGCAGATTTTGAAAGGCATTTCTAATGGTTTGTTTTGAGCTTTCCGTTTCCGATGTCGGATAGTGTTGCTGGATTTTTTTTATTCGGTGTTTTTCATAGGTTTTATTGAAATATGTGCTGATGTTGGTCAAAACATCGGAAGGAATGTCAACCGGTTTTATTATTATTTCAATATCCTCAAGATTTCCAGATGCATCAAACTCCATACTGTACCAAAGTTTATCCTTTTTGAATTTTGCCTCGTAACTTATTTTAACGCTATCCGTTTCCTTATAAAATTTCAGTCTTTTGACATTTTCCAGATGTTGGTCTAGAATTTCCTGTGCCTTAGTTGGAAACTGTTCTTTTTTTATACGATGTTCCTGCTCATATTTGTATTGGGCAAAAATACTGTTTGCGCAGATAATGAGAATAAGTAACGGGAAATATTTAATTTTCATGCTTTTAATCTTTTTTGAACGCTTTTAAACTTCGGTATACCTAAAGCAACTTTTTTCATGATCGTTTACCATGCCTATGGCTTGCATATAGGCATAGATGACGGTACTCCCAACAAACTTGAATCCTTTGTTCTTTAATTCTTTGCTAATATGATCGGATAGTGGCGTGTTCGCTGGAGCATTTGTATAATCTTCTACACTGTTTTTTATGGGCTTGTGTTTTACAAACGCCCATATATAAGAGCTGAAACTACCAAATTCTTCTTGAATTTTCATAAAGGCCCGTGCGTTGGTCACCGTGGCGTTTATTTTAAGCTTGTTTCTAATGATGCCCTTGTCCTGCAATAAGGCATCTTTTCTAAAAGCGCTGTATGCGGCAATTTTTTTGTAATCGAAATTATCGAATGCCTTTCTAAAATTTTCACGTTTTTTTAGAACAGTGATCCAACTTAGGCCTGCTTGGAAGGTTTCCAGTATCAGGAATTCAAAAAGCGTGTTGTCCTCCTTTACGGGGACTCCCCACTCTTTGTCGTGATAGCTTTCGTAAAGTGTATCGCCTTTGCACCAGCCACATCTCATCTTTTCCATCGTTCGTTTTACTTTTAAAATAGTCGGAAAGGCTCAAAATACCTGTACAATATACAGAAAAAACGGCATTCCAATAGTGATATTAAAAGGGAAAGTAATGGCCAATGCCATGGGGAGGTACAGGCTTGGGTTCGCTTTGGGGGCCGCCAGTCGCATGGCGGCAGGTACTGCAATATAGGAAGCACTGGCCGCTAAAATGGCAAATAGAAACCTGTTCCCGATACTCTCTGTAAAGGCAGCACTTATAATAGCGACAAGGATGCCGTTGATCAAGGGGATAATGATGGCGAACAAAAAGGCAAACCAACCTTTCTTTAAAAAATCATTTAGTTTTTTACCGCTGGTTATGCCCATATCCAGAAGAAACACAGCTAGAAATCCCGCAAATATGTCGGTCGTAAAAGGCTCTATTCCCCTGGCATGCTGATCACTGGTCAAAAAGCCGATGACGAGACTTCCCATAATCAGCAGAACGCTACCATTGGTAAGCGAGTGCCGTACTACGCCGCCCAGACTGACTCGGTCTTTTTTGTTTTTTTGAAAGTAGGACATAAGCAATACCCCGATAATGATGGAAGGTGCTTCCATCAATGCCATAACGGCAACCATATGGCCGCCAAAAGGTATCTGTTCCATCTCTAAAAATGAAACTGCGGTCACAAAGGTAACGGCACTCACCGATCCGTAAGCTGCCGCAATGGCGCCCGAGTCGGCCACGCTAAATTTTCGTCTCAATATAAAATAGGTATAGACGGGTACAATAAGAGCCAGGAAAATACCGAACAATAGAGACCACAGGATTTCCAGGTCCAAATTACTATGCGAAAGTTCCAAGCCCCCCTTAAAACCTATGGAGAACATAAGGTATAAGGATATGAATTTGGAAGAGTTTGGCGGTATTTCCAGATCACTTTTCAACTGTACGGCCAATACACCAAGAAAGAAAAAGAGTAGGGCAGGATTGGTAAGGTTGTTCAATAATAAATTTAAATCCATAGGTAAATGCTGGTTTTCTTGCTTTTCTTCCTCAATAAGGTGCTTATCGGTATAAATTTTAAAAATACCGCTGGCGCAACTTTTCTGTGAAGTTATTCTAAAAATAATTAAAAATTTGAGTTTAGGGAAACGAGTTCAGCTTTATAGTGCGGGAAAAATAAGAAGCGGTATACGTTGATATGTTGCTGCAAACATTTTTTAGGATGTACAAGGAATCAACTGCACCCTAGCGCAATTGCATTTTGGTAGGAATGGCAGAAAGTCACTTTTGGACAAAGTTGGTTTTCTGTGTGGGCAGCCTATGTAGCCGTCCAAATAGCCTTATTCACCTAATGATATTTCCAAGGTGCCGTTTATTTTAATACTTGCCCCTGTTTTACGGGCTTCTAAAAGAAAGGACAAGGCCACGGATTTTTCGTGTTCCAGCGCGACTATCCTATCATC
>Ga0136560_1000151_pt1 | contig 29753 bp, 27 predicted proteins | sample AntRauMeHopE1497_FD_104925 | JGI IMG/M metagenome (GOLD analysis project Ga0136560, IMG submission 104925) | Saline lake microbial communities from Rauer Islands, Antarctica - Metagenome Hop E1 #497 | ecosystem: Environmental > Aquatic > Non-marine Saline and Alkaline > Saline | place... | reverse complement strand
TTTTTTCTTTGCCTAGGCACGACACAGCGAAAGCTGTGGGCGAGCCGTAGCGATGGCGAAGCATAGCCTTAGCTACGGTTAATAATTTTAACGACGGCAAAGGGAAAAAGAAAGAGATAAAAACTCGGGTTTTCATTTGGCAGAAGTATAACCAACTAATTACTCCTCGTATAAAGCAAGTGCTCCATTAGGGTGAAGTCTACGCCCAAATCGTCCTTTATTTCATATGTGATAAGAAGTTCCCCCCAGTACTTCCCATCGGAGAAATCGGTCAGTATCCATTTATGGTTCAAAACCTCTATTTTGTTGATTTTAAAATCGTTCTCCATTCCTTCGTAGGGAATCAAAGGATTATCTCCTTCTAATTCGTTGGTTTCCAATAACTTGTCTGCAATATATCTTGTAGGATTTTCCAAGTTCAAATGGTCGTAATAGGCTAAGGCATCATCATTATTTTCCAAAGAAAAATATTGCATTTCCAAAACGTTCATTTCGGCCTGCTGCAAGGAATCCTCCAAGGCACTTACCTCTTCCTTTAACTTTAATATAGAATCCATATTGGCCTTGGCCATGTTTCCACTACTTATAAAAAGATACATACTGATCAATGCGGCAAAAAGAAATAGGTAAAGAAATATTTGGTTTTTCATCAGGTACTGAATTCAAGTTTTTTTATTACAATTGTTTGGATTTCATAAACGTCCTATATGCTTCTAAGGTATGAATACGGACTTCACATATCAGATTTCTACAGTAAGGTTATCATAGGCCAAGTGCACATTTTCCGGCAGGCTTTCCTCCACTTCCGCATGAAAACCCATTAAGTGGCTAATATGCGTAAAATAGGCCTTTTCAGGTTTCACTTCGGCTACAAAATCCAAAGCTTCCTCCAAGTTAAAATGAGAGTGGTGTGGCTCTTTCCGTAATGCGTTAACGACCAGAATTTTGCATCCCCTTATTTTTTCGATTTCCTTGGGCTTCATCGTTTTCACATCCGTCAGGTAGGTAAAATCGGCTATGCGATAGCCAAAAACCTTAAGCCTGTTATGTAAGGCTTGTACGGGTATGACCGATTTACCACCTAAAATTAACTCCGAATCCTTTTTTACATAATTAATGGCCACCGCAGGTGCCCCGGGATACCTATCTTTTTCGTCAAAAATATAGCTGAACCTTTTTTTCAAAGCCTTTACCACCTTTTTATGGGCGTAAATGGGAATATCGCCTTGTTTAAAGAAAAACGGGCGTATATCATCAATGCCAGCCGTATGGTCAGAATGCTCATGAGTAAATAGAATACCGTCCAAACTAGAGACCTTGTTGGTCAGCATCTGCTGTCTAAAGTCAGGGCCGCAGTCGATTACATAATTAGCCCCTCCCCAAGATAAAAGAACGGATACCCGCAATCTTTTGTCCCTGGTATCCTCACTGAGACAAACGGGATGGGTACTACCAATTACTGGAACACCCTGAGATGTTCCTGTGCCAAGAAAAGTTATTTTTAAGCTCATAGTATCGTTACAAATTTAAGGCTTTATTTATACAACTCCTTAGATTTGGAAGGGAAGCATTACGTTAAAGATTCTAGAATCAAGAGCTAAGAACTAAGACGTACGTAGTAAAGAAATTTTACCAAACATTTCCTTGCCCTGTTCAAAAACGAAATTTAAAAATTAGTGCTCTTTCGTTTGTTTAGGAACTGTTTTAATCAAAACTATTGAACTGAGGCCGATTGAAATTTACCGGCGACAATCGCCAAAACTGAAAAAAAACCTACTAAAAATCACAAAATATCCCATACCAAAAGTAAATTCAAATTTTTAGATGGTTTAATCGTTAGATAGTACGATATTTATAACTTTGTCAAAGCAAATCAAACAACATGTCATCAGTCTTTAGGAGAGAATCTGCCTTTGAAAACATACCGTCGATCAAGGCGAAAACGTTAAGAATCAACTTGAATCCGGATATCTATGGAACGTTTGCGGAAATTGGGGCTGGACAGGAAACTGCGCGTCATTTTTTCCGTTCCGGTGGCGCATCGGGTACCATAGCAAAGGCCATGAGTGCCTATGACAAGGATTTTAGTGATGCTATTTATGGTACGGAGAATGACGGGAGATATGTAACACAGGTACGTTTAAAGACCATGCTTACCTACGAGATGTCCCTAATGAAAGAACGCATTAGTAGAAAGACGCACCCGGACAGGTTGTTTTTTTCCTATTCCAATACGGTGGCTACCATCGATTTTTCCAAAAGATACAAAGGGCATGGTTGGGTTGGAATACGCTACCAGCTAGACCCGAACCAAGAGGAATTCGATGAAATCGTACTTCACATTCGCTTTAAACAGAACGAGGCCAGATTACAACAGGAAACCCTTGGCACCTTGGGTGTCAACCTTATTTACGGTGCTTTTTACAAATACCATAAACCTAGAAAATTACTCAAGTATTTATACGACCACATTGATAAGGATACCTTGGAAATTGACATGATCAATTTCTCGGGTCCAAACTTTAAAGATGTGGATAACCGATTGATGAGCCTGCAGTTGATCAGAAACGATATGACGGATGCCGTGATGTTCGGTCCTGATGGTAACAACTTACTACCGGCCGCTGTGCTTTACAAAAAGAATATCCTCGCACTGCGCGGTAGTTTTAGACCCGTAACGAAGGTGAACTTGGACATGTTCCAAAAATCATACGATATCTTTATTCGAGATCCAGGTGTAGATCAAGACAACACCATTGTGATTTTTGAAATTACCTTATCCAACCTAAAGGCATCAGGAGAAATAGATGAGCAGGATTTTATGGACAGGGCGGAACTTTTGTGTTCCTTAGGTCATTCCGTAATGATCTCCAAGTTCCAGGAATATTATAAATTGGTGGAATACTTTAATAACTATACCAAGAACAGGATCGGTCTTACCATGGGTGTGAACAACTTGGTGGATATTTTTGATGAAAAATACTACCGTCATTTAAGCGGTGGTATATTGGAAGCCTTTGGAAAACTGTTCTTTAAGGATTTGCAGGTGTACCTGTACCCCATGAAAAATCCGGATACGGGACAAGTGATGACCAGCAACAATGTAAAGGTACACCCAAGAATGAAAGAGCTTTACAAGTTCTTTAAGTACAACGGCAAAGTAATGGATATCATAGATTACGATCCGGAGATCATGCATATTTTCTCTAGGGATGTCCTTAAAAAAATAATGAACGACGAGGACGGATGGGAAAAAATGCTCCCGGAAGGCATAGCGGAAATCATTAAGGAGAAAAAACTCTTTACCAAAAAAGAACTGCAGGAAAAATAGTAGTCTAAAATACAAGGAAAACTAACTTTCATAAATAGACTATACAAGCCTATCGGAGTTAAAAAAAGAAGCAATCTCTAACGTAGCTAACCGATAACACAGATTGCTTCTTTCCTTTTAAGCCTATTACCGACAAACCAAGTGACGAAAATTACCGTTTCGCCTCTTAAATTCCCTAAGCCTCTAAAAGTTGAGCTGCATGATCTTTAGTCTTTACCTTATCGATAACGCGGGATACTTTCCCTTCCCCATCAACAACAAAGGTTTTTCTGTGGATGCCATCAAATTCCTTTCCCATAAATTTCTTGGGTCCCCAAACGCCAAATGCGTTAATGACGGTATGGTCTTCATCTGCCAATAGCGAAAACGGAAATTCATATTTATTTTTAAAATTGGCCTGTTTTTTCTGTGAATCCTCGCTCACACCCAACAACGTGTAGCCCGCATCCTGCAAGGTCTTGTAATTATCCCTTAGATTACAGGCTTCTGCCGTGCAACCCGGGGTATTTGCCCTAGGATAGAAAAAAACAATCAGGTTTTTTCCAGAATAATCGGATAAATGAATAGTATTGCCATCTTGATCGTGGGCGGAAAATGAAGGAACAGTGTCTCCTACTTGTAATGTTTTCATAGTGAATTTGTATTTTTATAACGTTTAACAATATCAAGGTAAAATTAAACAATAAATGACGAAAGCCGAAAAAGTTGCCTTTACTATTTCTACTTTGCAGGAGCTGTACCCAGAAATTCCGGTTCCTTTGCACCATAAAGACCCCTATACCTTGCTGATAGCCGTGCTTTTATCGGCACAAAGTACAGATGTGCGCGTCAATAAAATTACACCTTTATTGTTCGCTAAGGCAGACAATCCCTACGATATGATAAAGTTATCCATAGATGAAATAAGAGCCATTATTAGGCCTGTTGGACTATCGCCAATGAAATCTAAAGGAATTTATGGCTTATCAAAAATGTTGGTAGAAAGATATGAAGGCATTGTTCCCAAAGAACTGGCTTTGTTGGAAGAATTTCCCGCCGTTGGCCACAAAACGGCAAGTGTGGTGGTTTCCCAAGCATTTGGTATTCCTGCCTTTCCCGTAGATACACATATTCATAGATTGTTGTACAGATGGGGGTTTACCAAAGGCAAAAACGTAGTGCAGACCGAAAAAGATGCTAAGCGCCTATTTCCTAAAGAAATATGGAACGATCTGCACCTACAAATTATCTGGTACGGAAGGGACTATTCCCCTGCTAGAGGGTGGGATTTGGAAAAAGATATTATTACCAGCACCATTGGAAGAAAAACCGTGTTGAACGACTACCATAAAAAGAAAAAGACCCGCTAATTGCGGGTTTTTTCTTAATTTAAGAAAGTCTCGAACTTTAAATCTTGATACTCGATTTCATAGTATGCCTGTGAAAAACTCAACAGAAAGTTGATGGTTTTTGGACACACTTGATTAAAACCGGTTTTTCCTTGATAATTAGAGTAAATTTTTTCCATATTTCCACTGTTGTTACATCTTAATAACGTAACTAAAATAGAAATATTGTTTTACCTAATTGTTGCCCTAATTAATTCGTAAGAACAATGTTGTTTTTTTCTATTATTTTCCTCATGTTAATCAACGCATACCGCATTCTACCCAGTGCCGTATTAATGCTAACTCCCGTGTTTTCGGAGATTTCCTTGAAGCTCATATCCTTATATATGCGCATTATTAAAACTTCTTTTTGATCGTCCGGAAGTTCCTCTATTAATAGGCGTAAATCTGTATCTATCTGATCTTTGATCAATTGCTTTTCGGCATTTAACTTATCATCGCCAATTACGGAGAAGATATTAAAGTCGTCATTACCTTCGAACATGGGCATTCTTTTGTTTTTTCTAAAATGATCTATAATCAAGTTATGGGAAATACGCATTACCCAAGGAAGAAATTTTCCTTCTTCACTATAGCTTCCTTTTTTCAGTGTTTTTATGACCTTTATAAAGGTATCCTGAAAAATATCTTCCGTAATATCCCTGTCCAATACTTTGGAGTAGATAAAACTGGTAATTCTTTGGTTGTGTCTGTTGATAAGCACAGAAAGCGCTTTTTCATCTCCACTGATATAATCTCTTACTAGTTCTGCATCATCAATTTGTAGTTCCATACGAGTTACTTTCTTTTAGGTTTAACGATTTGGGAATATGTTCGTACTATTTCATTAGTAATTTAAATCTGTGATAAAACTAGAGAAAAGCTACCCCCTGCAAAAAAGTATGTTGTCAAACCCTTCTTTTATGATGTGAAACAACGAATATTTATTTTTTATGCAATAAATAAAGCTATAGCTAGTTATGTGGGAAACATAGGACAAGGGCTGTTTCTATTCTAAATGAACTTCCTAGATGCCGGCGTACCTGCTATCATATTCCAAAAAAGAATAATATTCCTGCCTTATTCTTGGTGTCAGAAATGTAGAACAAATGTTAAAGGCAAGCGCCAACCAGCCTACCGGATGGCAGATTCAACCCTAGGAAATCACATAATACCTTCATAATTAGTGTTGTCCATAAGAAAAAGAAAGCCCCAAGGATAGTGTCCTTGGGGCATAATATGGTAGAGAAGTGATTGTTTTAGTTCAAATTACTTTCAAAGGGTATTCCTTTTACTTCGGTAATTTTCAAAGATTTGGAATAGGCCAATAAGAATTCTACTGTTTCTGGGGTTGCGCTTACTAATTTGCACTGGCTTTTTTCCTTAGTGTAAATTTTCTCCATAGTACTTTTATTTTGGTTCACTAGTAGAACGCCAGAATAATAAAAATAGTAGATCCACTCGACCTGTGGTAGATTAATTCGTTAAAACTATGTTATTGGCCTCTACCAGCTTTCTTAGGTTGATGAGGGCATAGCGCATCCTACCCAATGCCGTATTGATGCTTACGCCGGTATTATCGGATATTTCCTTAAAGCTCATATCCTTATATAAGCGCATTTCCAAAACTTCTTGCTGGTCTAGCGGAAGCTCCTTGATCATTTTTGCCAGATCGGTATCAATTTGATCTTTTATCAACTGTCGCTCCGCATTTAGGCAATCATCACCCATCATAGCGAACACATTGTAGCTTTCGGTGGCGTTGAACATGGGCATTCTATTGTTTTTCCTAAAATGGTCTATAATAAGGTTGTGGGCAATACGCATGACCCAAGGCAAAAATTTACCTTCCTCATTATAGGCGCCGCGCTTTAAGGTACGGATTACTTTGATAAAGGTATCCTGAAAGATATCCTCGGTCAGCTCACGGTCGCCAACTTTTGAATAGATAAATCCTGTAAGACGGGAATTATGGCGGTTAATGAGAATCGCAATAGCTCTTTCATCTCCTTTAATGTAATTACTGACAAGTAGGGAATCTTCGATCTGTATTTCCATAGCTTTTACTTTTGTGGGTTAAACAAGCCTCAACAATTTTAAAAGAGGGTTGCTTTAGGTTAAATTCTAACGTTACAAAGTAAAAGTGCGCTATAGGCGAATGGAATTTTTTATGAACCCCAAAGATATAAAAATTTAGACAGTCCAAAAATTATGTGAAAATATTCGATGAAATGCATCATTTATAGCTATTCCGTTCATAAAAAGCTGTTATCCGCTCAAGATTAAGCCCACTCCGTAAACTGGAGCTAAAAAAAGTAAAAGAGTAGTATTTTTCAAATTATTTAAAATCGATAACTTAACAACTTTTGAAATTATCATTCTCTTCAACTACTTAGCAAAACCAATTTTTGAAGCAAAATAAAGATGGATGATTTATCCTTCCGCCCAGATGTAGGCCAAAGACCAAAAGTAGATCCCATGATCATCCGAATGTCATTTTAGGACTTTTTTAAGCGTACGGCACATAGCGTATGGCGCATAGCGCAAAACACAAAGCGAACAACAAACCAAGGGATTTTCGACCAGAATGATACATTAAAAATAGCATGACGTATCTTTGCAGCTTTATTTAAATATATGCCCAATATAACAGAAGTAAACCCCAAAGAGAACATCATTATTAAAGGTGCAAAACTGCATAACCTTAAGAATATAGATGTCGTTATACCTAGAAATAAACTAGTGGTCATCACAGGACTTTCGGGTTCTGGGAAGTCCAGCTTGGCCTTTGATACCCTATATGCGGAAGGGCAGCGGCGCTATGTAGAGAGCCTTTCCTCCTATGCACGACAGTTTTTGGGAAAATTGGACAAACCCAAGGTAGACTATATAAAAGGTATCGCACCCGCCATTGCCATAGAGCAAAAAGTAAATTCTACCAACCCAAGGTCTACCGTTGGCACTACCACGGAAATCTATGACTATATTAAGTTGCTGTACGCCCGTATCGGAAAAACATTTTCCCCTATTTCTGGTAAGCAGGTAACAAAAGATACGGTTACCAATGTCATAGAACACGTAAAGACCTTTGCGGAAAATACCAAGCTCTTGCTTTTGGCGCCGATTACCATCCGCGAGGATCGTGATACCAAGAAATCTTTGGAGTTGTTTTCTAAACAAGGCTATGCGCGTATCAAATACAATAACGAAGTCATTAGAATTGATAAGGCGCCGGAAACCATCGGAAAAGAATTCTCTTTGGTCATAGACCGCATCATAACCAAGGACGACGAGGATTTTTACAATAGACTTGCCAATGCCGTGGATACCGCCTTTTTTGAGGGCAAAGGAAAATGTATCATTGAAACATTGGCGGATGTGGAGCAGACCCTATTTACCAATACCTTTGAGCTTGATGGTATGTTCTTTCTGGAACCGAATGTACACTTGTTCAGTTTCAACAATCCTTATGGCGCCTGCCCCAAATGCGAAGGTTATGGCGATGTTATTGGTATCGATGAAGATCTGGTAATTCCAAATACCGCTTTGTCCATTTATGAAAACGCGGTTTTTCCTTGGCGGGGCGATAGTATGGGTTGGTACCGAGATCAATTGGTCAACTCGGCCTACAAATTCGATTTTCCCATTCACAAGCCTTGGTTTGAACTAACGGAGAAACAAAAAAAATTGGTCTGGGACGGCAACGACTATTTTATAGGCCTGCATAAATTCTTTGCCACCCTAGAGGAAAAGAGCTATAAGATCCAAAATAGGGTCATGCTTTCCAGATATCGGGGCAAAACAAGATGTAGCAACTGCAACGGCAAGCGATTGCGCCCAGAAACCGATTATGTAAAAGTGGGCGGGAAAAGTATTTCCGAACTGGTTGGCATATCCATAGAAAAATTGATTGCCTATTTCGGTCAATTAGAATTGAGCAAGAACGATGCACATATTGCAGCGCGTTTATTAATAGAAATAAAAACCAGACTAGGATTTCTGGATAAAGTTGGCCTCAACTACCTAACCCTAAACCGAAAATCCAATACCCTATCCGGTGGGGAGAGTCAGCGTATAAACTTGGCGACCTCTTTGGGCAGTAGCTTGGTAGGCTCCATGTATATCTTGGACGAGCCCAGTATTGGCCTGCATCCCAAGGATACCGAAAATTTGATCGATGTATTGCTTTCCCTACGGAATTTAGGGAATACCGTCATCGTGGTAGAGCACGACGAGGATATTATGAAGGCCGCGGACGTCGTCATAGATATCGGCCCCGAAGCAGGCACCCATGGTGGCGAAGTAGTTGCGCAAGGTACGTTGAGCGAAGTTCTAAAATCCAGCTCGCTCACGGCCAGTTATTTAAACGGTAGCATGGAAATTGCGGTTCCCAAGGAACGGCGTACGTCCAAGAACCATATTCAGATTATGGGATGCAGGGAAAACAACCTTAGGAATATCAATGTCACTTTCCCGCTGGATATGTTGACCGTGGTTACCGGAGTTTCGGGTAGCGGAAAGAGCACCTTGGTCAAAAAACTATTGTACCCCATTTTACTGAAAGAAGTTGGAGGTTATGGAGAAAAAGCCGGACAGTACAGTTCGGTTTCTGGGAAATACAAGCATATTAAGCATGTTGAATTTGTAGATCAAAATCCCATCGGACGTTCTTCGCGTTCCAATCCTGTAACCTATATAAAGGCCTATGACGATATCCGAAATCTGTACGCCAACCAAAAGTTGAGTAAAATCCGGAATTACCAAGCCAAGCATTTTTCCTTTAATGTAGATGGTGGCCGCTGCGAGAAGTGCAAAGGCGAAGGCGAAATTACCGTAGAAATGCAGTTTATGGCAGATGTGCATTTGGAGTGCGACACCTGCGGCGGCAAGCGCTTTAAAAAAGAGGTGCTGGAAGTTACTTTCAAAAATGCCAATATAGATGACCTCCTTAGCATGACCATAGACGATGCCATTGCATTTTTTGAAGCTGGGGCGCAAACAAAAATCATATCAAAATTAAAACCTTTACAAGACGTAGGTTTGGGCTACGTAACATTAGGGCAGTCCTCCTCTACCCTTTCCGGTGGCGAGGCACAGCGGATAAAATTGGCGTCCTTCCTAGTGAAAGGAACTACTAAGGATAAGGCCTTGTTCATTTTTGACGAACCTACGACCGGACTCCATTTTCACGATATACAAAAATTATTAAAGTCCTTCAACGCACTCATTAAAAAAGGACATAGTATCGTTGTCATTGAACACAACGTAGAATTAATAAAATGTGCCGATTACCTAATTGACCTCGGCCCCGGCGGCGGCGAAAATGGTGGCGAGCTGCTGGCAGAAGGCACGCCAGAGGAAGTTGCTAAGAGCAAGAAGTCCTTTACGGCGAAGTATTTGAAGGGGAAGTTAGCCTGACTATTTTTAGTTTCTTAAATTATTTATTAGTGCGATTTGGTAATAAATCTATAACTTTAGAATGAGATTACTAATGATCTGATTGAAATGATAGAGAAAAAAATCAGCTAGAGATACGGTTTAATGTTATATGAACTAGTCTACGAAATAATTAACTATGGCTATTCAAGAAATTAAAAAAATGAGCCAGTCCAAGAGAATTCTATTGGCGCAGGAAATTTGGGATTCCATTAATGGGGATGCCATCGAATTGACCGACGCCATAAAAAAGGAACTGGATAGCAGATTGGAACGCCACAAGACAGGAAAGACAAAGTATCATACTTTGGAGGAAGTCAAGTCTATGCTTGACGAAAATCGAAAATGAACCGGTATTTTTTAATATCCGACCAAGCATTTTTCGATATTCTTGAAGTTGGGAGATAATATGACGAAAGTGGTTTAAACAAAAAACAGTCATAAACTTTAGGTTAATCTATTCCCTGAAAAATATAATGCAAAAACAACTAGTATCGGTTTCATGGTTAAAAGAGAACATCAATAATCCTAATTTGATATTGTTGGACGCGACTATTCCCGTGGTAACGGAAAATCTCCAAACCCCTGCTCATACTATTATTACCGGTGCCCGCTTTTTCGATTTGAAAAATACATTTTCTGATGCCGATGCCAGCTTGCCCAACACCATCCCTTCCCCAAAACAATTTGAAGCGGGCTGCAGAAACTTGGGTATCAACTCAAATTCCGTCATCATTATATATGATGCCAAAGGAATCTATTCCAGTCCAAGGGCTTGGTTTTTGTTCAAGACTATGGGACATGATGCGGTGGCAGTTTTGGACGGCGGACTTCCAGAATGGATAAAACACGGAGAAAGTTGCACTACGGCGTACCAGAAAAACTATCCCCTAGGAAATTTTAAAGCTGATTTTGACCCGTCTCGATTAAAAAATGCCGAAGCTATACTGGAGAGTATCACTACAGCAAATTGCACAGTTATCGATGCCCGCAGCGAAGAACGTTTTTTAGGGAAGGTTCCGGAACCAAGAGCGCATTTGAAGAGAGGTCATATTCCTAAGTCCATCAATCTGCCCTTTACAAAACTTTTGAGGGATGGCAAATTTTTACCTAGAAAAGAACTTAAAGCGACTTTTGAAAATTTATCCCTTGGTAATGACCCTTTAGTATTCTCCTGCGGGTCGGGAATTACGGCCTGTATTCTTCTTTTTGCCACAGATTTGGTTTTAATGAACCAAATATTTCTCTACGATGGTTCTTGGTCGGAATGGGGAGAAGGCGACACCTATCCTATCGAATAACCAAAAAGGGACACTATTCTAAAAGTAAACGTCCTCGATTTATTCATTATCATACATTTTATTTTTATAATTAATTGATTTTCAATTAACTAAATTTTTTTTATAATTTTTGGCACGCCGTTTGCAATAAACTAAGTGGAAAGTAAATAGTTACTTCCAGAATACACCTGCCGAGTGGTAGGTCATTAAAACCTTATATTATGAAAAAGTTCGTACTTATTATTGCAGCGGTACTTTTTGGAACAGCGATGGCCCAAGCCGCATCAGCTGAGAATAAGGTTGCTAACGTCAACCTTAACGCTGGAAATTCATTCATTTTTATTGAAAATGGAGTAACCTTTTCCGTATTTCCCGATGGCGAATTCGATTTTTATGTAGATAACAGATTGAATATTGGCGCGGGAGCACAACTAGGAAATGTAGGCGTAACCTTTAATTCAGGATTCGATTATAACCCTTTTGTACAGTTCGATGATTTCGGTGCTGTAATCCAAGTGGAAAACGTACCCATATTTTATGACTTTTACGGTCGTGTGAACCAGATAGGTGCTGTTAACCTTAACTTTAACAACGGTTTTGTGAACAGAATTGGTGGGATGAATATCTTTTATAGCCAAGGTGCTTTTAGTCACTTCAACGGTTTTATCAATATACATAACAGACGTTATATACACCGTCCATTTCACAGCTGGTTTGCCAGACCGGCAATTGGTTTCTTTAATGTGTGGAACACGCCTTACAGACAGTTTTATTCTCCTGTAAGATACACATGGCACAGGCCTTACAGAAACAATGTAAGAAGAGCTTATGCCCAGATTGGCAGGGAGCATAGATATAATAATGTGAGACGTGAAAGAGCTACGATATACAGAAATGACAGAAGAGTAGCTGTAAGGGATAACGCCGAAAGAAGTAACAGAAGTGTTGCTACCAGAAGTAACGCTAACAGAACTACTGCTACTACCAAGCGCAATGACGGACTACGTAACAATAGAACCTTAGCGTCCAATAGCACTAGAAGTAATAGTGTAGCAAACAGGTCATCTGCGGTAAAGCGAAATGCCAACACCGTAAGTCGTAGAAACACGAATGCCCGTAGAACCAATAGCGGTAATACGGTTACCAATAGAACGGTAACTAGAACCCCTAGAAGCAAAACGGTCTCTAGAACTACGAAGACGTATAACAAGCCTGCGACACGAAGCACCAATGTGCGAAGCAGTCAAAGAAGCGCAACAACTAGATCGGTAAGCCAAGCTCCCTCTAGAACAAGAAGTACGGTAAGTAGAAGCACCAGCTCTAGATCGGTAAACAAAGCTCCGGCTAGAAGTTCCTCTAGATCTGCTACAACTAGAAGTAGTACTAGTAGAAGACAGTAATATATAGCCTCTGAAGCGAGTTCGGGGCAAAGGCAGTTTTTAGGTTGGTTAGTTGTTTAGCCCCGTAATGGATACATCCATTACGGGGCTTTTTTTTGTCCCCTCCCCTAAATCCCCTCCCCAAAAAATCCTCTCCCTAACCCTCCCTGATACTGAGATAAGCTCAGCACAAGAGGAGAGGGAACTACGTATAGATAAATTTTGACCCTGTGACTTTAAGAAGTATTCTCAGTGCTTGTATTAAATTTTCATCAAAACCGAAAATGCAATATCAAAGGACTTATACCACAGAAAACAATTTCAAAAACTTTTTGGGTAACTCGCTTTGCACATGCACATTTGCTTTTGTTACAGGATGAATAAATTCGAGGGAATAAGCATGAAGGTACAGTCCCTTTCCCTTTAATACTAGACCTTCTTTTCCGTAGTCCGCATCTCCTAGGATTGGGTTTCCTATGGAGGCCAAATGGGTTCTTAGCTGGTGTCTTCTGCCTGTTTTTGGCTTTAGCTTTACGAAATTCAAGTACCCAAAACGCTCGGAGACGATGGTTTGTTCTACTTCGTAATCGGAAGTAGCGTCCTTGCCGTCTATTGGAGCCACTACCCTACCGCTTGGTTTCATGGTACCAAGGGTAACTGCGTAATAGACTTTCTGTATCTGTTTTGTTTCAAATAACTGGCTGAGTTGCACAACCGCGGAACTTGTTTTACCGACCAAAAGTGCGCCTGTAGTCGGGTAATCCAATCGATGCACGGGTTGGGGAATAACAGCATCTGAAGCGGTACTTTGTTGTAGGTTTTGGCCCAAGCCATTCGCAACGGTCAAAAAGCGGTTTCCGCTCACGGCAATTCCGGCCGGTTTTTGGATAATGGCTAGATGGTCGTCTTCATACAGCGCCTTTATGACTAATCGAACTTCTCTTGTTTTTTTCTTCACAACCGATCGTTTTAGGTCTATGCGCTCTCCCCCATAAATATAAGTAGCGGTACTACCGATCACACCATCCACCAAAATCATTTCCTTTTTCAATGCTTTTTTTAAGGCCGATTTTGTAGAAAGCACATCAAAAATACCTACCCCATATTCCTGTAACCTTAGGGGTTTATCTTGTTCCTTGGCAATATGCGTGGCTATGATTTCCAGCTTATTTCTTTAAGAACTTGGAAAGTACACCGTATACATCTTCGGAAATTTTGAAGCGGTATAGTACGCCCACGTACATTGCAGTAATCAATGCGCTTTTTAAGAGTATGTTGACGATGGGATGGAACTCGAATTGAAAGGTGTAAAAAAGCACACCAACAATCAGCAACAAAGCGAACACCTTTAACGTTTCCGACGTAAAGGGCGATAAATCAAACTTTGATTTTACGTAATACAGTTTAAGGGAATTGTAGATAAAAAAGGCCGAAAAACTGGCAATGGCCGCTCCGTTAATACCATAAGTAGGTATCAACCACAGATTAAACCCTACGGCCATGACGGCCAGTAAGACCCCAAAAAAGAGAATGGAACGGTAGTAATCCGAATTGTAGAGAATGGAATTATTATTCCCTAAAAGGGCATCGTAAACCTTGGCGAGTCCGATCCAAAATACGATCATAAATCCGCCTGTATAGCCTTCGGGCAGGAGTTCGTACAAATCTTCCAAATTCAAGATAATCAGCAGAAAAAGCAGTCCGGAAATAATCAATAAGGTAAGGGAGCTTTTTTGATACAATTGTTTTAGAGACCTCTTGTCGTTCTTATTCAAATACTCGGCCGTCATGGGATAGGTAATTTGGTGCATGGCACGCGACGGCACGGCAATGGTAGAGGCAATAAATCCAGCGACTGCGTAATACGCTACATTCTCCAGTTCCAAAAAGTTGTTCAACATCACTTTATCTACTTCCATCAGTACAATAGCCGTGGAGCCTCCTAAAATAATGAGTCCGCTGTATTTCATAATGTCCCACCAATTACTGGGAACCGAAAACTGGACTTTGGGCATTCTAAGTTTGTAGGCATACAACTTCATAATGAGCATCCGTAAGAGATAAAAACCTACCAAGGCATTTATAAAACCTTCGATGCCTATATAATCAAAATACAATAAGACCAACAAAACTGACTGACCCAACCTACAGAAAACCTCTTTTAAAAAATTACCGAAAACGGATTTCATACGTATCCGCGCCCATGCGTAGAACACTTCAAAATAGGCCATGGCCATACCGGCCAAAAAAATATGCCACACATAATCCCGCACTATGGGGTTCTTGTTGGACAATAGCGCCCCGATCGCTTCGTTGGAAACATAGCTCAACAGCGCAAGGGGCAGTATAAAAAGTAAGGGAAGCAACAGCATCATGGTCAAAAAACCTTCTTGCTCTTTTTCCGAAGTAAAACTGCTGTAAAATTTAACTAGTGCGTTAGGCACCCCAAACGCTAGAATGGGCATCAAAACCGCAGCCACGGATAAGACTACCTGTACCAGACCGTAATGGTCCGCCTGCATAAAATTGGTGTATAAAAACAAGGTGTTTACGGCACCTATAGCAAAGCCTATATAGGTTATTACGGTGTTGTTCAACGACTGTTTTAATACAATACCCATTAGATATATTCCGCTAGTTGTCTTGTAAGTTCCCGCCTGCTATAGTTCTCCACATGTACGGAAGACACTTTTAAATCTTGGCTTTCATATTGCCGAAACCAGTTTAAAAGTACATTTTTAAGATCGGCATGGGAAGTATATTCAAAAATAGCGCCCGTCTTGGTTTGTGCCACAAGGGTAGCTACTTCCCAATCTTTTGGGCCAACCCCTAAAATGGGCCGCCCCGAGGCCATATACTCGAACAGTTTTCCCGCGATAATTCCCTTGGCCTCTTCTACATCTATTTCCGCTATGAGCAAGACTTGGGATTTTTGTTGAAAGGCAATCGCTTCATCATGAGGCACGTAGCCGATTACATCAATATGCGGTTCTAAACCATGCACTTTTAGGCGCTCTAAAATATCTTTGCTGATGACTCCTATAAACTGCAAGCGTAATGCATTTTTAAATGCTAGGTTCTCCTTGGTGAGTTCGGCAAGTACTTGCCAGAGGTTCTCCGGATTTCTGCCGCTGAGCATGGAACCTATGTGGGAAATAGTGAATTTTTCATCCAATTGCAGGACTTTGGGTCTTTCCTGATCGTAACCGTTCGTAATGACCTTTATGGGCTTGTTGGTTAGGTTACGGAATTCCTTCTTGGTGGTCTGGCTCGTAACCATAAGTTTATCTGCACTTGTCAATACCAATTGCTCCAACTCCTTATGCTTGTTTTTGGCAAGGGAAGTCAATTTTAATTTTTTGTGATAGCCGATGGATGTCCAAGGATCTCTAAAATCCGCTATCCATTGTACCTTGTTGTGCTGTTTTAGAAAGTGCCCGATCAAATGTACGCTGTGCGGCGGACCGGTGGTTATGATGGTATCAATACTTTCTTTTTGTAAAACACCGTGCAGGAATTCCACCGATGGGCGTACCCAATATTTCCGAGCATCGGGAATAAAGAAGTTTCCGCGGATCCACAACAATAATTTCTCTGTGAGCGACTGATTAGTCGCTTGAATGATTCCAGAACTAATGCGTTTCGTTTTGTTTCTGGAAAGAAAACTGGCAAAGCGGTAGGGCTCAAAAATAGGCTGCTTGTAAATCGTGATATCTTTTGGAACTTCATTCAGAAAGGAGGTGTCCGTCATGGGATATTGCGGATTTTCAGGTACGTAGACTATGGGTTCAAGATCAAAATCCCGCAGGTACTTTACGAATTTCAACCACCGCTGCACTCCAGGGCCGCCCGCAGGTGGCCAGTAGTACGCGATAATCAGTACCTTTTTCATTTGATTTTAATGTTGATTTTTGTTTGTCAAGGTTTTCGTGTGCTTATTGATATTCAAAAAAACTACCTGAATGTAGTATGAAGGTTTTTGATGATGACTAGATTACTCCGATACCTCCTTTCTAGCTTTCCAAAAAGTAAAACCTATACCACTTATAAATACAAGACCCAATAGAATAGTGCTTGCCAAGGTTATTTGGCTTCCCAGTTGCACCACCTTGGGTTCGAACTTAAATTCTATCGTATGCTTCCCTTCAGGAATTTTTAAGGCACGTAGGACATAATTGACCTCAAAATGGTCTATCAGCTTTCCATCTATATAGGCATTCCATCCTTCCGGATAATACATTTCCGAGAAGACGGCCACTCCGGCATTGGGATTCTGGGATACATACGTAAGATGATTAGGCTCGTAATCGGTAAGGTCGATAGTCGCTGTGGAATCTACCTGATACTCGAACCTATTGATATTTTTAAACACCGTTGAATTCACGACCGCAATAGTACGGGTATCCAAACTATCCAAGGCCTGTATTTCTTCGTCTGCGGAAGTTACCTGTTGTAGTTGTTGCACGAACCAAGCGTTTCCGTTGGCGTTGGGATTTTCTATAGGAAAACTGTTTCCGTCCTCATCTTGCCGCACCACATACTTTACGTTGAGCATATTGAAGACGGATAGGTTACCGTTGTAGATATGATAATCGAACAAATCTTGCATTCCGGCAGGTTTTGCGGCATGGTAGCCCGTAATCGTGCTATGAAAATACGCTGTCTTGGCAGAATCAAAACCATCGGTCTGATCAAAGACACGGAAGACGCCTTCATCCTGTAAAATTTGTTTATCGGCTGCGGTAGCCTGAAATGGCTGCAACATTTTTCGCTTGGAAACAAAACTATCGCTGTTCACGTACCTTAGGTTTACACCTACCAAGTCGAACACAATCAATGCACCGATAGCAATAATGGCCAAATTGGGCTTCAATTTTTGTTTGATAAGAAACCAGAGCAAGGCAGCGGCAAAAAGCACATAGCCCAAGGAACGAAGTAAATCACTCGTATACACAGCTTTCCTATCCAACCGAAGCATTTCGGGCAATTCCTCCAAGCCGGTCATACGCAGGCGGTCATCTGCGGGGGCGACAAAATCGAACATGCCCTTGAAAAGAAACAATAAAGCGCCCAATCCAAAAACGATTCCTGCGGCTATCTTTAATGATGCCATTTTGTCCTTTATATCGACCTTTTCGGACAACACTTTCTTTAATGCAAGAATGGCCAAAATGGGTACACACAATTCTAAAATGACCTGTATGGAAGATACGGCCCTGAATTTATCGTAGAGCGGAAAGTAATCGATCATAAAATCCGTCAGCATGCTAAAATTCTTTCCCCAAGACAGTACAAGGGACATCAAGGTACCAAATAACAGCCACCATTTATGCTTGCCTCGCACCAAGAACAACCCAAGTACAAACAAAAAGAAGACCACCGCACCAATATAGGCGGGACCGGATGTTATGGGCTGTTGCCCCCAATACAACGGAACGCCTGAAACAAAATCCAAGGCGCTAGATCTGGGCAAACCTTTGTCCACTAAATAATTAAAAGATTTGGAGTCTTCCCCTAAATTTTCCTGACTGGCACCACCAAACAATCTTGGCACGAACAAATTCAAGGATTCAGAAATACCGTAGCTCCATTGGGTAATGTATTCCTTACTGAGTCCACCCGTATTTTCCTTGACCGAACCATCAGGGTTTATCGTGAGTTCACTTTTGCCCCTCGTACTCCAGTCTGCATATTCCTTTGTCGCCATTAGTCCCGTAGCGTTGGCGGCTACACCAAGACCTACGGCCACCAACAATAATCCAACGGATATAAAAAAGTGTTTCAATTCTTTCTTTTTTATTGCATCGATTAAATACACAACCCCCAAGACCAAAACCAATAACATGAAGTAATAGGTCATTTGGTAGTGGTTGGCCACGATTTCCAAGGCCATGGCCAGCGCCGTTAACAAGAAGCCCCAGAGGTATTTCTTTCTAAAAACTAGCACTATTCCACCCAGTACCATAGGCAAATAGGCAATAGCATGCGCTTTAGCATTGTGGCCGGCACCAAGGATAATAATAAGATAGGTAGAAAATCCAAAGGCAAGCGCACCAACGATGGCAAGCCTGTAGTCTATTTTAAGACAACAGAGTAAAATATAAAACCCTAAAAAATATAGAAATAAATAATCTGCAGGTCTGGGCAGGGAGCGTATAAGACGATCTAGTTGCTTTACGTAATTATGCGGATAATTCGCTCCCAACTGATAGGTGGGCATACCACCAAAGGCGCTATTGGTCCAATAGGGTTCTGCATCGTTCTGTTTGCGAAAATCGTTCTGCTCCTTGGCCATGCCCGTATATTGGGCAATATCATGCTGGTAGATTACTTTTCCCTGTAGTACGGGATGAAAGTAGGCCACCGCCACTAGGATAAAAAATACGGTTACAAAAAAGTGAGTGAAAAAGAATCGTAAACCTTTCTTCATTTGCCGGATGGTCCTTGTTTACGCAAATATAACTAGTCTATTTCTTCAAAGTCGATATACTCGCCTACTTTTTCGCCATCTTTCCTTGGTTTTGCCGATTTCTTTTTGATAATTACCTCGCCAGCCTGCTCCTCTTGCTGTCTTTGTTGTTGCTCAAAACCCTCGAAAGCCTGCTTAAAATGGGATTCCGTTTTCTTTGCAGCGTAATTCAATATTTTGGGTGCAAATAGTCTTGCCAACAATTTGAGCAGGTAATACCCCAAAAGAATGAATAAAATTGTTTTTAAAAAAGCCATTTAATTAAATACTTATATATCAAAAATACAATTATCACGTTGTAATACTAGATTCTAAAGTATTAAAATAATTATAAAGTCGTATCCATGGGTATTCCCGCTTGCATTATAAGAACGATTGGAAAGCTTTCGTCCTTGCTTCTATTCGTATCCGGATCCGCTATAGGCCAATACACCGATGTCATCAACTCCAACCGTCCCGGCCTCTCTGTAAGTGCTTATGCCGTAGGTCGAAACGTGTTGCAACTGGAGACAGGACTGTTTTACGAACAACAGGACCACGGACTCCTAAACACCCAATCGGATATCTGGGGAAGCGATATTTCCCTACGTTACGGACTCCTTTTTGAGCGATTGGAACTAAAATACGAAGGCACCTTTCAACATCAGGATATCCTGTTCAATAATTTTGACTTTAACGAAACCAGAACGGATTTTCAACGAAATAGGCTCGGACTCAAATTTTTAATTTACGACCCATTTAAAAATCCACAACGCAACAAACCAAATCTCTACAGTTGGCGCGCCAATAATAAATTTCAATTCAAGAACCTTTTACCTGCAGTATCGCTCTATGCCGGTGCGAATTTTGTTTTGGGGGACAATCCTTTTTATCCAGGCGAAGCACAAATTTCTCCACGCGCCATGATTGCCACCCAAAGCAAACTGACCCCAAGAATGGTATTGATCACCAATACGGCGTATGACCGCATTGGCACCGAGTTCCCTGAGTTAAGCTATCTTATTTCTATCTCCCATGCGTTTAAAAATCCCAAATGGAGCGTTTTTGCAGAGCATCAGGGCATACAGAGCGATCGCTATGCCGATCTGCTGTTGCGAAGTGGTGTGGCCTACCTTGTGAACGAAAGCCTTCAAGTGGATATGAACCTAGGAGCTAGTTTTAAGAATACACCTTCCCGCGTATTCGTTAGTATGGGCGCATCCTACAGACTAGATTTCCATCAAGACAAATTAGTGCCTATTGAAGACCAAGCGGCAGACGAAAATGGCGGCGCCATTGAAAAGGATGCCATGCAGAAGAAGAACAGGAAAAAAGCCAAAAACCAAGGTCGCGGTGCCGAAAACATAGACCTTGGCCCTTCCAAAAAACAGCTGCGCAAGCTGAAAAGGACAAATAAGAAGAAAAAAGAGGATAACGGGGAAATAGAGTTTTAATGCTTTTAAATTCTGATTAATATTCCTAATATTGATAGCTGTAAAGCTACTCTATGATTATCGTAAAAGAGGTAACCTCTAAAAAGGACCTGAAAAAGTTCGTAACCTTTCCCTTTTCCCTGTATAAGGGTAATCCGTATTGGGTTCCTCCCATAATCAACGACGAGCTAGACAGCTTTGACAAGACCAAAAATCCAGTTTTTAAGGATGCCGATGCGTGGTTTTTCTTAGCCTATGACGGTGCTACGATTGTTGGAAGAGTGGCGGCCATGATCAACCGATTGGAAGTAAACCGACAGAACGTAAAGAAAATGCGGTTTGGTTGGTTCGATTTTATTGATGATGAAAACGTATCCCAAGCCTTGATACATAAGGTTGTGGAAATAGGCACAAAGAATACCCTGCATTATATGGAAGGCCCTGTGGGTTTTTCCAACTTGGACAAAGTAGGTGTGCTTACAGAAGGTTTTGACCATATTGGCACCATGATCACCTGGTACAACCATCCCTATTACAAAGACCATTTAGAGCAGTTTGGCTTTACCAAGGAAAAGGAATACTTGGAACACAAGTTTCCTGAAAAAAACGCAGACCCCAAGTATTTTGGGCGTATCAATGAACTCGTTAAAAAAAGATACGAACTACGTCCCTTGAACTTTACAAAAACAGAAGACGTCATGCCGTGGGCGGATAAAATGTTCGACCTATTTAATGATAGTTATGCCAAACTGTCCTCTTTTGTACCGATTACGGAAATCCAAAAAGCTTATTTTAAAAAGAAATATATCAGTTTTATAAATCCCGAGTACATAAAATTTGTCATAGACAAAGAAGACACCTTGGTTGCCTTTGCTATTGTGATGCCCTCTTTTTCCCAAGCCTTACAAAAAGCCAAAGGGAAATTATTCCCTTTTGGCCTTTTTCATTTGCTAAAAGCCAGAAAGCATAGCAAGGATGTTATTTTTTACCTCATCGGTATTCAACCGGCGTACCAGAACAAAGGAGTTACCGCGGTCATATTTAACGAATACAGTAAAACCTTCCGAGAGAAGAAAATAGAAATGTGCTACCGTACGCCAGAGTTGGCCGATAATACTGCCATCCAACAAATATGGAAACATTTTGATCCTGTCGTCTACAAGAGAAGATGTACTTATAGGAAGAACCTTTGAACCAAAAAAAAGCCTGAACAATTCAAAATTGTTCAGGCCTTTTTTAGTGTTGTAATTTCCTTACTCGCCCATTGCCGCAGCGACGGCAGCGGAAAGTCTTTTGTAGGTGCCGTTTTCCAGTCGATCCCGTATGGCGGAAAAGGCGGTCAGCGTCTCTTCAATATCTTCCATGGTATGTGTTGCCGTAGGAATCATACGTAATAGTATCAATCCTTTAGGGATAACCGGATAGACCACTATAGAACAGAAGATACCGTAGTTTTCGCGCAAGTCCTTTACCAAGGCCATGGCCTCAGGAATACTACCATTCAAATACACCGGTGTAACACAACTTGTGGTAGTACCGATATCGAAACCTTTTTCTTTAAGTCCGTTCTGTAGTGCGTTTACGTTCTCCCAAAGTTTTGCCTTAAGCTCGGGCTGTGTGCGCAACATATCCAAACGTTTTAAGGCTCCTTTTACATAGACCATGGGTAAGGATTTCGCGAACATTTGCGAACGTAAATTGTATTTTAAGAAGTCGATAATTTCCTTGTCGGCTGCCAAAAACGCACCAATACTGGCCATAGATTTGGCGAAGGTTGCAAAATACACGTCTATATCGTCCTGGATGCCTTGCTCCTGACCTGCTCCGGCCCCTGTTTCTCCCAAAGTTCCAAAACCATGGGCATCATCAACTAGAAAACGGAACATATATTTTTTCTTCAGTGCAGCGATCTCTTTCAACTTCCCCTGTTGTCCGCGCATTCCAAAAACACCTTCGGAAATAACTAGGATACCACCACCTGTCTGCTCTGCCATCTTTGTAGCACGCTCCAAGTTGACTTCCAAGCTCTCAATATCGTTGTGCTTAAATGTAAAACGTTTGCCCATATGCAAACGAACGCCGTCTATAATACAGGCATGGCAATCTACATCGTACACAATAATATCGTCCTTGGAAACCAAAGCGTCTATGGCGGACATGATTCCCTGATATCCAAAATTCAATAAATAAGCTGACTCCTTATTTACAAATTCGGCACACTCTTGCTCCAACTGCTCGTGGAATTCCGTATGGCCACTCATCATCCTTGCACCCATGGGATAGGCCGCACCGTACTCGGCAGCGGTATCGCCATCCACCTTTTTAACTTCGGGTAAGTTGGCCAAGCCCAAATAATCGTTTATGCTCCAAGTAATCACTTCTTTTCCCTGAAATTTCATCCTATTGGAAATAGGACCTTCCAGTTTTGGGAATACAAAGTAACCTTCCGCTTGTGAAGCCCATTTTCCTAAAGGGCCTTTATTTTCTACAATTCTGTCAAATAAGTCTCTCATAGCCTATGTTTGGTTCTTTATACAAAAGTAAATATTTTTAAGAAGGATTCATAACTTAATTGAAGGATACATTTCTGTTGGGTAAGAGACAAGACCGCTGAGCTCAAAGACACAAGAACAGAGACTAAAAGCAAAACCACAAATAAAACAAATTTGTTGCTTTTGAAGTACTAGACAAAATCTAAAAATAGACAATAGAAAGGCCTAAACATCTTTTAATGGTTGATGTTTAGGATTATCGGTTAAACTTTTAAAGAAATCTTTCGGACAACAAACTAGACCCAATAAAAAAGGTGGGCACAAGGCCCACTTTTTACAATAAATTCGGTCATCCGTTATTTCACAAACTGTATTTCCTGTGTTTCGGCAACGGTATTGGTGTTCATAAAACCTTGATCTTCCATCCATTGATCACTATATATTTTACTCATATACCTTGATCCATGATCTGGAAGGATAACAACAACGTTGCTATTTTTATCAAATTCATTTCTTTCGTTCAACTGCTTCAATGCTTGAACGGCAGCACCGCTTGTATAGCCTACAAATATTCCTTCGGTCTTAGAAACTTCCCTAGCGGTATGCGCACTTTCGCTATCGGTTACTTTGATGTACTCGTCTATGATCTTAAAATCGGTAGCCCCGGGAATCAGGTTTTTCCCTAGACCTTCAATACGATAGGGATAAATTTCCTTTTCGTCCAACTTTCCGGTTTCGTGGTATTTTTTCAATACGGAGCCAAAAGCATCTACCCCTATGACCTTGATGTTTGGATTTTGCTCTTTTAAGAAACGGGCCGTTCCGGAAATGGTGCCTCCCGTTCCACTACAAGCTACCAAATGGGTTATCTGGCCACCTGTTTGCTCCCAAATTTCCGGACCGGTGGTCTTGTAGTGGGCTTCTATATTCAGTTCATTAAAATATTGATTGATGTAGATAGACCCTCTAGTTTCCTTGTGTAAACGCTTGGCTACCTCATAATAGGAACGCGGATCGTCCGCGCTTACGTGGGCAGGACAAACATAAACCTTGGCTCCCATGGAGCGCAGCATGTCTATTTTATCCTTGGAGGCTTTTGAACTTACCGCCAAAATACAATCGTATCCTTTTATAATACTTGCCATGGCAATACTAAAACCCGTATTCCCGGACGTTGTTTCTATAATGGTACTTCCGTCTGTTAAAAGCCCTTTGCGTTCTGCCTCTTCTATAATGTAGATAGCAATGCGATCTTTAGAGGAATGTCCCGGATTAAATGCTTCTACCTTGGCGTAAAAATTACCAGTGAAACCTTTGGTGACCTTGCTTAATTTAACCAGTGGTGTATTTCCTACTAGTTCCAAGATATTGTTGTAAGCCTTTATCTTATTTTTCATAAGGGGAGTCCTTGTGGTTTAATTGGTATACTAAATTTTTTAATTGTTAAAAAATCCGCTACAAAGTTACTATTTTTTTCCAACTATAGGATTTTCCGTTCTAAATCTAGCAGAAAAGCGTATTCCTTCGCTACTTCCCTTAAGGCTTCAAACCTTCCGGAAGCGCCACCATGTCCTGCTTCCATGTTTATATCCAACAAAAGCAGCTTGTCATTGGTCTTCATCTCCCGCAATTTGGAAACCCATTTGGCCGGCTCAAAATACTGGACTTGGGAATCGTGCAAGCCTGTAGTTACCAACATATTAGGATACGGTTGAGCTACTACGTTATCATAGGGCGAGTAGGATTTCATGTACGCATAGGAGGATGCTTCGTTGGGGTTGCCCCATTCGTCATATTCCCCTGTGGTCAGCGGAATGGAATCGTCCAACATCGTTGTTACTACATCTACAAAAGGCACTGCGGCTATGACGCCATTGTATAGTAATGGCTCCATATTTACGACCGCTCCCACTAACAGACCTCCTGCAGAACCACCGCTGGCATATAAATGCTGGCTGTCGGTCATTTTATTATCGATCAGAAATTTGGAACAGTCTACAAAGTCTCTAAAGGTATTCTTTTTCTTCAACAGCTTACCCTCCTCATACCAAGGCCTGCCCAAATATTCCCCGCCACGGACATGGGCTATGGCATACACAAAACCTCTGTCCAATAGACTTAGGCGAACCGTAGAAAAATAAGGGTCTATAGTAGCACCATACGATCCATAGGCATATAGCAACCAAGGCGTGTCGGGATGCAATGGGGTGTCCTTATGATAGACCAAGGAAATCGGAATCTTGACTCCGTCCCTTGCCGTGGCCCACAACCGCTTCTCCGCATAGTTTTCCTTAACAAAAAGTCCACCCAACACTTCTTGTTCCTTCTTGATCGCCCGCTCCTTGGTTCGCATATTAAAATCTATCACGGAGCTGGGCGTGGTAAGCGAATTATAACCATACCTAAGGATTTCGGTATCAAAATCGGGATTTGTGTCTACATAGGCGGTGTAGGTCTCGCTTTCAAAGGGCAAAAAATACGATGCCGTGCCGTCCCATTTGACTATTTTTATATTATTCAATCCATTTTCACGTTCGGATAGCACGTAATAGTCCTTAAAAATATCGATATCTTCCAATAGCACCTCGGCCCGATGTGGAATAAATTCCTGCCAGTTATCGGCGCTCGTGTCCTCCTCCCCTACCTTCATCAACTTAAAATTGGTAGCGCCACCTTTGTTGGTTAAAATATAAAAAGCATCGGCATAGTGGAAAATAGTGTATTCCAATCCACGTTCCCGAGGTGAAAACATTTTGAATTTACCATGGGCATCATCCGTTGACAAAATTTGAAACTCGGAAGTTAAAGTGCTAAAGCAACCGATTACTAGATATTTTTTTGATTTGGTACGATACACAAAGGTGCTGAATGTATCGTCCTTTTCCTCAAAAACCATAACATCGTCTTCGGGCGGTGTTCCTAAAATATGTTTGTAAATTTTATCGGACCTCAGCGTGACCGGGTCTTTTTTGGTGTAGAACAAGGTTTTATTGTCATTGGCCCACACGCCACCGCCCGTTGTATTTTCAATTTTGTCCTCGTAAACACTACCGGATTTTAAGTTTTTGATGAATAAGGTATATTGCCGTCTGGATACTGTATCTATACCGTAAGCCGCCAATTTATTATCGGGACTTACGGCTATTCCCCCCAATTTAAAATAATCGTGCCCTTTGGCCATTTCGTTTGCATCGAAAATAGTTTTCTCGGCCGCCTCCAAAGTTTCCTTGCAACGAGAATATATAGGGTACTCCTTACCTATTTCGTAACGAGTCTTATACCAATATCCGTTAGACTTGTAAGGGACAGAGGCATCATCTTCCTTGATTCTGCCCTTCATCTCCTCAAACAGTTCCTCCTGAAATACTTTTGTGTGCGCCGTAAGTGATCGGTAATACTGGTTCTCCTGATTTAAGTGCGCTATTACCTCGGGATTTTCCCTGTCGTTCAACCAATAATAATCATCCAAACGTACATCACCATGCTTCGTCAGTTTTGAGGTAATTTTTTTTGCTTTTGGTGGCATCATCTTGGTCATTTGTATTGCTTTTGGAATATACTACGTTTGTAAAAATAATACTAATTCGGTTCTTGTCTTGGGATTTATGTTGATTTAATAGTACTGTATACTACGATTGATTTAGTATTTTTACCGTGCAAACCTACTAAAACAAGAAGGATATGTTTGGAGATATGATGGGCATGATGGGCAAACTTAAAGAGACCCAGCAAAAAGTGGAGGCTACCAAAAAAAGAATGGATACCGTATTACTGGATGAAAAATCGCAGGACGGTCTGTTAAAAGTTACGCTTACGGCTAATCGCGAAATCAAAAAAATAAGAATTGCAGATAGCCTGATGCAAGACAGGGAGCAACTGGAAGATTATTTGATTCTAACGCTCAATAAAGCCATTAAAAGTGCCACTGCGGTCAACGAAGCGGAACTCGCGGCGGTGGCAAAAGAAGGTATGCCCAATATTCCGGGAATGGATTCGTTATTCAAATAGGCACATATAAACTCAGCGTGATGAAAATAGTATTCTTAGTATTTTTACTTCCCTTGATGCTATCTGCGCAGGCAAGCAGTGTTCCAACAGTGGAAAATGATTGGCAATACAATCTTGAAACCGCCAAAGAACTTGCCAACAAAGAGGACAAGAATATCTTGGTCTATTTCACTGGGAGCGATTGGTGCGCTCCCTGCAAAGTGTTAAAGAAGGATTTTTTTGACACTCCGGCCTTTAGCGAGGCAGCTAAAAATTATATACTGGTTTACGTGGATATACCTAGAAATCAAGATTTGCTGTCACCCGAACAAATGAAGCAGAACAAGGAGGTCTTGGCAGAACATAACAAAAAAGGAGTGTTTCCTTTGCTTATGGTACTGAATGGCAAAGGCAAAGCGTTGGACGGATATTCTGGCTATAATATGGACGGCAATGTACGCTACCACTTACAACTTCTTGAGAAATACGATTAAATACTAAGGGTCTTTATCGGAATAAGCACTTTATTCAAAAGAGACCCTAAAGGCTATCTTTAACTGAAAAAATTTAGCGTTTATAAACGCCAACTTTTGACTGAGAAATTTGCAGTTCCAGCATCTATTTGTACGGGTACAAATTTAGACCTAAAATCTTGACATAAAACCTTCCTCCCTCATGGCGTGTACCATAGGCTTAGATTCCTAGAAAATAGCTGTATCTTTAAGAAAAAAGCGTGTCAAATGATCGAGATAAAGAAGACAGCATCACAGCATTTTGAGTTTTTGGTAAAATCGGAATCGGGAAATGTGCTTTTAAAAAGTGTTCCCTTTACCGATGAGCAATCGGTAAATGAAACCATAGGCAGTTTATCTCTAACCGTTTCCTCTGCAAAAAGCTTTGAGCGGAAAACCAACTTTAACGGTCAATTTTTCTTCGAACTTAAAAATCGACAAGGACAAGTTATTGGCAGTAGCGGCTTGTACAGTTCGGAAGCCGGAATGGAAAATGGAATAAAAAACCTGAACAACCAACTAAAAGGCTAAACGGTGATGAAGAAAAGCACCTCAAAGTTTTGGTAAGGTACTTAAAAGACGGTCGTGCATGGCATCGGTATAATCCAAATGGGTTACCATACGAAGCTTTCCTTGTCCCATACTGATGATATGGATATCCTTTTGAACCAATTTCTCTGTAAATTCCGTACTGGTCATATACTGCTCATCAATCTCAAAAATGATAATATTGGTGTCAATAGGTTCTACTATCTTAACATACTTTAAACCGGACAGAACCCCTCCTATTTCCTTGGCCTTTGCATGATCCTCAGCGAGCCGTTCTACATGGTGCTCCAAAGCATAGCTAGCTGCGGCAGCTAAAAATCCGGCTTGGCGCATTCCGCCGCCCAAAACTTTTCTTACCCGTAATGCTTTTGTAATCATCTCTTTACTAGCTACCAAAACGGAACCGACGGGACATCCCAATCCTTTGCTAAAACATACACTTATGGTGTCGAAAATCTTGCCATATTGCAGGGTATTTTCGTGTTTGGCAACTAGGGCGTTCCATAATCTGGCACCGTCCAAATGATAGCCTAAATGATGTTTTTCGCACACCGCTTTTATCTTTTGTAGCTCCTTAAAATCCCAACAGCCACCGCCTCCTTTGTTCGTTGTATTCTCTATGCACACCAAAGTAGATAAGGGACTATGGTAAAAATCGGGGGGATTGATCGCCGCCACTACTTGTTCCGCGGTCATCATGCCTCGATGACCATCTACTAAGCGACAAGAAACGCCACTATTAAAACTAACGCCGCCGCCTTCGTAATTATAGACATGTGCGTATTTATCGCAAATCAACTGCTCTCCCGGTTGGGTATGCAGTTTTATGGCCGTTTGGTTGGTCATGGTACCACTGGGGAAAAATAAGGCCGACTCCATCCCAAATAGCTCCGCAACCTTTTCTTCCAACGCATTTACGGAGGGGTCGTCCTTAAAAACGTCATCACCTACTTTTGCGTGCATCATGGCGTCCAACATATCCGGTGTTGGTTTTGTTACGGTATCACTTATAAGGTTTATTTTCATTTATAAAGTTCAAGTTTCAAGTTTCAAGTTCAAATATAAAAATCAAATTCAAATACCAACTAAAGTCAGATTTTACTTCCCACTACCGTCTACCGTCTAAAATCTACCCACTATTTTTCTCTAATGAAAACAATCCATCCCAATAGGCGATCCATCTGGCAATACCGGTGCCGGTAGTACTTCAAATTTGTCCGGATGTTCATAGAAATCTTTTATACGGCGCACCATTTCCGCTTTCATAGCATCGTTGGACGCGCCTAATCCCGTAGCTAGGGCTTTTAACTGCTGATTTGCGATGGCATTTACCTGCGGATGGACTTCCTTGCTGGCCGCTAAATTCATAATGTGAAACAATACCCTGAAATTGATGTTCTGTTGTACGCCACTAAAATAGTCATCGTTATGCTTTCTATTTAAAGTATTTGCAACCACCTCATTCAAAAGATCTTCCAGTCCTAAATTCTTGTTGTCCAGGTACTTTTGCTGTATCAGTCTAGAGGCCCGCTCCGGATG
>Ga0136560_1000149_pt1 | contig 30037 bp, 12 predicted proteins | sample AntRauMeHopE1497_FD_104925 | JGI IMG/M metagenome (GOLD analysis project Ga0136560, IMG submission 104925) | Saline lake microbial communities from Rauer Islands, Antarctica - Metagenome Hop E1 #497 | ecosystem: Environmental > Aquatic > Non-marine Saline and Alkaline > Saline | place... | reverse complement strand
TGTCGCCGAGAATGGTCGCCACCGGGTCCGCCGCCATGAGAGCGGCACGCAAGCTGAAGCGCTTGATCTTGAGGTCGCCCGAGATGGCGGAGACGACGGCGCCAACGGGCGTGCCGCGCAGAGCCAACTGTAGAGGCGACGGCCCTGCCGCGTGCGCCGTACTGGTGGCGCGTGTACGATCCGACGATTCGCCGGAGCCCGACGTGGCCGGAGGTGAAGCGGCGCCTGCTCGTGAGACGAGGGCGAGGACGAGCCACTGCCGAATGTGGGGCGCCAACGGGGCCGGGGCACACTAAACCGCTGCTCATACCTGGCCCCACACCACCCAGTGGCCATCGACACGGTCTGCGAGCCGTGTGTGGTGTCGTTGGGATTGGGTGATCTGTGCCCACCCGCCTCGCGCGGGCGGCGAGCACGGAGACGACCAAGGCCCCAGGGCCGCGGTCGGATCCACGCTTGTCGTCTGCGGGCGTGCACTCTCAGCAAGTTATTGGTTGCTCGGTCCGTCACGGCGCGACACGCAACGGAAGCCTGCAAGGCCAGGTACCCCTGCACTTGCAAGACGTAGCGCTGCAAAGGGGTGACAAAGTCTGTTTCGGCCATTGCTGACGCGTGATGCCGAGCCTAAGAAAAACTCTCGCCTGGAAGGTTGCCTGTACCTGCGGCGAGTGCGGCTTGCACCCGGGAAACGTCGCTCTGCACTCGGCGCTCTGCCCCATGTCGCGAGGCTCTGCTTCGCGGCGCCTGTCTGACAGAGGCGGGAGAGATCGAGGCAAAGTTGAGGGGGTGGGGGGCGTCACACGGTTATGGCTTACCTACCTAACCGCGGCTTGACTTTTGCAGCAAGCAATGCGCACACGTGACCCGCGCATTTGGAGCAGCCGGAGCCCCTCGCGTGATCGCTGAGGTGGCAGGGCCACTGCTCTGCCGCTCGAGATTGCATCACTGCGCTTTCAGTTCATTTGCAGGATCTCACGAAGGGCACACGGCGCTGCCATTGCCTGGCCATATTCTAGTGGGCATCGGCCGCCCTTCCCATGCCCCGGCACCTGGATCATGGCGATGTGCATTCCATTCTCCGAAATCACCCACATCAGCGTCGGTATCACGGCGTCACCTCACCTGCCTCAGCGAGCTCCTGCTCAAACGCAACCTCAGCCTGCCGGAGGGCGACGCTCATCCGCTCCACCCCGGCTTCAAGGCTGCTGTGGTGTGCACGGCCCACGGTGTGCACCGAAAGCAGCACTGCTACTTTGCGCGCGTCCCCCTCATCGCCAGTGATTGCAGAGCCGGCACTGGAGCCGTCGTGCGACGAGCGCATCAGCACCTGCTCATCAGCACCAGCCACCCGACTGACGAGCTCAAAGTCCCCCGTTCCTGGATCCCGGCGGATTCGGACCTCGTCCCAAGAGGGGGATGCGCTACCTGCAAGAGCGTGCGCGGCCTTCCCAGCCCTGGCCAGCAAGTTTGCTGCAGAACGCAAGTCCGGGTGGTGTAGCTTCGCCTCATCAGCACCGATGTGGCTGGCTGCTGCCGCTTGGACCCGAGCCTCGGGAAGCTCTGCCCCCGCATCCATCCCAGCCGACTCGGGGTTGAAAGGGAAGGCACCCCACTTGCGGCGGGTGCGCCCTGCGCCCTGCTCGTGCTCCCTTGCCGTGTGCAGGATGCGTTCCATTGCCTGCCTGACCGCCTCATGCGCCTCTTCCGGCGAGGTGGTCTGTCTCATGGTGATGGCTCGCAGCGCTTCCAGAGTCGCCTGGGACGCAAGACCGTGCGCTCGAGCGCGGGCCTGTGCCTCCTCAACGCTGACCCGGTACCGTCGCAAGGTACGTCGCGTCAGGTTGCGTTGCATTGCCTCTGACTCGCCGCGCCAATACTGCGACGCTGCCGCCTCGGACACGTTGAGGGCCGCTGCGATGTGTCTCATAACGGCGCTCATGTTCCTCACCAGGGCCGACTTATCTGCCGCCGTCTCGGCAAGCTCTGCGTTGAGTCTAGGGAGAATGACCGGCGAACCCGACGCATCACAGCCGATTGCCTCCCCCGTGTATGTCATCGGCCCGTCATCGCCCCTAGGTTGTCCCGGAAGGGTTGCGGGATCAACGCCGGAGTAGTCAGCGGCGCATGACCTCGAGCCGTAGCCGAAGGCCTGGAGCAGAACGGCATCGTGAGACTTTGCAGCCCCGGACGCCGCATAGTGTGCGCCTGCCACGGCGAGGGGCCGCAGCGCGTGCATGTGCCGGATCGCACGATCGGCTCGCCTCCCCGACAGCTGCAGGAACGCCTTATCTCGGTCGGGTCCAGGCGGGGTGGCCGACACGACGGCTGCGTCGGCGTGCATGCGGCCGAGGCCCTCAGGCCCGTCATCGTGGTGGGGGACGAGGAAGGGCATCCAAAGGGACGACCCTGCATAAGCACCGTCCGCCGATTCCCCGTCCCGGTTGGCGGGGCGCTGGCTGCCACCAAAGGAACGGAGGATCTGAGAGAGTGCAGCATCGCCCGTGAGTGCCAGACGCTCAGCGTCTGCGGCGGCTTGAAGCTCGGCACGGCTCATGCGGGATGCGCGGCCGTTGGCTCCAGCCTCACCGAGGCCCACCTGGCCGACTTGAATCGTGGTGCCGTCGTCACCCGAGCGCTGGGCCTGTCCAAACGGCCGGCGCGGAAGCATCCAGGCCGGGGGCTCCGTCCCCGACCGGATACGGTCCGCGAGGCGGTCCTTGCCGTCCAGCCACGCCATCTCGGTCACCTTGCGCACGGCATCAACCTGACTGAGCGCGACGTTGTTTCGCTGGTCCGGCGGAAGCGCCAGCAGGCGGTCCATGTCCGTGTGAAGAAAATGGTCGGTGACTGGGGCAGATGCGGCAAGCCTTGCGATGCGCGAGGTCGAGGCTGTGGCCAGCCCATTCGTGATGTTGTCCAGGGCGGCGCGCAGAGGCGCAGGCAGGTCGGCGACCGTCCGCGCGTCGCCCAGCGCGGTTGGCTGGCTTTCGGCTTTGCCCTGGCTTCCGGGGAGCCGGTCAGCGGGGCTCAAGTCCAGGCCAGCCATCGACCGCATCATGCCACCGGTGTCAAAGTCCTCTGGCCGAGCAGGGTCCACCGGTTCCGCTCGCTCCACGGCGGAGTGCCCCTGCACTCCGCGTTGCCTGCCGCTGGCCTGCAAGAGCAGCTGACTTCCGCCGGCGTCGGAGCCAAACATTGCGTCAGAGGCGCTAAGCAGCTCTCCCGATGCAGGTCCGTCTTGCACCGTGCTGGGCAATGCACTTGCGACCGACCGGGACGAAAGCTCGTCGTGGAAGCGGCCCGCGATGCACCTGCCTCCCGACGTTCGGAACCTCGGCGACCCACCGTCTGCCACTGACGCGCTGCAGTCGTCCTGGTCGAGGGCGGCGCGCTTTCCCGACTCCGCGCGGTTGGCCTGCATGCCCTTCAGGTCGTCTTCCCAGTTCTGGCGGCGTTTCCAGAACATGGACTTGGCCCCCTTGCCGCGCTCCGATGTTGCCGCGTTTCTGGCATCAGCTCCCTTCCTGGCCGCCGTTTCGATCCTGCTTGGCTTGACCTTGGCAACCGGGCCGATGCCCCCGCCTTTGCAGCCGTTCTTCTCGTAGTAGGGCTGGTCCGCGAGGCCGAGCTTGGCTGAGCGGAGCGGCTGGACGTTCAGCTGGAGGTAGAACGCGCGAATGAACGAGTCCCCCATCCCCCAGAGGTCCATGCCGGGAATAAGCTGGAACTCCGGCGTAAACGCGGTCATGCACTGTACAGAGTCAAAGCTCCAGCCGAGGATGGTGTAGTCCTGCCGCTGCATGGTGAAGGACTGACCCATGATGACAAAGGTGACGGGGGGCAAGCTCTCGATGTGCTCGCAGGTCAGCGGGGCGGCGACTGCCTCGAGGAGGGCGAGCATCGGGAAGAGTGGCCCGGTGACCGAGAATTGCCCCGTGGCGAAGTGGCCCCTGCACATGGCCGGGATGAGGCACGGCTTCAGGGGCCTGCCCCCGACCCTCACGTCCCCCAGCATGAACATCCAGCTGGGGTTGAGCAGCTTGATCCCCGGCATCGGCATGAGCATGATCTGCGACATGCCGCCGCGGGAAAACGCGCTGGGGACGCTGTTGAGGAAAAAGCAGCCGCCCGTGTCGCCAAAGAAGAAGGCAAACTTGAGCATGAAACCCGAGGGGAAGAAAGGGGGCCGGGCCCACATAGGGAAGTTCTTCGGGGTGGGGATCGGGACCATGGGAATGGGGTAAAAGATACTGCCGCAGCGCATAAAGTCGAGGACAGAGAGCATGGGGTCGATAATGAGTAGCTGCCACGGCCAGTTCTCCTCCCAGTAAGCCAGGCCCACGCGGCCCGTGTGGTTGAAAGACATGGGACTGATCGTTCCGAGGTCCAGGATGCCCATTTGGAACGGAGCGCCCATGGATGAGACCCCTCCGAGGTCCACCATGGTGTGCCCGTCGAGACCGACCATGGACAGGATCTGGAAGATGCCGCCCTCCAGCAGGTCGATAGGGGCAGGCATCGGCGGCATCGCGGGAATGTACATGCCCGAATACATCTTCACCTTGGCGCAGCCGACCGTGAAGCAGGCCATGGACATGACCCACGTTGTTGCCGTCGACGTGTCGAGCTGCATCCACATGTTGGATCCGCCGATCTTGACGTTGGCGTTGTAGTCCGACACGTGCTCGTTGTTGTGCTTGTTCCGGTAGAACTGGATGATGCCGTCCGCGCTGGCCCCCTTCTTTGCCGGTCCACAGTGCCACCAGTTGCAGCGCTTCAGGTGATACGGGTCGGACTGCCACTCGCAGGGGCACGGGACGTCCTGCCCCGACCCTGGCTCTGACCACTCATTGTCCGCGGCGAACTGGTTGTCCGCTATCCACTGCCCCGGCAGCTGTGCCGCCTGCATCGCAAGCTCGCCCGAGTCCGTGTCTGGCAGGCATGGTCCGGGTCTACCGTACCGACACGGCGACCCTGAAGGGTCGGCGCGCCATTCGCAGGGGGGGCCTTTGGCAAGCAGAGAGGACGTTGGGGCCCAGACGCCCGCCGGACCGCATGAGAGCGCCGAGGCGCTCGAACTGGCCGGCGCCGCCGAGCCCGGCGGGACAGGCAGGGACGCGTCCCCAGCAGGGGTTCCCGGTGCTCCGCTCGGCGGGGTTCCGACCAGCGCCGCCGCCGCGTCCGCCGGCGTTTGGTCGTCGCGAAGCTGCAGGGACGACGGCCGGTAGCCGAACAGCGTTCCTGTCGTGACGGCGTCGTCGCGAGCAAAGCCAGGCGGGCCCGACGCGGCCCTCACAGTGTCTGCTGCGGCGCTAAGGCCGGAAGCGGCCGGCCCGCCGGGTTCAGGACGGAAGATCAGGTCGGGCTGCGAGGGCCAGGGCGGAGGCTCCACCTCGGACGGCGTGCCCGCGGCCCGTGTGGCTGCGGTCTGAAGGAAGAAGGGGCGGGAGCCACTCGGTGAGGCCAGATCATCCTCGTCGGCCGCTCCGAGGGCGCACAGGGCGCCGCGGGCCGAGGGCGTCTCGCACGTCTCCCGGGTCCTGAGCCGCGTGTAGTCGTAGGCCTGACCGCCGGGGCGGCGGACGCAGGCGTGCGTTCCTGGAAGAGCGGCCCTTGAAGCCGGGTCGGTGCACTGCAGCCGCGCGCCGTGCCGCCCGCAGCGGTACGCAGGATCCGAGGAGCCGGCCGGAGTGACGCAGCGCCCTGTTCCGGCGGAGCGTGCCGACGGGTCGACGCACTCCTCCCTGGTGCGGAACTGCGCAAAGTCAAACACGGGCCGGTTGACGGTATTCATCCCCGGTCCGAGGTGCGTTGCGGGCGGGACGCAAGCCCCGGCCGACAGGCAGGCGGTCCGGCCGTCGAGCCCCTGCTCGCTGCACGCCCCGGCCTCGAGGCACGCGTCCTTGCCACGCAGCCTGGGGTCCGTGCACCGCCCGGCCTCGACCGGCTCGGCTTCCCCGTCCCACGTGTTGTCCCGCGAGAAGGAGCACGGCTGCCCGCTCACGCTGACCGCTGACTCGCAGCCCTCCCTGTCGTCGCGGGCCATGAACCGGCACGAGCACTGGCCCACGCCGAGGCAGTCCCCTTCTGTGCGGTACCGGCCGTTGGAGCACCTTCCCCTGCGGCGAACAGTGTTGAAGCCGACCATCCCCGAGCGGAGCGGCGACGACTCGTCCGCCTCGGCAGCACGAAGGGCTTCTGCGCTGCAGGGCGCGTCGCCGGCCTGCGTGCCGTCGACACAGCGAATCACAACGTCCCCCGTGCTTGGATCTGCGCTCAGCACTGCGAGCCGGTGCTCCTCCACCCCAATCGCGGCGGCCACATCCGCGGTGATTGCAGCGTCGAACTCGGGCCGCGCCGGCGGGGACAGCGGGAACGGAATGGGCGTGTCCGCCATGGAGGCCACGCTCAGTCGCACTCGTAGCAGCAGCGATGGCCGCAGCCTCCTCGGTGCCTCCCCGGGCGCCGGGCTCGCGCGGAAGGGCACCAGGCTGGACGAGCCGTCGGGCCGCACAACCCTGGAGTCGACGTCCAGGACGGCCGAGTTCCCCGAGGACCAGGCCACGGTCCCCATGCCGGGCCGTCCAGAGGCGGAGGCGTCCTCCTCGGAAAGCCCGCCCGCGGCACGCGAGTCGTCGGACCTTTGTCCTGCGGGCCACTCGTACCCCTCTGCATCGGACCCGGCACCGAGGGTGTCCGGCGAGGCGGCATCGGCATCGGGTGAGCGGCCGGCGGACGACACGAGCACCACCGTCGGCTGGAGCTGCTGGAGCCCGACGGCCACGTGCGACCTGTGCAGCGGCGCAACGGCAGCCCTGCCCCGGTCCATGACCCGAAGCACAGACACCAGCGACGGGGCTATGGCGTCCGCAGCGAAAAGAGCCGCATCGGCGACGGCGGCCGTGCCAGGCACCACCACGGCCCAGCGCGGGCCAGATCCTGAGCCGTACATGCTAGGAGGTGCTGCCAGCCCGCCGGCGAACGCCGCCTGGCTGCCCGTGGCCCCGCCGCGGGACGCAGCGTGCGTGCCGACGGGGTGTGCGGCGGAGGCGTCGCCGTGGACGCGGTGGTGCCTCGAGGGCGAGATGCCCGCGCTGCGCTCGTCCCCACCCGTTGCGTGCCCCGTGTGGGCGTGACTGCCCGGGTGCGACGGCGGGGGCGCCGACCCGTGGTCAGGCCCCAGGTGAAGGCCCGTTGAGTCGGCGCCCGCCGAAAGCTGCAGGAGGGAGCGAACGACCTCGTCGCTGGCACGCGCCGTGGCGGCAGCGCGGCCCGTGAGCCGAACCAGGACACGGCCGAGTGCGGGAGCGGCGGACGGAACCGCGTCGCCCTCACCGGCCGGCGCCGCGAATCCGCGCGACAGGGCGTCACCGTTCCTGCCAGCAGCAGCAGCGGACATGGGCCGGAACAGCGAGCCGCCCCTGAGGCCAAGGTCGTCCACCGCGCCGGCGCTGTGCAGCGCCGCGGAGAGGGCGACCGCGAGATCCCCCAGCGGGGCGCCGCCCGCCCCGAGGGGCCCAAGGGCGCGTCGCTCGAGGACCCGCGATGCCTGCAGGGCCGCAGCGCGGTACGCCCTCTCGGCCGCGAACCACGTCGACGGCGGCCGCCAAACCGGCACCGCCCAGCCGTGGCCGTCGTTGAAGTCACGCACTGTCTTGCGGAACCCACGTGCTGCCCGGCCCCCGCCGAGGGAGGCGGAGAAGGACACATGGGACACCCAGAGCGTGCCTCCGGAGCCGGGGCCTGCAGGCGAGGCGGCGGCTGCGCCCAGGGGTAGGTCCGCGAGCCAGAACACGCAGGACCGTGACGGCTCCCGGCAAGGCCGCAGTGACGGCGGCGAGCCGGTGAGCTTCCACGGCGTGAGGTCTGCCGCCGCCAGTGCTACGGCGCTGCCGGACGGCCGACGTTCGGCGTCCTGCAGGCCAGGTGCGCTCTCGTCGGGCGCCGAGCCCGGGACGGCGGCAGGGACCTCGTACCACATCGTCGCTGCCCCCACGTCGACGCGCGTGGGATGCTCTGCCGGGCGCACACCCGCCCCGACGCTGCGCAACCAGTTCCCGAGGTCGGCTCCCGACGGGTCAAGCGTGCTTCGGGCCGCGGGACCGACGATGATGCACCGAAGGACACCAGAGGCTGGAGAGGCAGGCCCGCCGGGAGGGGTTCGCGGCAGCTTGGTGTCCTGGCGCGCCGGGATTCCATCGCCGCCCAGCGGCGCAACATCCCAGCGTGGGGGTATTGCGGCGCAGCCGACGGAGCGGCCAGACTCGACGGGCCGCCCGAGGACGAGCGCCCCGCTGCCTCTGGCGTGCCACACCTGCCCGTCGAAGGAAGCGGATAGAAGGGCGGCCGTTCCGGCCTCCAGCCTCGGGAGCGTCACGGCCATCCGAGCCGAGCCATCCAGGGCCGCTCTCGTGATGCGTCGGCCGAGCCTCAACCGGAGCGGTGACGCGACTGCCGTGGTGGCAAGGACAAAGCGTTGCTCATCGTCTCCGGACGGAAGCCGGAAAGCGCGGCGGACAACGTCGGCGCCACCCTCGGCGGTGATTATCGAGCGTGACCTCTTGCCATCCACAGCGAGCGGCGGCTCGGCGCGCAGCATTGGCGGGCTCGGGAGGAAATTAAGCAAAGCCCCCCGACCCGATGCGGGACGCGCCTCGATACGGCCCAGGATGCGCACGCCATGAGGGCCGCCCCCGCTTCCACGGCCCAGCACGGTGCCGTTCAGGGTGATGACCGGGGCGGGGACCTGCTCGGAAGAGCTTCCCGGCCGCGCGGCTGGATGCTCTGCCGTCACAAGCACGGCGAATGGGACTGCCAACGGCACCGACCCGGGCTGCGGCTGGGCGCGCGGCCCAATGCCCGCGACCGAGGGAGCGGTCCCGGGCTGCGGGGCGTGAACGCCCAGCCGTACGTCGTGGAGCCCTTGGAACGGGCCGGTGCCGTTGCTGTGCCGGGCGGCCTCTCCCAGGGCGTTCGCGGCCCGTGCTGGCAGCGAGGAGCCTGGCGCCAGCGGCCCGGTCACGTCATCAGGCAGAGCCAGAGGGTCACGGAACGCTCCTGGTCCGCCTGCCTCGCCCCCGAAGCGGTATCCGAGGGAAGGGTCGAGCATGGCCGCGACCACCGAGGCGGCGGGCGGCGCAGCGCACTCGACGACGCTGCGCTCGCCATGTCCGCCTCTGACGGCGGCGGCAACGTCCACGAGCACCGTCCGAGCGGGGACGGCGAGGTCTCCGAACAAGCACCACAGTTTGGCGCCGCACTGGTCTGGGTCGCCCGCGCAGGCCGCCGAAACGAGGGCCTGAGCGCGCTCCGCCGCACCGGTGACCGACACGATGACGGATGTCGCGCCCTCACCAGAGGGTGCCGACTCGGGCGTGAAGACGGCATTCGGGACGGCAGCCGCGCCGCAAGCCAGCCGGGTCCCGCGGATGGCTGCGCAGGCGCGGGACGCAGAGGAGCACAGCGCGGCTGCCGCGGCTGACCCCACGGGGACGGTGACCGACGCCTCTCCAGCTGACGAAAAGGGGCCGCCTCTACCGAGGGACACCTCGACGCGCAAGCCAACCCGGAGGCGGCGGCCGTCGGACAGCCGTCGCAGCGCGAGGCGCTTGGGGCCATCGACCGCGCAGCCCGACGCCTGCACCCGCGCGAGGAGGAGGAGCAGGGGCGGGACCTGGCACAGGACGGCCCCGCCGCCCCGAACGGCTGCAACGGCGTCCGTGCCGGCGATGCGGCAGAGGGGCGAGGCCTCGGCGATGCCTGCGCCGAGGGGGTGCAGCAGAGACGCTTGCGCCGACTCGGCGGCTGCATCCGGCACGAGGGATGGCACGGCGGCTGCCGCGGCGGAGACGACGGAGTGCAGGAGCGCGCGGTCGGACTCGAGGCCCGACGTATTGCCACTGGGCTCAGGCTGGGGCTCAGATCCTGCCCCAGGCCGAGGCGCCGGCAGCACGGCCACGAGGCCACCGCCCTCAGCGGGCACGTCTGCCGGTGCTATGGACAGGCCGAGCCTCGACGGTGCAAAGATCAGGCTGTCAGGGGTCGGCCGGGACGGCGAGGGCGACGTCGCCCCCGTCCACGACGCCCCGCCGTTGAGAGAGACCGCGAAGGCAACCCGAGCCGCAGTGCCAGATTCGAGGCGGCGGGCGAGTGCGGCCCCGCCCACCTCGGCCGCGGAAGGCGCCACGCACGTGAGATGGTGCCAGCCCGGCGGCGAGGATGGCCCGGGCTGCATCAGGTGCCGCCGGCGCCTCTTCACGACGGACCCTGCTCGCTGTAGCATGACCGTGTGGCTCGCCCTGGCGCCGTCCCGCGCGCGGTCCAGCGCTTCCTGCGCCGTGGCCCCGCCGTCCCCCGGCCCGCCGTCACCCACGAACGACCGGCGGAGGCCGCCGAGCGAGGACCCCGCGGCCTCGTGCCACTCCCGCGCCCGCTCTCGCTCCAGATCCCACAGCGTGAAGCCGCCGCCCGGCCCCATGCCCCCCGGATGCCTCAGTGCCGCCCTGTGCAGCGCGTGCATGCCGTCCACCCATCCCGCGGGGTCGCCCGACCCTGCATCGGACTGGAGAAGCGAGGCGTCGGCGTCCGTGTCATCGGCATCCTCCCCGGCCGTGGCGATGCCTCGCTCGTGAAAGGCAGCGGGCACTGCGACGGCGCCGAAGCGGCACATGAAGTCCCGCCCCCCGCCCAGGCCCGTTGCTCGCACCATGACCCGCGTGCCGCCCGACGGGTCAAGCACGGCCGGCGCCGCACGGAGCATGACGACGCCGACCCGAACGGCGTCCCCGCCGTCGGGCGCCACCGCCGGCGGGTTTACGACCGACACGTGCGGCGCCGGGTGCACGAATACGGCGGAGGAGGAGGGGAGGGTGGCGGGCGGGGCCTGGGCTCGGGCCGCGTCAGCGCCGTCCTCGATGAGCCTGATCGCCAAGGAGCGTCCCCGGCCCTCGTCAGCGGTGGAGTTGGGGCCCGCGATCAGCCGGGCGAGAAGGCTCGCTCCGGCCCGGCTCCAGTCCAGCGCCAGCGCGTCGGCGACCGCGCGGTCCGCGCTCGCGCGCGCCGGCCCGGCGGCAAACGGATCGAGCAGCCGGGAGTGGAGGCGGAGCCATTCGGCGCCATGGGCGGCCTGGAGCTCGATGCGGCTGCGCCCGGGGGGGCAGTGCGACGGCAGCGTCCCGGTGAGCTGGACCAGCACGACGTGGCGGTCGCCCTCTAGGGCCCCGGCCGCGACGCGGACGACTCCCCGCGGCAGGACCAGCGCACCCTGGCCCGAGGTGACGGCTGCGCCGCCCCCCGCAACGACGTGCGTCGCCGTGGCCAGCATCGGGACGACGGTGTCCCCAACCCTGAGGCGGACGGTGGCGTCGACCGGCGGAAGGAGGTGGGCGGGGAAGGCCAGCTGGACGCGGAGCGCGGCCCCCGGCACGACGGAGGCGGGGAGCGGGCTCACGAGGGCCGGCGAGGCCAGGAAGGAGAACAAGGGGGCGTGTGCCGCCACGCCCGACGGAATCGCGACGGAGCCCTCGCCACACACGGGCGCGGACGAGGTCGGTCGGAGGCTTGCCGGGAGGTGAGGCCAGCGGACGGCGAGGATATCAGCCGGCCGGACGAGCGAGAAGCGCCGCAGCCACGCGGGGGGGCCAGGCATCGCTTCCGCGAAGCCGGTCGTGGCCGCCTCGGCGTCTCGCCGGACGCAGACGCCCTGCTCGGGCAGGATCGGCCGTGTCTGGAGCGGGAAATCGGCAAAGTCGATGCCGTTGACCCGAACATGGAACCCGGCAGCGCCAAAGCCGGTCGGCGCGGCGGATGCGGCGGACGGGGACACGCAGGCCAGCGTCAGGGTCGGCGCCGTCGCATCGGCGTGCCATGTTGACGCGGAGGGCGACAGCGCGGCGGCCGGCACCCCGCCAAGGTCGACCTCCGCCGCCGCTCGCGCGGTGACGTTTCCAAACACGCACCAGGCGTCGACGTGCGACAGCACCGCGCCCAGAACGTGACGCAGCCGGCTGGGCCCCGGGCTTCCGGGGACCCGCCAGGCACCGCCTAGTGCGGCGTGCAGCGCGGCATCGACGCACGGCTCGGACCCGTTGCGGCCGCCGGGACTGCAGCTGGGGCCGTCCGGGGCCCTGGCTAGAAGGCTCAGCGGGAGGCCGGTGACGACCACTCTCTGCCCGCCCCTGGCGGGGCCGGCTGCCGGTCGGAAGGCGGGGACAGCGACGCCGCGCGGCGAAGCAGCGCCCTCGTGCGCGGCCAGGGTGGCGTTCCGGAAGCGTGGGTCGAGCAGGGTCAGCGCCCCGTCGCCCGCAGCGGGGCTGGGGTCGGCCCCGTTGAAGGACACCGAGACGAGAACCCGGGTGGGGGGCACGCCCACCACGGAGCCGTCGTCCGGGAGGACGGCCGGCAATTCCTGTGGCGCCGGCCCGGCGTCGTTCCCGGCCTGCAGCGCGGCAAGGGCGCACCTGGGCAGGTGCTCCCGCAGCACCACGCCGAGGGAGAGGCAGCCGAACGACGCGGCGCCGCACGCCGTGCCCGGCCTCGCCGCAGCCCCCGCAGCCCTGCCGAGCGACGTCATGCCGCCCGGTCCCCCGGGCAGCCCGCGCGCACCGGCGTCCCCGCCGCAGCCAGCCGCGGCCGCGGCCCTCACCGATGACTCCCCGGCCCTGGACCGCCCCAGCACCGCGGCCACCGCTCCGCCTTCGCACATCGCGTCGAGCACGGCAACCGTTGCATTGCACGCCGGCTGCGGGTCGGGGAAGGGCCCGGGCGCGCGTCCCAGCGCCCGGAACGCCGCGACGACGTCAACCAGCGGCTGCCTGGCAAGCGCGTCCAGCCGGCGGAGCGCCGCAGCGGCGCCGGGCGCAGTGGCCTCGCCGTGGGCGGCACCGAGCATCGCGAGCGCCGCCGAGGCCACGTCCTGCCCGTCCCGCGCCACGAGGGCCATGGCACTCCTGGGAAGCTCCGGGTCGGGCCCCGACGTGCCTGCGGCTCCCGCCACGAGGTGCGCAGCGGCGCGGCGTGTCATCGATTCCTCGTCGTCGAGCAAGGCGCCCAAAAGGCCCGTCCGCCTCGCCGCGGGCCGCAGGCCGCTTGCGTTCCGGCCTCCGGCCTGGAGCAGCGACGGGCCGCCGTCGCCCGTCGCGGCGGGCAGGTGAGCGTGACGGAGGGCATCGTGCCGCAGCATCGCGGCCGCGCTCGGCACCACGCAGGCGAGCGACCTGGCCGACGCGTCCCACACCGCCGCGACGGTCACGGCGAGACCGCGCCCGGCGCCCGACGACCAGCCCGGCACGGCCCTGAAGTGGCACGCCGGCGTTGAGCCCGGGGGCGGCGACACATCAACGGGGACCCTGACCACGGTGCCTCCGCCCGCGTGCGCGGCTCTGGGCTGCGCCTCGCCAACGACGAACGGCGCGTGGAACGAAAAGGACAGCCCGGCGCCCTCCACCTCGACGCTCACCGGCGCGGGCGGCTCCCGCTGCTCCCACAGGACCTCCCCGTCCTCGCCCGCCGCCTGCTCGCGCGACACGTACCGACCTTCCGACGCGGCGGCCGTCCGCCTCAGCTCCTGCAGCCGGGTCAGCGGCTTCAGCAGGCGCGATGCGGTCCCCAGGCCCTGCGGCGTCGTCCCCTTGGGGACCCTGCGGCCCACTGCCTCGCCAAGGGCCGAGGCGATCCGGTCGACGAGCGCCTCCCTGCGCGCGGCGTCCGCAGTCGCTGACCCCGCGGAGCTTCCCTCCCTGGTCGCCTCCACCCGAAAGCGAACCTCGCCGGGGAGCGCGTGGAGGGGGCTGAGGCAAACCAGCACGTCGTGCAACAGCGACCCCGCATCGTCGGAAGCCGCCCGGCCGCCGAGCGCGGCGGCGGCCAGCGGGCCGGCAGCCAGCGGTGCATCTGATGCATTCGCAATCGCGGTGTGCTTCCCGGACCTGGCGCGCCTCCCCAGCTCCCGAAGCGTCAGGAACCCGGTGCTGTCATCGAGGACCGCCCACGGCGCCGGCCTCCCCGGTGCCACCGACTCTTGCGCCCCGTTCTGGCCGAGAAGCACTGCAGGGACGCGCCGGGCGCCGAAAACGCACGAATATGCCAGGCCGTGCATGAAGCGGCCCCGGACGCGGACGGCCGTCCCCCCGACCGTCGGGCCCGAGCGCGGGAACACGCTATCAGCGACGGCAGCGTCATCGATCCTTGAGCCATCGACAAACCGGAACGTTCCGGGGGCCAGCGCCCGCGCTGCCGGCACATGCTTGCTCGCGGACAGGACGGCGAGGGTGACCCTGACGTCCAGCGGCCCGTCGCCGGGGAGCCTGCGCCCCGGGTCCGCGGGCACCACGCATTCCACCGAGCCAGTCTCGTTGTGGTAGGTGGCGTGCGCGACGAGGTTGCCGAACGAGCAGCGGTACGCAGAGCCCCAGCCAAGGTTGCGTCCGAACAGCACGACCCGCGAGCCTCCCGAAATGGGCCCAGACATTGGGACCATGACAGACACGTGCGGCTGGCGGTCTGCGCGGAGACCAAAGTGGCGGCGCGCCGAGCGCAAGACGGAAGGTGGGGGATTGGGCTGGTGCTCTCCGGTTTCAGCCGTAGGCGCCCGAGCGCGACTTCAGCAGGCTCACCTTGCGCCTCAGCGGTCATCCGACGCGCAGTGTCCCCGTCAGCGGCGGTGCGGAACCGCATCGAGTTGAACAGGTCCATGACCTCGTGGTGCGATCGCGGCCGACGCCGCACCGCCACGGCGTTCTGCGGTCCGCTCCCTGCGCCCTCCGCAGTAGCAAAGCTGTGCAGGGCGGTCCTTGTGGTGACGGCGGGGAACCCGCCGGCAGCGCCGAGGAGCTGGAGCAATGCGACACACAGGAGTGCCGCGGGCGCGAGGCATGCACGGGCGCCTCCTTCCTGGCGCCGTGGGCCATCTCCGCGCCGCTTGCTCATGCACTCCGACAGCCCCGCCATGGTGCCCTTGCAGCAGGATGTGTGGGGGCGTGGTTGTGGCGTGGTGCGCTGCGGCCGCTGTGCCGGCTGTTTCTGCTCTGCCGCAGCCGTGCGGGCTTCTGCTCGCAGCTCAGTCATCCCAGGGCGCCCGGAGCCCAGTGCTGACCTCGGCAAAGTCGTTTGCGTACTCCGCGCTGGCCCTGACATAGTCTGACGTGAAGAGGCGGTCACGGTGCTCGGCGAGAAACTCCACCACTGCAGAAAGCCGCGAGCCCAGCTCCGCAGCCTCCGGAGCGGCCATGTGCGCATGCGCGAGTAGACTGGGGAGCTTGATGAAGAGGCGGAGCAGGTGCTCCGCCCCATACACCTGGCAGAGCGGGCGTGCGTCCTCTGCCGGGCGAGTGTCCAGGTACTCCTGCAGCTGCTGCCGCTCGAAGCGGTAGAGCAGGAAGAGGGCCGCAGCGCGATCAAAGTAGAGCTTTAGAGCTGCGGGGGGACAGGGGGACGGGGCGCGACTGCCAAGAGTTCGCAGGCGTGCCGGCGCGCGCGCCTGCCGCGTCAGACGCCACGTAGCCGGATGCAGAGCAAGGAAAGGCACACGGCACGACGCTGACGCCCGGCCTTACCCTCGACCACCTCCCTCCATCCGCGCGCTTGGGCACGGTCGCCTGCGGCCTGCCGTTCGAGGAACTCGTCCAGGATGTCGCACACCGTCAGGGTGGGGGCGCCCAGCGCATGTGGCTGTCCAGCCGCTTCCGAGGACGAGGACGAGGACGAGGACGAGGACGAGGAGGCTTCGACGCGAGGGCGCTTCTGTGTGGGGTCGTCGTGACCCGCCGCCGGGAGCCTCGGCGGCGCCGCGGCGCCAAGGGGGCGCTTCGGCATGCGCACGAGGCACGAGCGCTTGACCACGAACTCCCAGTCGTCCACCAGCAGCTTGCGTAGCACGAACGGCAGCTGGACCGAGACGAGCCCGGGGGAGAGCGCTGACTCGGCGGCGGCGGAGCGCGAGGACGGCTTCGGTGCGCCTGCCTTGCCAGGCTTGGACGCCGCAGACGCAGACCTGCCCTTGCCGGCCGCACGCGACCCGGGCGGAGCTCCGGGCTTGGATGCGCCTCCCTTCGGTAAGCTCGACGCCCTCGCGCTCTCCTTGGCCTTCACCTCGGCGTTGACGCTTCGCATCAGGGCGACGGTCTCCGGGGACTTGGCCATCATTCTGTCCGTGGCGACCCACTCGTCCCACTTCTTCGCCCAGCCTTGCCAGTGCAGGCGGTACGACGGGCTGTTGCCCGAGAGGCGCACGTCCAGGACCTGCGGCAGCCGGAGCTTGTGGAGCGGCAGGACGGGCGATTGAGCACGATACCGGTCACTTCGGGGCGGCTGCCGACCGCGGGGTCGGCCCACGGGCCCCGGGGAATGCTTGAACGCCAGCGCCGAGCTCAAACCCGACGCTCACCTTGGCCTGGTAGATGCAAAGCCCGTGGTAGGCGAGGCATGTGTCACCGGTACGGAACGTGGCCGACATATCGTCCGGTGGCTCGTTGTGACTCCCACGCGGCCCTGGTGCGCAGCAGCAACGGCGGCGGGGCGTCAGCGGAGGAATTCCTGCGGCAGAGCACCCGCTGTTCGCGGGGTTGCCGTCGCCGCCGCCCTGGCTAGCACCACGGCGTCCGCCCGACGGACCCGCATCCGCACACCGGGCGCGCCCGGACACTTTCTCGACCCCTGGCCGGCCGTGGCGATGAACGGCCTCTTCTTTGCCGAGGAGACGCCGGACGTTTCCGAGAGCCCGAGCCCCAGCGGCCTTGGCAGCTCGCTTGCCCAGACGTGAGGCGCCTGCCGCTCCGGCCCACGAGCCGGAAGTCGCGAACACACTCGCGATGGTCCTTCGCGAGCCGCTCCCGGTCGGCCGCTCGGCCGGGAGCCCGCACTTCGAGCTTGTTCGGCCGAAGCGAATCGCGACCGTCAACGACGGCGCCCGGCGGCGCAGGGAGCCGAGGCGGTCCTGCTGCTGCCCCACATAGACCAGGCGTTGCTTGCCGGCTCACGCGGGCGCTGACTCTCGCTGCCCTCCGTGCTCTCGTCTCCCTTGGCCCGCAGCCGGCCGGGTCGTTCAGCCTCTGCAGCCGCCCCCCCTTCGGGCCTCGGCCGCGTGTTTTCGTCCGGCGCCGGCCTGCCCTCCGAGCCACCGTCCCTGTCTGCGCCTTTTGAGGACCGCGGCGGCCTGGTGGGGCTGGCGACGATCCCGGCCTCGGCCCCGGGAAGGAGCGGCCTGGCGGGGCCTCCGGCGGCTCTTCAGGGAATCACCGTGAGCCAGGGCCGCACCATCATCCGCGCCCCCTCCGGCTGCCCGCCCCAACTGCAGCCGTGAGCACGCGCCACGCATGGCAATGCCGACCTCTGCCCTCGCCGCCGCGCAGGTCGGCCAGGCGCTGGTTGCCGTGGTCAAGGCCGCCAAGGCCAGGGACGCCGAGGCCGACGCCGCCGTCGGCGCCTTGAGAGCGGAGAAGCCGACGGGGACGTACTGCCTGCGGGTGTCCGAGACGGACGCTGACGAGCCCGCGGCCGACGCCCCCGAGACGGAGCTTTTCGGCTCCTGCGGCGCCCCGCTCACGGGGCCGTGGACGCCGGATCTGGACTTCCCGCCGCTGGACTCGACGGCGCTGCTCTCGTCCATCGGCATCTCGACGTTTGTGGTCATGGACGTGGCGGCCGGGTCGGGCGACGGCGGGCTGACGGCCCTTGACGTGGTGCACGCTCAGGACGACGGCGACGCCACGCCGAGCGAGGACGAGACCGCCGCGGCGGGCGTCCTCCCGTCGCCGTCCGGCACCCCGGCCCCCGGCCCGTGGGCCGGCTCCGGGAGCGGCCCCCTGCTGCGCGTCCGCCTTCCGCCCTCGAGCATGGCCACGCACGCGGGCGAGCTCCGCGACGGCGGCCGGGGCATCACGCTCATCGTGGAGCGGCCCAGCGCCGACGGCGCGTCGCTCGCCGCCCGCTTCACCGTGTCGGTGACCCCCGCCGCCTCGGCCGCGGAACCCGGGGCTACGGACGCCCCGTCGGCGGAGGAGCTGGCCTCCTCCCTCATGTCCGGCCTCCTCTTCATGCCAAAGGACTCCTAGGCAGGCCCGCCCCGCCGAGCCTCCCCCGCGCAGCGCCGGCTCGTGCGCCGCCGGGCACAGCAGGGGCGGCATGGCGGCCGGCCGGCGCGCCGTGCAGCCGGGCACAGCAGGGGCGGTGCGTCATTTGAGCGCGCCCCGTCCCAAATAGTGAGTGAGTGAGTGAGACTGCCATTGCCTGATGTGATCCGAGACGAGCGGCCTTGGGAGCCCACAGCCGCAGCACTCGTGACCGCGGCACGCATGGCACAGACGGCCGCAGCACGCACGGCCGCCACGGATCCCCGACAGTGCTCATGCCACGAGCGGTGGCCGCGACTGTCCGCGTCGCGCGGCTCCCGGACGCGGCCAGGGCGGGGCCGCCCCGCCGATGCCGCGCCGCTCACTCCCAGGCGCAGCCCGCTCGCGCGCAAGCGTCGCGTAGCCGCCTGAGCGCCGCGACCCCAGCGCCCGCCGCCGCCGCCTCGCCCCCCGACCGACGCGCCTCCGCCGCCACCTCCGCGCCCCGGAGCGCGCCCGCCAGCCGTAGCAGCGCCTCCCCCTCCCCGTCCCGCAGCGTCTCCGCCACGCCGAGGCCGAGGCCCCGCCACGCCGTCGCCTCCTCCAGGCAGAGCGCCGTCGCGCGCACAGCGGCCTCGTCGTCCCGCGGCGCGGCCGTGTCCTCCCCGCGAGGGGCGGCCAGCCGGCCCGCCGAGTCGAGGGCGAGCGCGACGAGCCACCGAGGGCCGCCCATGGCGCGGACTACGGCGGCGCCGGCTGCTGAGGAGTCCCTGGCCCAGGCAGCGACGACGGGGCCGGCGGCCGCGTCCCTCGGGCCCCGGGCGAGCAGGCACCTGGGAGCCGCGGCTGGGGCGGTGCGGCCGGCCCAGTCGGCCAGGCGCTGGCAGGCGGCCGCACCGGGCAGGCGGGCGACGGCGAGGAGGAGGCGGGCGGCCGTGTCGCCGGCGGAGGCGGCGTCGGGCCAGGCGGCGGCGCAGCAGGCAGCGACGGGGGCGACGAGGGCCGCGGCGTTGGGCGCTGCCTGCATGGCCTCGCACGCCAGGACGGCGGCGGACCGCTCCTCCCCGGGCGGGATCCACGACGGCCCGGCCAGCGCCCCGCCGAGCTCCGGCTCCATGACAGCGACGGGCGCGGGGACGGCCGTGGCAGAGGTGAGGCGGGGGAGCGTGACGACGGGGAGCCGGCCGGCCGCGGCGCCGACGAGGAGGGCGGCGGCAGCGGCGGCGGCGGCAGCGGCGTCTGCCAGCCTGTTCTGGCCCGACGCCTCGTCGGCGAGCGCCGCGAGTGACGCCACGGCGCCGTGGAGGGCAGCCCTGCGCGCCGCGGTGTCGAGGCCAGGGCACGAGGCCGAGGCCGCGACGGCCCGGAGGAGAGCCGGCCGGGTGGCCAGCTGGTGGCCGGCCGCGGGCCCCGCCGCCGCCGCCATCGCCACGAGGGCCTCGGTCTGGGCTCGGGGGGCGAGGGCGGGGAGCGGGCCCCACGACGCGACGCGCGCCCCTCGGTCGTCAGTGGAGCGGGAGACACGGATGACGAGAGGGGAGAGGCGGGCGCAGGCGGCGGCGGCGGCGGCGGCGGCCCCGGTCGACGACGACGCGGCCGGTGCCCAGTCCTCCTCGGCGTCGTCCTCGTCGCCGCCTCCCCCACCTCCCTGCTCGCGCGCCTGGGCTGCCAGCGCCGCGATGACGCCCGCTGCCTCGTCGCCCTCGCCGCCCACGGCGAGGCTGTACGCGAGGCGGGGCAGCGAGGCGAGCGCCCGCTCGACAGTGCCGGCGCCGAGCTGGGCGGCGGCCACCCACGGCGAGGCCGGGCCGAGCCGCCGCTGCTCCAGGGCGGACATGACCAGGCGGCGGGCGGCCGTGGCCTCGGGCCGCCGCGGGTCCGACGTCTCCAGGATGTGAAGGCCCGACGCCACCAGCTCTGCCAGGGCGGGCCCCGGCGCCAGGGGCGCGGCGGCGAGCGCTAGGTCCATCGCGAGAGCCCTGACGGCGGCGCACTCGGCGTCGGCGGCCCGGCGCGCGGATGACGGCACGGGGCCCGACGCCGCCTCCGCCGCGTCCCCGCCCTCGCCGCCCGCGCAGTGCGCCTCCATGGCGACGGCCTCGGCTCCCCGCCGGAGCGCGGTGCGCGCGGCCCTTCGCGCCCACCGCGCCTCCCTGCGCGCGAGGCGCCACGCCGCCCCCTCGTCGTCGCCGCCGCGCTGCTTGGCCTGCAGAGCCGCCTCCCGCACGCGGTCCATGAGGGTGCGGCGCTCCGTGCCCCGGAGGCCGCGGCGCTGGGCGAGGAGGGAGCCCTCGGTCATGACGGCGCGGAGCTCCGCCTGGGTGAGGGACGCCGCGTCGCTCTTCCGCGCCGGGTCGACGCTGCCGTAGGTGCGGGACGCCGACAGGGCCGAGAAGGCGGATCGCTCCACCGACACGGCGGGGCCCGGGGCGGCCCCGTCGTCCTCGTCCGTGCCGCTGTCCTCCTCCTCCTCGTCCTCCGACCCGGCGCCGGACCAGCGCGACACGGCGACGACGCGCCGGCCGCCAGCGTCCAGCAGCGCGGCGCGCGCGGCGGCCGTGGTCCCGCCCCCGCACCCGCCCTGCGATGCCGCCAGCAGGGCCGCGAGCTCTGTCCGGGCGACGTCGGACCACGCCTCGACGGCCGGCGCGCCGCCGGCGACGAGGTCCGCGGGCCCCGGGGGGCGCACGTGGCTGAGCCGCGCCGCGACGCGGAGCAGAGCCGGGACCACGGCCTCCCTGGGGCCGTCCGGGGTGGACGCGGCGGGGTCGCGGCCGGAGCCGCCGGCCGCTGGGCCCGCCGCCAGGTCGGCGGCCGTGGCCGCGGCCAGGAGGAGCCCCATGGTCTGCGCGAGCATGCGCAGCCGGGCGCACGACGCGGCTGGGGGCGCCGCCGTGCCGGACGGGGGAAAGGAGGATGCCACCTCCTCCCACGCCCCGGCGAGGCGCTGCAGCGTCACCGCCGCGGTGGCCTCGTCGCCCACGCGGGACCGCACGGCGCCGGCCCACGTCTGCGGTGCCGGGCGTGCCGCCTCGGCGGCGGCGTCACGCTTGACGCTCGCCGCGTCGGCGCCCGTGGCGTCGGCCTCGCCCAGGCGCGCCGCCGTGCGCATCGCTGCCCTGCCGTCGGCCCTAGCGCCCTCCCCGCGCCTCGCGGTCCAGGCCAGGAGCTGAGAGAGCGGCGCCGACGACGACGGGGGCCGGGCCCCGCGCCCGCCGTGCCACCTCCACCCCGCCGCGCCGCCCAGCCAGCCCCCCGCAAGGATCCGGTGAACGCCCCCCTCCCACTCGTGCTCCATGTCCGACTGGGCGGTCCGCCCCGCCGCGCCGGCGCCGACGCCCCCGCTCTCCGAGGCCCACGCCGCCGCCACCGACTCGCTCGCGCCGCCCGTCATGCACGCCGCGGCCACGCCACGGAGCGCCGCCGCCGCCGCGATGCGCGCCTCCACCGAGGCGAAGGACACGTGCGGCTGCCGCCTGGTCCGCTGCTCGGTGAAGAGCCGAGAGCTGGCGTCGCGGCCCCGAGCCGCCAGCAGGCCCAGGGGCGCGCCCGCGCCTCGCGGCCGCTTCGCCGACGGCGCCGTGGCGTGGCTGGCCACGCTCGCCGACTCCGCCGTGCCGCCGTCCGAGTCGCTGGCGTCGTCGTCATCGTCGTCGTCGTCGTCGCTGCCCCCCGTCGCGGCCGGCCGCTGGGAGGGGCCCCTCCCGCGCTTGCGCCTCTCCCGCCCGTTCCCCATGGTGCTCCCCCTCGACTTGGACACCACCCAGCTCTTCTTGGCCCGCGCTGCCGTGGTGGCCGCCGTCGCCGCGTCGAGACCGAGGCAGAGGCAGGACGGGAGGAGGCGGCCCACCCACGTCGCAGCGACGAGACGGGACGCGGCCGACGCCGCCGTAGCGTGGGGCGCCGTGCTCACGAGCTCCGCCAGCGCCCCCACGAGGGTGTTGACGACGTCCTCCTCCGCCGCGAGGACCGACGCGGCCTCGCCGTCGGTGCCGAGCCGGGGCGCGGCGAGGATGAGGGGCAGCGACAGCGCGTCCAGGCGCGCCCCCGGCGCGAGCCCCGCCAGGGACGATGCCGCGCGCGCGCAGAGCAGAGGGAGGAACGGCCGGGCCGCTGCCGGGCCGGCCGCGCCAATCGCTGCAGCCGCGAGCCTCGCGCCGTCGTGGCGGACGGCAGCATCCTCGTCCCCGCCCGCGATCGCCGCGGCCCGGAGAAGCTCAGCAAGGTGCAGCCGCGCGGCGGCGGGCCACTGCGATGCCGTCGCCGCGAGGCTGCGAAGCGCGTCGCGACGGGCTCCGGAAGAGTGATGCCCGCACCGCCCGAGCTGGGAGCGCATCGCCACATCCCGCTTTGCCGCCTCTCCTCCGGCGGCCTCAGACGCCGCGGCCAGGACGAGGGCCTCCTGGGCGGGAACCCTGACCCTGGCGATGGTCATCTTGGTGTCCGTCTCGTTGTGCGGGCGCAGGCGCTTCCCTCCGACCTTGCGCTTCCTGCGCTTAAAGTCCGCCATCTTGCGGGCGCGGGGCATGCCGGACGGCCGGGCTGGTTCTGTGCGCCTCCAACCGCGGAAAGACAGGCCGCCGAGGCAACAGAGCTGGCGTGAGTGAGGCGTGTTCTTCACGCCCCGCGCGCGGCCCGCCCGTCTGCACGAACATCAGTTCTGCACTGGTAATTGTCAGACCATGGCGGGGCCGCACTGGCCTCGCTTGCCGATGCCCATGCACGCTCAGGGACCGCCCTTTCCGCCCAACTAGGTCTGCATAGTCTTTCACAAGACTCTGAGCTCGACCCTCGCTCGTGTTGCGTGGCGGGGCGAGACGGGCCGAGGCGACGCACACCCGGGCCGCTCACGCCGAACCGAGGCCGTCCCGGCGCTGAGCAACCGTGCAGGGTGCCATGGCGGAGGCATCGAGCTCGGGAGCGCCCATCGCGCCGAACGAGACGGCGGCAGCGAGGGCCATTCGGTGCGTCGCCGCCGCCCCCGAGCCCCCGCCTTGCGGGGCCCCGCCGCGCGCCAAACGGGACCCACGGACGAAGCACCTTTTATACCCCACGCGTCGCGCATGCTCAAGGCACGCGCGTGCTCCGCTCCCCGATTCGTCCTCGCAGGGGCGTTCTTCGGCCTTTGGAGCAGCGCGTGCAGCACCTCGTCGACCGGATGGCACCGCACCGTACCGGGCGGTGGGCTGGCCTTGTCGGACTGCTGTTCCTCTACGCGGCCTGGGTCTGGTTCCGCCCCGGGTGGTACATCGTGACCTACGGGCTCGGCATCTACCTGCTCAACCTCCTCGTTAGCTTTGTATCGCCGGTCGAGGACCCTTCGGCAGGTGACGGACGGCCGCTTCTGCCAGTTGGTGTGAGTCAGCCCCTCGAAAACCCGCTTGTGGGAGCATGACAGCGCCGGCGGCCGGTTGGGCATGACGGGATGCAGTGCCTCGGCCCCTTCATCGCCCCCGGGCGTTGTTGCGTGCGTAGCGGCCTGGCTGCGCGCACGATGGCGGCCTCGCGCAGGCGCAGCTCCGGGAGCTGGCTGGCGTGCGCCGCCCGACCCTGCAGCCCGCCGCGTCGATCCACCCGCCAGCACGCCTGCCTCCCCCTTACCCGTGTCGCTCGCAGGCGGACGAGACGGAGGCCAAGCCGATGCAGACCAAGCTCCCTGAGCTCAAGTGCTGGCGCCGGGGAGTGCAGGGCATCCTCTCGGCCTGGGCGCTCACACTGGTTCCGGCGCTCAACGTCCCGGTCTTCTGGCCTATCCTCCTCCTCTACTTTGTGGTGCTGTTTGCGTACACGTGCCGCCGCCAGATCGGGCACATGGTGCGCTGGAGGTATGTGCCCTTTGCCGGCGGAAAGAAGACGTACCGCGCCATGGCCGGCGGATTTGCGAAGGATGACGGGAAGATTCAGGGCGGGCCGACGTTTGCGGACAAGAATCTGACGTCCGGGGGCGGAAAGTGGCGGGCAGACTGAGCGCGCCTGAAAAGTCGTTCACGTGACATTGCCGATCCCGAATCACCAATCACCAGCAACTGCGTTTCATGATGTACATATATATGATATCTCGAGACAATCTTGGTAACTTACCTGATATCGACATCGTCACGATCACCAAGGTGGCGAGTCCGGCGGCCAGCCGTGGTGTGCACGCAGGATCACCGAGTAATCGGCCCTGTACCACGAGCCAACCGCCGGGTGCGGGCTTCGGCCCGTTATCGGTATGCAATTTTTGGACCCTAGTCCTTCTTTTCATGATAACTTCATTCCACACACTACACTCCGTCTCATCGACTCCGACGAGACGAGTCTTCCACCCGAAGACTGGTCCTTTGCGGCACGTCGTCAGACGAGTGGCCAGGCGTGCTGCGGCGCCGCTCAAGCCTGTGCGCAGTTCTTCCCTGCCGCGGCACGCAAGTCTCCCAAGTGCGCGTCATCCTCCGGTCAACGAGGATCGCCGAGGCATCCAGGTCAACGCTCTGGCCCTGAACCCGTCTGTGGAAGCAACTGGGCTTGGTTCGGCCACGCAGATCGCTGAGACCAGGCGCTGCCTCACACGGGGCAAGCAGTTGGTGCCTGCCCAAGACTGCTGCTGCCCCGCATCGACACGCAGAGTGAGTTGGCAAACTTCGCGGACAACTTGTCTGCCAGGCTCTGTGGAGGTTGAGTCCCGTGGAGTGGCAGCGGCGGGCAGCATGCAGGTGAGGCGCTCAGGGGCTTTGTCAAGTGAGCAGGCTGAGCGAATCGACGTCTCACGCAGGCGCGTCACACGCAGCGCCCCTGGTGGGCAAGGTATCAAGGATAGCAACACGGCACAGCCGCAGGTTTCGAGGTTCATGCACGGCGCTCGGCGACGGCCCGGAGGTACTCGTCGTAGGACATCGGCGCGCCCTGTGCCGTGAGGGGCGGCGCCACGAGCGTCGCTCCGGATGCCGCTCCGACGGGTGAGGCGCGGGGGGGGTCCTCCGCGACGTCAACGGCGGCGTAGCCATGCCTCGCCGGGCGGCTGAACATGCTCCGCATGCGCTCAGCGATGCGGGCGCGGGCGACGGCGCCCGTTGCCGCGAATGGGTACCCGTCGGCGGCGGCCGAGGCGGAGGCGCCCTCCTGCGGCGCGCCGGGCGCCTGGAGTGGCGGGGCGACGACAGCGCCGCCCTTGGTGAGCGTGGCGCGCTGCGCCGGAGCTCCCCGGAGGACGGCGGCGGTGATGCTGGGCCTGTCCGCGCGACCGGAGGCGAGGAGGCGGGCGGCGGCGTGGGACGCCTTGGCGGTGGCGCAGTGGAGGACGCCCGAGGCGAGGAGGACGAGCACGGCGAGCACGGCGGCGGCGGGGACCATGCCGTACGTCGCGGGGCAGACCTCCAGGGCCATGGCGTCGGCCTTGGCCACGATGTGCTCGGCGTCCTCCCTCGTCACCACGTGGCGGCGGCCCTCCTCCTCCTCCTCCTCCTCGTCGTGGTGCCGGCGGCTGCGCTCGCTCCAGCGGCTGCGCGTCTTGGTCGAGTGCCAACCGGAGTGGTGGTCGTCCTCGTCCTCGTGAGAGTGCCCGTGCCACATGCCCGACCATCCGTGGCTGTGCTCGTCGTGAGAGGCGGCAGGGGAGTCCGCGGGGGGCTGGGGGCGGGCCTCGTCACCGTTGGCTGAGGGCCCGGTCTGCCCGAGGAGGCCGCCGCCCGAGAGGCGGCGGACCGACGACTGCTGCACGGAGGGAGCAGCCACCGAGTGACCGGCCTTGCCGTGATGGGCGTGATGCCCGCCGTCGGGGTGGGCGCCGTGGTGACCGTGAGGGACGCCGGAAGCGACGTCGCGGTTGGCCTTGCCGTGGTGAGCGGTCTCGCCGTGGTGGGCGGTCTTGCCGTGGCGGTGGGCCCACACGACGAAGGAAGTGATGCGCTTCATGAGGCCGCCGCCGTGGTGGTGGCCCTCGCCGCTGCGGCCGGCAACGTCCTCCTGCGCCGTGTCAGCGCTGGCGGGCGCTGCCGAGGTCGAGGACTGCCCGGCCCACTGGCCAGCGCCCAGACGGCGCATGGGCTTGGTGGCAGGGACTGACTTGGGGTCCTTGTCGGCAGCAGCTGCGGGGGGATCCTGGGGCGCGGTGGCCGGGGCGTCCTGGGGCGCGGGCGATGCCTGCTGCTCGTCGGCGCCCGCACCGGGGAAGGGGATGGGCGCGGCCTGAGGCGAAGAGTTCGAGGGCAGGCCCTCGGACCCGGAGAGTCCCGTGGCGTTGGCGTAAGGGAAGTCGGCGGGGTTGGGGAGGAACTGGGTCCGGCACGTGTCCGAGCAGAAGCAGTTGTACATGCCCACGCCGGCAAACACCGCGGGGATGAGGAGGAGCGAGATGAGGCCGCAGCACGCCTGCAGACGAGCGTGGCACATGACCTTGCGGCGCGACTGCTGGCGAAGGCCGCGGACACTGCGCGAAGCATGCGGGAGGGAGAACACCCGAGACGTCGACGGCAGCAACCGATTCCGGAGCGTCCTGGAAACGCGCATAGCTCCCCTAGGCCACAGTACCGGTGAGAAAGTGCACAAGCATCACGAAAGGGACATACTAGCGCGAAAACCGGGCCGAGACCGACCCGGTTCCGGTGGCAAAGCGCAAGCGAACGTTTTGGGCGAGGAACGCAAGCCTCGTCCCCGCTGTGGCAGCCCGCCCAGACGCGCAGCACGACTCACCCGCAGCACACTGTGACGGCGACGGCGGCCGCCGACACCATGGCACCGAAGCCATTGCCTGTCACGGCGTTGACGATGACCGAGCCCACCAGAACCGCGGCTGAGCACTTGGACAGGGACTTGGCCCGGCGGAAGACGCGAGCGTCCTCATCCGCCATGGGCGGCAGCGCAGTGGGAAGCTCTGACGTTTCGGCCATGCCGACACTGACTGGGAGTGCCCCACTCGGGCTCGAGCGTCGACCGCAGCGCAGAATCGGGCTCTGCGCTTGGTCGATCGACCAAGCGATAAGCACCCAACGCTTGGGACCTCCCAGCACCCCCGTGACGGAGCTATGCTTGCCCGTGCGGCGCGCAGCGCGGCTATCACCGCTACTAGGGGTGAGGGTGGCGGCACGCTCGGCATCGCGTCCAGGGGCCACGCAAGCACGACGGCCCGAGCGCTCAGTAGCCCCACGCCACCCCGTCCACCTCCCATGTCCGCCGAACCGAGCCTTTTGTCATCGCAGCAGCAGTGCCGGTCGTGCCGAGGGCAGCCGTGGCCGTTTCCGCCTCGAGGCCGCTCCATGCTTCGGCACCGCCTGCACAGGGTGAGCCGATCGATTCTTCTGACGCACGCGTGCCGCGCCGTGGTCCCGCCCAGACGGGCCGGCGTGTCCTTACATATGAGCGCAACCCCCATTATTTGTCATGCCCGCAGCGGAGAGCATGAACGATCTCTTTGCCAAGGGCAAGAACTCCGCCGGTGAGGTTTCCGGCCCGCCCCCCCCCAGTCCCGGTGTCGCCCCCTTGCCTCCGTCCCCTTGGCCGCTCGTGGGTGCTTGCGACGGTTGCCCTGCCTGTGGCTGGTCGTGATTCCGGTCGCAGAGTTTCTCGTGTCCAAGGTGGACGAGGTGATCAACTGGGCGCGCAAGGGCTCCATGTGGCCGATGACCTTTGGCCTCGCGTGCTGCGCCGTGGAGATGATGCAGGCCGGCGCGTCGCGCTGGGACTTCGAGCGCTACGGCATCCTGTTCCGTGCCTCCCCGCGGCAGTCGGACCTGATGATCGTCGCCGGCACGCTCACCAACAAGATGGCCCCCGCCCTCCGGAAGGTGTACGACCAGATGCCGGACCCCCGCTGGGTGGTCTCCATGGGCTCCTGCGCCAACGGTGGCGGCTACTACCACTACTCCTACGCCGTCGTCCGCGGATGCGACCGTGAGCAGCGCCGCCCTGCGCCGGCCTCGGAAGCTCGCCGGCCCGTCCCACGGCGGCGCTCCGCCTTGCTCGCCCGCCCCCTGTGGCCCTGCCGCCAGCCCCCGCCGATCCCCGTCCCACCCCCCCGCGCAGGCATCGTCCCCGTCGACCTGTACGTGCCCGGGTGCCCCCCGACCGCCGAGGCGCTCCTCTACGGCCTTCTCCAGCTGCAGAAGAAGATGCGCGGCCAGCGTACCTTGCTGATGAAGCTCAAGAAGTGATTGCGAGCGCTAGAGCGAGGCACAACGAAGCGTCCAATCCGGCGACCGCAGCCACACGCGCTTGCTGCGCCCGCGCACCCCGCGCTGACCCACCGAGCATGGAGGTTCGCCACCGCGGCACGCCCAGCCTTGCGGTGCGAGGGACGGCATCCGCGCTGACGGATCGGCGGCGGAAGCAGTCGGCCGCCCTTGACCGGGCCATGGAGGCCGGCATGTCCGCCACCAACCTGCGCCGGCTGTTCCGCGTGCTCGATGCCAACAATGACCGGTTCATCTCTCAGGATGAGCTCGCGACGGCACTTCGTGCGATGGGCATGATCACCGACGGCGAGGACGCCCTTGTGGCCCGCTTCATCGCGTCCATGGACCGCAACCGGTCCGGATTTATCCGCGAGGACGAGTTCCTGACGGCGTTCCGAAGCATCTCGCCCGCCGGGCTCAAGCGCCACCTGGACAAGCTGCGAAAGGAGCTGGCCACGTCCCAGCCCGTCAGCTCCCACGGGCGCGGCACCTCGAAGCAAGCGTCGGGGTCCAGGCCGGCCGAGCCCACCGCGCAGGTCACAATCACCGAGTTTGGCTGCGACTTTGGGGGAGGGAGGTACGCCCGGCTTCGCAGGATGGCCCCGGCGGACGCGGTCTTGTGGCTGCGAGCCCGGGGGCGGAGGCGCCGCCGGACTGAGGACCAGGACGTGGTGTCGCCCGTGACGCCCGGGGCGCCGGAGCGGCCTCACCGGTGCTGGGTCGACGTGTGCGGGCTGGACGTGGGTCTGCTGCAGGAGCTGGGGGAGGTGCTCGGGTATGACCTGGAGACGGCCAAGGACGCGGCCGTTTACCAGCGGGCCAAGGCCGAGGTGGTGCCGGGCCACGCGCCGGACTGCGACGAGGACGAGGACGAGGACGAGGAGGGGGGGTCGGCGGCGGCGGCGGCTGTGTCCGGCGGCCACGCGGCCGGCCGGGGCGCCGGTGGCAGGGCCACGCACACGCGCGGCGACGCGGAGGGGGGCAGCATGGGCGCCGTGCTGCCCCCGCTGGACGAGGTGGCGTCGCTCTCCGGCCTCGGTGAGCCCTTCGCGGCCGGGGTGCCGACGCGGCGTCTCTCGGCCAGGGGGCTGGAGCGGCTCGCGTCGGCCCCCGCGGCCGCGACGGAGGCCGCTGACGCCGTCCGGGGCGTCTCTCACGCAGCCTTCTCCTCCGCGCCGCGGGACGGCGGCCCGCCCGTGGACGACGTCGGCGGCGACGCGGCGGGGAGCCTGGGGTCCGGCGTGAGCGCGCCCACTGACGACCGGATGCACGACACCATGCGGGCGATGCGGGCGGCCGCGGCGGCGAGGGATGCGGCCTCGGGGTCGGTCTCGCACGCCGCCTGGCCGCCGCAGTGGCTGCGGGGGGGCCGGGCGGGAGCGGGCGCCGACGACGACCGCCTCCACGTCCTCCTCCACCGGATCTGGCTCCGCGAGGGGTCGCAGCCCTTCGTGGCGGCGGCCCCCGGCTCCCGCGCCGGCTTCGAGCTGCTCCCGGCCCGGGCCATGTCGCGGCGGCCGCCGGAGCTGCTTTTCAGCCAGCTCAGCATCGTGCTCGCCGACGAGCAGACCGTGGTGTCGGTGCGCCCGAGCGACGCGCCGGACGACAGGGAGTCGCTCCTGCGGCGGAGGCGGGGCGGCCACGGCGCCGTCAGGACGGGGAGCGACGCGGAAGAGAGGGCGGGGATCGACAGGGGGTCGTGCCACGGGGGCTGCTGCGGCTGCCTGGCAGACTGCACCGACACGGTGTGCCGCCGGCGCGCCAGGGGCGGCGGGGCGTGCTGCGGCGGGGGCGGGAGCGGGGCTGGCGGGTGCTGCGGCTCCCGGGTCGGGGGCGGGGCAGAGGACG
>Ga0136560_1000148_pt1 | contig 30038 bp, 17 predicted proteins | sample AntRauMeHopE1497_FD_104925 | JGI IMG/M metagenome (GOLD analysis project Ga0136560, IMG submission 104925) | Saline lake microbial communities from Rauer Islands, Antarctica - Metagenome Hop E1 #497 | ecosystem: Environmental > Aquatic > Non-marine Saline and Alkaline > Saline | place... | reverse complement strand
CAGGGCGGGCCAGCCAGACCCGGAAGCGAACGAAGCGGCCTTGCGCATGGCGAACACGGCGCCTGCGACGGGAGAGGAAGATGGCGTCGGCGTAGGGGTCGGGGAGGGCGTCTGGCTCGACGACGTGGATGGCGTGGCTGAGGTCGACGGTGAAGAGGTCATAGACGTCGTTGCGCTTGCAGTCGGGGTTGCTGATACCGTCGGAAACGGCGAAGGCACGGAACGAAGATCTAAGCTTAGCGCCCAGACTGTGCTTGATGTCCCGGACGAAGCGGGCGCACCGACCATGAGCCGCCGGCCGTAGTCAGTGGCACGCTGGTCGGGGGATAGGTCTGCTCCCCACGGTCCCGAGTACGTGCTGTTGCCCGGCAGCCAGGCCAGGCTTGTGCCAAACGATGAGGCGGCACCCTGGGGCGGTACTGCCTCCGAGGCAGCGATGATCACATGAGCCCTGACAGCCCCGGATGGGCCGGTGTAGAGAGCCGCGATGCCACCGGCCGATGAGCAGCATTCAGGAGTGCCGAGAACGACATCCACGAACCCGTCCCCATTCAAGTCCCCAGGGCTGGTCAATGCCAGCCGTGACATGGGAGGCAGATTGACTAGCACGGCAGCCGGGAGGGAAAGCGTCTGGGCCGTCACTCCAGTCCCTGAGACCAACCGAGTCTCGTTGATGAGAATAAGCCTGTTGACGTTGTCAGACGAGGACTGAGCAGCAACCAGCTGCACCCACGACCCTTGCCTGCGCATGAGCGTCGCTCCGCTGCACAAAACTACCGAGGAACCGACTCCTGAAGCTGCAGGGCTGACAGCCACCGCTTGTGAAAGAAAAGAACTCCCAGAGCTCATGGCAATGGTGGCAAGAATCAGCCAGCCGTCCGCAGACGAAGCTGCCTTTGCGCCGACCGCGATGCGGACTCCGCCGAACGAATCGCGCCCGAGAAAAGCGAGCCCAAGCCCAATGCGGGAGTCTGGTCCAGCCAAGAGCGCAAGCTGGCCGTCTGTGTCGCCGACCTCTTGAACTGAGCCGACGGAAGCATCTGCTGCCATCCGAACGAGAAAAAGGCTGCCGCTGTCTCCGCCATTGCGGACGTCCCGCATTGGGGCTGAGACGATTGCGTCTGGCACGCCGTCTCCATCGACATCCGCTCCTCCGGCAACTGCGGTGCCGAAGGCGTCGTCTGCCGCTAGAGCAGGGACGCCAACCAATGCACCCAGGGAAGTGAAGTTCCGCGTGTCAAAGTCGGTCGTCATCCGGATCATGTAGGCCTCTCCAGATTGGCTGCCATATGTGTCTGCGAGCGGGTTTCCGGTGATGATCGTGACCATCTCATCCCCGGAGATGTCGCCGACAATGTCCAGGCTCGTACCAAAGCCGGGAATGTCCGACATCGGCCCGGTCAGCAATACTGGGCTCTGGACGTCCTTGCTGTTTGCAACGCGCCACTCGGGCGTGGCAATCGCCGACGGAGATGGCGACGGGGTGGCAGACGGGAACACTGGCCCCTCGGTTGTGTTAAGGACGAGGAGGCTTGTGGTGCCACCGCTTTTTGCCGTCGCGAGCACCGCACCCGATGGCGTGCCTCCGGCAGTTGTTGGCTGCCCGACCCAGGCCACGGCGGAACCGATGCTGGCTGACCCGGCCTCGCCCACTGCACTCACGGTGGCGTGACCCCGGAGCACAGAGCCGTAGAGCGGGTCCTGTGGCCCGAGAAAGAGCAGCTGAAGCGACCCGTTCACGCCTGAAGCCAGCTCTCTGCCCCCCGTTGATCCAACAAGGAGGTCGTCGAAGCCGTCCATGTTGTAGTCGGCCAGTGTCGCGAGTGCCGAGCCGAAGCGCGTGCCGGCTGGCACCAGCGGCACGCTGAATCCTGGGTCTCCTCCGGAAGGCAAAAGCAGCGCGAGGAGCGAAGCGGCTCGGGAGGGCGCTCTGGAAACGGAGACCAGGATGACGGCGCCAGCGCTCGCTGCACCTCCTGTCGATGCTCCTGGCGCCCCGACTGCAAGGCACTCAGAAGGGCCTGTACTGAGGGCCGGAGCCCGAGCAAGTGCAGCCCCGAAGCGAGCAGGGCCAGCTGCGATGTCCGCAACCGAACTACCCAGCGCTCCAAGTACCAGGCGAGTAGCGGCGACCACTGACGCCGCCTGGCTGCTGAATTCGATCACAAAGACAGCTCCGGACACGCCGTGTCCAGGAGCCCCAACGGCGAGCGCCTCGAGAGCAGCGCTGCTCCCGCCGCTGGCTAGGCTCAAAGCAGCGAGCGAGGCTCCAAACTCGCTTCCAGCAGCTAGCCCCGCTAGTCCTACGTGGGAAGAAGAGCTCACTGACGTGTGCGACGCGATGGTCGGCGTGGATCCGCGCGCCACCTGTAGAATGTGCACCTTTCCAGGTGCTGAGGCTGGCATGGCCGAAATGGCAACGGCTGGGAGGCTGAATCCTGCCAGGAGGCTGGTCACGGCGGCCCCGAGCCCTTCACCTGGGGCCAGCGTGGTCTGAAGAGGGCTGTAGGCACCAGTCCATGGCTGAACTCGATGCACGCCCGATGCAGACTCCATGAGCACCATGCCGCATGCTCCAGTGTTCACACCGCTGACCAGAGCATCTTTTGAGCAGATGATGGCGTCCACCACGCCGTTCCCGGTGGCGTCCCCTCGCAGGCTTGCGACCGACGCTGCGCCAGACGTGGCACGCAGGCTCTCGGGCACGGATGTCGTGTTGACATTGTTGAAGCGAGACGCCGAGTTCAGCCTGGATGCACAGACGATGAAACCGCTGGCACAGTCCGGTATGAGCTGGGCCGATAGTCTTCCCCGATGACCCGACGATGCAGCCGCATCCACAGGCTCCACGGACATTGCTGCGGGACACAAAGATCAGGGAGTTTCTCGAACACGTTGGGGGCATGGTCATCAAGCAGCAAGCAGGCGAGCAGCGCTGCTGCGCCCCCCGGCAACGCAGACGCGATGAATGCGACAGCGACTGCTGCAGCATGCCAGAGCTGTGCACGCCCTTGCGCTGTCGATCAGCACCCAAATCTCACCGACGCAGCCGCTGCCAGTTACTGAGTTGCTGGACTGAGAAAAGCCCACCAGTCCGGGCACCCACAGGCGCTCATCGCGCTTTGCGAGGCCACGCTGGGCCAGTGGCAGTGTGATAGCTGCCATGGGATCGATTGGGGTGACCAGAAGCAGAGCCTTGACCAGTCCGGGCGAACGAGACGCAGCGACCAGCATGCCACCGCCGGCGGCTGGGAACAACGAATGATTCGCTCCAAGGCGGGCAGAGGGGGGCAGTTTCAGCAGCTCGGACTCCCCAAGGCTAAATGGGATGAAGAGAGCCGAGGCCGGCCTCGGCGTGACTGCAGAAAGAGCACCGCTGCCTGCAGCGCCGAGCTGCGCAACAAGGCTGAGGGAACCCACCTTCCCCGCCTGGACGCTATGGAAGCCCACAGCCAACAGTGACGCGTCCCCGACGAGAATATCAGCAACCCCATCGCTGCCCGCAAGATCCACGCCCCCCCAGAGCGCCCGCCCCTGCGAGGCACCGGCCTCGCTAATGGCCGACGCATTCACCTGGGCTGCTGCCCCCAGCAAGACCACCGCAAATCGGGATGGCCCGTCGGTCTGCATCGCCCCGATCAGAAGGTCTTCCTCACCGTCGCCGTCGACGTCGCCAGCGGCCGCGACGGCGTTCCCAGCACCTGCGACCGCTAGAAACGCGCTCGCGCCTGTCCCCGTCAGCGAAGGCATGACGTCCACGGGTTCTGACATGATTCTGAGCTCCACTGTGCCGTTGACCGTGAGCAAAGCCGTGTACTCCATCACAAACACTCTGCCGCTTGTGCTCGAGTCGGAAGCAACGTCAGACACCACAAAGCGCTCCAGCGAACGGCCAACAGCCGGCCCTAAGCAGGCCACTGCCACCCCCAGTGATGTCGCTGACGGCAGGACCCCGTGCCCGGTGGTGTTCACAGCCGAGACTGCGACCAATCCCGACGCGTTGACAACCAACGCGTAGATCTTTGACTCGCCAGGCGCCCCCACCACTAGAAGCTGCGCGTCTTCCCTGGATCCAGTCAGCTTACACCCAGACGCCATTGCGGCACCAAACTTGGCGCCCGGAGCCACGAGACTGTCCAGCAAGATGGGGCCGATGACGGCGAGGACGGACGCATCCCCTTGCTGCGATGTCGTCACCAGCTGCACGGCACCTGTGCTACCCTCGTCTGGGTCGCCAATCGCCAAAGCAATGCTGTCATTGGACCCGAACGCGCCGAGCGGAGCAAGCGATGACCCAAAGGCGCTGGAGCCACCAGTCCACGTCGCAACCCCCACCGTAGCAATGGGACCAGGAAGCGATACGCTGCCACCGACCTGCGCAACCACTCCGGACGACGGTGTGAGGCTGTGCCGGATGCCGTTCCGCTCGCTTCCGGCAACTGGCTCGGCGAGGAACGCCGCCGGCGATAAGCCTGTCGGGCAGGAAACAGTCATGTCAGCGTGAAAAGCCGCGACACGGAAACAGTTTGCCGAGCCGGGCGCGGCAATGAATCCGGCTGGGCACGCGTCAGAGGGCACGAACTCGCACAGCACTGCGGGCGGGAGCGCCGACGGCCAAGACGCGAGGCCCAGGGCCCGAAGCTCCACCGTTGCCGACGAAACTCGCGATACGGCTGCGAAGGAATTGTTTCCATGGCAGGGAACGCGTGGGGCGGCGGTGGGGAGGCGAGGCGTGCGGCTCTGCAAATCGCAGGCGTGAGCAGACCTCCAAGCCGCGTGCTCCGCTGCTGAGCCGCTGGAGCGTCAGCAGCCAGCCATCGGACGGGGACATGCCGCGAGGACTGCCTGCCGTCTGCTGCTTCAGCGCTCAGGTTGCAAGGCACGCGGCGCGCGGCCGCAAAGGCTGCCTGGGCGGCGCTCGCTCGCTCTCGGACGGGCAGCCCGCGGTGTGATGTCCCCGGACGGTGCGCCGACTGCGTGGCAGTGGCGATGCGCCCGCCGGCTTGGCCTCAGCGCGGCACGGCAAGCAGGCTGCGCGAGCGCATCTCACAGAAGGTCCGACCTTGGCCGTAGGGCTCGGCCGCCAGCGCGTCGCCGACCCCCGCTGCCAGCATCGTGGTGCTGACCGCTCGACCGTCAGCCCAAACTGTGACATTTGGAGATGTTGCTGACGCAGCCACCATTGCAGCGCCCACCCCGATGAGGGCTGCGGCTGCCGCTGGTACGTCCGCTTCTTCGGAAAGCACTGCCAGCCGGGCTTGCTCATACTGGGCCGTGCACCCTTCGTCCAGCGACGCGGGCAGATCGAACGTTGCAGCGAATGCTCGCAGGCATCGTGTTGCGCCTGGCTTCCAGCCCGGTGGACACGAGATGTTGCCGGCTGCCAATCCCGCAAGCACAGCAAGCACGGCCACCAGTGGCGCAAGCGTGCGCCGCATGATGCCCGGCGATGACCAAAGGCGCGTGCAGGGCTCCCTGCAAGCCTTGGCCCTCGCTCTGGCGGGTGTGCATCTCGAGCGGCGCCGAGGCCGTGCGACTCTACGGCTGGCGTTTCTCCCCGGAATATAAACTTGACAGCGACAGCATCGCTGGGGTTGCCCTCGCCGCCCCGCGCAGGCGTTGCATATCAACGTAGCACGACCCTCCGCCCCGAATCCGGCCGGGCCAGGGAAGCTGCAGCCACGTTGGTGTGAGCGTCCGGGGGGTCTTTTGTCGACGCCCTCACGATGGCCTCTGCGATCCCCCAGCCGACAGGTTGCGGCAGGACATTCACGCGTTCACTGCAGAGTCGCAGAAGCGGGCTGAGCGTGCCCTTCTTCCGCACGGTGCGCGGGGCAGCCTGCGTGCTCGCGCGCCTTTCGAAATGCGCCCGCAACGATGGTCACTGTCGCACGCCAGGACTGAGGGCTGCACTAGAACGATGAAATGCTGCCGAGGACGTCGCACACAACCGCGGGGCGACGCGTTTGGGAGCGCCCAAGGCGGTAGATCCCGGCCGGCTGCTGCGCGCAAGGAACACCCAAGCTTGGGCACTCGTCCCACTCGCCAGACCATGGCCGCCTCCTCGTCGTCTGCTGCTAGCACCCCGGATTTCACGGCGGAGCTCATCGCCACGGCTGTGAGACCGGCGCGCCCAGGCTTGCGCGCGCCCCGGAAGGGTCGAGGCCGCGGTCCTCGTGCTGGGTCACCCGCAAGTCACCCCCTCCCCTCTGTGCCTCTGGACGGCTCGGCGCCCCGCGGGCCGAGAGCGAACGAGACCGAGTACGCACCTTTTCCCGCGCGGTCGCTGACAGCGCTCCCACGGCTCGCGATCCTTCTTTTTTTTGGCCGCGCGCAGAACGCCATCGCCACGACCGGAAAGGGAATCCTCGCCGCTGATGAGTCTACGGGCACCATCGGCAAGCGCTTCACCCCCATCGGCGTGGAGAACACCGAGGACAACCGTCGCCGCTACCGCGAGCTGCTCTTCACCACCGCGGGTGAGCTGGCGCCGGCGGGAAGCTTGCCGCGCGCTCTTCGTTCTCTGCGCTCCCCTGAGCCTGCAGGCCCCCGGCCGTGCGCTAGCACACCCCCCCTGGTTCTGCTGTGGCGTGCATTGCAGCTCTTAGACTGGTCGTGGGCTCTCGATCCGTGTCCCTTCGCAGGCCTCGGCGAGTTCGTTTCTGGGGCCATCCTTTACGAGGAGACCCTGTTCCAGAAGGCGGCGGACGGGCGCCCGTTCGTGGAGATCCTCAAGGAGGCCGGCATCGTGTCGGGCATCAAGGTGGACAAGGGCGTGGTCCCTCTGCCCGGCACCGACGGCGAGACCGTGACCCAGGGCATCGACGGCCTGAACGACAGGTGCAAGCGCTACTACGAGGCCGGCGCCCGCTTCGCCAAGTGGCGCGGCGTCCTCAAGATCTCCGACTCCGGCTGCCCGTCGGACCTGTCCATCGCGGAGAACTGCGGCCGCCTCGCGCGCTACGCCGCCATCTGCCAGGCCAACGGCCTCGTGCCCATCGTGGAGCCCGAGATCCTCATGGACGGCACCCACTCGGTCGAGGTGGCGGCGGCCGTCACCCAGAAGGTCCTCGCCTTCCAGTACAAGGCCCTGCACGAGCACCACGTGCTGCTCGAGGGCACCCTGCTCAAGCCCAACATGGTCCGCTCCGGCACCGAGGGCCCCACCCCCGCCACCAACGCGCAGATCGCCGCCGCCACCGTGCGCACCCTCCAGGCCACCGTCCCCGTCGCCGTCCCCGGCGTCATGTTCCTCTCCGGCGGCATGTCCGAGGAGGACGCCACCGTCGCCCTCAACTGCATCAACGCCCTCGAGGCCAAGAAGCCGTGGCACCTCAGCTTCAGCTACGGCCGTGCCCTCCAGGCCTCGTGCCTCAAGGCCTGGCTCGGCAAGGACGAGAACATCCCCGCCGCCCAGGCCGTCCTCAGCGCGCGCGCCAAGGCCAACTCGGAGGCTAACCGCGGCGTCTACGCCGGCGGCGCTGCCTCGGATGCCGCCGCCGCCTCCCTCCACGTCAAGAACTACGCCTACTGAGCACGACCTCGCAGCCGCCGCCGCTGGGCGGGGAGCGCGCCCGCCGCGGGTGTGCACTAGCAGCCCGCGCCGCCGCACCCGAGCCCATCGGACCACGCTGGCGGCCGTGCAGTGAGTGATCGCGTGGCGGAACGGCTCGACCGGACGGAAGCCCGCGCGGCCCGACACCACGCTCGACACGCAAGCGCCGCACACGCGCGTGCCTCCCGCAGCAGCGCGGCCCCGGCTCGCCAGCCCGACCGCCCGGCGCCCCGCGGCAGTCACCAAGACGAGGCCCCGCTCATGCCCAGGCGCCCGCGCCCCTTCCCCGGCCGCCCGGCGTCCCCGCTGTTGAGGCCCTTGCTGTCCACGGCGGACATGCGGAGGAACTCTTCCATGGTGGAGGGCGTGGGGAGTCCCTCCCTGGTGCGCCGCTGCACCCAGCGATGGATGGCGAGCGTCTGGTCGAAGTTCTTGAAGAACGCGTTGATCTTGGTCACCTCCTGCAGCAGCGCGGGGCAGGGGCGGGAATGGCGTCGGAGAGGTGGGGGAGGAAGAGGCGGGGGAGAGGCGCACGTGAGAAATGGCAGCGGGGCGGGACAGGCAACGGCAGGTACTCACAACTCCAGCGTCCGAGGCCAGGCGAAGCTTCTCGCGGCGGCCGATCATGGCGGGGTTGCGGATCTCCGAGGGCAGCAGCTTGGATCCGATGGTTGCGTCCACCATGACCTGCTCGAGCTGCTGCTGCTGGTCCTTGGTCCTGAACACCTTCGACCAGCCCTCCACGCCCGACTGCTTCTTGATCTCCCCCATCATCTCCACAAAGTTGCCGAGCGTAAAGACCTTGATGCGAAGCATGTAGTCGATCTGCGCCTTGAAGATCTCCTCTGCGGGCGACGAGCTTGGCGGGAGGACGGAGGGCAAGACCGTGGTCCCCGACGAGCGAGTTTCGGCCGGCCGCGCATGGCCCGGGCACGGCGCCGCATCAAGTGAGCCCAGCGCCGCAACCCTCATCGGCAATTGAGGCGAGATGGCAGCGAGCGGGCGAAGCAGCGCTCACCTGATTTCTTCGCCTGCTGGTTCGCGCGGTAGCCCTCCACGCGGCTGGTGATTCCGTCCCAGAATGACATGGAGCGGACCGGCACACTGGTAAGACCCTGCATAGCCAACGGCGTCGGCGAGGCCATGGCGGCGGCGAGGCCACGCGGCGCTCTGGCGCTCCGAAGGCACGCTGAGGCGGCACGAACAGCCGCAGAAGCCATGGCACGGGACGGACAACGGGACTTGATGACGATACGACGCCCTCGCTGGGTGTCTTTGAGCGCCGGGCGCTCAGAGTGCGAGCGGTCGGAGGCGGCACGGCCGCCGGCCGGTTTCTGCCGTCACTGGGAGCTCGCACACCGGTGCGGACACGCCCCCCCCCCGACCGTGCGCGCCCATAGAAGCCAGTCTTACCTATCGTTGGCCGAGAGGGCTGCCAGAGCCACCCCAGGGGCGAGCTGCTGGCAGGACCAAGCCGAGATGCAGGCGGTGCTCCCGTTACCGCGAGCAGCGGGCACCGGAAGCCATGCAACTGCACGCACCTTGCTGCACCACGCGCTCATGGGGAGACACGTGAGCACGCGGCGTCGCGGCAACGACCGCTCCGTGCCCGTGAGCCGAGACGGCAGCCCGCTCGCTCCTCGCGATCCCCGCAGCTTGAGGCGCTGTCCGGCGGGCGCCTCACGAGTCCTGGCGTGGCGGAGCTCCTGGACCAGGCGTGTGACGCTGTGCCATCGGCAGCCGCGGGCGACGTGGGCTCGGCGGCGGGCGATCGGGCGGCCTGGGCGCTGGCTTCCGCTCGCTGCGCCGCATGCCTCAGCATTGGGCCCTGTTCGATCGGTGATGTGTGGCCGGACCTTCGGCCTTCCGTGCGCCGGGCGGTCACAGTGCTCCTGACCTGGGCGCTGCAGGACCTGCAGAAGGAGGCTCCCGGCTCGGCCTGGCCGAGCGCCTCGGACGACGAGGCAGCAGGGTGGACCGAGGGGCTCCTCCGGGCTGCGTGCGCGTGCAGCTCCTCCCCCGGTCCCCGCCTTCCCGCCCTGGCCGCGCAAGCTCGCGTGCTGCTGACGAGGGAGGCGGTGATGGGATCCTTCCCGCAGCTGCTGCGGCGCGACGCCGTCATCGCGGCGAGGGACGAGGCGAGCTCGGCGTGTGCCGCGGTAGGCACCGACACAGGCGTGCCAGCGGCGCAGCTCCGCCGCTGGGCCGCGGCCGCCGGGGCTGCACCACCTTCGCGAGCGGACGGGCGGAGCAGCGGTGATCACACCGGCGCCTCAGCCACGCTGGCCGCCGCGCTCAGACAGTCGAGGGCGCTGAAGCGAGCCCGTAGGGATGGCCCTGACCCACACGGTGCGCGTGCGCGCCTCTTCGGGGCGCTCGCGGACGCTTGCGCGCCGGCCACGGAGCCGTCTCGCGGTGCCTCCGCAACCCTCGTCGTGATCGGCAAGACAGAAGACGTCGATGTTGACTTGGCCATCGGTAGGCCGACCTTGGCGAGCGTGGTGGCCCCCGGCAGCGTGCTGGCAGGGCAGAAACGGTGACGCGACAGCTTTCGCGCCCCCACACTCCGGTGCACGACGCTGCAGCCGGGCATGGACGGGCTCCCGGTGCCTATGACGGTACAGAGAACAAGAGAAGTGTTCAAGGGGCTGGCAGCGGCCCTTACAGACGCCGGGAGCAGCGGGGTGAGGCTTGCGCACATCGCTCGGCAGCATGGCGGCGCTGGCCGCCTTGGCTCCTGGCTGCGCCCACCACGCTGTCTGATTCACGCTGGCACCTCTCACCCTTGCAGGCTTCTGGAGCGGAGGTCGTCCGCACAGCGCTTGCGGCATCGCCGCCGGCCGCGTCAGGCGCCGAGCTGGCGCGCTCGGGCCCGACCGGCGTTGCCTCCACGGGCTTCATGGAGCTTGACCGGCTCCTGTCGGGAGGGTTGCGGTGCGGCGAGGTCACGGAGCTCGTGGGACCGTCCGGCTCGTTCAAGACCCAGGTTTGCCTGAACGCCGCCGCGCAGCATGCCGTGTCGGGGAGGCGCGTATGGATGCTCGAGACGAGGTCCGGGGAAATGGCAAGGCGGCTACGCCGCGCCCTCGTGGGGCTCGGGGAGCGGCTGCGCGCGGAGCAAGGGCTCAGCGACGCTGCTGCAGGCCGTGCCGTGATTGCAGCGGCGGAGCGCATCACCGTGGTCCGCTGCTTCAGCCTGGTGGCGCTTTCCAGCTGGCTCGCGGGCCTGCTGGAACCGTTGCTCGCCGGCAGGGCGCGAGAGGCGGCGCGGCTCGCGCTGGCGCCGGCCGAGGGGCGTGGCCGCGGGCCGGGGGCCGACAGCAGCCAGCATGATGAGGACACCAACACTGCGCCGGGCTCGGGGAAGCGGCCAAGGGCAGCAACTGCGGCGATCAGCCGCTCGGCCGAGCAGGCGGCGGGCTCGGGGGGGGAGCCTCTCTGCGGCGGCCTGCTTATCGTGGACTCAATCCACGCCCTGGCCGCGGCGTCCGTCGGTCCATTCCGCCCCGTGGGCGGGCGTCAGGGGGAGGGCACGGCGCCGGGTCAGAACGGCCACGAGAGGGCGGTGGCTGGGTCAGGGACGGCCGCTGCGCTCGCAACGGCGGCGCGGCAGCTTCGGGTTGTGGCAGCCGTGGGGGGGGCAGCGGTCCTGGTGACCAACGGGGCGGTGGGCGGAGGCCGGGGGTCGGCCGCCGGGCCCGGGCTGCTTCGCCCGGCTCTTGGGTCGGCTTGGTCTGCCGCCCCCGACGTCGTCGTGGGGATGTGGCCATCGTCCACGGGCATCCCAGCTGCCCGGGGCGGCGACGACGACGCGTCAGCCACGGCGCCGGCAGCATCAGGCCTCGGCCGGTGGGTGGCAGAGCTGCGCGACGTGTCCGACAGGGGCGCCCCGGCCTTTGTGGCCCGGCGGGGCGCCGCCAGGGCCGCGATCGTCCGATCTCCGCGCGAGCGCCGTGGAAGAGCACCGATTCGGGCCAGGCAGGGACGGGCGCTCGGAAACGATGTGGCGGCCGCCTCTCCCCCCGGCAGCGCCGCGGGGCTGGTAGTGGTCAGTGACGTCACGCTTCTGATGGAGGACGGGAAGGCTGCGCCCCGGGCACCGCTCAGCGCGACGGCGGGGGTCGGTGGGCCCGCCGGCGGGCCGTCGGTCGAGGCGGCGGCCCGGCGGGTCGAACGGGGCATCGACGCAGCATGCTTGCGCGCCGGGGGTGGCGAAGCCGCAGCGGACGCCCGAGGTGGTAACCACACCGACAGCGAAGCCGACGAGTGCCTGGAGCCGATGCGCTGGTCGAGCATGGCTCCCGCGGCGGCGGCAGTCGCGCACCTGTCATCAGGCACCGCGGCGCCTCGGCTTGCCAGCTGCGGCTTTCGCGTCGGGGCTGCCGGCCTCGTGGCGGGGCGGCTGCCCTCTGCAGCATGGGATGTCGGGGACGGCGAGCGCTTCTCAGGCTCGGCCGGGCCGTAGGCTGACAGCTCCTGGTTGCGCGGCACCCCAGACCCCGCGCCGCCCCAGCGTGACGCCTTGACGCGAGCGGGCGCGTGACACTGGCGAGCTTGCGACGCTCGCCCCGCGTAAATGCGGGCAGTTGGCCCACAGCTGACAATCATGCGCTCCCCAGCCCTCGCACAATCCCCGCCGTTGTCGCCAAAGACCACACTAACACTCACAGCTCTCGGGAGCTGGAGAACCCTTCGCGCACAAGTATGTGGTAGTGGCACTCTGGCCGCACCCATCAGCTCGGCTCGACGAGCGGGGGGCTGATGAGCACGGCACGGCTGAGGCAACCCGCAAGCAAGCCCTGTCCCCCGGCCAAGAGGATGACTCTCCTCCGCACATCACAGCACCCTTCTTATCGCGCCCAGTCGTTTCGGCTCTTGTGACCGAAAAAGGGCAACAAACCGATAGACAAGCCTTTTCTTGAGGGACGACGATTTCCTGACGGCGTGGTGCCCGAGTCCCAGTCATTACGCCCCATGTGCGAGCTGCTTCACTCGTGAACGACGCAGCAGCATGGTCCAGGCATGGCACGCGGCCAGATCAGACAGAAATGCGGTGCTTGTGCGCGTTAGCGGGGCAGAAGGTGCGATTGCGTTCTGCGTGCTGCGACCGACCCTCGAGCCAGCTTCGCTCCCGGGTCGGCAACCTTGTCCAAGGCTTGGCTCCGGCCGGCTGGGCCAGGCTTGTTGTGTGGAAGCGCACGCCCGTCGAAAGCATGATGACGGCGCTAGAGTCCATTGTTGTGCTGCGCGCTGACGCAAGTCCGCAATCGGCTCCACGCGCGGCCTGCGTGTCCTTGCGCGGCGGGCAGCGGCCCAGGTGTCGCGGGCGTGCCGGGCCTCAAGAGCGCCGCGAACACCTCAGGTGCGGGCGCACTCATCGCGCGGAGCCCTTGAGGGTGCTCACGCACATCCCTGGGCCGCAACCGAGCATGCCGACGACGAGGAGGAGCAGGAGGACGGCGCCCGCCAGCGCGAGGCGGCCCCGGGTGACGCGCCACGCGGCCTCCCTGGCGATGCGGCGCGAGCCCCCGGCGAAGCTTGACGACGAAGCCTGCAGGCGGCGCGAGTCCTCCGCGAGCGCGTCGAGGCGCCCCCCGCGCTCAACGGCGGCCTCGATGGACTCGGCCAGGCTCCCCTTGGCCCTGTCGATGTGTCCTCTGACCTTGGTCATGGTGTCTCTTGCCGGGTCAGTGAAGCGAAGCAGCGTGGCCTGCAGCGTGGAGCGGAAACGCGAGCCGTACGCCGTCGCTGCCTCATCCTCCCCAGCGCTGCCCGCGGCGACGAGGTCGAACGTGCTGCGGAACTGGCCAGCCACGGACTCGAGGGTCTGCATCGGCAGGACGGTCTGGTAGTCGCGGTGTGCGAGGCAGACATACCGAATCGACGCCGCCGCGGCCTCCCGCGAGCCGCCGGCCGTGGCCCCCGCTCCGAGGCGCGACCCCTCGCTGACTGCCTCAGGGAGTACGTGGAGGGAGTACGGCGGCAACGAAGGCATCTTCATGGACGTCCGGAACGCTTGCTCCTCAATGGTCGGAAGCATCCGCCGGATCGCCTCGCCAAGTCCCCTCCCGGTGTCGTCATACTCGGCCAGCACGCACTTTGAATTCGTGACGGCGATGTAGCCGATCATCTGGGCGCCCGAAGCCATCGTGAACGAGCGAGGCTGTTTGGCTGCTCGGCGAGCGGGTGAGGCCCAGCGGCCGCGCTGGCCCAGCCGAGGATTCGTAAGGGCGCTCGCTGCGGCGCCAGAAAGCGGCCCGAACACGCACCGGAGGCCTGAGGTGACGTCCGCGGTGTGCGGCCGGAGCGACATTGAATCCTCGTCGAGCTGGTGGAGCCCTGCCGACCAATGGCAGGGTCGGCACAGGCCTCCTGCCCCGGGCGTGGCATTGGGGAAGTCCTCCCGTGCGAGACATCATGAGCCGGTCAGGCTACTCCTTCCGCAGGTGAGCTTGCGCGCGCGGGGTCGCCGATGCCGGCGGTCGGCCGCGGCCGCAGCCGGGCTTGACCGCCGTTGGCCACGCAAGTCCACCTCCCCGCCCAGCCTCGGGTGCCCGGTGGCACCCCTCTCGCGCCAGAGCTACCCAGTCGTTGTACTCTTGGCTGGGCTGCCTCACGGCAGGCCGGGCACCGGTGACCGCGGGTGGAGGATGTGGGCGTCCCCGCCGTTGCCGACCGGGCCGCCGCCTTGGCCCGAGCGACAGCATCTCCGCGCGAGCGCACGGAAGTGTGCTGCACAGCAATTGCATGCAGCCACTGGGGGACGGCGCTCGCGGCCCGGATGCCAGTCGGTGCTGCCTGGAACCCCGCGGCCCGGACCTTCCGGCTGTTGCTGCACACGCTGGCAGGCCCGCGTCTCGCCCGCCCCTGCAATCCCGCGAAATGAGGAAACCTCGGCGCAAGGCATGGAAGCCCGGTCATTGCGCACCAGCGCGGCCCCACGAATGCCTTCTCGCCTTTCGCCGCCCGCAGATCCGGCGGCCCAGCGATTGGGGATGGCGCCAGCACAGCCGGGGCGTCGGTTGACCCGGCAGACCGTGCGAGCGTGACCAGCGACGCCCCTTCGCACTCCAGCAGCCGCTCGCCTCCGTCCCGCGCCGGCTACGCGGCGAGCGGCCCGACCCGCGGCCGCGTCGCAAGCCTCGGAGGCAGCACGTCCGGCGAGCTCCGCGAGTTCGGTCCTACAGGCTCAATGCTGGGGGGGGCTGCCGGGCCGGCGTCGACCGCGGGGTCGGTGGCGAGCGGGATGGGAGCGGCCGCGGCCGCATCCTCGGCCGCGTCGGCGGCCGGCTCGGTCGCGCACAGCTCGGCCGTCGGGCGCGACAGCGACGACCAGAACTTCAAGGTGGCCATCCGGGTGCGCCCGCCCCTGCCGCGCGAGCTGCACGGGGACCGCCCCTTCCAGAACGTCGTCCGGGTCGACCGCGCCGAGCGGCGTATCACCATCTCGGAGAACCTCGCCGCGGTGGACGACGAGGGCTACGCCGGCGCGCCCGGCCCCTACTCGACCCACACGTTCACGTTCGATCACGTGTACGACCAGCACTGCACACAGGAGAAGGTGTACGAGACGACGGCGAAGGCCGTGGTGGAGAGCTCGCTGCAGGGCTACAACGCCACGGTGTTCGCGTACGGGCAGACGGGGACGGGCAAGACGCACACCATGGAGGGCTTCGGGCTGCGGGAGGCGCGCGGCATCATCCCCCGGGCCATCGAGCAGATCTTCGAGCACATCACGTCGTCCGTTTCGCCCCGCATGCGCTTCCTGGTGCGGGCCTCCTACCTGCAGATCTACAACGAGATCATCTCGGACCTGCTCAAGCCGGAGCGGACCAACCTGCTGATCCGCGAGGACAAGCGCAAGGGCGTCTACGTCGAGGGCCTCTCCGAGTGGGTCGTGCGGTCGCCCCAGGAGATCTACGGGCTCATGGAGCGCGGGGGTGCGATGCGCGCCACGGGCTCCACGCGGATGAACCACCTCTCGTCCCGCTCCCACGCCGTGTTCATCATCATCGCGGAGCAGTCAGAGACCACGTACCTGGACGAGGGGGGCAACGAGCTGTCGGTGGAACAGTTCCACCGCCTGGTCAAGTCGAGCGCCCACGGCGAGGACGGCCTGAAGCGGCTCGAGGCCAACGTGAGGCAGATCTTCAAGGTCGGCAAGCTCAACCTCGTCGACCTCGCCGGCTCGGAGCGCGTGCGGCTCACCGGGGCGACGGGGCAGCGCCTCGAAGAGAGCCGGAAGATCAACCAGAGCCTGTCGGCCCTGGGGAACGTCATCGCAGCCCTCACCGACTCGAGGGGCAGGCAGCACATCCCGTACCGCAACTCCAAGCTCACCCGCATTCTCGAGGACAGCCTCGGGGGCAACTGCAAGACGACAATGATGGCCATGATCAGCCCCGCCTTGGAGGCCTTCGTGGAGTCGCTGTCGACGCTCAAGTTCGCCAACCGGGCCAAGAACATCAAGAACGAGGCCCGCGTCAACGAGGACCTGGACCAGAAGTCGCTCCTCCGCAGGTACGAGCGGGAGCTCCGCAGGCTGCGCACGGAGCTGGAGGAGCGCTCGCGGAACGTGGTGGACAAGCGGAGGCTGCTTGAGCTGGACGAGCAGCGCCGCCGCGCGGAGCTCGACAAGATGGCCGCGATCCGGGCGCTCGAGGCCCGCAGCCGGGAGTTCCTCAAGGAGAAGGAGGAGAAGAAGCTCCTGGAGGGCCGCATCAGCGCCCTGCAGGGGCAGATGCTGACGGGCGGCGAAGGCGTCACCGACACCATCGCCTTCCGGAGCGCGCTGAAGGAGCACCAGGAGAAGATCCGTGCCAAGTACGAGGCCAAGCTGCACGACCTGGAGCGGGAGCGGGAGTCGATGGAGGAGGAGAAGGCGCAGGTCGACCGGTACAAGCAGCTCCTCCTCAAGCAGAGGGACATCATGATCCTCCTCACCCAGCGCCTGAACGAGCGGGACGACCAGATCGTGGCGCTGCAGGACGAGCTGGACGCGTACGACCGGCACCAGCGGGAGCTGGAGGAGAAGCTCGACGAGAAGACAGCGGCCCTGATCCACCTGCAGCGCGTGGCGCTGGAGCACAACACGTCGTCGCCGTTCAAGAGCCGCGCCCTCGCGGAGGCCCTCGGGGTGTGGTCGGGCCCCGACGGCGCGGAGACCCCCGCGGCCGCGGGCGAAGGGACGGGCCCCTCGGCCTCAGACTCGCGCCCCGGCACCTTGCTGCGGTTCCCGCGGTACGACCCGGCCAGGCCGGCGTCGGCGACCTGCGCCCCGTCGACGGGCCGCGACGCATCGGCCCTTCCTCCCGTGGAGAAGGTGGCCGAGCTCGCTGCAGCCCTGGACTCGATGGCGGTGGAGCTCAAGGAGGCGAGGTCAGCCGCCGAGCACGCCGCTGCGGAGAAGGCCAGCGTCGAGCACGTGCTGCGCGAGCGAGTGGAGAGCCTCGTGCAGTCAGAGCTGGAAGCACGGGCCACTGAGTCGCGGGACGACGCCCCGGGCTCGCCCGCCTCCGCGGCTAGGGAGGCAGAGCTTGCCAGGCGCCTGCGCAGGGCAGAAGCAGAGCTCGAGTCCGCGCGATCAGCGCCGCCGCACCAGACGCCAGAAACAATGGCGCTGGAAGAGCTCATCGACGCGCTTCGTGAGCGGCTCTCCACCCACGACAAGGAGCGGCGCGCGATCCAGACCATCGTCGAGCACAAGATCAAGGCCCTGGCAGACTCGGTGGTGGGATTCGCGGCCACCGCATCCGGGGAGACGGGGGAACCCCCCGCCGAGGTGGAGTCTGCCCAGTCGAAGCTCACTCGTGAGGCTCGCGCGTTGCAAAGGCTCGTGAACGCCAGCGTGGCGGCCTTGCGCAACGCGGAGGCAGAGGCAGAGCGCGCGCAAGGCCGGGAGCGCGACCTCTCGGCCCGGCTCGGAGCCAGCTCGGCAGGCGGACTGTCGGCGTCGCGTCCTTCGGCTTCGCCCTCTGCAGATGCGAGGCATACCACAGCCCACCGTGCCGCGCCGGCTGTGGCGGCCCGCGAGCGGATGGACTCACAGTTTCCAGGCACCACAAGGACAGTGGCTGCACCAAGCAATACTGCCGCGACTCCAGGAGTGTCGCCAGAGCGACCGGCAGCCGGCGGCCACGCTCGAGCCGCACCCGGGCGCCCCGGAAGCAGCGTGGACGCAATGATCCAGGAGCGCAAAGAAGCCATTCTTCGCCAACGACGCGATGCCGGCGCAAGCTTGCGTCGTTGAGCCCGCGAACCTGTTGTGCGCGGATTGACGATGCGCTCGGCCGAAGGGCGGGGCCGCCGGGTGCAGCTGCTTGCATCAACGCAGCTCCTTGAGCCATGACGCGGCCCTCGCATCTTGTGCGCACTCCGGGAGCACAACACGACTTGGATGCCTTTCCCCCGATATCGGCGCGGCCCCACCGCCGATGGCAACCTCGGCCGACGAAATCCAAATCTGTTGATTGAGCTCTGTGCTAATATAACTCCATTCCGCCAATATCGAGCAGAGCGCTCACGGACTTGTACTTCGTGAGCCCCTCTGAAGCTTTGGCGCACACCTCAGCCCAAGCAAAATGGCAGCAGCCGGCGCCCCCACCAAGCGCGAGAGGACTTACATCATGATCAAGCCCGACGGCGTGCAGCGCGGCCTGGTGAGAGGAGAGCGGCGACGATTCCGGCGAGGACACAGGCTCATGTGGCGCGCCAGTTGCCGCAGGTGATCAGTCCTCATCGACCCAAGCCCATCTCTCCCCGCTTGCGTCGCGCTCGCAGGTCGGCGAGATCCTCGGCCGGTTCGAGCGCAAGGGCTACAAGCTCTCGGCCATGAAGCTTGTGCAGCCTGACCGGTGAGGACGTGCGTTTGCGCCCACCCGCCCTGAGCGGGTCGCCCGTGGCGTCACCAGCACTGCGTCAAGTGCAGCCTGTTACGATGCTGAGTGCTCTTCTGCCCCCCTCATCGCAGCGCGCACATGGAGGCCCACTACGCTGACCTTTCCTCCAAGAAGTTCTTCGCCGGCCTGATCGAGTACATGACCTCGGGCCCCGTCGTGGCCATGGTGTGGGAGGGCGATGGTGTCGTTGTCGGGGGCCGCAAGCTTCTTGGCGCCACCATGCCCGCGGAGTCTGCTCCCGGTACTATCCGCGGTGACCTCTGCATCGACGTCGGCCGCAACGTCTGCCACGGCAGCGATGCTGTCGAGTCGGCGGAGAAGGAGATCGCGCACTGGTTCCCCGAGGGCGTGACTGCCTGGAGCAGCTGCTCCGAGAAGTGGGTGTACGAGGGCTGAGCGAGTGCCGCGCCATAGCCGCGCCACGCTGCTTCGACGGTGTCGCTGCCACAGCGGACCTGCGCCTGACCGGTGCGTTGCGCGCACATTTGGCTCGGGCTGATGGCACAACCACGCCACACATTTGAGTGCCTCACTCGGCAGGCGGCCAAGCCTTCACCGCCGTGGCCATGGCCTCCTCGAAGTCGCACGCGACCGACAACGGGTCCGAGCTCCCAGCACGACCGATGAGGGTGGCGGCATGGGACGTCGAGCAGCTGGCGTGGAGGGGCGAGTCAGCAACGGTAAAAGCAGGGACCATACCCGCAACGAGCGATGAAGACGGGGCGAAAGTCCAGCTGCCATGAACTTCGTCCCGCTTGGCACTCGTGGAGAGCTTGAGTGCCTCGGCGTCGAGGACTGCAAGCGACCAACTTGCGTCGGCGCCGAACTCGACCGACGCCCAGTCTAGCACTGAAGCGGCCACTGACCTCCAAGAGGCGTGCGGCTGGGGTGAAACATACATCCCCACGGGATAAAGGCCGCACCTGCGGCACCATGCGGCCGCTGCTTCCAGGGCGATGTCTGCCGTGACCCCGCTCACCGGCCCATGGAACAGGGGAAGAGCTTTGATCACTCCTTCCGGGCCCGAGCGATGCTCGCCGGCTGTAGCCATGAGAAGGCCGCACGATTGGGCAGACGGGTGCCTCAGGCAGTGGAGAAGGGCGGAATCAAGCGCCTCGGAAAGGCTGCCGGGCATCGTCGTCACGGCCCGCACTTGAGGATCCAGACGCGAGCGGATCCTCGGATGGATTATGATCGCACTGCGGGGCGGGGAAAGCTCGTGGGGTGCCTCCAGGGGGTGGGGATGCACACGAGAACGAGTGGAACCCGGCCTAGCCGGCAGAGCAGCTGAAGCGGGCCTCGTATTGGCAAAGGCGGTGACGCCAGCGCCGGTCGCAATCACCAGCTTCTGTGGCTCCGAAGGGTCTATCCCATCGGATCCAGAAGGAAGCTACTGGCGTGGCGGTTCGGATGCCGTCCGTTTCAGGCCGAAAGCGGCGCGCCAAGGCCCTGGCCTTCACGGCGGCGGCCGTGGCTCTTGCAAGCGCGGCCGCTGCTACGGTGGCCGAGACCTGCGCAAGCACCACCGTGCCATCGGGGGACTACTGGTGAGCACTGATTGGGGCAACCGCCGACGGAGTCGAGTTCGTGTGCCGCCCAGGAGGGCGCGCATGGTTTCGCGATGTGCCCCTCGGGCGCAGCCGCTGCCCAGCTCGTGACCCGAAAGCGCGGGGAAGCACCCCTTGCGTTGCTCGCGCTTCACCATTTGTGCCGCCTCGCCGTGGCGCAGGACATCCGTGTCGGCCTGCTCACCGTGCGCTGAGCTGGGATGCAAGTTCTGTTTGTCCACTCTGCGCTGCGAGGATGCAGATGGCGTGGCCCCCTGCGCTGAGTCTGTGCGCGACCCAGCCGACTGTCCTAGTGAGTCACGAAGACGGGCCAGCAATGGAGCCGCGAGCCCGAGCCCTGGCGGTCCTGCGGGGTGGGGTCATCGCTGCTGACCGTCGCCTAGCCTGCACGTCCGCGCCCAGGCTCCGAGCTCGTTTGCCCGTCTTCGCAGTGGCCCCGGTCTGCTCCGCATCAGGCTCTTGCAGCGACTGCGTGAACCTTGACGACTGCGCCTGGTGCGCGTCCGCGGGCACTTGCCTTCCCGTCGCGGCGGTGTTTGAGGAGGACTGCCGAGGCACTGTGTTTGCTGAACCTTGCCCGGCGTCGTTTGCATACGGTGAGGCCGGGCTCCGCAGCGAGGGGCGGGCTTCCTGGTGGCGTGGCCCTTGCGCTCTGACTGCACTGCCTGCCTCTACCACATTCTTCTCGCGCCAGGCGATGGGTTCCGCTGACTGGCGAAGCCTCTGCCAGATCGCTCGGTTACTTGTCGTATGAGCCCCTCCTCACATGCCCCCCCTGCACCTGTGCGCAGTCAATAGGCTGTCCGGTGACCTGGAAGTGTCAGCCGACCCCGTCTTCGGAGGCGGCCAGCTCTCCGTCGGCGGCTTTGGCCGGAACTTGCTCGGCAACCGGGTCAATTTCTCCGCACGGCTTACGATGGCAGATGGATTCAGCGTGAACTCGTCATCGGGCGTCGTGCTTCGCGGGGCCACTTCATACGTTGCCAACACTGCTGGCGGGAGCATCGAAATCGAAGCTGGTCCCGGCCTCAACCCGGACCGTGGGGAAGGCGGTGACGTGATCGTTCGCGCTGGATCTGCGGGCGGAAGCTCCTCTGGCGGTGGAAGTGCAGATGCTGGGTCTGTCGTCCTGTCCGCTGGTGCGGCCATGGCAGACGGAAGGGGCGGAGCGCTGACCCTGCAGGCAGGAGAGTCGGCAGCAGGCCTCGGCGGCTCAGTTACGCTTCGATCGGGCTCTGCCAACTCACCAGGGCTACGCTCCGGCAGCATAACGGTGACGACTGGCGGAGCGGCAGGTGGAAGCACGGGAGATGTGACGGTCTCGTCCGGAGGAGCCTCGGCTGGCGGCTCATCGGGCCGCCTGAAGCTGTCGACCGGTGCAGCAACCCCTGGCAGCTCGGCAACAGCGGGGGGTATTTCTGTTGAGCCGGGGGAGAGCGATAGCAGTCCTGGAGCGGCTGTCACTATCCGGGCAGGCCTTGCTCGAGGACCAGGTGGAGATGGCGGCTCGCTCTTGTTGCGGTCTGGTGGGGCTTCTGAGGGCCACAATCGAAGCACTGGGCAGACGTCCTTGGAAACGGCTTCGGGGTTTGGGGGTGCAGGCAGCGGAGCAGTCCATGCCGGGAGCGGGGCGACATCAGGGGGCGGTGGCTCTGGTAACATCACAGTCACGTCGGGAGACGCCGATGGGGGCTCAAGCGGTGCCGTCCTGATTGCAGCCGGGCAGTCAAGCGGCGGAGCTGGGTCCAATGGCGGCGACGTAACCGTCGCGGCTGGCGACGCAAGCGGTGTTGGAGCCTCAGGCGGCGACGCGACACTGCGTGCAGGTGCCGCGTCTTCGGCATCTGCACGCGAAGCGGGGATCGCTCAGGTCCTAGGCGGCTTCTCTGCGTCCGGCCGGGCCACTTCGACAGCTGGGCACGTGCTCGTCTCCGGCGGGAGAGCCATTGCAGGCCGCGGTGGGACAGTCAGCGTCTCCTCCGGCCTTGGTGGTTCTGGCTCAGGTGCTGTTGTCATGGAGAGCGCTGGCAGCGCTGAAACACCATCGTCAGGTTCCGCTGCCGTCCGATCGGGGGACGGCATCAGCACTGGGAGCGTGCAGCTGCAAGCAGGAGAATCGGCAGGCGGCAGTGCTGGCAACGCCGTCGTTCGGGCAGGTGACAGTAGCCAAGGAAGTACCGGTGCCGTCATCATCAGTGGGGGCTCCAGGGCATCAGCGCCCTCGGTGACAGGGGGCGCCCAGGCGGGTGGTGCGGTGTCCATCGTGTCGGGGTCCTCTGCAGCTGGCCCCTCTGGCACGATCGTGATCGCCACAAGTGAAGGCATCACGGCGGCAGGAGCAAGCGGCGACCTCAGCGTGTCCACAGGAGCCGCTTCCTCAACCTCGGGGTCGCTGCGCATCGTCTCAGGCAGCTCGGGTACCTCCCCTGCCGGCGGCGTCACCATCAGCAGCGGGAGCTCCACCGCTTCCAGCGCAGGCGGCATTGCCCTGCGCGCAGGTGACACAGAAGCCGAGCTCGCGGGGGCTGCCGGGCGCGTGACAGTGTCAGGTGGGCATTCCAGGTCAACGATGGCATCGGGCCCCTCGGCTGATGGTGGTGACGTGGCTGTGGCTGCCGGGTCGTCATCGAGCGGCGGAAACGGGGGCGAGCTGCTCATGTCTGCTGGTGCGTCCATGACAGGCCCGGGTGGCGTCGTTCGCATCGGAGGTGGGGCAAGTACGAGCGGAGCAGGTGGACCGATCCAGCTTGAGTCAGGTTCAGGTGGAGTTCGTTCAGGCGCAATGACGATGCACACCGCAGACTCAGTCAGCCAGCCCAGCTCATCGTCGGGAAGAATGTCGCTCGGCACAGGCACGGGCTGGGCAGCCTCTGGAGCAGTGACCGTGTCCACCGGCAGCAGCCTGGATGGCGGGTCTGGCTCGATCGGCATGCGACCCGGTCGCTCTGGCGCGGGCAACGGCGCCTCTGTCACAATCGAGGCCGGCGAAGCCGAGGCACCTGCAGCCCAAGGCGGGCAGATCCTCCTCAGGGGCGGGCTTGGGTCGAGCTCTGATACTGCTGACGGAGGTGACGGCGGAAGCGTCGCAATCGAAGGTGGCGCTGCGCTTGGAGCCGGAGCCAGTGACGCCGGCGGTGAAGTCATCCTCCAGGCTGGCTCATCGACCGCTGGGCCCGGTGGCAGCGTCGCTATCACCTCTGGCAGGTCGAATCTGCGGAGCTCAGGCTCTGTGGCAATCACGTCTGCCCAGTCCGGCGAATCTGGTGTCAGCGGAGACATCACCGCTCGCACCGGTGGATCGAGCGCTGGACCTTCCGGCTCGCTAGGCCTTGCAACTGGGGCCGCCCCAGGCAGCACAGCCGGCAGTATCACCATGGCTGTGGGCGCGTCAGGAGGCAGCGCTGGAGGCGATATGGCGCTTTATGCAGGGCCTTCCACAGCTGAGTCGGGAGTCGGAGGGAAGGTCACACTTGCTGGCGGAAGCGGAGAGTCGTCGTCAGTGTCGTCGGGAGGAGCAGGCGGCGCAGTGGAGCTTGTCGGAGGCACGGCACACGGGCGCTCGGCGATGTCATCGACCGGCGGCGACGTCGTGGTGGCTGGCGGGCGTGCTCAGGCTGGAGCAGGCGGACAAGTCCGCGTTCAATCCGGGCAAAGCAGCCATGGGCCGTCTGGTCTTGTGGAGGTCGTGTCAGCGGCAGCTACATCCCTGCTCTCCAATGCTGCCTCGGGAAGCGTGCGAGTTGCTTCGGGTGCCAGCGCCTCTGGGAGCTCTGGGAGTGTTCAATTGTCCACCGGTGCTGCTAGCGATCGTGCTGGGTATATCGGCGTGGCTGCGGGCACGTCTGGCGCCGGGCCAGGAGCGGCACTTCGCCTGTCAGCGGGCGCTGCGAATTCAAGCCAGACTGGTGGGAACATCCAAGTTCTGTCTGGCGCGTCCTTCGGCGGTGGCCGGTCTGGGGCGGTGCTGTTATCGACGGCGGCATCGCTGTCCGCACGCGCGCATCCGTCTGACACCGGCGGCATCCAGCTTCGCACCGGGGAGGCGAGTGGAGACAGTGGCTCGGTTCGTCTTTCGTCGGGCGCGAGCTCGTCGGGCTCAAGCGGTGGCGTGCTTGTCGCTGCAGGCAGCGCTGGTCTCGGAGACGGCGGAACGGTCGAGGTACTGTCTGGAAACTCGACGAGCACGACCGGAAATGGGGGCAACATCCTAGTCTCGGCCGGCAATGGGCTTGGGGGATCCTATGCGGGCGGTGCCGCCGGCGGTGCTGTCAGCATTTCCGCGGGCGACTCGGCCGGAGCAAGCGTGCGAAGCCCTGGCGGGCCCGTTGTCGTTCGTGGTGGAAGTGCACGTGCCGGGGATGGCGGTGGCATCTCGGCTGTTTCCGGGGCGTCGTCCGGCGGGAGGTCAGGGCCGGTGTACATCGCGACCGCCTCCTCCGGCTCGGACACAGGCGGCTCAGGGGATGTGGTTGTCGCTTCAGGCAACAGCGGCACCAGGGGTGGCCGCGCAGGGAGTATCCGTGTGGAAGCTGGGCGGTCCGTCGGTGTCAATGGAGGAGGCTTGACCTTGAGAGCCGGTCAGGGAGAGGCTCTGACCAGTGACCCGACGCGCCAATCTCGTGGAGGCAATGTGCTAGTGAGCGCCGGCAATGGGGCAGGTGCTGGGGCACCCGGAGGCGAGGTGGAGGTCACTTCTGGGGGATCAGAAGGCGGTAGGTCTGGCTCCATCATGCTCTCGACGCAAGCGTCGGCAGCCTCGCACACACTCAGCGGTACAGGAGACGTGAAACTCTTCAGCGGTGATTCGGCCCAAGCTTCAGGGGATATGCGGATTGCGACAGGAGCATCGATCGCAGCCTCGAGCGGTAGTGTGCTTGTTTCTTCCGGGGCGTCTCAGCTCGGGGATTCTACCGGGAACGTGACGCTTAACACCGGCGTCGCCAGTGGCGATGGCGCCGTCTCCGGCTCAGTGCTCATCGCTGCCGGCGACGCCTCGAGCCGATCTGAAGGGGTCGCAGGCTCGCTTCAGCTTCGAGCAGGGTCCTCTCACGCAACTCACGACAGCGGCAATTCAGCACCCGGCGAAGTTTTGATTCGTGCCGGAGATGCGGCCGCGCTTGCAGGAGGTAGTGTCGAGCTGCTGTCAGGCTCTTCGCAGCTTCAGGCCTCCGGGGCAGTGACTATCGCCTCTGCTCGAACCGTGGGCACCTCAGTTGGGACCGGCAGTGTGCAGGTGCGATCCGGCGACTCGGCGCTCAGCGGTCAGTCTGGAGGTGTTCATGTGGGGTCAGGTGATTCCGGGTCCAGCCTAGGGAGCGGGCCTGTGACCTTGGCAACCGGTGCAGCCACTTCGGGTGCACCCGGTCGACTGACCGTGGCTGGGGGCGACACCTCGGCCCATCGCACGCGTGGGGGTGCAGTTCTTGTCCGTGGAGGCACCGGCACGTCCTCGAACATGAAGGCAGGCGGCATGGGCGGCACGGTGAGCGTCGAGGGTGGCAATGCCGGAGGGCGCGGCAGCACTGATTCTGCCGGGTCAGTTGCCCTCAACGCAGGGAATGCGTCCGGCGGACCAGGTGGGCGCGTCATGGCTCATGCAGGCTCATCGCTGCAGGGTCCGGGGGGCGGGTTGGACTTTCGAGCGGGGCGCGGAGGCAAGAGCAGTGCCGGGGGAGGCGTGCACCTTTCAGCCGGCGCATCCAGCGAAGGCCCAGGTGGGGAGCTGCGGCTCGCCGCGGGTGGCAGCAAGACAGTCAGCGGCGGCAGTAGCTCTCTCAGCGCCGGAGAATCCTCACGCATCGCAGGCAATGTCACGGTGTCTGGTGGCCGGCTCACCCACACCGGGCAATCGGGAAGCTTTGCGGGTCTGTCTGGCAGCGTTACAGTCAGGAGTGGAGAGGCAGGTTCCGCCTCGGGAGCCTCAGGGAGTGTTCGGGTGTTCTCATCACAGGCGGGCGCATCCGGCTCAGGCCGCGTTGTCATGGCGTCGGGAGATGCAAGCGGAAAGTCAGGCAACGTTGACGTTTCAACGGGGCGGGCGTCGGCGTCTGAGCCATCTGGTAATCTGTCCCTCAGTGCCGGCAGTGCGCCACTGGCTAGCAGTGCTGGCCATGTCCATGTGCGCGCCGGCAGTGCAACGGAGGCTGGTGGCAGTATCACGCTCTCCTCCGGATCAGCCTCTTCATTCGGCTCTCAAAATGATCGGACCGGCGGGGCGGTTGCGATTTCTGCCGGCGCATCGCACAGCGGGCCTGGGCGCTCCACTGGCGGATCAGTGAGCATCAAGAGCGGGGCAGCCTCCCGCGGCAGAGGCGGTGACGTTCAAATTGTCGCGAGCAGCACCGCCGACGGTAGCTCCGGAGACTTGGCCCTTGAAACAGAAAGCGGACTCGCGTCCGGACATGTGTGGATCAGGACTGGCGCCGCTGGCGGGCCTGGCCGCCCGGGGACAGCTGCTAGCGCAGGTTCTGTCGTGCTTTCCGCAGGCTCGTCCACGACTGGTCAAAGCGGCAGCATCTCGTTGCTGGCGGGTGGTGCCACGGACGCAAGGTCTTTCGCGGGTACCGTGACCGTAGCATCAGGACCAGGGTCTCGGGGCAGCCCTGGCGGCAACCTTGTCTTGTCAACCTCCGCATCAGCCGGCGCGTCTGGCGATGTGACGGTAACCACGGGTGCAGCTTGGTCCGAGAACTCCACCATTGATGGCTCAGATGCCCAGCGGTCGGGCACTGCGGCCATTTCGACCGGCGTTGCCCCCAGTGCCGGGCGCATCAGCCTTGCACCAGGGGCGTCCACGGAGACGGACGGCGCACAGCTGACAATTTCTGCGGGCGACTCCCTTTCAGCGTCTGGCAAGGTCGCTGGCGGCGACGTGTCAATTCAGTCTGGGGCTGCAGGGGCAGCGGGAGCAATCCTTCGGGGTGCTTCAGGAGCGCTCCGTGTCCATACGCCTGCAGGCAGCTCGAGCGGCGGCATCTCGATCCAGACAGGTGCTGCGCTTTCTGCCGGCAGTTCTGCGGGCAACCTGACCATTTCGGCAGGTCGTGCAGCCGGGGGGGGTGCGTCTGCGGGCTCTGTGGTCGTCGCAGCAGGACCAGCCCGGACGGGAGGAGTGGCGGGAGCTGTTGCATTGAGAAGTGGAGACAGTGACGGGATTGCAGGGAACGGAGGCCTGATGTCGCTGGAGGGCGGTGCAGGGGCTGTGGGTGGCCGACTGGTGCTGGCCGGAGGCCGTGGGGTGTCACATGGTGCCGGAGCAACCGGCGGGAGCGTGGCACTGACAGGTGGTCCAGCGGATGGAGTGGGCGCAGTCGGCGGGCAAGTGCACGTGCAGAGCGGTATCGGCTCCGCGGGTTCGGGCGCCGTCGAGATCGGCTCGAGCGCAGCGGGAGCGCGTGGTGCTAGCTCTGGCAGCTTGGCTCTCAGCACCGGGCCATCACGTGCAGCGTCCGGAGATATCAGTATCGCCAGCGGAAACGGGGACCGAGCGGGGCGCATCAGCATCATCTCCGGCGACTCGGCGGACAACCATGGTGCGCCTATCACCCTCAGAGCTGGCTCAGCCGCATTGTCAAGCACGACCACGGCGCCAGTGTCTGGGGGCTCGCTCTCCCTTGTGTCCGGAGGCGTTAGCACCGGTCCAGATGCGGCAGGGGCCGCCGTGCTCGCTCACGCGGTGAGCGGGTCGGCATCGCTGCGGTCGGCCGATGCCCCCGCAGCGGCCTCGTCTGGTGATGTCACCATCGCGTCCGGAAGCGTCACTACAGGGCGAGCTGGTGGTGTCGGACTCCTAGGAGGGAGCGCAGCCGCCTCCGGAGGCGTCGGTGGAAGTGTGATTTTGCGAGCCGGAGCCAGTCGACACCCGGCTGACGGTGAAGCTGCCGGGGTGGTCATTGCTGGCGGGTCAAGCGGGTTTGGTTATGGTGGCGGCGTGCGAGCCCAAGCCGGGACCGGCCCAGCGGGTCCGGGGCGCTTGACCCTGCAGTCTGGTGATGACTGTGATGGCCAAGCGGCATGCATCGAGCTCAACGGCGCGGCCGGCTCGAGCAGGCTGGCTGCTGGAGGCGGAGCAGCTGTTGTTGTCAACAGGACAAAGGCTGGCGTGTTTGGCCCCGGGTCAGGTTCAGCTGTTAGCGTTGACTCAGTGGCGCATGGTGGCGTCTTAGCGCTCTCGGTTGGCCACCTGTCTGAGCTGCAGATTCAGCATCACGATGCCGCGCAGGACTCAAGAGTGCTCTTTCGCGGCAGAAAGGACAAACTCTTCTCCCATGTTCCCATGGACATCGTCGAGGTAATCTCTCCCTCTGATCGCCGCATCAAGCGCAACATTCTTGATGTGGACAGCGATGATATTCTTCAGCGACTCCAGCGGGTCGCGGTGAAACGGTACCGTTACACTGACGAGTGGAGGGCAGTCCGTGGAATTGATGATGTTGAGGTGCGAGGTGTCATCGCACAAGAAGTCTTCAAGGTGATGCCAGAGTACATCACAGTGGCGGACGAAATGTCATTCCCAGAAGCAAATTTCTCTCTGGACAATTTTCACGAAGTCAACAAGATTCAGATCACCATTGATCTGCTGGCAGCCTTCCAAGCTCACCACAGGCGATTCACGGTGGCGCCTTCGGCCTCGCAGGACACTGGTGCTCTCCGCGTCTCGTCGGACGCGAGCAACACCACGGGCACCGGCGCTGTTTCAATTACAACGGGAGCTTCAAGCACGGAAAGCTCTGGCAGTGTTGCTATCCAGTCCGGCCCAGCCGCACAGGGATCGTCGGGGGAAGTCGTCGTCCAGGCCGGCTCTGCGCTGATCGGCGGAGCCCTCAGCCTCCGAGCAGGCCTTGGCAAGCAGAATGGTGGTCGTGCCACGCTTCTCGCTGGCTTTGGTGAGCTGGCTGGTGGCTCCGTGACAGTCAGTGGCGGTGGCTCCCAAGCCGGGCCGCCGGGTAACGTCGAGATATCGGCTGGCGGTGGCTCAAGCGACGGCGGTGGCGACTTGAGGATGGCCGCGGGAGCGGGCCGGGCTGCGGGCAGCGGCGGTGCAGTGACCTTGACCGGTGGAGCAGGAGGCAGCAGCGGAGCACCTGGCGGAGACGTGCTTGTGAGAGCAGGCAGCGGCGGAGGTGAAGCAGCAGGGGGTTCATTGCGGCTTGTGGGCGGCCCTTCTGAAGCAGCGACGTCAGGTGCGGTGACGGTGGAATCCACGGCCGCATCGAGCTTGGCCGGAAGTTCCGGCGCCGTCACCATCAGTTCTGGCCCGGCAAGGGGCGGATCCACGGGGCCCGTCCTGCTGCGAACTGGCTCTGCATCAGCTGGGCGTAGCGGTTCAGTAAGCATCACGGCGGGGGACTCTGATGCCGTGAAATCACACGCCGGTGGGATCGTGTTACGGGCTGGAGCTGCTGGTGGCTCATCAACTTCAGCGGGTTGGGTCAATATTTCTGCGGGCTCCATCAAAACAAACACGTCAGGCTTGGGTGGAGGAGGTGTGCTCATCAACGCCGGCGCAAGTCGAGGCACGCAAGGAGGAAGCATCCGTGTGCAGTCGGGGTCAAGCCAAACGCGCCGGTCTGGTGGCTTGTTGGTAGGGACCGCAGCAGCGTCAGGGGACTCTCTTGCTGGCTCCGGCACCGTGGTCTTGTCTTCGGGTGCAGGCGGCTTGGTTGGATCGGGCGACTTGAATTTGACGACCGGGCATTCGGATGCTGGGACCACGGGGTCAGTGAACATTGGCGCTGGCAACTCATCCGAGGGCCTCCCAGGCTCAGTTCTCATTGCAGCCGGCGATGCAGCTGGCAAGGACATGCGCGGAGGGGACATTGCGATCCGGTCCGGGGCAGCCGAGCACAAGCAGTCAGGACGAGGCGGAAACGTTCTCGTGGAGGCAGCAAACGGCGTGAATGCTGAAGGAGGGTCTGTGTCAATTGCCGCGGGCTTGAGTAAGAGCGGAAACTTTGGGGGAGGAGCTTCGCTGGTTTCAGGGAGTTCCACGTCTGTGAATGGCACAGGCGGGTCCAT
>Ga0136560_1000147_pt1 | contig 30216 bp, 20 predicted proteins | sample AntRauMeHopE1497_FD_104925 | JGI IMG/M metagenome (GOLD analysis project Ga0136560, IMG submission 104925) | Saline lake microbial communities from Rauer Islands, Antarctica - Metagenome Hop E1 #497 | ecosystem: Environmental > Aquatic > Non-marine Saline and Alkaline > Saline | place... | reverse complement strand
TAGGCACGACACAGCGAAAGCTGTGGGCGAGCCGTAGCGATGGCGAAGCATAGCCATAGCTACGGTTTATAATTTTAACGACGGCAAAGGGAAAAAGAAAGAGACAAAAACTCGGGTTTTCATTTGGCAGGAGTATAACTACTTTAGTTACTTATTACTATTTACTTTTCACTTTCTACGTATTACTTCTTCACTCCCTACCGCCAACTGCAACTGCCAACTGTTCGCTTTTCACTTCCTCCTGCAACTGCCAACTGTTCACTTTTCACTTCCTACTAATTACTTTCTACCAATTACTTCTTCACTCCCTACTGCCAACTGCCAACTGTTTACTCTTCACTTCCTACTTATTACTTCCTACTAATTACTTTCTACTTATTACTTCCTACTTCCACTGCCAACTGTTTACTATCATATCCCGACCTTTAAACATGAAACAACAGAAACTTGAAACCACTTTTCACCAACTACGAACTACCTGATTTCGCTTTCTTACGTTTCTCCCTTTCCTGGGCATCGATTACGGCCACGGCGGTCATATTTACGATTTCATCTACACTGGCACCCAATTGCATGATATGGATCGATTTGCTGAGCCCAACCATTATAGGGCCAATAGAATCTGCCTGATTGAGTTCCTTTAACAGCTTATAGGTAATATTGGCCGACTCCAAGTTTGGAAAGATAAGGGTATTTACCTTTCTACCTGCCAATTTGGAGAACGGGAATTTACTTTGGTGCAATTCCTTGTTCAGGGCAAAATCGATCTGAATTTCACCATCCACCACCAAATCAGGTTTCTTTTCATGTAAGATACGTACCGCTTCCCTTACTTTTTGGGCATGTGGGTGCGATGAGGAACCAAAGTTCGCGTAACTCAACAAGGCCATAACCGGTTCAAAACCAAATGTAAGGGCAACATTGGCCGTCATTTGTGCTATTTCGGCAATTTCTTCGGCGCTGGGATCAATATTGATAGAGGTATCGGCCAAAAACAAAGGGCCCCTTTCCGTAATCATAATGTTGACCGTAGATACCTTCTTCACATTGGCCGCTCTTCCAATTACTTCCAAGATAGGCTTTACCACGGTAGGGTAGGCTCTGGAGTAACCGGAAATCATTCCGTCCGCATCTCCTTCCAGCACCATCATGGCACCAAAATAATTGCGCTCCCTCATCTTTATTTTTGCGCTGTACAAGGTGGTTCCCTTTCGCTTTCTATCTTCCCAATACTTTATTGCATAACGGGTATGACGCTCGTCGAACTCTTTGGAAAAGGGGTCTATAATAGGGATGTCCGCATCAAACTCGAGCTCTTTTTTAAGCTCTTGGATTATTTCCGTTCTTCCCAATAGAATAGGCTGCGCAATACCTTCCTCGTAAACGATCTGCGCCGCTTTAAGTACGTCTAAATGATCCGCCTCTGCAAAAACAATACGTTTGGCGTTCGATTTTGCCCTGCTGTGCAGCAATCGCACCACCTTATTATCGTTTCCGGAGCGTTGCATCAATTCTTCCTCGTATTTATTCCAATCCTCTATCGGAGCTTTGGCGACACCACTATCCATGGCGGCTTTGGCCACCGCGGGCGGAATTTTAGCTATGAGTCGCTGATCAAAGGGCTTAGGAATAATGTATTCCCTCCCAAAAGTCAGTCGTGTTTCCCCGTATGCAATGTTCACTTGCTCGGGAACGGGTTCTTTGGTGAGGTCTGCCAAGGCCTTTACCGCTGCCATCTTCATGGCTTCGTTTATGGAAGTCGCACGCACATCCAAGGCGCCCCTAAAGATAAAGGGAAATCCTAATACATTGTTTACTTGATTGGGATGATCAGATCTTCCCGTAGCCATAATAATATCCTTTCGTGTAGCTACAGCCAAATCGTAATCGATTTCCGGATCGGGATTCGCCATCGCAAAAACGATAGGATGGTCCGCCATGGATAAAAGCATTTTTGCGGATACGATATCGGCAATGGAAAGTCCAACGAAAACATCGGCGTCCACCATAGCTTCCTCCAAGGTATCTATCTTCCTGTCCGAAGCAAACTCCAATTTTTCTTTGGATAAATTTTCACGATCGCTGCGGATAACTCCCTTACTATCCAGCATCACAATATTTTCTGGGCGAGCCCCAAAGGCTTTATATAAGCGCGTACAGGAAACGGCTGCCGCGCCTGCGCCACTGATGACGATTTTCACCTCCTCCATCTTCTTTTCCGTAAGTTCCAAGGCGTTCAATAAGGCCGCCGCAGAAATAATGGCTGTTCCGTGCTGGTCGTCGTGCATTACGGGAATATCCAACTCCTCTTTTAAGCGCCGCTCTATCTCAAAGGCTTCGGGCGCTTTAATATCCTCTAAATTGATACCGCCAAAAGTAGGCGCGATCATTTTTACGGTTTCCACGAACTTATCCACATCCTCGGTATCGATTTCAATATCGATACCGTCTATATCCGCAAAAATTTTAAAGAGCAAACATTTACCTTCCATAACTGGCTTGGAGGCTTCGGGCCCAATATTTCCCAGACCCAACACGGCAGTACCGTTGGAAATAACGGCAACTATATTTCCTTTGGCCGTGTACTTGTAGACATTTTCAACATTCTTGGCGATTTCCAGACAAGGTTCCGCGACCCCTGGCGAATAGGCCAAAGCTAAATCCCTTTGCGTGGCATAGGGCTTTGTTGGAACTATTTTAATTTTTCCCGGTTGGGGTTTGGCGTGATAAATCAAGGCTTCCCTTCGCTGTTTTTGCTTGCTCATACATGTTCTTTAAAGCAACAAATTTAGGTGTATTCTTTTGAAAACCGCAACCTGTTCCATCTTTAAAGGCTCGTAACAAAATAACCTGTACATTTTCACTTGCTCTTTCGCACATTAACTTCGTTAAAAATACCCGCTTTAGCTATTGCTATAGCCGTGTTTTTTGCCTCGTTACTGCACAAAACAACATCGTCAACTTTGTACACTTTATTTAATTATAAGCCCTAAACCAAAAAATGAAAAATTGGCACGAATAGGATGAATTAAGCATCGTTTTCACCTTCGTTGGGAATAGTCAACCGCAAGGCCAAGATAGCGGCTATGACAAAAAAGGCTGCGGCAAAGAGCATGGCATTTATGGCGTTGCCACCCAATAGGTATTTATAGATTGCCCCAAAAGTCAGCGTTTCTATCCCCATTGGTATGACGATCATCATATTCAGAATACCCATATACACCCCACGCCTCTCTTCCGGCACTACCTTGGAAACCATGGTATAGGGAATGCCCATCATAGCCGCCCAACCAATACCGAACAGCACCATTGGGGCTAGAACGAGCAGGGAATCGTCTATAAAAGGAATAGCAAAAAGTGCTATGGCCGTGCCTAGGAGACTTAAAGCATATATTTTTCTTCCACCATATTTAAGGGTCAGCGGTACCAAGGCAAGTGCGACCACCATGGTAACAATATTGTACGTAAGGCTCATTTGGGCGGCCTGGGAAGCGGCCTCGCCAGTAGAATAGCCCATGGTCAACTTAAACAAGGGCGTTATGTACTGCCAATATACAAAAAGGGCATACCACTGGAAAAGGTAGACCGCGCCTACCTTCCACATAAAGGGAGGCATATCCTTGATGGCCTGGCCAATTTCCAGAAAAGGTTTTGCGATACGGGTGGACACCGATTGCGCCTTATCATGATTAATTATGGCCAGTTCTTCATCGGACGGAGGAATTTCAGGTGTTTTGAGCACCGACCATAAAATGGTAGCTATGGAAAGAATACCGCCTATATAAAATGAATAATACAGCCATTGCGGAATAGAACCGGCAAGCTCTATAGATTCGTCCCCCAACAAATACTGAAAAAGTACAATGGAACCATTCGCCAATAAAATTCCGGCACCAACAAACAAGCTCTGCATCTGGAAACCCAAGCTAAGTTGTTTCTCCGGCAACTTATCGCCAATAAAAGCCCTGTAAGGCTCCATGGCCATATTGTTACCCACATCCAAAATCCACAAAAGACCTACGGCGAACCATAATACGGGACTATGGGGAAATGCGAACAGGGACAAACTACCGATAAGGGCACCTATCAAAAAATAAGGCTTACGACGCCCCCATTTTGGGGACCAGGTCTTGTCCGACATAGCACCGATAATAGGCTGCACCACAAATCCGGTAACAGGTCCGGCAATGTTTAAAATTGGGAGCATTTCCTCGGGAGCACCTAAGTATAAAAATATGGGATTGATCGCCGTTTGTTGTAATCCAAAACTGTATTGGATTCCCAGAAAACCGACATTCATATTAAAAATCTGCCAAAAACTTAAACTTGGTTTAGCTATTTTCATACTTTTTACTATTGCGTTGGTTTGGTATTTTTATCATTATCACAATAAATTGAGAATATACGGTCGTATTTCTCAAAATAGAACGGGAGACAAGATAGTATTTTTAATGCTTGAAAGGTAGGGACGAAACAAAAAATGAATTACTTTGGACTACGCAAACGATGGCGTAACCGTGCTCCTACTTCAGGAAATTAATATTTCGTTGCAATCCCGAAAACTTTGTGCGCTTTACGGCCGATTTCTGAAACACCTTTCTAAAGACATCCTCGGTAATTTCTTCCCAATCCTTTTTGGACATGGACAACAGCTCCGGATGCGGATCGAACAAGGGCTCACTGTGCGGTTTGGAAAACTTGTTCCACGGGCAAACATCCTGGCAGACATCACAGCCAAAGGCCCAATCATCAAACTGCCCATGGAATTCGTTGGGGATTTCGTTCTTTAATTCAATAGTAAAATAGGAAATGCACTTACTGCCATCCACCACATAAGGTTGTACGATGGCTTCCGTTGGGCAGGCATCTATACATGCGGTGCAGGTGCCACAATGGTCCGTTACCGGCGTATCGTATTCCAGGTCCAGATCCACGATGAGTTCTGCGATAAAATAGAAGGAACCTGCTTTTTGGGTCAACAGGTTGCTGTGTTTTCCAATCCATCCCAATCCGCTTTTAGCGGCCCAGGCCTTGTCCATAACCGGTGCGGAATCTACAAAGGCCCGACCGTGGACGTCCCCTATTTCTTCCGAAATAAATTCCTGTAGCTCGCGCAGTTTGGATTTTATGACATGATGGTAATCGTGACCGTAGGCATACTTGGAAATCTTATAGGTGTTTTCTATTTGCTTTTCTTCCGGATAGTAATTGAACAACAAGGATATGACCGATTTGGAGCCTTCCACCAATTTTGTGGGATCCAAGCGTTTGTCAAAATGATTTGCCATATAGGCCATTTCCCCGTTCCTATTTTTATTTAACCAATCTTCCAATCTAGGCGCTTCGGCTTCCAAAAATTCGGCCTTGGACATGCCGCAGGACAAAAAGCCCAATCGCTTGGCTTCGTCCTTTATGAGTTGGGATCGCTTTGATGGGTTCATCGGGCCTTAAAATGAAGTTTTACGGCCACAGGCTTTAAAGAAATTAACGGATTGATCTGTATCTCCTCTAAATCAGGTTCCAACTTGTAGTTACGGAGCAGTTCCGCAACGGTTACTATCATTTCCTGCATGGCAAAATTGTTCCCCACACACATTCGGGGGCCGGCGCCAAAGGGAAAGTAGTAATCGGAGTAATCCTTTTTATTGCTGGGGTCAAAACGTTCGGGCATAAAGTCCTCCGGTGCTTCCCAAAAGCGTTCGTCCCTATGCAGTTCGTAGATGGCCAAGAGCAGCATGGTATTTTTAGGAATGGTATATCCGTCTATTTCATCTTCTACTATAGACTCCCGATCTATGTAGTAGGCCGGCGGATACAGGCGCATTCCTTCTTCAATACATTGTTTCACATAGCCCAACTGCCTCATATCTTCCATATCCAAGTCGGTTTCCCAGTCCAGTTTAGACACCTCTTGATAGGCCTTTTCCTGCACCTCTGGATGTTTTGCGAGCAGATACAGGGTAAAACCAAGGACATTTGCCGTAGTCTCGTGGCCGGCGGCAAACAAAATAAGCACTTCATCTATCAACTGCTCCCTGGACATGGCACTGCCGTCTTCATACTGGGCCTTTAGAAGCATGTCCATCAAATCGTCCTTATCCGAATTTTCGGAAATACGTTCTTCAATAATGGTATTTAGAATCGCCCTTGCATTCTTGGCGAAGCCTATGTGCTTGCCAATTTTTCCAGATAGGTTATACCACCAATTCAAATAAGGTTGGCGCATTTCCTTAATCAGCATACGCTGATTGGCCTCGGTAATATCCTTTAGGTCGGCCATCTGCTTTTGAATATCGTCCCTGCTGAACAAGGAAGTGGCCACCACCTGAAAAGCCAGATCGCCCATTAAAGGATAGGCATCCTGTACTTCATTGGGACGGATATGCACCAGTTGATTCCGTATGGCCTTCTGCATGATGTGCAGAAGCCCCTGAAGTTTCTTTTTGTGGAAAGCCGGCTGCACCATACGGCGATGCGTCCGCCAGTGCTCCCCATTGGAGGTCAACAAACCCTTACCTATGTATTTTGCAAGATCAACGGTCTGTAAGGAAGATTTTTGATATTTCTTATGTTCTTTTTGAAGTACCTGTTTTATGAACTCGGCATTCCTTGTAAACACGATGCGCTTTCCAAAGCCGACCTCGACCTCAAAAATATCGCCTAGCCTATTAAAATTATCGTGATGAAAGGGCAAGGGATTCTTAAGAATTACGTTTCTATTCTTAAATACATGGGTGCGGGATACTACGGGGAGTTTTTTCATTAAAATAGCCCTCCCTGTATATTATTTTTAATCCTGCCCAAATGTTTATAGGCCAATTCCGTCGCTTCGCGTCCACGTGGCGTTCTCATGATAAATCCCTGTTGGATCAAAAAGGGTTCGTACACCTCCTCTATCGTTTCGGAACTTTCGGAAACCGCCGTGGCCAAGGTAGTAATACCCACGGGGCCTCCTTTAAATTTATCTATAATGGTCGTTAAAATCTTATTGTCCATCTCGTCCAAACCATGGGCATCTACATTTAAGGCTTTAAGCCCAAATTTGGATATTTCCATATCTATTTTACCATTGCCCTTTATCTGGGCAAAATCCCGAACACGGCGCAATAACGAATTACAGATTCTTGGGGTGCCCCTGCTTCTTCCTGCAATTTCAATAGCGGCATCCATGGAGATGGGCACTTTTAGGATTTCCGCGCTTCGCACCACTATGGTAGACAATAATTCGGTGGAGTAATACTGTAAGCGACTCTGAATACCGAACCGCGCGCGCATGGGTGCCGTGAGCAATCCGGAACGGGTGGTCGCACCAATGAGTGTAAACGGACTCAAGTTGATCTGTACCGATCTGGCATTGGGGCCGCTTTCGATCATAATATCTATTCTGTAGTCCTCCATGGCCGAATACAAATACTCCTCTACGATAGGACTCAATCTATGTATTTCATCAATGAACAGTACATCACGCTCGTCCAAATTGGTCAATAGGCCGGCAAGATCGCCAGGCTTGTCCAATACGGGGCCAGAGGTAATCTTGATACCCACGCCCAGTTCATTGGCCAAAATATTGGCCAATGTTGTTTTCCCAAGTCCGGGAGGCCCATGAAAAAGGGTATGGTCCAAGGCTTCGCCGCGCTGGTTAGCCGCTTCCACGAACACCTTAAGGTTCTCCAAAACTTGCTCCTGTCCGGTAAAGTCGTCAAAACTAACCGGTCTTAGGGCCTTTTCTATGTCCAGTTCCGCATCGGAAATACCATCTGTGGAAGGGTCTAAATACTCATTCATACACTCACAAAGATAGGCAAACACAGCTAAAGTAATTTCAGTGTAAGCACGGTTATTTTATAAAGTTTTCCTTTAGAAATTCGTAATTTCATCCTATGGAAAAGAAAGTATACAGTTCAGCAACCCTACAGTACATTCCCTTTTTTTATGTGATTTGGTCAGATGACCTTGTTTCCGCTTCCGAAATAAACGTAGTGGAAAAAGCAATTGGGAACGATGCCAGTTTGAATGCCGATGAAAAAGCACTTTTACACGCCTGGCTGAGTGTCGCCAAACCGCCAAAGAATGAAACCTTAAAGCAATGGAAACAGTTGATTACCAGCTCCAAGGTAAAACTCATTGAGAGCGAAACCTATCCTTTGGCGACCTTTAGCCAGAACATAGTGTGCCATTATCACGATACCTGTCCCTTTAATGATAGTCTAAAGGATATAGAAATTAACCTAGGGATACAGCCCAATCACTACCACCATCTTTTTGACGTGGAAGTGGTGCAGGAGGTTACCTCCGATTTCTATAAGGCATCCGAATTGGACACGCTATTGAAAGGAAGTAACGCCAAGGTGGTGGACGACTTTAGGAAGGCGCTCCACCACCCCGTGTTCCACTGGAACGTTTACAGGAACAAGTATGAATTCCGCAAAAAAGTATTGGAGCAGGTCGCTTTTCTGGCGGACAAAGGCTATGGCGCCCTAGCCTATCCCAAAGCGTATGGAGGTACCGGAGATATGGAGGGATACGCAAGCATATTTGAAAACATGATGTATGCCGATGGCAGCCTTACCATAAAATTTGGCGTGCAATTCGGTCTCTTTGGTGGTAGTATTCAAAAGCTGGGTACCAAAAAACATCATGAGGCCTATTTGGCGCAAGCCGGAAGAGCCGAATTACTGGGCTGTTTTGCCATGACCGAAACAGGGCATGGCTCCAATGTAAGGGGCATAAAGACAACGGCCACCTATGACAGAAAAACGGACAGCCTTATCATACACACCCCAGGAAAGAACGATAACAAGGAATACATAGGCAATGCCTTGCATGCTACCATGGCATCGGTCTTTGCCCAATTGATCGTAGATGGAAAGAACGAGGGCGTACATGCCATTCTGGTGCCGCTACGAGACGCGGATCACAACACCTTGCCGGGCATCACCATAGAAGACAACGGATATAAGTTAGGCTTGAACGGCGTGGACAACGGGAAAATATGGTTTCATCAGGTAGCGGTGCCACGGGAGAATCTGCTCAATAAATACGGAGATATTACCTTGGACGGAAAGTATGAATCGGATATTAAAAATCCCAACAAGCGCTTTTTTACCATGTTGGGTACGTTGGTGGGCGGCAGGATCTGTGTGGCAAGAGCTGGACTCGGTGGCGCTAAAATGGCACTGGCCATAGCGGTAAAACACGCTTTAAAAAGACGACAATTCAACGATAGCATTAAAATTCAAGAAGATTTACTAATGGATTATCCCACGCACCAATTGCGGCTTACTCCCTTAGTCGCGAGTGCTTATGTGTACCATGTTACCTTGGATAAAATGATGGAAATCTATTGCGATGACACCCAACCGGACAAACGCAAGGTAGAAACACAGGTGGCGGGATTAAAATCGGTCATCACCTGGTTTGCCAATGACGCCATTCAGGAATGCCGGGAAGCCTGTGGCGGCAAGGGTTATCTATTGGAAAACCGTATTCCGGACCTAAAGGGCGATGTCGATATTTTCACCACATTTGAGGGAGATAATAACGTTCTGCTTCAATTGGCCGCAAAAGGCGTGCTATCCGATTTTAAGGCCGAATTCAATAGCGCAGGTTTTACCACGGTTCTCAAATTATTGGGGCAACGGATGAGCGACAAATTAGCCACCGTGAATCCTTTGTATTCCAACAAAGTGGACAAAGAACATCTTTACAATCCTAAATTTCACAAACACGCCTTCAATTATAGGACCAGAAGGCTTACCTATACCTTGGCGATGCGCATCCGCGACTATATTAAAAAGGGAGTGCCCTCCTATCAAGCTTTTTTAAAGGTACAGACGCATTTATTGGCCTTGGGCAAGGCCTATAGTGTTGAGCTTGCATATAACACCTACCTTACTTTTACGGAAGATATTTCGGATACTAAAAACAAAGCTCTTTTTCAAAAATTAGGTAGTTTGTATGCCTTGTACGAAATACGAAAAGATGCCTCTTGGTATTTGGAACAGGGCTATATAGGAGGCACAAAATCCAAAGCCATACGGCAGCGCGTGGAACGCCTGTCAACAGAGTTACGCCCACATATTGGCGTATTGGTAGATGGCTTTGGCATACCCGAGCATTTGATGACGGCCCCGATAAGTTAGATTTTAGACGGTAGCTATTGGATGTTGGATGTTGGGCTATAGTCCCCCACGCGGCCGCAAGACCCTTGACCAACAGCTTTTGCCGACCTGTTTGCGTATATTTTTTAAAATCCCGCATAAAGATATACTGCCCTCTTATTTGTTATCGTTTTAAACATTTGGTCAAACGCGTATATTAAGATGGGAAAGACCCAAGGGTTTTTGAAACCCTTGGGTCTAACATATACGCTAAAATAAACTCTAAGGGTCTGTTTTGAAATTGGATAAAGTGACTAATTTTTAGGAAGTAATTTTGTTTGCTGGCAAGGCAAAAAACGCATACATCGCATTAGCTATGGCGAGTATTTTCAACGCAGTTGGCGAGCAACAGAACCACTAAGAAGAGTCCGGTTATTTCATCACAGGCCCTAAGGATGGTGCTTCAGTTAAAATTTGAACTGTGTTTTCCTTAACCAAGCGAACAAGTCCACTACTTGTTTTCCTTATGCAGTTGCGAGGTGTCCAAAAATTCTGTTATGCTAATCTTTGGGTTACCATAGAGGCTTGTTTTGGAACTCCCTTTTGCGGAGAGCATAAATTCCTCAACGGCGAAAATATGAACGTCGGGGGAATCTTCGGAAGACAGCACCACTTTTTTGGCTTCAAACTCTTCTGCATTTAGGGCACTGCTCCCGTACACCTTGGCGGTAAAGGAAGCGGTGTTGCCCTCTATCTTAACGGAGGCGTTTTCGTACATAAAGAGTTTGTGGTTTTGTCCTGTTGCATACACCTTGGCGTCTATTCTGTCCTTGAACGTACAATTTAAGGCATCGCTAGCCACATTGAAGTCGCCCGAGCTATTTCCTTCCATATGTATTGTGATGGCATCCGCGCTGGCATTCAGCACCAGCCTAGCCGTGCCAGAGGCCTGTACAGCCAAGACATCGGAGGTAATCACGTCTGTCATGGTAATAAGGCCATTACTTATGGTCAATGCGTCCAATTCGGAATAAAAGATGGTAATATTTAATGTTTTACTGGACGTAATGTTATAGAACGAAGAAATGTACAAGGTATTATTCTCTACGTTGAACTTCAACACATCTACCAAGTTATCATCAGCTTCAATGGTCACGCGTTCCCCAGTACCCTTTTCTATCATGATATCCAAGTCATCGCTCAATTCAATAGCACGGAAGGGCGACAGCTCTTGCGTTACCTCTACCACATTTCTATTGCCCTTTATTTTAGGTTTCCTTTGTGAAAAAGCTTGAAACCCTAAACAAAAAACCACTACTAAAACAACTACTTTCTTCATCTTTTTAACTATTCATTATCGGTGGAAGGCGTCCAGCCCTCAGGCTTGCGTCATTCGCCATCACTTGTTTGCGTCGACATCAAGCTCCGTTCACTGCCCGTGGCCCTAACAACGGAACACCAATTAATTATTTAAAGATATTACAAAAATACCACATGGCTACCGATGGCCTTTGAGCAAAAAAAATGCCCAACGGTATCCGTTGGGCATTTTTAAGGAGTATTAACAGCCGTTAATGGTTTAATTCATCCTCGTCTTGCTGTAAGGGAACAACCTGGGGCACAAAATCCTGTCCAGGGATGATGTATTCCCCATCTTCGTCTACCTTACTGTAGTCATAGGCCCAGCGATGCACTTCAGGGATAGCACCAGGCCAGTTTCCGTGAAGATGCTCCTCTGGTGTAGTCCATTCCAAGGTGTTTGACTTCCAAGGGTTTTGACCGCCTTGCTTTCCGTAAAAAATGCTGTAAATAAAATTGGCAACAAAAATTAATTGCGCAGCACCTGCAATAAGTGCAAATACAGTCATTAATATTTGAACGTCTGCCAATTCATCAAACATTGGGAAGGCCGTGTTCTCATAATATCTTCTTGGTACACCTGCCATTCCTACGAAGTGCATTGGAAAGAATACACCATAGGCACATACTGCGGTTACCCAAAAGTGTACGTATCCCATGTTTTTATTCATCATTTTCCCTTCAAACATCTTAGGGAACCAATGATAAATCCCAGCGAATAAACCGTATAGTGCAGATATTCCCATTACCAGGTGAAAGTGAGCTACAACGAAATAGGTGTCATGGACATTTATATCCAGCGTACTGTCACCTAAAATAATTCCGGTAAGCCCTCCAGTGATAAACGTTGACACCAATCCTATGGAGAATAACATAGCCGGATTCAATTGTAGGTTTCCCTTCCATAGTGTTGTTATGTAGTTGAATGCCTTTACTGCGGATGGAATTGCAATCAATAATGTTGTAAAAGTAAATACGCTACCTAAGAACGGATTCATACCCGAAACAAACATGTGGTGACCCCAAACGATAGTAGAAAGGAAGGCAATAGCCAAAATAGAAGCGACCATGGCCCTATACCCAAAGATTGGTTTTCTGGCATTTGTTGACATTACTTCAGAGGTAATACCCAAAGCCGGTAATAACACGATGTAAACTTCTGGATGCCCTAAGAACCAAAACAAGTGCTCATAAAGTACAGGAGAACCCCCTTGGTAATGCAATACCTCTCCTTGGATAAAAATATCCGAAAGGAAAAACGAGGTTCCAAAACTCCTATCCATGATCAACATCAAAGCTGCGGACAGTAATACCGGGAACGAAACAACCCCGATGATAGCCGTAACGAAGAAGGCCCAAATAGTCAGTGGCAGTCTTGTCATGGACATCCCTTTGGTCCTCAGGTTAATTACCGTTACAATATAGTTCAACGAGCCCAATAAAGAAGAGGCAATAAATATGGCCATGGCAGACAACCACAGCGTCATTCCCATTCCAGACCCCGGTTGTGCCATAGGCAAAGCGCTTAACGGAGGATACACGGTCCATCCCGCTGCTGCCGGCCCCGCTTCTATAAACAAGGAATAAATCATAATAACACTAGCAACAAAAAATAACCAAAAGGAAACCATATTAAGGAAACCAGATGCCATATCACGAGCACCTATTTGTAGCGGGATTAAAAGATTACTAAATGTACCGCTCAATCCTGCAGTAAGTACAAAGAACACCATAATGGTTCCATGCATTGTAACCAATGCCAAATAAACATCTGCGTCCATTATTCCTTCAGGCGCCCATTTCCCAAGAAATGTATCAAAAACTAAAAATGATTCTCCAGGCCAAGCTAATTGCATCCTCATCAACAAGGACATTGCAATACCAATAAAACCCATAACCAAAACACCTAAGATTAGGTATTGTTTGGCAATCATCTTATGATCTTGACTAAAAATATACTTTGTTATAAAAGTTTCTTTGTGATGATGATGCCCATGTTCGTCATGTGCGTGTTCATCAACATGTGCTGTTACTGTTGACATAATCGGTTAATTTATATTAATTTTCTTTTTTTCTAGCCTTTTTTTATCGTGCAGCAGACGCTATTGTCTCTTTGAAGGTCTGCTGCTCCTTCAACCATGCATTGTACTCCTCCTCCGTCTCTACTATGATTTTCATTTGCATATTGTAATGAGATTTTCCACAAATCTTATTGCAAAGTAAGACAAAATCAAACTCCCACGGATCCAATACCTCTCCGGTACTGGCAGATTTCTCCGCCCTAATAATATTCGTCCTTTTCACTTTATCCGAAACCTCTGGTTTTTGCCGCATTTCCTCGGTCGTGTAAATAGGTGTAAACGAAAACTCCGTGATCATGCCCGGAACCACGTTCATCTGCGCCCTAAAGTGCGGCATGAAAGCGGAATGCAATACATCCTGGGACCTCATTTTAAAGTTTACCTTTCTTCCTACCGGTAAATGTATCTCCCTAACGATAACATCGTCTGCAGAATAGGAATCGGCCTCATCCAGACCCATTACATTGGCCCTATCAATATCAATAAGCCTTACATTGGCACCACCAAGTACATTATCATCGCCAGAATATCTCGCCATCCAGTTGAACTGTTGGGCATACAGCTCAATAACCAATGGGTCGTCCTCGTCGTTTATATCCATGATATTCGTCCAGGTGTACAATCCCCATAGAATTAGACCGGCCAATACGATGACGGGAATAATGGTCCAAATAAATTCCAACCGGTCATTATCGGCATAAAACAGGGCTTTTTTGCCCTTTTCGCCCCTATATTTATAGCCAAAATAGTGTAAAAGTGCCTGTGTGATCGTCTGTACAATGAAAATAATAATCATTGAGGCCAACATAAGCTGGTCTACATCTACACCATGCTCGGATGCCGCTTCGGGCAATAACATTTTAGTGTAACTCCAGAAACTAAAAATGGTTATTCCGTAGATAAAGATGAGAAATGCAAACAACAGGTAACCATTATACTTGTTATCCTTATCCGTGGCCACTTCACCCGTATCGGTGGTCTTAAGCTGGGACAATTCAAATATTTTGGTCATTTGCCAAATAGCAATTGCCACGAGTACTAAAACAACTAAAGTCAGTAATGTAGTCATTGTATGATTTAATATTATACTTTAAACGTACTAATAATGGAAGTTCTTACTTTCCTCAATAAACGGATTTCTCTTGGGCTGTAAAGGCGCTGTTGTCAGAGCCCTGAACACCCAAAATATAAAGAAACCGGCAAAAAACAATACGGAACTTATTTCCGGGATACCAATATACCATTGATCACCTACGGTGCCCGGCATAAGCGCTACGAAAATATCCAAATAATGCCCCGCCAATATAATCACCCCTGCCATTACCACGAACCAATTAACACGCTTGTAATCACTGTTCATTAACAACAGCAATGGAAATAGAAAATTCATGACCACCATACCAAAGAACGGAATTTGATAATCCTCGATCCTGGTTACATAATAGGTTACCTCTTCCGGGATGTTGGAATACCAAATAAGCATATACTGGGAGAACCATAAATAGGCCCAGAAAATACTCATACCGAACATGAACTTTGCCAAATCATGGATATGGCTATCATTGACATCAGGAAGATATCCTTTTGATTTCAGGTAAATAGTTACCATTGCGATGACCGTAATACCCGCCACGAACATACTGGAAAAAATATACCAACCAAACAACGTGCTAAACCAGTGCGGATCAACACTCATAATCCAATCCCAGGACATCATGGATTCCGTAATAAGATAAAATACCAAAAAGCCCGCAGAAATCCTAAAGTTTAACTTGAAATTGGAATTGTCGTTGGATTCATCCTGTTTAAGGGATAGCTTTCTGGAATATTCGCGATAGGCGATCCAACCACCCAAATAGATGGCGGCCCTTATCAAGAAAAAAGTTGGATTTAAATATCCGGATTTCGCCTTTATAATTTCATCGTGCGCTACCACCTCTGGATCCATCCAAATAAACAAATGGTTCATGTGCAAAGCGGAAAGCAACAAAATAACGAAGACTACAATTCCTCCCGGAACCAAATATGCCGTAATACCCTCCATAACCCTGAACAATAGCGGTGACCAGCCTGCCTGTGCAGCACGCTGAATCGCATAAAAAGCCAACACCCCCAAGGAAATCATAAAAAAGAAAAACGCGGCCACATACAGCGCAGCCCACGGCTTGTTTTGTAATTGATGTAATAAATGTTCGTCATGGGAAGCATCATGAGCTTCTGCGGCATCGCCGTTAGCGTCGGCAGCATAAGCAGCTTCCTCGCTATGGTTGGCCACAATCGCCTTTGCTTCCTCTATCGTGCGAGGCGCCATGACAAATCCTCCAATAATACCCAAAAGGCCAACGGCCATGAGAATTATCGAACCTATTTTAAGTCTATTCGAAAACGTGTACATAGTTTTACTTACCTATTATTTGGTTAAATCTTCTTTCAATTGCATTACATACTCCGAAACCTGCCACATTTCCGTTGTATTCATTTGGGATGCATACGAACCCATAGAATTCAATCCGTAATAAATAACATGATACGTGCTACCTACGTTGATATTTCTGGCTTCATCGGCATAACTGGGAACTCCCAAAATTTTCTCCCTCATAACCAAGACACCCTGTCCGGCACCATTGGCACCATGACAAGTAGCGCAGAAAACATCGTACATCTCCTTGCCCTTGGCTAGATTTTCCTCCGCACCTAAGGAATCCAAGGGACTCCCATTCAACCTCGCCAATTCCCTTCCTTCCAAATCGTTCTCTATGCCATAAGGCAACCAGCCCCTATTGATTGTATTCGCTGGCGGCACCAAGGCCTGTTGCCCATCTGGCAGAAAATCTACTTCCCCATAGGTTTCATATCCCACAGGCTCGTACATATCTGGCATGTATTGATAATTGCGTTGGGTCTTATCATGGCACGAAGCCAACAATAAAACGATTCCAAACGCCCCTATTATTTTTTTAAAACTGTTCATATTCAATGACTGTTTTTTTCTGATATATTTATTTCTACGGCACCAGTTTCGGACAAAAGGTCTTTCAGCTCTTGTTCGTTCCCGAGAATTTCAATCTCCATCACAAAGTGATCGTCCGTACTTCTAACATCTGGATTCTCGGCCTCTTTGAACGGCCACAACCTGCTTCTTAAATAAAACGTTATCACCATTAGGTGAGCGGCAAAATAAATGGTAAGCTCGAACATAATAGGGACAAAGGCCGGACTATTCTCTATAAAACCGAAACTAGGCTTACCCCCTATATCCTGTGGCCAATCCTCTATCATAATATAGTTCATCATAACGATCGAAACCACTAGCCCTACACAACCGTATAGGAATGCCGTAACGGCAAGGCGCGTTGGCTGCAAGCCCATTGCCTTGTCCAAACCATGCACCGGAAAAGGACAATACACTTCCTCTATATGATGTTTGGCCGCTTTGACCTTTTTTACAGCGAGCATTAAAACGTCGTCGTCGTCGTAAAATGCATGTATAACTTTAGATGCCATAATTATTTTTTCTCGTTTAATAGTTTAGCCTGTCCTGCCCAATCATCGCGCTGCGCCCTGCCTGGGAACGAACCGGTAATGGTATCCAATAAATCGTACTCCTTGGACGTCATCCTTGCTACCTGTGCAAAGGTATAGATTCCTATTTCGTTCAAAGTCGCCTCCATTTGAGGCCCTATTCCCTTCACTTTTTTAAGGTTATCCGGTGCTTGCTTAGTGGCATCAAAGGTTCCAATGGAACTCAACAGTTCCGATACTCCCCTTTTATCGCCCTCAATGGGAGCAACTTCACCCATAATAACATCATCCGTACTCATTTGGTCCACCTGCCCCTTGCCGGCCGCTATTTGGTACAAAGGCTGTCCTGCATCCCGTAACTTTTTATACTTGGAGCCCGAAGCCTTCAAGATGGACTTAACCTCTGCCTGTGCAATTACAGGAAAGGTCCTTGCATATAAAAGGAACAGGACAAAGAAAAATCCTATGGTGCCGATAAATATCCCAATATCTACAAAAGTAGGGGAAAACATAGTCCAAGATGATGGCAAATAATCCCTGTGCAAAGAAGTAACGATAATCACAAAACGCTCAAACCACATTCCTATGTTTACCACGATAGAAATAAAGAAAGAGAACATAATGCTCGTTCGCAACTTTTTAAACCACATAAACTGTGGTGAAATCACATTACAGGACATCATAGCCCAATAGGCCCACCAGTAAGGCCCGGTAGCCCTGTTCAAAAATGCATACTGCTCATATTCCACTCCGGAGTACCACGCCATAAACAATTCCGTTATATAGGCACAACCTACTATAGAACCGGTGATCATGATCACGATGTTCATCAATTCAATGTGCTGCACGGTAATATACGCCTCTAAATGAGACACCTTTCGCATGATGATCAACAAGGTGTTTACCATGGCAAATCCTGAAAAGATAGCCCCCGCCACAAAGTAGGGAGGAAAGATCGTAGTGTGCCATCCCGGTATGACCGAGGTAGCAAAGTCAAAGGATACGATGGTATGTACAGAAAGTACCAACGGTGTAGCCAAACCGGCCAAAACAAGGGATACTTCTTCAAAACGCTGCCAATCCTTGGCGCGTCCACTCCAACCAAAACTCAACAAACTATAAATTTTCTTCTGAAAGGGCAGTACCGCCCTATCGCGAATCATAGCAAAATCCGGCAACAAGCCTGTCCACCAGAACACCAGTGACACGGATAGGTATGTTGATATCGCGAATACATCCCAGAGCAAGGGCGAGTTAAAGTTGACCCACAAGGAACCAAATTGGTTGGGAATAGGGAGTACCCAATACGCCAACCAAGGTCTACCCATGTGAATAATAGGGAAGAGCCCGGCCTGAAGAACCGAAAATATGGTCATTGCCTCGGCGGACCTGTTAATGGCCATTCTCCATTTCTGACGGAACAATAACAACACCGCAGAAATCAAGGTACCTGCGTGACCGATACCTACCCACCATACAAAGTTGGTAATGTCCCAAGCCCAGTTTACGGTCTTGTTCAACCCCCAAGTTCCTATCCCTGTGGAAATGGTGTAAATAATGCACCCTACACCCCAAAGGAATGCTACTAATGCGATGGAAAAGACAATCCACCAATGTTTGTTGGCCCTACCTTCAACAGGAGCGGCAATATCCACGGTAACATCGTGGTAGCCTTTGTCTCCAATCACTAATGGGTTTCTAATAGGTGCTTCGTAATGCGACGCCATAGATTTCTGTTATGATTACTTCCTAGTATTGATTATGCTTCGTTGGTATTTCTAACTTTTACGTGGTAGAATACATTGGGCTTTGTTCCAACATACTCCAATAAATGGTACATACGATCACTTTCCTTCAACTCTGATATTTTACTTTCCTCGTCGTTGATGTCCCCAAAGACAATCGCTCCGGTACCACAGGCCATAGAACAGGCCGTTTGGAACTCCCCATCCTTTACCAAACGACCTTCCCGTTTGGCATCCAAAATGGTTTTCTGCGTCTTTTGGATACACAAGGAGCATTTTTCTATAACCCCACGGGAACGCACATTAACATCAGGGTTGAGCACCATTTTACCCAAATCATTGTTCATGTGGAAATCAAACTCATCATTATTGCTGTAAAGGAACCAATTGAACCTTCTTACCTTATACGGACAGTTGTTAGCACAATATCTTGTACCCACACATCTGTTATACGCCATTTGGTTCTGACCTTGTCTACCGTGCGATGTTGCCGCAACCGGACAAACCGTTTCGCAAGGTGCATGGTTGCAGTGCTGACACATTACCGGCTGAAAAACAACCTGCGGATTATCCGCGGGGTCTTCCAACTCGCCAAAACCGCCTAGGGAACCTTTATCCCCTATCAAGCCGTCGAAAGCTTCTTTTTTATCCACATCTTCCGCGAACGTATCCTCCGAAGAATAATACCTATCGATACGCAACCAGTGCATATCACGTGATTTCCGTACCTCTGCCTTTCCTACCACGGGAACATTGTTCTCTGCATGACAGGCTATAACGCAAGCCCCGCAACCCGTGCAGGAGTTCAAATCGATGGACATATTAAAATGATGTCCTATGGAACGATCAAAACTGGACCAGAGATCGACCGAACTTGCCGGCACCTCTTGGTGGTCCAAGGAAACCTGCGGTATAATATTCCATTCCGCGTGGTCCTTGGTATTGAAGATTTCCAAAGTTGTCTCCTTGATAATGTCATCACGCCCCATTAAGGTCTTATGCAATTGAATACACGCAAATTCATGCATTCCCGAAGCCTTTTCAATACTTACGGGCTGGTTTGAAGTAAAGCCCTCATAAACCCTATAGGCATTAACGCCGGTTTGCATTTCTTCCTTTAAGCCTATGATTTTACCGTAACCAAAAGAAAGTCCCGCAGAGCCCTTGGCCTGACCGGGCTGCACAATAACAGGAACGTTTTCCAGTACGGCGCCGTTTACAGTAAGGTTTACATAACTCCCGTTCATGCCGCCATCGGCGACATTTACATTTTCCAATCCCATTTCTTGGGCGTCTGCCTTTGAAACAGTCACATAATTGTCCCAAGAAACCCTTGTTATGGGATCCGGAAATTCTTGCAACCAAGGATTACTGGCCTGTTGACCATCACCCATACCTACTTTGGAATACAGCACCAACTCCATACCGCCCCCGACACTATTGGCCAGATTCCTAACAGCAGTATCAATTGCCACTCCAGACCCAACCAAAAAATCAGCTTCCACTGCAGAAGCTACTTCTGCCATAGCATTGTCCACCATACTGATAGGCGCACTAAAAACACCGTCCTGAAGTGCCTGATTCCAATCGGAACCATTCAATACCCCAGTATCCCAAGTTTCCCTGACATACTCGTAATATGATTTTTCACTCCCCATCCATGACAACACCGCACTTTGAAATTGCTTGGTATCGAACAATTCCTGAATGGTAGGCTGCATTAGGCTATAATGTCCCTTCTTGATCTCCAGGTCTCCCCACGATTCCAAATAATGATTGGCGGAAGCTACATACTGTACAACTTCCGTGGTTTCGTTCCAATTCATGGAGAAGGCAACCGAAAGATCTACTTTCTCCAAGCCAGCTACAAAATCCGCCGAGTTGGGCAAACTGTACACAGGATTCGCCCCATCTACGATCAAGACCCCTACCCTGCCCGCGTTCATATCGGAAATCAAGGTATTTACTTTAGAGACGTTACCACCTCTTGTATATCTTGGCGCCTTTACATCAAAGGCCTTACTCTTTATTTTTTCATTGATGGCCAATACGACTGCTTGCGCATTTTCGTCGTCCAAGCCCGTTACTACAACGGCGTTACTGCCCGCCATTTTGATCTCAGTAGCTATCTGGTCAACGATAGTATCATAATCGGAAGTATTACCTCCAACATTTACACCGTTAAGTTTACCATACAATTTGGCTAGTACCACTTTCTGTCCGGATGGTTTCAAAGGAACTCGCTTATCCGCATTTGAACCGGTCAAGGACATATTGGACTCTACCTGGATATGCCTGGACATTTTGCCGTTCTTGGGAACTCTGCCCCTGGCATAGCCTGCATCATAGCCACCGCCTTGCCAGTCGGCAAGAAAATCGGCACCAATGGAGACGATCAAGTCAGCCTTCCCGAAATCATAATCCGCCAAAGCACGCTCGCCATACCTTTTCTCAAAGGCGGTCAATGCAGCATCACTGGATATGGCATCATAGGTAATATGCTCTACATTTTCATTTGCCTCTTTCAATTCAGCCATTAACCTGCTGGTAGAAGGACTTGCAAAGGTGGAGGTAAGAATGGCAATTTTTTTAGAAGAACCCTTCAAGCTGGCCATTTTTGCGGTAACGGCTGCGTTTAGCGCATCCCATTCCGCAGGCTCTCCGTTAAACAAAGGCCCTTGTAATCTTGTACTGTCGTAAAGAGATAGCACCGATGCCTGAACACGGGCGTTGGCGGTACCGCCTACTTTAGACAAGGTATTATTCTCGATTTTTATGGGCCTACCCTCTCGTGTCTTGATGAGGATATTCGCAAAATCGAAACCATTGGCTATCGAGGTCGCATAAAAATTAGCAACACCGGGCACAATATTTTCGGGCTGCACCACATAAGGGATGGACTTGATAACAGGTCCCTCGCAAGCGGCCAAAGAAGCCGCAGCGGTACTAAAACCCACATACTTTAAAAAATCCCTTCGGTTCGTGTTGGTTGTTGACAGGGTTTCCTTATCACCCAAAAATTGGTCGACCGGAATCTGCTCAACAAACTCGTTCTGTTTTAAAGCCTCAACAATGGAATCGTTAGGGTCCAACTCCGCTTCGCTCTTCCAATATTTTTTGTTCGATGCCATATGCAATATCTGTAATTAGCTCTTTTCCTTATTATTAATAATGACACTTTCCACACTCAAGACCACCCATTTGGGCTGCGGTCAGCTTCTCTACGCCATACTTTACGGAAAGTTGGGCATGAATTTTTTCGTAATATTCGTTCCCTTCCACTTTCACTTCGGTCTCACGGTGACAATCGATACACCAGCCCATGGTCAACGGAGAATATTGGTACATGATTTCCATTTCCTCTACGGGTCCATGACAGGTTTGGCAGTCGATACCCGCCACCGAAACGTGCTGCGAATGATTAAAGTACGCATAATCGGGCAAGTTATGAATACGTACCCATTCTACCGGCTGCGTCTCTCCCGTGTATCTTTGGTTCTCTTCGTCCCAACCCACGGCCTTATACAATTTCTTTATTTCGTTGGTATAGAACTCATTGGTGTAGCCATTGGCCAAATCCTCTGCGGTAGGCCCTTCCGGATTGCCCTTGTACTCATAAATTGATTTATGACAGTTCATACAAACGTTCAGGGAAGGTATGCCGCTGTGCTTGGAAACCTTTGCCGATGAGTGGCAGTAGTTACAATCGATCTTGTTATCCCCAGCGTGTATTTTGTGCGAATAGTGGATAGGCTGGATGGGGGCATAACCTTGGTCAACGCCCACTTGCATCATCCACCCGTAGGCGAAATAAGCACTACCCAACAAGAGAAAAACAACAGTGGTCAGCACTAGAAACTGATTTTGGGCGAAAGCTTTCCAGATAGGCGTTCTCTTTTTCCCTACCTTCTCCTTCTCGATGGCAACGCCATTGGCCTCGGCGATGCGTCGCAATGTTGTATTTACCAACACCAACATGACCACCAACAGCCCGAACACCAAAACAAGCGCCCCTAATATAATCTCGTTTGAAATACCACCCACACTTGCACCTGTAGCGACTGCGGCCGCATCGGCAGGAGGAACAATAGGAGCTGGAGGCGGTGCTGCCGTATATGCCAAAATATTATCGATATCCGCATCGGAAAGCGTAGGAAACGCATTCATGGCAGCTTGGTTATATTCGTTGTAGATTCTAACCGCATAGTCATCGCCCGACTTGATCATACCCTGACTATTCCTGATCCACTTGTACAGCCATTCCTTGCCCAAGCCCTCCTCCTCAAGTAATCGAGATTCCACATTGGCCATGGCAGGACCGGTCATTTTACGGTTCAACGCGTGACAGGCGGCACAATTTTGATTGAACAAAGCCTTACCCGCTACCGGATCGCCAGCACCAGCTGCCGCCGGGGCAGCCGCTTCTTCGGCCACAGGCGCAATTTCGCCCTCCTCAGCCTCATCCTGGGCGAACAATGAAAGTGAAAAAAACAGGAAAGCTATTAAACTCAACCCTAAGAGCTTATTGTACTGATTGCGGTATGTAACCTTTTTCATAGATGGAATATTTCAATCATAACCTTGGCATTATTCTTGGTATTGGCCTTTGTGGGAGAACCGCTGCAATGCCTAAATTGGCTACAAAAATACGACATAGACTTTATTTGAAAAAACCTTAATCTATTTATAAGTTACAATTTAGAGTTGTTCTAAATAAGTGCAAACCCCGTGGATTTACCCCTTAAAAAAATTACATTTGCAACATGCCTAAAACCATATTATTACCCCTATGAAAAAGATAATCTACATCTCATTTGGCCTCCTGACCGGTTTTTTTGCCAGCGCACAGCAAGGGCAGGTCAACTTGGTACAAGACCAGAAAATAGAAGCCTTGCTTGAACTTTATAAAATAGCCTTAAGCACTACGGAGTACTACCGCATTCAGGTTGGGTTCGGTAGCCATGCCCAAGCCGAAACCATAAGAGCCGACGTTGCCGCGGACTTCCCCGACCTTGATTCTAAAATAGACTTCGATTCCCCAACCTACCGGGTGCGGGTAGGTCGGTTCAAAACCAAAATGGAAGCGGAACGCAGGTTTAACGAGGTGCGGGTAAAATATCCGAATGCGATGCTATTAAAACCAAAAAAATCGGCCAACTAGGCCGATTTTTTTTACTCTTATTTGCTATAGCTTATTTTGTTTTCAGCTTTTTCTTCACGGCCACTTCCTGGAAAGATTCCACTACATCACCGATTTCAATATCATTGTAGTTCTTGACCTGAACTCCACAGTCATATCCTTTTGAAACCTCTTTCACATCGTCCTTAAATCGTTTCAGCGAAGAAAATTCCCCAGTATAGATAACAACTCCGTCCCGTATCAATCGGATGCTAGAATTGCGATAAAGTTTACCGCTAGTGACCATACAACCTGCAATCGTGCCGATTTTGGATATTTTGAAGGTTTCCCTTATTTCTGCCGTTCCTGTAATCTCTTCCTTCATTTCAGGAGAAAGCATACCTTCCATGGCATCCTTAAGATCATTGATAGCATCGTAGATAATGGAATACATACGGATATCGATCTCCTCTTTATCCGCTATGGTCTTCGCATTGCCCATTGGCCGCACGTTGAACCCTATAATTACAGCATCCGAAGCAGATGCCAGCAAAACGTCGGATTCCGTAATGGGCCCTACCGCCTTGTAAATGATATTTACCTGAATTTCATCCGTAGAAAGTTTTTGGAACGAATCCGTCAAAGCTTCAACAGAACCATCAACATCACCTTTAAGAATAATATTCAATTCCTTGAACTCTCCTAGGGCAATACGTCTTCCAATTTCATCCAAGGTAATATGACGCTGTGTCCTTACGGACTGCTCACGCTGCAATTGGGACCTTCTGGCAGCGATCTGTTTTGCCTCACGCTCATCCTCCAGCACATAGAACTTATCTCCTGCCTGTGGCGCTCCATCCAGACCTAAAATTGAGATCGGTCTGGAAGGCCCTACCTCGGTCACGGTTTTACCGCGTTCATCCTGCATTGCCTTGATCTTACCACTTGTGGTGCCGGCCAATACATAATTACCTATTTTCAGGGTGCCCGCCTGCACCAAAATGGTAGAAACATAGCCCTTGCCTTTATCCAAAAATGCCTCTACAACGGTTCCCGTAGCAGGTTTATTAGGATTGGCTTTCAATTCCAACAATTCGGCCTCCAACAGTACCTTTTCCAACAACTCCTTCACCCCGGCGCCTGTCTTGGCAGAAATATCGTGGGACTGTATCTTACCTCCCCAATCTTCTACCAACAAATTCATTTGTGCCAAACCGTCCTTGATCTTCTCCGGATTGGCCGTTGGCTTGTCTACCTTATTTATAGCAAAAACGATGGGAACACCGGCCGCTTGCGCATGACTTATGGCCTCCTTGGTCTGTGGCATGATGTCATCATCCGCAGCGACCACGATTATGGCAATATCCGTAACCTGCGCGCCTCTGGCCCGCATGGCCGTAAAGGCTTCGTGACCAGGGGTATCCAAAAACGCAATACGCTCGCCGTTCTCCAGTGTAACGCCATAAGCACCAATGTGCTGGGTTATACCTCCGCTCTCGCCCGCTATCACGTTTTCTTGTCGTATGTAATCCAAAAGCGATGTCTTACCGTGATCTACGTGACCCATGACGGTAACAATGGGCGCTCTAGGCTGCAGATCCTCGGGGGCATCCCGCTCTTCTACGATAATCTCCTCTATATCGGCGGTCACAAAATCTACCTCATATCCGAACTCCTCGGCTACTATTGCCAAGGTCTCCGCATCCAGTCGCTGATTCATGGTCACCATGATACCCAATGACATACACGCCGAAATAATCTCGGTCGTGGACACATCCATCATCGTAGCTACCTCGCTTGCCGTAACGAACTCAGTAACCTTGAGGATTTTGCTCTCCAGTTCCTGTTGCTCCAGGTTCTTTTCCGTTTGCTCACGGTGCTGGTCCCTTTTGCTTCTTCTATATTTTGCGCCTTTACCTTTCTTGGATTTACCCTGTAATTTCTCCAAGGTCTCACGTACCTGCTTTTGCACGTCTTCCTCTGTGGGCTCCACCTTGTTAACAGGTGCTAGGCGTCTACTTACTCCCCTTCTCTCCCCAGTTCCGGTTGTGGCCCCAGCTCTTGGCGCCTGCCCTTGACCTGGTCCGGTATTCTTACTTATGATCCGTTTTCTACGTTTCTTACGGTCCGTATGATCCACCTTTTTTACTTCCTTTTTCTTAGGTTTCGCAAACTTTGAAAGATCGATCTTGGCTCCCGTTATCTTTGGGCCGGATAGTTTTTGATATTGCGTTTCTAAAGTGCTGGGGACATCTGACTTTCGCTCTTCCGCAGCCTCCTCTTTTTCCTTGGCAAGCTCCGGTGCCTTAGGCTTTTCGGCCAGAACCTCTTCGGCTTTCTGCACAGGTGCCTCCTTGGCTTCTTCTTTGACTTCCCCCTTTACTTCTTGCTTAACCTCTGTTTTGGGCGCTGCTTTAGCCTCTTCTTTTACATCTTCCTTACCCTCTGGGGTGGCGACTTTTTCGGCGGCGAGCTGAACCTTCTCCTCGGGTACTACTACCTCCTCTTTGGGCTTGGGCTGCTCCACTTTCTTCTTTCTGGCATCAAGATCGATCTTACCTACCATTTTGGGTCCGGCAAGCTCTACTTTGGTATTGATCACCTTTTCGGATTCGGCATTCCTCTTCTCACGCGAAAGCCTTCTGGCTTCCTGCTCTTCTTCCAACTGAACCCTTATAGCCTCCTTTTCCTTGCGCTTTTCCTCTCCCACTTCTTTGGAAGCCACCTTTTTGCTCATATCGGTCTGAAACTCGTCGAGCAACACCTGATAGACTTCGCTGGATATTTTGGTCGTAGGCCTGGCGTCTACATCGTGTCCCTTACTGTTAAGGAAGTCCACAGCCCTATCCAAGGAAATATTGAGTTCACGAAGAACTTTATTAAGTCTTATTTTTGCACTATCTGCCATAAATACTGATTCCCGTTCTTTATTCTATGCGCTAATATATAGCTAATCTTCTAATTCTTCTTTGAGGACGCGAACAACTTCCCTAATTGTCTCCTCTTCCAGATCGGTACGCTTTACCAAATCGTCAACGTCCTGCTCCAGCACGCTTCTAGCGGTATCCATTCCTATTTTCTTGAATTCATCTATGATCCAAGCATCTATTTCATCTGAAAATTCCGTCAATTCAACATCTTCCTCAACACCCTCACGGAATACATCTATCTCGTATCCCGTCAATTGCCCTGCCAATCTAATATTATGGCCTCCCCTACCAATAGCCTTGGAAACCTCCTCTGGCTTTAGGTATACCTGAGCGGTCATTTTCTCGTCGTTCAACTTTACCGACGAAACCCTGGCCGGACTAAGTGCCCTGGTGACCAATAACTGAGGATTGGCCGTCCAGTTGATAACATCTATATTTTCATTTCCCAGCTCCCTAACAATACCATGGATACGAGACCCCTTCATACCCACGCAGGCACCAACGGGATCAATACGGTCATCATAGGAATCTACGGCAACTTTTGCTTTCTCCCCAGGGATACGCACTACCTTTTTGACCGTAATCAAGCCATCAAAAACCTCTGGAATCTCTTGAAAAAACAATTGTTCCAAAAATTTCGGGGAACTTCTGGACATAATGATGGTGGGCTTTGCCCCTTTGAGCTCCACACTTTCGATTATCCCTCTGACATTATCCCCTTTTCGGAAAAAGTCCGAAGGTATTTGCCTGTCCTTGGGCAAAATAATTTCATTTCCCTCATCGTCCAAAAGAATAATGGCCTTATGTCTAATATGATGCACCTCTGCGGTATATATTTCTCCCTCAAGCTCTTTAAAGTGCTTGTAGATCGTTGTATTATCGTGCTCATGAATTTTAGAAATCAGGTTTTGCCGCAGCGCCAAGATAGCACGTCTTCCCAAATTTATCAACTTTACCTCTTCGGAAACGTCCTCACCAACTTCAAAATCGGGCTCTATCTTGCGCGCGGCCGATAGGGATATCTCTTCATTTTCGTCCTCTACCTCACCGTCCTCAACAACAATACGATTTCTCCAAATTTCCAAATCCCCTTTATCAGGGTTGATGATAATATCAAAATTGTCATCCGAACCAAACTTCTTTTTTAGCGCATTTCTGAAAACGTCCTCCAAAATGGCCATAAGGGTTACCCGGTCTATGAACTTATCATCCTTAAACTCCGAGAAAGATTCTATTAGCGCAATATTTTCCATCTGTACTTCCTAATTAAAATTTTAATACAACTTTTGCTTTTTTAATGTCCGAAAAATCAATTTCTTGTTTTTTCTGAACCGTCACCTTTCCTTTTCCAATAGGTTTAGGCTGCCTTGCCTTCCATTCCAAAACAATATGTTTGTCCTCAACGGCGGTAAGATTACCCTCGTATGTTGCCTCAAGTGTTTCCACTTCTAGCTTTCTTCCAATATTTTTCTTGTATTGCCTAGGCACGACAATAAGTGCCGTTGCACCGGCAGATGCTACCTCTAGCGAAAAATCTTCCTCTTCCCTGTCCAAATTATGCTCTATGGCCCTGCTTATTTTCATACAGTCCTCAACCGTAACGCCATGGTCGCCATCTATAACTACCTTTATCTTATTATCCGTAGTGATGGAAAAATCGATTAAAAAAAGTGAATCATCCTCTTCCAAACCTGCATTCAGCAGCTCCTTAACCTTACTCTGTAGCATAAAAACAATTTCAACCCCGACTTTAAAGTATATGAATGAATTAGATTTTTTCTAATAAAAGAGGGGACAAATTGTCCCCTCATGAATACATTTATATCCTTTCAGTGGTGCAAATATACAATAAATTTGATTTCTACCATACCGTATCGGTTTCCAATTAAATGATTTGCGAATCTATAGTAGCCCCCAAAATTTGAAAGCCAGATCCGCTACAGCAAATACCAGAGCGCACCATGTCCTTCTGTAATGAATTACCCTGCCTATTTCACAACAGCACCTAAGGCAACTAAAACTATTCTGAAAAATTTTTAAGTATACCTGGAGAAAAAGACAAAACAAATTGCAACCTATCTACTATGCACCCTTAAAGAAGTAAGCAAGTACTTAATCTATCGCCTTGATGCTATCCACCTCTTTCCGATATCTTAAGATCATAAGCGTGTCCAATTGCTGCTGAACACTATCTTTCATGGATTGCCAATTGGCCGCATTCATAACATTATTGAACTCTGTGATTTTATTGAATCGCTCTAAATTATACCTATTGGCCTTCCAGGCATGTTGGGTGCTTTTTTGATGCTCCAGATCTTGAAGGTATATCCCTATACCGAATCCAAGCAGGACGATTACCAATACTATTTTAAAATGTTTTACGGTTAAGTTCATTTGTATTAGCTTTTTTTAGGGTCTGTAAAACCAAGGCTCTGTATGGAAATAACCTATTTATTTCTACTGGTTCTTTTTACCACCAGTTGCGTTGAAAATACTCGCCTTAGCTGCTGCTATGTCTGTATTTTTCAACTTACTGGCAATCAAAATAACTGGCAATAATTTAGGCACTTTATTTCCAAACAGAGCCTAAGAGAAGTTTTGCTAGGGATAGCTCCTAGGCGATTCACATTTTAACTCCTTCGCAAGGCGAATATACAAAATATCTGATTTGACGGACAGCATTTACGACATACTGACGAATTGTATCGTTTAAATCTTACACCACAAATGGATATTAAAAATAAGTAATGTCCGGTTAACTTTTTAGAAAACCTTTGAAATCCCGATTATCAATGGGCTTTCAACGTTCTGGACAACTTAGGGTTTGCTTTTCATTTTGTTGGCTCTAGTTTAAAATGACTATTATGGTTGAAATATCCGATATTCGGCGTTTTGGTTCCCTTTAGGGACGGGGCAAGAACAAAATGCCGAAAATCCGATCATTTTTTCCCTGACCCAAAAGGAAAAAATAGTCTAGGCTCTTGACTCTTGTAGCGTGGTTACTGAGGCCGAAGTACAGCGGTCTAGCTTCTTTACCGTCCCGTACTCTCGGGACTTGTTTCAACTCGTGTTGGCCCACAAGGACTCCCTTCGACTGCATCTCGATTTGGCTCAATAACCACGCTCAGGATAAACTTCTCGTCCCAACACTTTCCACCAAAGAAAAATCCCGAAATCAAAAAGACATCGGGACTTGTTTCAACTCGTGTTGGCCCACAAGGACTCCCTTCGACTGCATCTCGACTTGCTCAATAACCACGCTCAGGATAAACTTCTCGTCCCAACACTTTGCACCAAAGAAAAATCCCGAAATCAAAAAGACATCGGGACTTGTTTCAACTCGTGTTGGCCCACAAGGAC
>Ga0136560_1000146_pt1 | contig 30216 bp, 17 predicted proteins | sample AntRauMeHopE1497_FD_104925 | JGI IMG/M metagenome (GOLD analysis project Ga0136560, IMG submission 104925) | Saline lake microbial communities from Rauer Islands, Antarctica - Metagenome Hop E1 #497 | ecosystem: Environmental > Aquatic > Non-marine Saline and Alkaline > Saline | place... | reverse complement strand
CGGTCTGAGATTGCCGACGCCAAATCCGGAGAGGGAAACCTGGACCGCCTGCGCATGAAGCTGCAAATGCTGCTGTCCCTGAAGCGGTCCAGAAGTCTTGACGGGCCGCAGGCCGACGACCCTCAGGGCGGCAGCCACGTCGGCACCATCATGTCGGTTGACGATGCGGTGCGGCTGGGGATGGCAACGCCCCAGGAGGCGCTTTCGGCCGCGCCGGCCGGGGCGACCGCGAGCCCGTCCCTGTCCGGTTCTGCGCCTGCCAAGCGGGCCGCATCCGTACCTCGGGGCTCACGGTCAACGACTCGGACCACGGTGCGGGCATCTCGCTCCCCGCGCGCGGCTTCGAGTACCCCAGCCGGCGCGGGTCGCAGCTGCGCTCGCGAGGCGCGCTCGCACGCTGTCTCCGGCGCCGACGACTACGAACACGATGATGATGACGATGACGACGACGGATGGCAGGCCTCGGTGGGCGGCGTGATCCGCGACGACACGGACGAGGCGTCGTACACCAGGCGTGTGGAGGAGTGGCTCGAGGCCGGAGCCGGCGGGCCGGACGTGGACATGGGACCGCCGGGGGGGCCGCCGCTGTGGCTTCCAGCGGACCCGGCGGAGAAGCTGCTGCCGTACCAGCGCACCGCCATCCGCTGGCTGTGGCAGCTGCACCGGCAGGGGACCGGGGGCATCGTGGCGGACGAGATGGGCCTGGGCAAGACGGCGCAGACGCTCTGCCACGTGGCGAGCCTGAGGCACTCGGGCCTGGCGTCTCCCGGCGGGGCCGCCCTCGGCCGCCGGCGCCGCAGGGCGGCGGACGCGGTGCCCGTGGCATCGTCCATGCCGAGAGCGGCGGGCGAGGCGGAGGACGAGGACGAGTCGTCCCTTCCCAGGTTCAGGACGCGCGAAGACGTGGACGCGGCGGCGCCGTCGCATCCGTCGCTCGTGGTGTGCCCCGCCACGCTGCTGGCGCACTGGTTCAGGGAGGCGACCATGTGGTACCCGCCCCTCAGAGTGATGGTCGTCCACGAGTCGGGCCTGGCCCTCGCAGGGGCTGGGATGAGCCCCGCCGCGGCGCTCCGCGAGGCCCGGCTCGGCCGTTACGACCTGGTGCTCCTGACCTACTCGGGGATGCGGCAGCACCGGGAGCTGCTGTCCTCGCGCTCCGCTCCGTGGTGGTACGTCCTCCTGGACGAGGGGCACGCCATCCGGAACCCGGACACTGAGGTCAGCGAGGCGGCCAGGACGCTCCCCAGCTCCCACCGCCTCGCTCTCACCGGCAGCCCGGTGCAGAACAGCCTCCGGGAGCTGTGGTCCGTCATGGACTTCGTGTGCCCCGGCAGGCTCGGGGACGCCAAGACCTTCGACACCACCTTTGCGGCGCCCATCGCGGCGGGTGGCTGGGCCTCGGCGTCCCCCGCGGCGCAGGCGATGGCGTTCGAGCGCGCCGTCGTCCTCCGCGACGCCGTGCGGCCGTACCTCCTGCGCCGCCAGAAGCGGGACGTGGCTCGGCAGCTCCCCGCCAAGACCGAGCGCGTCGTGCACTGCGCCATGACGCCGCTGCAGCACCGATGCTACTCGTCCTACCTGGCCTCCGACGACGTACAGGCCGCCGCATCGGGCAAGCAGATGGCGTTCAAGCCCATGTCCGTGCTGCGCGCCATTTGCAACCACCCGTGGCTCGTGGCGGGCGGGCAGATGGAGTCAGGGGGGGCGGGCGCCGCTGCCGACGGCACGGGCGCCCCGACCCGGCGCTGGGGGACGCGGACCGCGCCTCTGGACCCCACGCTCCAGAGGCTGGTGAACTCGGAGCCCGGGCTCTTCGCTGACTCGCCGCGGTGGTGGGACAGCGGCAAGGTGAGGACCATGCTGGCGTACATGACGTCGTGGCACAGGGGGGGGCACCGGTGCCTGGTGTTCTGCCAGGGTGTGCGCATGCTGGGGCTGGTGGAGGAGGTGTGCGGCGTCCGCGGCTGGCGCTGCATGCGCATGGACGGCTCCACGGCCGTCAAGAAGCGCCAGGGGATGGTGGACGCCTTCAACTCTGACCCCGAGGTCTTCGCCTTTGTCATGACCACGCGCACCGGCGGGGTCGGACTCAACCTGACCGGCGCCGACCGCGTCCTCATCGTCGACCCGGACTGGAACCCTTCCACGGACGCGCAGGCGCGGGAGAGGGCGTGGCGACTGGGCCAGACGCGGCCGGTGGAGGTCTTCCGCTTCGTGACCAAGGGCACCATCGAGGAGCGCATCCACCAGCGGCAGGTGTACAAGACCCACCTGCAGCGGCGCGTGCTGGCCAACCCGGACCAGAAGGCGGTGTTCGAGATGACCGGTCTCAAGGACATGTTCTCGCTGGACCGGGACGTCAGGGTCCTGCCCGAAGCGCCCCCGGCGGGGCTGCGCCGCGCAGTGGCGGCGGGAGCGGCTGCCAGTGGTGCCATACGTCAGGCTGCGCCGGTGCCGCGGGACGAAGCAGACGACGAGGAGATGGAGGAGGGGGAGGTGCAGGAGGCGAACGCAGGCACCATCGAGCCAGCATCATCGCAGCAAGCCTCCGTGTGGGGGGACGACGACCCCGGGCTGGCTGCGGCGGACGGTGACGGCCAGAAGGACGCGGGCAGCGACGATGACGAGGGAGCCGAGGCCGGCGGGGACGCCCTCGTATCGGCGCTGCTGGGAGCGGCGGCCCGCAGCGCCGGCGCCGGGGACGATGCCGAGGCCCGTGCGAGCGCTGTGGCCCGCGCCGCGCAGGACGTCGACGCGTCCTTCCGCAGCGAGGCGCGGGCAGCGGCCAAGCGGGCAGCTTCGGGCCTGGAAAAGGCGTGGAAGGGCCGGACGAGAAGAAGGAGGAAGGCCGCCGCCGTGCCTGCTGCAGCAAAGGCGAGAGCAGTGCCGGGCTCCCCGCTCGGCAGGACGAAGCGGCGACGCTCGTCTCAGGCCCCGGCCCTGCCTCCCACGCGCCTGCTGCCGTACTTGCCGTCGTCGCCCCGGGAGATCCAGCTTCCCGTTCGGCTTCACCTTCCCGGCCGTGTAGTGATCGCGGGCCTCAGGGCGACAGAGCGCGCTGGCGCCGTGCGCTCGCTGTCGGCGGCGACAGGTGACGCCGCCACGACCGCCAAGCTCGCTCGCAGGCACTTTGCCGGCGATGTCGCGGGTGTCCACTCCCACGATAGTGCCGACAGCATCAGCGCTCCGCACTCCAGCTTCCTCCTTGGCCGACTACGCACGCTGCAGGCGGCACGGGTCCAGGGCCAGGAGGAGGCGGCGAACGTGGCCCTCGCCTCGGCTCGCAGCCAGCGCCTCGAAGGCCGATGGCGGAGGTGACCGTGCCCCTTTCACGTGGCCTTGCCAGCCACGCTGCGGTTACAGGCTGTGATCTGGGAACACAGAGCTGGTGACGGCAGCCTTGAGTGTGCTGTGCTGCGTGAAGCCTTCCCGGCTTGAATGAATGCAGGCGCGGGGGTGGCATCATGGTGGCGAGGTTCGTTTGCTCGAGGCGCGCTCGAGCCCGACCGCGGAACACGTCCCCTCGAGAGCACTCTGAAGCACCCCGTCGATCTTGCTGAGCGTTGTCCAAGGTTCGGGCGAGACTCCTCCCGGCAGAGTGGATGGTGAATCCTCCCGGACGAACCCGCGGCTCAGGGGCTCACGGCACGACCCTTGGGCTCGCCGGCTGCCACTTTGGCTGGCACGGCCGCCTTGTTGACGACCGTCGTGCCCGGCTCGGGGCCGTCTCCCTGGCCGTGCTCGTGGACTACGGTCACTGGCCCCACGACGGCCAAAAGGACGGGCACCACAATGACGGCATGGAGCAGCGAGAGGACGACGGTCGTGAAGAGGATGGCGAAGAATGTGCGGAAGATGTTGGAGCGGCTGAAGGCGAGCGCAATGAGGCCGAGCATCGAGGACCCGGTGCCCTGGAACACGGGGCGTGCCATGGTGAGGACAGCTGCCACGGCACGGCGGCGGCGGTCCGCGCCGCCCACCATGCCGCAGCAGCATGCTGGGGAGGTGTCGGTCATGAGGGGGAGGTTGCCGATCATCGCGCGCGCGGAGAGCAGCGGGGCGTCGGCGTGGAGGTAGGCATGGGTGATGTGCGCGACGGCGTCCACGCTCAGGCCGATGGACAACAGAAGATTGATTCCTGCGGAGTGAGGGAGAGAGGGCCGGCAGGACATAGTTGAGCGACTCGGGGTGGAAGTCAATCAGGCAGCTGCCAGCGAGCTCATGGCGCGAAGCAGCAGCACTGCTGCGGGGGGCCGTGGACGTGCGCCACCTCTCACCGGAGACTGTGTTGAGCTTGAGGCCGACGAGCGGCATGGATCCGAGGAGCATGACGTCGATGCTCGCGACTGCAATCACGACGACAACGACGGCTGCCACGTGCGGGAGGAGGACGAGGGTGACGAGGGCGATGGCCGCCGCCCCGAACCCGAGCGACGCGTATGTGGAGGGCGCGAGGAGGACGTCCGCCTCGAAGAAGATGAAAGACTCGAACTGCACCACCACAGAAAGGTCCGAGCCGGCGGGGCGCAGCGCGCGGACAGCCTCATCCGCAGCTCGGCGAGTCTGCACCATGGACTTGGCCCGCTCCACGGACCCTGGCATGGGCTTGGTGCGCAGGCCGAGCCGGGAGGAGCGCACGAAGACGCGATCCCCGTCGTTAAGCGCAGACAGCGCGAGGGCGAACCCTGACTCGAGAGGCAGGTCTTCGCGGGCAGCACCGGTCGGGACTCGTGTCCAAAGCACGGAGGTGCCGAACTGCGCCTGAACGCTGGGCCGTGACAGCATAGTCTGCAGCACGGCGTCGATGCGCGCAGCGGAGACCGTGCGGTTGGAGTCTGCACCCAGCTCCGTGGCCAGGGAGCCGAAGAAGCTCTGGTCGGATGACGTCACCGAGGAGGAGCGACGGTCAACCTCGAGGGGGAGGCGGCGCAGGGCCTCCCGGATGGGCCCATCGGCCAGGTCGATCGGGCTCCCGGACTGCGTGATGAGCTCGTAGGGGAAGCCCAGGGAGTAGAACTCGGTGCTCCAGTCGTCGTACCGCTTGAGGTGATGGCCGTCTACCGCGAGCTCTGACAGCGCGAGGCCCTCCTCGAGCGTGGTCCAGAGGTACCCGCCTGTTGCGAGGAGACCGAGCCAGACGACCAGGACGATGATGATGCCCGGGGTCGAGGTCACGGCGGGGGCGAGCCGACCGCCAAACCAGAGGTCACAGGCCCTGCCCTGGTACTCCTCCACCTCGTCTTCCGTCGCAACCGAAGAAGCGGTGCCAGCTTTGGGGGCGACCGATGCATCGGGGGAGGCAACATCATCGGGCCGATGGGGGCTTGAAGGCGAGCCGCGCGTGGCGGAGATCGAAGCGAGGTCGGCATGAGGCGCCGATGCGGCGGCCGCCCCGGCATCCTTGGCAGCGGCAGGCTTGGATGGGCCGGCATTCGCGGGGTGACGGCAGGTCAGCGCGGAGCGTCCAGCAACCTCGCGCCTGCCGTCGGCTGCCAGGAGCGGGACGAAGATGGTGAGGATGAAGACGAAAGCGAGGGCGAGGGAGGTGCCGGTGTATAGGCAGAAGAAGGCGACTGCACGGAAGGGGCTGGAGACGCCGCCGATAACGAAAGCGAGGACGTCAGTGAGCGTTGTCAGGGTAATGGCCGGCCCAGCGTCGTAAAGGCTGTGGGCGACGCGCTCAGCGACCGGCTCCGAGACAGAGTGTGCAGAGCGACGATTGAAGGCGGCGACGATGACGAAGACGGAATCCACCCCGACTCCAAGGACGAGGAATGGTGTCGTGCCGATGGTGGCGACGTATGGTACGCCGGCGAGGGCCATCAGGCCGAACGAGGCGGGGATGGCAAGGGCGACCGAAGCGACGCCAGCGACGGCAACCGCATGCCTGCTTGAGGAGCAGTCACGCGAGGCTCCGCTCGCGATCGCAAAGTTCACTAGCAGCACGATGGCCACGATGACAAGGGTGATGGATCCGCCCGTAGACTCCGCCAGCGCGAGCTCGGTGGACGACCAAGCAATGTATGATGCGGTCCACCCATCGGCCTGAGCCCGCGCCTGCTGCCGTTCCGCCTCGGCAAGCCAGGCAAGGTCGAAAGCCTCCGCAACGAGCCGCTCAGACTTGCCAGGGACTGCTGTTGAGATCTTGTCCTCGGAGACCCGGTAGCGGAACGAGATGGACAGCGTCTGCGTCGCCCGCAGCTCGGATGCCGCCCACGGGTACGGAGCCGATTGCGGGCTCGCTCGGGGCGCGACCGTCACTGCGGTGCCCGTGCTGAAAGGGACAAACTTGACGCCGCGGGTTCGTGGATCGATGCACACCCGGCTGGCGTCCGAAACCAGAGGAACGGCCACTGGTCCGCTTGACATGGCAGGGCTGGGCGGCTTTGTGCCTGGTCCCGCCGCCATGAACGATGACACGTCGCCGGGGACGAGGCAGTCGGCAGCAAACGTGCGCGCGCATCCCGAGTGCGGGCCCGGGACGCAGATGTCGGAGAGGCGCACCGCCACGCCATCCACCCGTGCGGTGACGGCGAGCGAGCTGTTCCACACCCGCTCGAGGGTGCGCACTGCCTGCGGGGTCCAAACGTTACCGGCTGTGGCGGGCAGGCGGAGGATGAAAGTCGCATCACCAGTCGAGTTGCTCGGGTACAGCCTTTCCGCGAGCGCGTTGTCCACGCGCGCCTGTGACTCCCGCGGTGTGAAGATCTCGCTCGCGTCGTTCGCTTGTGTCTGGAGCACAATGCCGGCCGAGAGCCCCGCAGCTACGATGATTGATGCGGCGATGCACGCGATGGAAGCCTGCTTGCCGGAAACGAAGCGTCCGTACGCTGCGAGGGGGGTCAACAATGAAGCAGACTGATTGTTGCGGGGTGGGGTGGGGCGGTGAGACGCTCAGAAGAGGTTTCCGCGGTCATGGTTGCCGGGCGGAAAACCACGTACCGCCACGTCGCCGACATGATCTCACCCCGAAAGCCCACAGCCATGCCGTCGGACACGGGCCCTAGGCAAGAAGCAAGGGACATGCTTGATCCACGCAAGTCAGCCGGAGAAGAAGGCGCCGGAGGGCGTCCGTCGTCGGGGGAAGACCTTGGTGTGATGTGCTCAAGCCTGTTGCCCCCATCGCTGGGCCTGACTCTGGCAGAGCGACGGTGACCGACGATGCCCATCGCGACGGTGGGGCCAAGAAGCCATCATCAAAACAGGCGGTCACGAACCCCGCAGAAGGTTGAGCGGGTTGCGAGATGCCGAGGCCAAGTTTCCGCCCGCGGTTTTGTGACGGCGCACATTGGCTCCCGCTCAGCAACGACATCGTCCCCCTCTGCAGCCGGACGCGGCAGCCGCCCTCTCCGCGTTTGTTGCTCGTACCGGAGCTTTCGCTCAGGGCCTGGGTGGCCCAGCCGGACAGCAGCTCGATCCACGGCAACGGGTTGTCCTGGCCCGTCCTAGCCATTGTTGCGCCGAACGACGACGCTTCTTACAGCGGCCGCCTGATGCCAGCATGAAAGTCCTTCCCCCCGCGGTGCTTGGGCAGTCCGCTCAGCTGGGCACCCGGGCACCACGCTGTGGACGTGACCCCGCCCGCCCATGGTTTGGAGTCGCGAGTCCCACTCCGCGCCAAGAGCGATGTCCAGACGACTCCGAACCGATCGTCAGCACGAACCGGAAGTGCTGTGGGTTGGACATGACCCGGTTTTCCGGAAGCGGGCAGAGTCGGAGCAGTCGTCGTCGGACGCCAAGCCGCCGTGTGCACTGCTTCTTGCCTGCCACGGCGACGAGCATGCTGATTGCTTCGCGGTTTCCCAGGCATGCACATCTCATGCGGGCTGCGTGCGCCGGCGTGCGCTCGCTTGCGGTCGAAGCTTCCGCGGTCAAGACCCTGGAGCGGGGCTCCAAGCCCCGCGTCGTCATCCTGGGCACGGGATGGGGTGGATACGCACTGACAAAGACCCTGAACCCGAGGCTCTTTGATATTGTCGTCATCTCGTGAGCCGCCGGCGTGCGCGGTGTTCCGGGAACCCGACCGAAGGACCGCGCGCAGGGCCCAGGCCCCGTCGTTGCGGCCCGCCACCCGCGCTCAACCCCGTCGGCCGCAGTCCAAGGAGCCAGATGATCTTCACGCCACTGCTCGCATCGGCGAGCGTCGGGACGCTCGAGTTCCGGTCCATCGCCGAGCCGGTCCGGTACACGTGCCCGCACGCCAAGTTCCAGCGTGGCAAGGCGCAAACGATCGACACCGCTGCAAAGACCGTCCGGGTGCGGGCGGAGCGCCCTGGCGCGCCGGACTCGGCAGCGGCGGCCGCAGACCAGGGCGTTGACCTGCCCGAGCCGCCCGACAGCGTCGAGCTGGACGTCGAGTATGACGCCCTCGTTGTTGCCGTTGGCGCCCGCAACACGACGTTCGGGGTCAAGGGCGTCGCGGAGCACGCGCTGTTCCTCAAGGAGCTGAGCGACGCGCGAGCGATCCGCCGCACCATCCTGCGCAACTTTGAGATGGCGAGCTTCGCCGGCACGTCCCCCGAGGACCGGGACCGGCTCCTGAGCTTCGTCGTCGTCGGGGGCGGGCCGACCGGCGTGGAGTTCTCGGCCGAGCTGCATGACCTGATCCGCGAGGACCTGTCGTGGCAGTACCCGGAGCAGGCGGCGCGGGCCACGATCCACCTGGTGGAGCGCGGAGACGTGCTGGGCGCGTTCGACGAGGGCCTTCGGGCGTACTGCCGCACCCGGTTCGCCAGGCAGGGCATCCGGATCGTCAAGGGCCAGGTGACGGAGGTCTCGCAGGGGCGGCTGGACCTCGAGGACGGCACGCAGATGCAGTTCGGCATGCTGGTGTGGTCGACGGGCGTGGCGCCGAGGCGGCTCGTGTCGACGCGCGCGGGGCCGGAGTTCCGGCGGGACGGCTGGGGCCACCTGGTGGTGGACGGAGCGATGCGGGCGGAGAGGGACATGCCGGAGCTCAGCGAGGAGGCCGAGGCCGAGGCCGCCGGCGCTGGCGGAGTCGGGGAGAGGGAGGGCGGGCCCGCGGCGGTGCCGCCGCCCGACCCTGAGGCCGCCGCCCTGGCCTCTGTGCGGAGCAAGGAGGTCATCCCCGGCGTTTTCGCGATCGGGGACTGCGCGGCAGTGGAGGGCATGCGCCTGGCCGCGACGGCGCAGGTGGCGGAGCAGCAGGGCCGCTGGCTGGCGGACTCGATGAACAAGAACCCGCGCTGGGCGACGGGCGAGGACACCGAGTGGATGCCGGGCCACGGCTTCCGCTACCAGCACAAGGGTTCGCTCGCCTACGTGGGTTCGTGGACGAGCGTCAGCGACTTTTCAAAGGTCGGCGACGCGGCGGCGGACGTTGTGAATGGCAAGACGCTGCAGGGCGTGGCCTCGTGGATCGTTTGGCGCTCCGCCTACATGTCCATGCTCGGCACCTGGCGCAACAGGCTCCAGGTCCCAGTGGACTGGTTCCGGACGTCGGTGTGGGGCCGTGACACGTCGCTGTTCTGAGTCAAACTAGCCGCTTCCGGCCAGGAAAGTTTTAAACGCCCGAAGCTCCCGAGCGTGCGCCGCTGCCAGCCCCTTCTGCCGCGCCACGCCCGAACGCCCTCGACAGAATGCCAGCATCGCGTCGCGCGGCCTCGCGGTGCCGCTACGCGGCTCCCTGGGGTCGGACCCTCGCGGCAGAGCCAATCGCCTGCCAAACAACCACGGCGACGACGGAAGCAGCCGCAGGGGGCGCACCGTCTGCTCAAGCACCAAGCGCGGCCGGACGCACGTGCAGCAAGCCGCTCCCTGCTTGTTCCAGGCCCGGCCGATCGCAGCCCCGGCTCCGGCGCCCGTGACCTTGTGCTGGGCGAACAGCCCCCGTTGAATCCGCTGCAAGATCGAGGGCGATGGCAGCGGCCCAGTCGGGTATCGACCAGACGGTCAGCCTGATCTTCTCGGTGATCGATGTGGACGGGAGCAAGACCATTGACGGCCATGAGCTGCTCAGGGTGCTGAGCGCGATGTCATACTCCCCCTCGCCGGCGCTCCTTCAACATCTCTCCGAGAACTGGTGAGCCGGCCGGGCGTGGTCCCGGTTGCAGGCCCCGGCGAGTGGTGGGGCTCCGCGCGCCCCCGTCCCCGCGCGGGAGGCGGGAAAGGAGGCTGTGCTGGCTTGGGCCGTCGGGCGTTTGGCCTCTGGTGCCGCCTCGTGCGCGAGCCCCACATCTCCCGGAATGGCACTGCCGCCGTTTGTTCACCGGGGCCCGTGCGCGGCGCCCGTCGGGGTGGGCTCAGGCCCGGAGCCACCTGCCGTCCACCCCGTGTGCCTCCGCCCCGCGCCCCGCAGCAACGACATGACCCAGGACGACATGAAGCGTCTGCTAAACACGACGGCGGGCGCCCCCGGCGCGAAGGAGCGCTCCAACCTCGGGATGCTTTGCTCGTCCGTGTCGGGCCTCGAGTCCCTGGTCGTGGTGCGGGACACCATCGACATGGCGCTGGGCTCCAACACGCACCTCCGTGCCGCGCTGCAGGGGTGGGGGTTCGCGCCCGAGGGGACGCTGGCGCCCGCGGAGCGCTGCCGGCTGTACGCCGCCCTGTGGAACTCCATGACCGGCGGCGTGTGGGCCATCAACGTGGTGCACATCGACCGCCGCTTCCGGGAGCTGCTGACCATGTACATGGGGCGCATCCACCGCGCCGCGGCCATGACCGTGTTCGACGGCGAGACGGAGTCCTTCGGCGAGGCCGCCACCGAGGTCATCCGGCGGCTGGAGGACCGCGACAGCGAGGTCTTCACCTGCCGCGGCCTCGCCCAGGCCCAGGCTGCGGGGCACAAGGACGAGGTGGCGCGCCTCTCGTCCTTCTGCCTGCCCTTCCCCGCCTTCGCCGACGCCCTCGAGTCCGTGGTGCAGTACGCCGACAAACACACCACCCGCAGCCCGGGGTCCCTCCTCCTCTGGCGGCTCTACTGCGTGGTCCGCGTCTGCGAGGGCTTCCCCACGGGCGCCCCGCACTCGGTCTCCGCGACGTCGGGCTTCGGCCTGGTCTCAAGCAGCGCCGCCGCCGCCCTCGCCGGCTCCGACGACCGCTCCGCCTTCGTCTCGTCCCGCCCAGCCCTGTGTTCCGAGGAGCGCTACCTGGTGGAGCTTGGCCCCAAGTCCTCCGAGGCGGGCGGCGGCGACGTCCGTCACGTCGACTTTGGCAGCTGCCCGTCGGCGGAGGCTCGGCGCTTCGGCGAGCAGATCAGCAGCACGCACCTCTCCTTCTCCGACGACGAGGAGATCGCCGCCCTGATACGGCAGCCCGGGGCGATCGCGGCGCTCAACGGCTGCCGCGGCCCGAGCTGGACCGACCTCCGCTGGAGCTCCCGCACCAGCCGCCCCGTCCCCGTCAACATCGCCAACGGCGCCTCCATGACCGTGTGCCGCCGCGCCTGGTGGAGCGCCGGGACGTCGCGCATCTTGGACCTCTTCGTCGACGAGGAGGACGCCGCGCGCCTCGCGGGCATGACAGCCGCGTACAGCGACGTCGTCCGGGAGGTGGCCTGCCACTCCATGCCCACGGCCGTGGACGGCACGTCGGCAGAGGCCCAGGAGCTCGCGGTCGCCGTCTGCCTCCTCGACGGCGAGGGCGGGCCGCTGTCCATGGCCGCGCTCCGCCGGGCAGCCGCCGCCGAGGAGCGGGCCGGCGCGTCGTCGGCCCGGGCCTCCCGCCGCGACCGTCCCGCCCCCCGCTCCGGCCACGCCGTGGCCGTCGTCGCCGGCCGCGTCCAGCCCCGCCTCCTCACCTGGTTTGACCGGTTCCTCGCGCGCGTGGGCCTCGACGCCTCGGGCGAGGCCGCCGTCTCCCGCTGGCTCGTCACCGTCCTCAGCGACGAGCGCTGGGACTCGGCGGCGGGCAAGGGCGCCAAGGGCCTCGGGGCGAGCAAGGACCTCGTGGAGCAGATCCAGCACGAGTCGCACTTTGCGCTCTGCGAGCCCGCGGACGGGGTCGTCAGGACCGCACCCGGCCACGACGAGCCCTGGGGCTCGGAGCAGTGCGTCGCCAGCCGCTCCGTGGTCGAAGTCGGCGGCCCCCCCCTCCTCACCCACCTCCTCGCCATGTGGTACAGGGTCAACCTGGAGGTCGCCTCCGCCGCCACGGCACTCGACGCCGCGAAGCGCCGCGTCCCTGAGGGCACCGCCAGGCTGCACGAGGAGGCGGGCGAGACCAGCGCTGTCGCCCGTCGCTTCCAATTGGCATTCCCCCCCCTCGCGTCCTCCGGCGGTGCCGCCGCCGCCGCGGACGACGAGGACGACGTCCACACGCTGCACGAGGGCGACGTCGGCGCGGCTCTCGAAGCCGCCGCCACCTCGGGCTCGGCCGCCGCCGCAGCCCTGCCCAGAGGCGCCGCATCGACGGCGTCGTGGGCCTCCCTCCCCCTCGAACGCCTCTGCGTCGTGACCGAGGGCACCCCCGACCCGTCCAGGAGCCCCGCGGTCGACTACCGCAGCGCGGGCCTATCGTGGACCCGGGCCACCGAGGTGGCGTGGCGGGCCATGCGCGACGACGTCCTCTACGCGGCCTACTCGGCGTGCTTCCCTCCCCCCCTCCCCGCGCGCCTCGGCACCCGCCCCACCCACAACGACATCGCCGCGTCCTACGGGCAGCACGTCGAACCCGGGCCCGGGGGCGCCGAGGGCGGGAAGGACGTTGCCTACGTAACCACCTGGGACGGCCTCGGCATGCCCATGCGGGCGAGCGCCCACGTCACCGAGCCCGCGCGCTTCACGCCCGCCGCCGAGCGCGGCGCGGCGTCGGAGGCGCCCTGGGACGGCGACGACCCCTTTGACGAGGCGGCCCTGTGGCGCGCCTGCAAGCCCATGCGCGAGGGCGGGGAGGTTCCCACCAACCAGGCCACACCCACGGAGCTCATCGAGGCTTCGCGCACCCGCCGCCGCGGCCGCGTCACCGTCATGCGCTGGCTCGTCCACGTCAGCGACGAGGCGACCAACGTCCGCGTCTGCGGCTTCCAGGCCCGCGAGGAGGGCCTCCTCGCCCCCTACGACCCCTCCGAGCCCGGCGCGTCGGACGACTGGGCCGCCGCCGTCGCGGTGGGCGTCTGGGCGCAGGTCCGAAAGGCCGCGCAGCTCCGGGCCGACCTCTCGGCCCCCGGCGCGAACCTCTCGGGCCTCCTCCATGCCGACGTCCCCCAGACCGGCTTTGTCGCCGACGTCCTCGCCGCCGCCTCCCTCCCCGACACCCGGGACGACTGGCTCCGGACACCCCCCTCCCTGGTCAGGGCGTGGGCGCTCAGCCTCATCGGCCGCCTCGAGGACGGCACCCCGGACCCTCGCTTCGCCGTCGGCGTCGACACCCTCCTCGCCCTCGCAATCTGGCGCGACGTCGAGCGCATCGTGCCCTCCAACGCCGGCGCCCTCGCCGACCTCGAGCCCCTGGCGCCCGCCGAGGCCGCCGCCGGCCGCGGCCTCCCCACCCCCGCCGCCCTCCTCGGCGGCGCCGTGCCCTCGGACCTCGCCTGGCTCACCCCCGCCCGTGTCCTCGCCCTCCTCGTCGCCCTCGCCCAGTCCTCCAGCCCCCGCGTCCGCCGCTGGGCCGCCACCGCCAAGCGCGTCCTTGCCGACGTCCGCTTCGCCAACGAGCCCCGCAAGGCGCGCCTCACCGGTCTCGAGCCGCGACACGCCGCAGTCATCCAGGACCAGAGCGCCGTCTGGCTCTCCCTCTTCCGCCACCGCGACACCCTGGCGCCCATGCGCCTCTCCGTCGCCGAGTGGGCGGAGCTACCGGCCGCCGGCGTCGACACCATCCCCGGCGCCGAGGTCGACCCCTTCGAGGGATCCGCCGGCATGTTCGGCCGGTGCCTCCGCCTCGCCGGCTGGAGCTCCATCAACCTCCTCGAGCAGCTGCGCCACGCCCGGACCGACGAGGCGTGAAGCCAAGCCCGGCCCGCCCGCCGTCCTCGACCCTGTGCCTCCTCGTCGAGCAGCTGCGCGGTGCGCGCGCGCCGGCGAGGCTGGTCCTCGGGGCGGCGCCGCGAGGCCCCCGTCCCCGTGCGACCCACCCGCGCGGCCACTACCCCGTTTGCCCGCCCCCGTGCCGCCTGGCCCCGGTCGCGTGTCTGAGATTGTGATGATGCCGTGTATTCGATAGAGCGCACGCTCATAGGCCCCGTTCGGGAAGCAGCACGCCGCACACCACACGCACGCAGTCACGGTCAGTCACACGCTGCGGCCCGGAGGCAGGAGCCGTCATCTTGCGATCCTGAACCGCTGCTCGTACCGCTCCGCGGCCCGCACCTCAGCATCCCGACCGCTCTCGCCGGCCCCGGCGCGCAGGTGCCTGAGGTACTCGCAGTAGGTCGCGAACGGCCGCCCCGCGACGGCGATGTGAACGGCGGTCGGCGCGTCGCGCTTGAGGAGCACGTGGCCGCTGAGCGGCATCAGTGCTTGCTCGAGCCTGTCGGGGCTCAGCCCAGGGCAGTGCCGGCAAGTCGGTGCGTGGGTCTCGGCCGCGTTGGCGCCGCGGGCGGCGCGGAGCTCCGACCGCCGTTGGGCGACCCTCATCTTGCGCGCCTCCTCTGCGACCATCGACCGCATGTCCATACCGGAGCTGGGCTCCCGAAGGCACGCGCGCGCGCGCCGCCACGGTTGGTCGGTGCGACTGGCGGGCAACGGGGCGCAAGCATGGTCGTTCCACGCTCTGCTTTTTGACGCCGCACGTGCGCACGGCCGCAGCCGCGGGGCCTGCCACACGCGCTTGGCACGGCACGGGCAAGTGTCGCCCCGCCCGGCCGTAGTCCCGCAGTTTTGCGGCAGCGGGCGCGTGCGCGTCGAAGCCGGCATCCGCGCAACGGCCCATGGCGAGCGCCACGACGGCCGCGGCCGGGCAGTCGCACAAATTCCGGGCAATGGAGCAGTTCAAGCTGGGCTTTGACATGCTGAGGCAGGGCAAGGACGTGAAGGAGGCCATCCGGCTGCTGGAGGACGCCATCAGGCTCCGTCCCCGGGTGGCCCGGTACCACTACGTGGCCGGGAACGGCTACCGTGCCCTGGAGAGGTTCCAGCAGGCGTTCCGCCACTACTCGCAGGCGGTCGAGCTGGACGACAAGGAGCCGCTGTACTTTGCCTCCCGGGGCGTTTGCCTCAGGAAGCTCCGCCGCTTCGGCGACGCGCTCAAGGACCTGAGCATCGCCGTGGACATGGACCCGGGGGAGGTCAGCCACTGGTTCAACCGCGGCCTCGTGCACTACGAGCGGGACGACCTGGCGCTGGCGGAGCAGGACTTTTCGCAGTGCTGCGACGCGCCGGCCCGGGACAGCAAGTACGCCTACCGCGCGCTGTACAACCGGGCCAACTGCCGCAGGCGCATGGGCGTGCACGCGCTCGCGATCGACGACCTCCGGGCGGCGGTGTCGCTGGAGCCGACCAACGCGGCCGCCTCGGACGCGCTGGGGCTCGTCTACTGTGACGTGGGCGACTTCGAGGCCGCGCTCCGGTCCTTCAACCGGGCCCTGGACGTGGTCCCGGGGCACTGGGCGTTCCTGACGCACAAGGGACTGGCGCTGTACCACCTGGGCAGGCTGGAGGAGGCACGGTCGGAGCTGGACCTGGCGGTCAGGGTGCAGGGGCGGGAGGCGGCGACGTCGATGCGGCCGCTCAGCGTGCCGGGGTCGGACGCCCGCGGGGTGCCGTTCCCGCTCGACGCCGAGGCCTTCTTCCACCGGTCCAACGTGGCGCTGGCCCAGGGGGACCTCGGTACGGCGGCGGCGGACGCGGCCACGGCGGTGGCGTCGGCCCTCGAGGCGGTCAGGAGGGAGGCGGGGGTGAGGGGGGGCGGCTCCGCGGCCGTTACGACGCGCCTGGGGTCGTCCACGCCTGTCTCCGGCAGGCGCTCCGACGGGGCGGCGGGGGGAGCGGAGGCGGCTGAGGATGGCGGGACCGGCGCGGGGGGGCGGAGGCAGCCCGGGCCCTTCGTGGGGCGGGAGTCCGCTGCGGTGGCGGCGTTCCGGCCCCAGGTGGCCGAGCACGCGCCGCGGGGCGTGGGGGCGAGGGCTAGGGCCGACGCCTCGGCGTCCGGCGCCGTTCTGACCGTAGCGGCGGTGCCGCTCCCTACGGATGAGGAGCTGCGCGCGTCGTCCGGGGCGGGTCCCGACGCCGCTGCGGCGCTCACGAGGCGGCTGCACTCCGCGGGGCTGGTGTTCCAGGCCGCGGGGGCGTGGCCGGCGGCGGAGCGGTGCTTCGCCGCGGCCGTTGCGGTGGACTCGGGTCACCTCGCGTCCCGCTACCACCGTGCCCTCATGCTCCACGTCATGGGATGGCACGCGCCCGCGGACGCCGAGCTCGGGGACGTGCTCGAGCGCGCGACGGAGCACGCCGGTTCGGGGTCCGCCATGCCGCCGGGGAGCCAGGGCGGCGTCGCGCTCGACGCCCCCATGGCACGGCCCGCGGCGCGGCGTAAGCTCCTGGAGGCCCGGGGCCTGGTCAGGCAGGCCCTCGGGCTCCACGAGACGGCTCTGCAGGACCTCGACCAGGCTCTCCTCGCGATGGACGAGCAGCAGCGGGAGGTGGACGAGGCGGCCCTGGCGGCCCAGGCCGCCGACTCGGCACATGCGGCGCTCGCCGCCCCCGCCTGGGACGATGAGGCGGCGGCAGGCGGCGGCGGCGGAGTCGGCGGTGACGGCGAGGACGACACCGCCCGTCACGACGGCACCATGTGGTTCCGCGCCGTGCCCGACCGGGTGCGAGGCGAGTGCCACTACCACCGGTCCGTGAGCCTGCTCAGCCTGGACCCGCCACGCGTGGAGGACGCCCTCGCGTCGCTCCGGGAGGCCGTCGGCCTGGGCTTCGGCACCCCGGAGGCGTGGGACAAGGTGGCCGCGGCGCAGCTGATGCTTGGTCGGGTGCCCGCGGCGGTCAGGGCGTACGCAGAGTGCATCGAAGCGGCGCCCGACCGCCCCCACTTCTTCGTGCGGCGGGCACAGTGCCTGCGGGAGGTGGGGGACTCCGAGGCGGCCATCGAGGACCTGACCGCGGCGCTGGAGCGGCTTAGGCCGGGGGAGGACCAGGGTGCCCCCCGGGCGGCCTTTGAGTCCCACCGGGGGGACGGGCCGGACGTCGCTGCGGCGCGCGCCGAGCACTCGCTCCGTGGCGCCGACGGGGCCCTGTCCATCGGCTCTGCTGCCAACGCCGACGCCAGGGGGGAGCAGAGCAGCGACGACGCCGTGGAGCGCGGCCGAGTGCTCTTCATCCGCGGGCTCTGCCACTACGACGTCGACGACTTCGAGGGCGCGGCGGCGGACTACCGGGAGGCCCTGCTCTGCCCGCTGCCGGCGTCCATGCGCGGGTCGCTGCTGTTCGCGTCGGGCATCGCGCAGGCCAACTCGGACGACTACGAGGCCGCGGAGGCGTCCTTCCGCGGCTCGCTGGCGGCGGACCCGGGCGCGCCGACGGAGGAGCTGGTCCAGCGTCTTCACGAGCGGGCCAAGGCGCTGCAGATGCTCGAGCGGCACGAGGAGGCGGCGCGGGTCTTCGGGAGCGTGCTGGAGCGAAGCCCCCACAACGGTGAGCGGACGCGGGGCCGTGGCGCGACGCGGCTCCCGGCTGGCCGCGCGCACCCGCCCGGCCCCTTTTGAATGTTCGCCCGTGCCATGCCACCACCCGAAGCGCCCCCTGCCCATCCAGCCCCCCCCCCCTTGCGTCGCAGCCCACGCCTACTTCCGTCGCGGCTTCAGCCACAAGGCGCTGCGCGACTACGAGAAGGCGGCCTTCGACTTCGAGACGGCGCGCAGCCTGGACCCGGACAACCCGTCACTGGCGCTCAACTACCGCGGCGCCCACTCCATCGACACGGTCATCCTGTGCGCCGCGGGGGAGGAGCCGTCCTTCGGGCCGTCGCTGGACGCGGCGCGGGACTCCCGGAGGCCCGTGCTGGTGGCGTCGGCCGATGCGGGGGTGGCGGGCATCCCTCACGTCACCGGCGCCCGGCCTGCGCCCGGCGGGCCGGCTGTGAGGACGGCGACGCGGGCGCCGGCGTCGGGCCGCGCCCCCGTCACGCGGGCGCCCAACGGCGTGCCCCTGCAGGCCGCGGACTTGGAGCACGGCCGCGCCGGCCTGCGGGGCACGGCATAGCCACTCATGCGGCTGCGGGGAAACGCCCCGGCGCCCGAGCGCGTTGCGTGATTGGGTACGACCGAAGATTGCAGAGCGCATCGCGCGCGCGGGTGGCGGGATTCGGTGTGCGCGGTCGTCACTCGGGTCGCCAGACGGACGCCCAGCGCGCGGCCATGGCCCCCGGCTCCGCCCCGGAGGCGTCCTCCAGCACCGCCGCGCCCTCGGACTGCACCAGGAGGACCTGCCACTCGGCGCCGCGGGCCGCGGTGCGGGCCACGACCTGCACGCAGACGGCGTCCGCCTGGTCCCGCTCCTGCCTCGTGGGGTCCACGAGCGACGCCCCGAAGGCGCGGGCCGTGGTGAGGACGGCGGGGAGGGCCGTGAGGGCGACGCTGCCGGCCGCGGACACGTCGGAGCCGCTCTCGTGCGCGCACGCGGACTCGAGCTCCGGCGTCAGGACGAGGGGGCAGCCGTGAAGGGCGGCGGCGGCGGCGAGCAGGCACGCGTCGAGCTCGGCGCCGTCCGCCTGGAGAAGCGTCACCTCGCACCGCAGGCACCACGCGGCCTTGCCCGGGACCACGCACAGCCGGGTCAGGTCCACCAGGCCGCCGCGCCCGAGCACCTGGGTCAGGGACTCGGACCAGTCGAGCGCCTCGGTGGGGTACCGCCCGCCGCCGGGCTGCAGCGGGGACATGGCCGCATCGACGGTACCAGACACCTGGATGGAGACGTCCACCATCCCGGCGTCCGGCGCCGCGGCGGTGGGCCGGGCGAGAACGGGGCGCACGCCGCACACGGCCATGGTGTCGCCGAGCCGGACCAGCGCGGACGACGGGAGGCACGGAAGCACGCCTGCGGGGATCCCGGCCAGAGATGCCATTCATCAAGGCGTGACCGGGGGCGGGGGAGGGGCTCGCGCTCGCGCCGGGCGCTCGGGCCGGCTCACCTCGCTGCACGACCACCTCCCTGGCCTCGTCCAGGGCCCTGCCGTCGGGCCGCGCCCCGGCGTCGCAGAACGCCTTGATGTACTCGTCCGGGTGCAGCGCCGCAAACGCGTCGGGGTCCATGGCGCCGGGAAGGGTGCTCGCGGGACGTGTGGTCGGCGCTGCTCTGCTTCGTCGTCCCGCCCGCCGTGAACAAGCCCGCGGGGCGGGCAAAACGTGGCGCCGCCGGCGCGGGGTTCGTTTCGCTGACGGCGGGGCGCATGTTCCGCCTGCTCGGGGGCGCGGAGACGCGATCTCCAACTCGGCACGGTCATTTTGACTTAGACCGGCTCAAGTCTCCGTCACAGTGACCGTCCGACTGTGCGCCCGAACCCGCGGAGCCGCACTGCCCGGCATGCGCCGCTCGGCGCCGGCTGCCATCGCGGCGGGATGTTTGGTCCTGGCGGCCATGCGCGCGGCGGTCGCGGACCGGAGGCCTTCCCTGCAGTCATGCTCGGTGTGGACGGCCGGCCTCGGCTTCTTGCCGCACGACGATGTCACCGGGAGCCACCCTCCCCCGCTTGACGTCGCGTGAGTTGACGCGTGCACGGTTTACCGTGCCATACGTCCGGCGTAATGAGCCCCTGCGCGCACCGCGCGCAGGCGTGGCGCCCGCGATGGTGTTTCCCCTTGTCACCCAAGCTGCCGCGGCCCGCAGGATGGCGTACGTGCTGCTCCCGCCCGGCATGGGGTTCAGCGCGAGGCACAGGAAGCTCTCGCTGCGGTGCGAGGGGAACCTGTCGCTGCCCTTGGGCAGGCTGTCGTGGCCCGGGCGAGGGACGGGCAGGAACGCGTGGGTCTTTCCGCCGCGGATGGACGCGGGCGTCGTCCAGGCGGCGCTCCTGAACATCCCCCGCGACACCACCGCGGACGTGGCGGTGCTTGTCCTCGAGGTGGAGCTGGAGCATGAGCCGGGGTCGAACGCGACGACGCACACCCTGCGCGAGGCCTGCGCGCCCGACGCCGCGGGCGCCGCGCTCGCCGCGTCGGCGATGTATGCCGCGTCGTCTGTGCCGGGCTCGTGCGTCGTGGAGCTGGCGCCGCGCGAGGAGGGGGAGCCGGCCGAGGCGGTCTGCGCCGTCGTCGAGGGCGGCGCGTCCCACCACGGCCCGACCGGCGTGCCGGTCGGGGAGGCCTGCGGCGGAACGGTGGAGCGCGTGTTCGCGCCCAGCGGGGGCGGGGGCCAGCCCCGGTGGGACAGCGTCGAGGTGGAGGACGCCGCGAGGGCGCTGCGTGACGCGGGCTCGCTCGACCACGACGGCCACTCGGACCCGAGGGCGGCGGCCCACGCCCGCATCACCGCGGCGGAGCTCGCGCACCAGCGGTGCGTGGCCCCGCTGGCGCCGGAGGGCCCGCACGCGGACTTCCAGGGACTCCACCCCTCCGCCCGGCTCGTCGAGGTGGTGGAGCCGGTCGGGTGGGGGGAGGGGCCGCACGAGGTGTGGGGCAAGGGGGCGCCGGCGTGCGTGGGCGACGCGGCTGGGGGGCACGCCGAGGCCGGGCTCGGCGCCGGTTCGGGCTTGTCGGCGGCACTCCGGGGCGCGACGCTACTCCAGTCGGGCGCCTCGGCCCGCGTTGGCGCGCTGGCGGGGGCGAGGGAGCACCTCGAGGCCGGCATCCCGGGCCTGGACCTCATGCTCGGCCCGATCATGGACTCGGTGCTCGGCCCCGTCACCCAGATTATCGGCGGCGTCATCGGCGACGTCGTCGGCGCAGGGCTCATGAACCTCGTGGGGCAGGGCACGGACTCGGCCCTCACCTCAGAGGTGACCAAGATCCTGACGTCAGACCTCGTCGGCGCGCTCTCTGACCAGGTGGGCCCGCCGACGGGGGAGGCGGTAGGCGCCTCGGTCACCGCCGCCACCGCCGCGCAGATCCGACAGATGGTGCCCAAGGGCGTCGGGGAGGCCCTGGCGGACGCCATCACCCGCAAGCTCGTGCCGCGGCTCGCCCCCGCCCTGGCAGAGCGCATCAGCGAGCGGGTGGCCGACGCCGTGGCCGAGCCGCTCTCGGGGACGCTCCAGCACATGCTCACCCGCTCCGTCACGGCCGCCGCCGTCCCCGCCCTCGCCCACAGCCTCACGCACAGCCCTTCGGTGGACTACTTCTGCCTGCTCTGCAAGGAAAAGAAGCTCTACTGCTCCTACTGCAAGGCCGGGCAGTTCCCTGCCACCCTGGCCCACGCGCAGTACTACGCCGCATACTACGGGGCATACTACGCCGAGTGGGGCGCGCAGCCCACGGCGGAGCGGTCGGGCAAGGCAGCCGAGACCATGGCCGCTCGCGCTGCGGAGCAGGCGGCAGCCACCCGCAAGTCGCAGTCTGAGTGGATGGCGGCGCACGAGGGCGAGTGACCCGCGGAGCAGGCACAAGGGGGAGTGACCCGCGGAGCAGACACAGCCGCGCGTGCGTGCCCTGGCCCCGCGCGCCGACAGCACGATACCCTTGTGCCCCAGGACCGACCACGCACCGCCTCACTCGTCGGCCCCGGCCCCGCGCGCCGGCCGCACGATACCCTTGTGCCCCAGGACCGACCACGCACCGCCTCACTCGTCGGCCCCGGCCCCGCTGGACCCCGACGACACGTCGGCCAGCGCCTCGTCCGCCTCACGCATCGCGCGCAGGAAGCTCGCGCCCCCGGCGTCGCCCTCGAGCGTCCGCCGCACCGCCTCGTCGCCGTCCAGCGACAGCAGCAGAGCCGAGCTCCTCGGCAGGGGCACGTCCGGCGCGGGCTTGGCGCCGCTCTGCGCCGCCGCGGTGAAGGAGGGCCACCGGCGCCGCCGGGGCTCGGCCGGGGGCCGCCGCCTGGGCTCCGGCGCGGCAGAGGACTCCCCTCCGTTGTACTCGTCCTCGTCGTACGCCGACGTGGCAGAGCCTCCGAGAGACGAGAGGGAGGTCGACCACGAGGCCTCGCGCGCGGGCTTGGCCGCCCGTAGCTCCGCCGCCCGTCTCTCGAGGGATTTCGCCACGTCATCGAGCCCGGCGGCTGCGTCGTCGCCGTCGCCGGACAGCGGGGCGAACAGCCCGGAGCTGGGCGCGAGCGACGGCAGCGTCCAGGACGACGCGGTGTCGAAGGAAGCGCCTGCCTCTGACGCGCTCACCGCGCCGTCGTCGCGGCCGGCCTTCTCGAGCTCTGCCGCGATGGAGGGGCCCGGGGCGTGTCGCTCGGCGTCGGCCGCGAACGCCGCGGCGAGCTCTGCCGCGGCCCTGGCGGCCTCGAGGAAGGAGTCGCCGCCAACGCTCTGCAGGGGGAGCGGGGCCGGCTTGGAGGCCGCGGGGGCGGGGGCAGCCGGGGCGACGGCGCTCGAGGGCTCGTCCGCGGTGTCGTCGATGGCCCCGAGATCGACGTGGATGGATACGCGGGGCAGGGGAGGGGCCTGCGGCCGGCGCACCGCCACTACGTCGTCGTCGTCGCTGCTGTCGTCGTCGCCGCCGCCGAGGAGGAGGACGGCGGAGGACGCGAACGCGGGTGCGGGCGCCGGCGCGGGCCGTGCCGCCTCGGCTCGCAGCCGCTCCACGGCCTCGATCACCGCGGCCTCGGCCCTTTCCACTCGCCGGAGCACCGGCCCGTCGTCGCGCGGCTCCCGCGGCGCGGGGAGCTGGTGCCGGCGCATCGCGAGGCGGTCCAGTGCGGCCGCCACCCTCGCGCCCCGCTCCGACGCCACCGTCTCGGACGACCGGACCCGGGCCCCGAGGTCCTCCACGGCCGCCACGAGGCCGTCCACGAGGCCGCGGGTCTGCCGGGCGGTCATGAGAGCGGTGGCCGCCGACGAGGCCGTGGCGCGGCAGTCCACGGGAAGGACGAGGAGGGGGCCTGGCCGCCGGGGGGCCTCGGGCTGCCGTCGGGCGAGGAGCTCTGCCGTCAGGGCGGCCAGGACATCGTCGTCGCCGGGGCCGCTCGCGGCGGAGACGACGCTGCTGTCGGCGTCGTCGTCCGCGGGCTCCTGCTCCGCCGCGGCCTTGGGCGGCGTGGCCGGGGCAGCCGGGGAGGGGCGTGCACGGGCCGCCGCCGCGGCGGACAGGGCAGCCGAAGCCTGTGCCAGGAGGGCCGCGAGGTTGGCGGCTGACGTGGCGAGCTCTGCCGACGTCTGGCGTCCGGAAGAGCCGGGAGCGCGGCGGCGGCGGCTCCTGCTCCGGCTGCGGCGGCTGTGCCGGTGCCGTCGGGAGCGGGCGCGGCGTCCGGTGTCGGGGCGAGGTGCCGCCTGCTCTGGCTCCTCGGGCGCGCCGAGGTGCCCGTGCCCTGGCGCCACCGCCTCATGGGCCGGAAGGCCGCGGTGGAGTCGGGCGGAGCTGCGGCGGAGCGACGACTCCACGGGTCGGGAGCGCGGCGGGCGCAGAACCACGACGCCGGAGGGCCGGAGCGGGCGCGAAGGCATGGACCCGGCCTCTGGGCGGGAAAGGGTGGCGGCGGTGGCGGGGCGGCGGCGGCGCCGCACAGCAGCCGCGTCGGCGTCCGCCTGGGCGGCGCGGAGGTCCGCGCGCACACCCTGCGGGATGCGGCGCGCCGGGATGGTGTCCGGGTCCGGCGTGGTCATGATCAGCGCAAGCTCGGGCGGGCGGACGCTCTCGACGACGGCGGCGTTTCCACTCGACGCCATGATGGCCCTCGTCCGCTGTCCGAGCCTGGCCGGGCGCTCCCACGCCCGCACGACCTCGGCTTGCTTCTTCCGCCCACGGTTCCTGGCTTCGTTACCGCCCTGCCGCTCGGCGTCGCGAACCCGGTGCGAGAGCGACCTGCCCGCAAGCCTTGTGCCCTGCGGCGGGCCCCGCGCCCGAAGCGCCGAGCGCACAGCCACCGCAGCATCTACCAGCTCGGAGTAGTCGCTCCACATCGTCGTCAGGTCCTCCTGGACGGCGGCCATGCTCGGCAACGGTTTCCGGCAAGCGATGCCCGAAGCTCCTCGGCGCACGGCCTGACCAGTCCCGGGGATTCGATCGCGTCGAAAAGCCCGAGTCAGGCCGGCGGGACCTAGGCACGCAGGAGGTGTGCAGCGGCGGACGACACACGCGTCGGGGGGGCGCGCACGACTCTGCCCGACAATTGCCACGACCAGCCGGAACCTCCGCCGCACCGATCCCGCGCACAGGCATCTCCCGCCCGAAGCGAAAATGGCATCGTCGACGAGCGCGGACGAGCACCGTTCGTTCGCTTCGCTCCTCGGGCTCGAAAAAGAACCGTCGTCGCGGCGACTCGCGGTGCTGCTGCTGAACTCACCCGACGAGGTTGACCGAAGGCTGACCACCGCGCTGCTGGAATCTGCGAGCATCGTCATCACGGGGGACGGGGGGCTGGACCGGTTCCGCTGGGCGCTCGACGGGGGTGAGATTCGCGTACGCCGCACGGCAGGCCGATCCCGCGCGCCCGTGGACCGCCGAGCGCTCCCGCGCTGCGTGCCCGCGCCCCGCTGACCCGTCGCAGCGTCTGCGTGGCACAAGGTTCTCGCCACCGTCGGGGACTTTGACTCGGTCGGGGACGGGCGGTCTGCCGGCGGCGGCATGACGCTGCACATGCCGTCGCAGGAGGCCAACGACATGTTCAAGTGCCTCGCCGTGCTGCGGTGCGCGTCGGAGTCGACGGGCGGGGCGGAGGCGCTCGAGCCCGCGGCCCTGATCGGGAGGGCGTCGGACGCGCTCGGCGTCGCCTGCGAAACCGACGCGAGCCGCTGCGGCGGGGCCGCGGACGCCTCGCTGACCGGGCCCCTGGCGGGTGGCGCGGGGGGCATTGACGTCGTTGTCCTGGGGGGCATGGGCGGCCGCTTCGACCACGAGGCCCAGAGCCTGAACGCGCTCGTCTGCTGGTGAGAGCGCAGCTCCGCTGGGGCACCCCCGGGACTCGCACACAACCAAGCGCGCAAGGACAAGCGGCCTGCCCCCCAATCACGCTCCGTGAAGCCCTTTCCGCTCCGCACGCGCGCCCGCAGGACGTCCGTGTTTCGGAGCATGTGGCTTATCGGCAGCCACTCGCACGTCAGCCTCGCGCCGGCAGGCGACACGCGGGTCCGCCTCACGCCGCCGCTCGACGGCCCCACGTGCGGCGTCATCCCCGTAGGCACGCCCCCCGACCGCGTCAGCACGACGGGGCTCCGCTGGAATCTGGGCCCCGACATCCGGCTGGCGTACGGCAGCTGCGTGAGCTCGTCCAACCACGCCGAGCAGGCCGAGGTGGGCATCAGCACGGACCGCCCCGTGCTCTTCACCGCGTCCATCGACGCAGGCGCCGTGCACGACGCGGTGGAGGCGGCCGCAGGGCGGGCCGGGGGGCCTACAGCCGCCGAAGGGCCGGGGGCGAGCGCTGTGTGACCTTGCGCTGCCAAATGACACGTATCGTTTTGCGTCACAAACGCAGCGGGTCGTCGCTCAGTGTCCGTCGCGCCGTCACGACGGGGGGAGAGCCGCGAGGGCGTCGGCCGTCCTCGCGAGGCAGCGGAGCGCCCTGTCCGGGTCCAGCACCTCCCTGCAGCTCGCCGTGATGACCGCGATGCACGTCTCCACGGCCTCGGGGTCGGCCCCGACCTGGGCCGCGACGTCCGCCTGGGGGCCGACCCCGCAGGTGACCCTTGCAACGGTGGCTGCGGCCGCCGCGACGTCGAGCGTCCGCAGGCCGAACACCTCCCCGCTCGCCTCCAGGGTGCTCACCAGCTGCCGTGCCACCCCGCTCTCGAGCCGGGCGAGGCCCTTGATGCCCTCCAGGGCACGGTAGGCGGACGGCCGGTGCAGGTCGAAACGAAGCGCGCGGACCACCGCCGCCTCCGCGTCCCCGACTTGCTCACAAGAGGGTGATGCCATGCATGACGGCGGCGGGAACCGGGCGGTGCCGATGGCGTCCAGGGACGCCGCAGTGTCCGCGATGCAAAGCACCTCGGCCTGGATCGCGAGCCCCGCCGCGCGGACCGCTGCCCCGACCGCCTCCACGTCCTCCACGTGCTGCCGTTTCAACCTCAGCGAGACGCAAGCCGCAGCGACAGCCCACAGGGGCTGACCTCCCGCGCCGCCCCCGCTCGCGTCCCAAAACCGGGCCGCGGAGCTTGCAGCCTCCCACACCCCGTCCTGGTCGAGCTCAGCTTGCCTTCCGGTGCGCCGTGTGGCCTGCACGAGCCATCGCCGGCCGTAGGCGTCCGCATCGGCCGCCATCTGGGTCGGACCCCAGCCCGTGCGCGGCCACCGCTCGCTGTAACCTTGCCGAGAAGTCGCCCGCGGCTCGTGTTTCTTGTGCTCGGCTTGCACCAGCACCCGGCCTGCGCGGCCGGTGGCGGCGCCGCGGCGTGCCGGGGGCGAGATGCAGAGCGGCGGACGCTCGCCGCGCCCGTGACGCCACACAGCGCCGCAGCACAGGGCTGCGCGTGCCTGGGCGCACCGATTCGACACTATGCGCAGAGTGACAGCGGCTCCCGGCTGGCTGCTTCGTTCGCGGGCCTCGTCCGGCATGCTCGGGGCTCGTCGTCACCTCGCTTCCATTCCCGACGAGCTGCGCGACGAAAAGACCTCCCGCGTCAGGCGACTGGGTCAGTTCAAGCCCGCGCGTGCCAAGGACGTGGCACTGCACCCCGGCGATGACCCTTCGACGATGGCGGTCCCGAGCGGTGACCGGCCAGAGGACGCTGCGCTCGCCGGGCTGACGCCCGGCCCCTCTGGTGGCGCCGACAACGATGACATCAGCCCGCACGTGCGGGAGGACGTCGCCCCCCGGGCGTTCGAGCGGGAGCATCGCGTGGCCGAGACGCGGCGCTCGGAGCGGCTGGATGCCATGCCGCGGGGCTTCCGCTCGTGGGAGGAGGTGGCCAAGGCCGAGGCAACGCGCATCCACAAGGTTGCGAAGGAGCAGGAGCGCAGGTGGGAGCAGCACGTGCTGTCGAAGCCGCTCCGCATCGCGCTGCCCAAGCCCGGCCGGGCCTCCCGTCGCTCCAGCTCGGCGCTCCAGGCCGACGCCCCGCAGGAGGGGGCCGCCGGGGCGAGAGGTGGTGCGGCGGGCGGCCCACTCTCGGCCCGGGCCCGCGACCTGGACCTGCCGGGCCTCCCAGAGGCGTCCGCGGACGGCGGGATGGAGGCTCCTCGCGCCGTGGCCGAGGTGCAGCAGCGCAAGTCCCTCCGTCTCGCCCGCATCGCCGCGCACATGCGGCGGGCCCTGTCGGCGGTCCTGGCGGAGCGTCGGGTGCGCGAGCCCGGGCTCTACCCGCTGGGCCTGCCGCTGCACGTGGTGGAGGTGGAGATCGCCGCGGACCTCCGGGTGGCGCGGGTGCGGTGGCAGCTGCCGGTGCTGGGCGCGGGGGGCGGCGGCGGGGCGGCGGAGAGCGCGGCGGCGGAGTGGCGGTCGCGCGCCGAGGCGACGCTGTCGCGCGGGGCGGAGCGGAAGCACCCGGGGAGGCGGCGCCGCGAGGCCGTGCGGGCGGAGCGGGCGGCGGAGCTGCGGACGCGGGCGCGGGCGACGGTGAGGGCAGAGGCGCTCCGCGCGGGGCTGGAGGTGCCGGAGGGGGACAGCGACCTGGACGACGAGGGGGAGGACGGGCTGTCGGCGTCGCTGCAGCGGCGGCTGCGCGCGTCTTCGCCGTCGAGCGGGTTCGGGGGCGATGCTCTGGAGAGCGGGGGCCTGGGCGCGTTTTTGCGGCAGAGCGCCGCGACAGAGGGGGCGGCGTCGGCCGCAGAGGCGCTCCGGGAGGGAGGGGTCGGGGGTGGCGACGAGGGGGGCGAGCTGTCGTGGCGGCTGGACCGGTCGGTGCTGCAGCGGCAGCTGGTGCAGTGGCGGTCCGCGGTGCGGGCGGGGACGAGGAAGCCGACCATCGCGAGGGTGATGCGGTGGGCCGAGGAGGCGGCGGTGCCGCGGGAGCCCGAGGTGCGGGCGGCCTTCAAGGAGGCGCAGGCAGCGCTGGACCGCAGGGCGCCGGAGCTGCGGAGGCAGGTGGGCGCCCGCGTGCCGCTGCGGGTGCTGCCCCGGCTGGAGTTCCACCCGTGGCTCGGGCTGCGGCCCTCGCAGCTGCTCAACGCGGCCAGGGAGGGACTGGCGGGGGCGTCGAGGCGCGGGGGGCCCGAGGAGCGGGCGTGAGCGAGGTCATTCACGCAACGGGGGCCTGGGCGGGGACGCTTGAGCGAGCGTGACACGGCCGCCGGAGCAGCGCGCGAGCATCCCAGTGCGGCACGGGCCGCGCGCGCACATGATGCGCACACACCTCAAAGGAAAAGAGACACATCGCTGCCCAGCCGACCCCGGCGGGGCGCCGCGCCCGCTGGCCCGCGCCCGTCCCGCCCGCGTCGGCGCGGCTCACAGAGGGAACCGGAAGAGCTCGGGCGGGACCGGCGCGACGGGGGCCGCGCGGCAGGGCCCCGCCTCAGAGGCCCGCATGGCCGCGCTGCCCGCCGCCGACACCGGGTCGGGCGGCGGCGGCGGCACCCCGGCCGTCCTCGCCGCCTCGGCGCTGGCGAAGAGCCGGCCCGTGGACGGGTGACGGTACCTCGCGCGCGCCCCCGTCACCTCGCACACGGCCTCCTCCGGCGCCGGCTCCTCCCCCGCGAGGAGGCAGGCGGGGACCTCGTCCGCCCCGACGAAGGTCAGCGTCGCGCCCTCCTTGGCCGACCACCTCCTCCTGATCCGCCGCTCCCCCGGGATTCCGGCCCTCGCCCCGCGCACCGTCGACGTCTCCTGCGCCCTGGACGCCCGCAGCAGAGCCTCCAGGCTCGCCAGGTTGCTCAGAGTGGTCCGGGCAGAGTCGCGGATCACGTCCTCCTGGGACGGGCGGCTCCCCGCAGCCTCCCGGGCCTTGGCGCGGAGAGCCTTGATCGCCTCGAGACGGGCGCGAACGCCGGCGTCGGCGCCCGGGGCCGCCGCGGAGGAGGAGGAGGAGGACGAGGCTGCCGCCGACGCCGCCGCCGCGTCCGCGTCGGCCAGCGACCGGATCACGGCCTTGGCCTTGTCCGCCCCGAGCAGCGCCACGAGCCTGCTCTGCCGGCTCCGTCGCTCGGCCGCGGCGAGGCCGCTGACCTTTGCCCGAGCCCCGGTCGCCATGGCCGGGTCCACGTACACACCGCGCTTCCTGCCGTCGCCGTCGTCGGCAAACGCGCCACCCGATGACGCGCTAGCCCCGGCCCCGGCGCTCCGCCGCGCGGCCTGGCGGATGTTCTCCTCCTCGGTCGGCTCGTCGTCGGAAATGTCCGTGTCAGACGGCTCCGTCGTCGCGGCCTCCGACTGCTCGCTGAAGTCCGTGTCTGCGCCATCCTCTTTGAAGGCATCCTGGCCCCAGAACTCGTCGTCCGCCTCCTCGGCCTCGCCCACGAGCTTGTTGTCCCGCGTGCCCCGGGTTTTTCTCGACGGCAGGACCTTGGCCTCGAGCAGCTCGTCGCCGCTCACGTCAGAATCGGACGAATCATCAGCCATGGGGGACCGTCCCGCGCCGCGGACCAGCGCCTGTGCTGCTGGAGGCGGGCGAACGCAGAGCCGCAGCGGTGATGCAGTCAGCCAAACCCGCGCGGCACCCTTGCCGACCCCCCCACCCGCACCAGACATGGCGGCGACCATGGACAAGCCGGCACTGGGTGCAGTTGTCAAGGACGCGACGAAGCCCATCGGGACGCGCATGCGGGCCATCTTCTTCCTGAAGGAGGCGGGCGGCCGTGACGCCGCGCTCGAGCTCGAGCAGGGTGAGCTTGGCGCACGAGTCGCGCAGCCCGCGCCGGCTGGGGGTATCGAGGGCCGGGTCGTCGCGCGTCCGGCGCCGTTTTCTGGCGGGGTGACGTGCGAACTTACGATTCCCCGCTTCGCCTCGTCGAGCCGTGCGCCTGATCCCGCCGCTCGTTCGCAGCGCTCGCTGACAAGTCTGGCTCGACGCTGTTCCGCCACGAGCTGGCGTACGTCCTGGGCCAGATGCGCTTCCCGGAGTCGCTGCCGGCCCTGGAGGCCGTGCTTCGCGACACGGAGGACGACGCCATCGTCCGCCACGAGGCCGCGGAGGCCATTGCGGCGGTCGGTCAGGCCGACAGCCTGGCCCTGCTGGAGGAGTTCGCGTCGGACCCGGCGCCCGAGGTTTCCGAGACCTGCGCCATCGGCATCCGCTCGCTCAAGTGGCAGACCGAGGCCGGGGAGGACGGCATCAAGGGCCGTGACGCGGCCAACCCGTTCCAGAGCGTCGACCCGGCGCCGCCCACGGAGGAGGAGGCCGCGGCCG
>Ga0136560_1000145_pt1 | contig 30232 bp, 6 predicted proteins | sample AntRauMeHopE1497_FD_104925 | JGI IMG/M metagenome (GOLD analysis project Ga0136560, IMG submission 104925) | Saline lake microbial communities from Rauer Islands, Antarctica - Metagenome Hop E1 #497 | ecosystem: Environmental > Aquatic > Non-marine Saline and Alkaline > Saline | place... | reverse complement strand
GCCGCCGTCCCACCGTCCACACGCGTTGAGTCCGAGGACGCCCCGGGGGATACGGCCGCGCTGCCGTCCGTGGCCTCTGGCCCGCCCTCGCCCTCCTCATCGCTGGCGCCGCCCTCGCTACCACGGAAGCCCTCGCTCCGCGCGTCGTTGCTGGAGTGGACAGAGCCGCCCCCGTCGGCCCCCTCGTCGCCGGACGCGCCTCCCCCTTCCCCGAACGGTGTCGTGGCCGTCTCGCCGGACCGCTGTCCCGTCGCCCAGCTCATCGGCGTGGCCGTCCCTCCGCCGTCTCCGCCGCCCGACACGGCGTCGGCGGACGCACGCAGGTGCCCCGGCACGCGGCCGCGCCGCACCTGCGCCCGGAGCTTCCGCAGGGCAGACGCCGCCTGTGTACGCGCCGACGCCTCGAGCCGATCGCCCACGCTGCCCGTGGCGGTGATGACGGGCCCGGCCGCCGTGGCCCCCAGCTCCACCTCCGCGTGGACGCTCGCCGCCGCGGGGGGCGGGGCGACGAAGCGGTGCTCGAGGCAGCCGGCGAGCCCGACGACGCCCGCACCCACCACCATCAGCCGAGGGTCGCCCCCGCCCACTGGCACCGCCTCCAGGTCCCGGGACGGCCAGCCCTTGGCGTGGACCTCCAGCCTCAGGGCCTGGCCCTCGAGGAACCGTGCGTCGCCGACGGAGGACGACAGGGCCGGGAGGGACCCCGCCGGCCACGAGAAGACGGTGCCGCCCTCGTCGCCGACGCCGCCCGCGGTCGCGGCAGCGGCGGCGGTGCCCGCTGCGTCGGAAATCGGGGCCGGATCCAGGTCCACGGACCGCCCCAGGCGCACGTCCGGGCCCGGGGCCTCGTCCGCGCCGGCCGGGAGGCCGGGGGGCAGCGAGCTGCCGAGCGCGGCCACGGCCACGGCAGAGCGTGCCTGCCTCGGCCCCGACAGCGCGAGCACGGCGTCGGCGAATCCCAGGTCGGCAGACCCGCGCGCGGCCAGCCCCGTCACCCCGGCGACCACCGCCGTGGTGTCCGCGCTTGCCAGCGACCGGACGCTGTCGGCCCTCGCGAATCCGCCGATGAAACTGATGGAGCCGGCCGCTCCGCCGAGCGGATCTCCGCGGCGCCCCCTCGCCGCCGCCGCCCCCTGCATCAGCGCCACGCGCCGCATCCTGTCGTCCTCCCTGACGCTGGCGCGCACCTCGTCGAGCCGGCTGGCGCCCACGCCCAGCCCCGGGACCGAGCCGGACTGCACGGCCTCGGCGCTCCAGCCCGGGCCCCACAGCCGCAGCCTCACCCGGCCAGGCGCCTTGACCCGCGCGTGGGCGTCCGGCAGGGGGAGGCCGTCGTCGTCCTTCCACGTCCCGCCGCCCTGCGCCTTGGCTCGCACCAGGCTCGGCTCCGTGTGGGAGAGCGACCCCACCGTTTCCAGCTCGGGCAGCACCAGCGACACGTCATCCAGGACCACGCGGGCGGCCCCAAAGGGTGAGAACCGCAGCGTCGCGTCGCCGGCTACCACCGCCCCGGCGGGCGTGTCCGCGACCGGAAGGAGGCCCGTGCCAGAGGGCGCCACCACCGCGTCCCGCGAAGCGGTGAGCAGACGCCTGGCATCGGAGCCGGGCGGGCGGCACCCCGGCTGGAGAGCTGCCGCCGCGGCCCTTGCCTCGCGCCGCGCCTGCTCGACCATGGCCGTCCTCGCCGCCGGGCCGCCGGACGGCAGCAGCTGGGCAGCCGACCGCCTCACGATGGCCGCCACCCGCTTCGTGCTCCTGGCGAGCTCTGCCGACGATTCCACCGCGCGGGAGTGACGGTCCTCCGCCACGCTCATCGGTGGCGGCGGCAGGGCCACGTCGAAGAGCGCCGCCACGGGGGCGGTGAGCGGGAACGCGGAGGGGGCGACGGACCGAGCGGTGCGGCGGCCGGCCGACGACGCCCCGGTCTCAGGGCCCGGGTCTGCCGACGCCGGTGTCGCCCCCGCGGCCGCCATGGCGCCGACGGCCACGGCGGACGAGCCGTACGCGAGCAGCGTCACGCGGCCCTCCCACCCGCGACCCGCGCCGGACCGCCACAGCACGCGGCCGCGCCAGCCCGGCAGCCCGTCCAGCGGCCCGCCCGAAGTCAGCAGCCGCACGTCACCCGCGGCGAAGAGCGATCGCGACGTCAGCCCCGCCTGCGGAAGGCCGTCGTCGAGGCCCTCGCCGATCTCGCCCGGGACGCACGGCAGCGGCGATCGCGCGAGGCCCTCGCACGCGCCGAGGGCGGACTGCCCGTCGCGCCACAGGCCCACGGCCGTGGGGCGCGGCGCGCCGATGAGGCGCGTTCGCTCCTCGCTCTCCTCGGGGTCCTCCTCCCCGCCGTCCGAGTCCGAGCTCATCGACGACGACGAGCCGGCCAGAGCCGCCCTTCCCAGCCGCCGGGCGCTCTTGGCAAGCTGTCCCCGCGGCTTCCGCCGACCGCCGGCTGCCGAGGCGGCGGACGCGCCGCTGCCGTCGCCGCCCTCGGTGCCGCGTCCCCCCGCTTGCGGCGCCTGGACATCGCGCTTGCGCCGGAAGAGCGACGCCATCCTCGCGCCGATGCCCCAGCCCCCGGCCCTCCGCTTCGGCGTCCCCGCGCCGGACTCCCCCGCATCTCCGCCCCGGGCGGCGGCGGCGGCCTCGGCCTTCGCCGCCGCCTTGGCCTCCCTGGAGGCGGTGGCACGCGCCACGGCCCGGGCCCGCGACGCCGCGGCCACGTCCTGCCCCAGCCCGCTCTCCGTCGCCTCATAGGCCTGCAGGGCCTCGACGGCATCGGGCCGGGCCAGCTCGTCCATGGGTGGCTCTACCGGCCGGGGGTGGGCCGCGATCGCCGACGGCAGCAGATGGGCCCAGCCCGCGGAGGGCGTGCCCGCCTGCACCCCCGGCGTCATCATGCCGCCGCCAAAGTCGGAGTCGCCCGCGAGGGTCCCGGAGCGGAGGCGGCCGGTCCACCGGAGCAGCGCGGCGGCGGCAGCATCGGTGGAGGAGCCCGCGGCTGAGGGGTGCGGCGACGCCGCGGCGGCAGCAGCCGCCCCCGCGGCCGCCGGATCGGGCGTGTACCCCACAGACGAGGTGACGCGGCCCCGGCGGGCCTGCATCACGAACGCGCCGAGGGCCCCTAGGTCGCCTGGCGCCGCCGTCAGGGATGCGCGGCGGCGGTGACGGCGGCCGGCGCGCCCGCCGCCGTTCTCGGCTCCGCCACCCTCGCCACTGCCGCTGCCGCCGTCGATCGCCGCGGCCTCCCTCGACCACTCTTCGACCGCCTGCGCCGCCTCCGACACGGGCGTGCCGCCGGTGACGTCGGCCATACCCGCGTCGCTGCGGAGCGGGTAGGTGGGCGGGAACGCGACACTCCCCTCCGACCACCCGGACAGCGTGCCGCCGCGGTGCTGGGCCAGCGTGAGGCCATCCCTCGCCGCCAGCAGCCGGATCCTCGTCCCCGGGCTGTCCTCCATCAGCCGCCCCACGGCGGCCGCCGCTGCAACGCGCTGCTGGGCCGCCAGCCTCGCCCACGGCAGGTGCAGGAGGCGCCAGAGCGGGCCCCGGCGCTGGGCGCGGTCCAGGAACAGCGGCAGGTGCGGGCAGGCCCAGGACGCGGGGCGCGCCGCCACGGCGGCGAGCCACGACTGCAGCGCGGCCCTGCGCCGCGCGAAGAGCGCGCGCCGGACACGGGAGGCGGTGGTGGACTTGACGGCCGGAAACTGCGGCAGCGGGGGCGGCGGCGCCCCCGCCGAGACCGGCCACGCGGCGCCGCGCCCGGCGGAACTGGAGCCGCCCGATAGCGGCCGTGCCGGCACCGCGAGGCATGCTGCCGCGATGCGCTGCTCGTCAGCGGAGGCCGCCGCCGCGGCCGCGCTCGTCCGCGGGTCAAACATCGCCGCGAACTCGCTGAGGCGTCGGTAGAGCGCCTCGAACTCCGCCAGGGAGCGGCGCACCGTCCAGTCGTGGGCTTCGCCCCGGAGGAGCGCCCCGGCCTCGGACAGGTCCAGGGCCGGGTCGATACCCTCCTCCGTCCTCGGGGCCTGCCCGCCGGTGAGCGACGCCGGGAGACGCACGCGGACGACGTACAGCTTGGTGTTCCCGTCGCCGGCCCCGTCGCCGCTCACAGCGGCGTCGAGGACGAGCCCGCCAGCCCCGGAGCTCCGCTGCTGCTCCTTCACCGCCCGAGTGGCCCCCGCAGCGGCGCCCGCGGCCCCGCTCGCCGGGCTCGGCGGCTTGTCTCCGCCCTCCGCCTCCCGACCCCCCGTCGCCGCCGCCGCCGCCCCCTCCGCAGCGATCGTTGCCTCGATCCGGCTGCGCCGGCTCCTCTCCATCTCCTTGGCGTCCCGCCGCCACGACGGGAGCAGGCTCGGGTCGTCGGCCGCGTCGCCGATCTCGTCGCCCCTGCCGCCGTCGCTCGGGGTCGCGGCGCCGGGGTGCGCGCCCGAGGCGGCCCTTCCGGACGCAGCCGCGGCCGCCGCGGCCTCCTCATCCCTCGCATGGCGCGACGCAGCACCCAGGGCACCGATGATGCGGGCGCGCGCCCGTACGAGCCGCCATAGCTCCTGTCCCGAGCGACGAGGCGCCGCCGGCGCCGCATCGGCGGGCTCGGCAGCGTCACCCAAGCCGGAGGGCGGCGGCCGCAGCGATGACGGCATGCCTGTGGTGGCCGTGCCCGCGAGCTGGCGCCACCGCCGGTCAGCCCCCGACGACGTGAAAGTCGCCGAGCGGGACATTCCCTTGTGCCCGGGTGTCGCCACGCCCGCATGGTGAAGGTCCGGAGCGGCAGCGGCGGAGCGGCCGGCCGGGGAGGGCCCCACGACGGGAGAGGGCGGGGCGCCGGAGCTGCGGCCCCGGAGGTGGGGCGGGATGCGGCGCGAGGACACGCCGGCGCGGCGCGAGGACACGCCGGCGCGGCGCGAGGAGCGAGCCACGGACTGCGCTACGTGCCGCATCGACGACGCGGTGCGGTGGTGCCTGACAGAGGCCTGGGCCGCGACCCTCGGGCTCGGCGACGGCGCCGACGCCGCGTCGGCGGCAGGCTTGCCATCCGAGGCACCGGCGCCTTTGCCGTCGGCGTCGCGGCCCTTGCGGGGCAGCCGCTTCGCCGCCTCTGACGCCACGCGGTAGGCATCGGCCATGCGGTCGCTGAGGAGGCCGGCGCCGTCAAGCCTGGCGCGGCGCGTGGCCTTGACCACGTGCGTCGCTTCCAGCTCAATGGTGAGGCCGCGGAGGCAGGCCGCCTCCCAGCCGCGGTGAGGCGCCGCGAAGCCGGCGAGGAACCAGCCGGCACCCGAGGCGGCGGCGGTGGCGGCGGCCTGGGTCGCCACGGCGGCCGGGCGCCGCTTGGCGGCACCGCGCTGCATGACCATGGGGGGCAGGACGGGGGCGGGGACGGGGACGAGCGGCCGAGGCAGCGTGGCGAGGCACAGGGCGGTGCGCCGCGCCGCCTCCTCCGCGTCCCTCAGCTCGCCCCACGCCTCCATGGCCGCCTCCTCGGTCGTGAGCCGGGCCTGCGCGGACATGGCACCCTCCAGCGGGTAGCCCAGGTCGCCCATCACGAACACCGCGTCGTGTGCCCCCCACAGGTCGCCGCCGCCGGTCGCCGCCGCCTGCCACCCCGAAACACCACGCCCGACTTCGGCATCGGTGCCCGCCGAGGCCGCCGCCTCCGCGCGGGCCTTGCGGCCCGCCGAGGCGGGGAGCCAGCCGTTCACGCGGCTGCCCTCCTGGACGCCCAGAGACTCCACCCCCGGCCTGGGCAGGGCTGCCGCGAGTGCCGTCAGCAGAGCCAGGCTCTGCCGCTCCCGCCTGGCCGCCTGGACGGCGCCTGCCGTCAGCTGGAGCGACGCGAACGCGAGGGACGAGGCGCCGTCCAGCTCCAGCACCACGCCCAGGGCCGTGGGGACGCGGTCGTCGGGCTGCAGGGGCGCCATGCCCCCGATAGCCGTAGGGTCCCGGACGCGGCGCACCGCGGTCGTGGCCCAGCCGCCGGCGCCCGCCGCGGCGGCGTCCGTGGCCTGCCGCCCCGCCCGCCTCGCCCCGGAGTGCTTCTCGTCGTTGTCGTCGTCGTCGTCGTCCCCCCCGTCCTCTCGCCCTCCGCCGTCCTGCGCCTCGCCGCCGCTCGCTGACCGCTCGACAAACGCCGCACGGACAGCCGTCACCTGAGGAAGCCGCCTTGCCCTCACGCACACGATGACCATCACTCCGCGGTGCCACATGACCCGGAGCGTCCTCCACGAGGCGGAAGCCATCTCCGGAGGGCTCGGCGTCCTCCACCCTCCTGGAGCGCTCTCCGGCCCGAGGCCGGACCCGCCCGGGGCGCCCGCGCTGCCACCGCGGCCCGCGCTGCCGCCGACGCCGACGCCACCACCGCCCATAGCCGCGGCAGCGCCACCGCTGCCGGGACTTCCCATCGCGGACAGCGACGGGCTGAGCGCCGACGCGAAGGCGCCCAGCGCGGCCGCCGCCGCCGCGCCCCCGCCCATCGCGCTGGATCCGCGAACGGACCCCGGCCGCGCGACGTGCGACCCCGCGTCGTCCTCCTCGTCCTCCTCCACCACCCCCGTCAGGTGACCGATCCCCGGGCCGCGGGGCGTCATCCCGTCCAGGCCGCCGAGCGCCGTGTCCGCCGTCGCGGCCCTGGACCTCGTGGCGCGGATCCCGGTCATTGGGGGGGCGCCAGAGCTCCCCGCGGGGCGGGACCAGCCCCCTGATGCCTCCTCCCTGCCCACAACCTGCGCTGCCAGGGCGGCCCGCCGCTGCATCACCCGCTCCGACCTCGGCCCGGCGTCGTCCCCGCCGCCCAGCCACTCCCTCAGCGCCGCGGGCCCCGCGAGCACGGACGACACCAGGGACTCCACGGCCACGCGGACCCTCGCCGCCCGCCACTGCACCGCCATCCCGGCCTCCTCGTCGGCGCGGTCCCCCGCGCGCCGCACCGCGCGCTGCATCGCCTGCCTCGTCGCCCGCGGCGCCGTCACCAGCGCCTCGGGACCGGCACGGAACCGCGGCCCCGCCCCCGCCATCCGCAGAGCCGTCATGGCCGCCTGCACCATGGCCTCCGCCTCCGCCTCCCGATCGGACCGCCGGAGCGCCCTCCGCTCCCGCCGCAGCCGCCGCCTCGCCTCCTTCGCCCGCCTGCTCTCCCCGAACAGGGCGTCGCTCATGTCGTCACCGCCGTCCATATCGATGCGCCGGAGGCTCCCCACCGGCTGGAGCGACTCGTCGTCGTCGTCGTCCGTGTCGTGGCCCCCGGTCCCCGCCGCTCCCGCCCCTGTCTTGACCGTGGATCCCACCCGCGGGAGCGTGGGGCGCTGGAGCGCCCAGCCGCCAGCACCGCCGCCGCCGCCCGCCGCCCAGGCTCCGCCGCCCTGCGCCGCAGCGGCCGCTGCTGCAGCCGCTGCCGCGTGCACGCCCGCTGCCCCCGCGTGCCGGAGCGACTTGGGCTGCGGGCAGGACCCCAGCAGCCGCTCCACGGCCCGCACCCACCTCCATCGGTGCCAGTGCGCCACGTCGGTGAGTGTGACGGCGTAGACGTCCGCGGACGCGGGCGGGATCCAGTCCACGAGGGCCTCGGGGGGCGGCGGGGGCCGGCCGGCAACCGGCCACGTCCCCGCGTGCACCCGGAGGGGCCGCGACAGAGCCTCGAGGTACATCGCCTCCGTCGGCAGGACCGCCGGCTGGCCGCTGGCCAGGCGCCCCCCGGCCGCCCCCGCGGCCTCGCGCATGACCCCGGCCTGGACGGCGGCGGAGGGCCCGGCCAGGACCCTGCGCAGGAGCGCCTTCTCCAGCGCGCCCAGGCGGCGCCTCGCGACGCTGTAGGAGTCCGTCACGGCGGGAGGGCCCGTGGACGGCGTCTCGGGCTCCTCGTCCGCCGCGGCCGCCGATGCCGCGAAGCGCACCCGTCCCGTCGACGCCGCCGGCCGCGTGACCCAGGACACCAGCGCGGCCGTGAGCGCGGGCCGGTACACCGCAAGCGCCGCGGACACGGCCTCGGCGACGTCCTGGGCCGAGGTCGGCGGGACCGGGGGCGGGAGCGGCGGGGCCATGGCGGCCATGGACCGGAGCCGAGACACGACACGGTGCAGGTGGTGCGGCGACGGGAGCAGCAGGGCGAAACCGCTGAGCGGCGCCTCGGCCACCCCGCCGGCAAGACCCGTCCCGACGAAAACGTGGAGGCAGGGGATGTCGCCCCACCTGCCAGGCACCAGGCATGTCGAGGGGACGATGGCGGAGCTGCCCACCAGGCACAGCGGCCGCGGCCTGCTACCCCGGTGGAAGGGCAGGTCCCGCCGCCCGTCGACGCCCCTGCCGGCGCGCCAGGGCTCCCCGAGGCTGCGCCCGAGCCCGCGATCGGACCGCGCGGATGCCACCGACTCGCTGCGCTCGGCCCTGACGCCGTTCAGCGAGGACTGTGGGTTCGAGCGCTGCAGCAGCGACGACGACGCGGCTGCCTCGGCCGCCAGGCCGGTGCCGTCTGCCCCGGCCCGCGGCGTCCGCCTCTCCCCCGACGCAGGGTCCAGGTCCACGAAGCTGTGCTCGCCCGGCGGGCCCGCCAGCCCCGCCGGCAGCAGCGGCGGCAGCGCCGTCGGCGCGGAGCCGTCCCCGCCCTGCCCCCTTCGGCGCCGGCCGCCGCGCCCCGCCACGCCCACCCCATCGTCCCCCGACACCGGGTCGTCCTCGTCGCTGATCTCCTCCCCCTCGCCGTCCCCGCCGCTCTCGTCCGTCGTCGTGGTCTCCTCGTCGTGCCTCGACACCGCGGCGTCCGCGTGCTTCTCCGGCTGGTCGTTGCCCGCCGCCGGTCGCTCCACCGCCCACAGCTCCACCGAAAGGTACCGGGAGTCGAGGACCACCACTCCGGACAGCTCCACTCCCAGCGACGCGCGGTCGCTGGGCGGCGGGAGGTGGCCGGACGTGGCGCAGCGGTGGGCCGCGTAGGCATCCCGGTACACCACCATGCGGCAGTCCACGGCCGTACGGGACGCCGACAGGGCCGTCTCGCACTCGTCGTGGACCTCGGCGCTTGGACACGCGGCGATGAGAGCCGCCGTGGCGTCGGTACACTCGCCTGGGGTCGCAAAGGCGAGCGAGAAGGACACCGTGTGCCTCTCCCCCGCCCGGCGAGCCTGGGCCACAGCAGCCGTCACAAACCCGCCAGGGTCCGGCACGGCAACGTCGACCACCAAGCTTCGCGGGTCAGACGCCGAAGCTGTGAGCCGGAGAACCCGCCGCAGCCCAAACAGCTCCTCCCGGCCGAGCGACCCCGGCGCAAAGCCGGCCGTCCCCCGTGCTCCGTTGAGCCCGACGGCCATGGCAACTTTGGCAGTCCTGTCAATCTCCAGCGCCCATCGACTGCGCCGTGAGCCACTGCGCAGGGCGTGGGGGGGGGGGGCTACCGGGGCGAGGGTCGATTGCGGCCGGTCCGCCCCCTGCCGGGGACAAGCGCGACTCCCCCGGAGCAGCGTGGCCGTGTGCAACGAACGTGATGGTGCCCACAGCATCTGAGGATGGGCGGCCCGGCGCCCCGACGGCACCGGCGGCGGAGGGCGGACCCGCAACGGGTGGCTGCTCGCCAGCGGGGCCGGCAGCCCGTCCGAGGCCCAGCGACGCGGCGCCCTCGCAAGCCGCTTCCCCGCGCACGCACACTCACTCTGGCTGCATGAGAAAGAAGTCGGTCAGATGCCTCGCGGCAAGGGCGGACGCCATGGCAGCGCCAGCAAGGGGGAACGGACCGCGCGCGGCGGAGAAACGGCGCCGTCCCTCAGCACGATATCCTGAGACCGCCTGCAGGCCGATGGGTTATGGCTCTAGGCGTGCGCTCGGGTGCGTGCCTTGTGTTCCGGGCGAGCGCAGCAGGCAGTCGCCCACGGGCCCGGCGATGGCTCTGCAACCCCGCTTGGCAGCAGCAGCAGCAGCAGCCACAGCAGTAACAGGCGCGTCGCATGCTCCCTCACCGCGGCCGTGCGATGGTGTGGCCGCTCTTGACGGCATCGTGCGTTGCGCGCCGCAGCGGCTGGCTTGTGGGCTCGGAAGGCAGCGTGGCATGAACGGCTGGCTTCTAGAGCGCGCGCGCCCACACATCGCATTCATGCCGGTCCCATTGAAACAGTGATTTCGCACTGGAGTCCCAACGTCGCTCCACATGCCCTTCCCTCCTCCTCCATCCAGTATTGCCACCCCCCCCCCTCACTCCAGCGCCACGTAGTACTCGGGCCTGTGCTTCCACTTGCCCAGCAGCCGCTTCCTGGCTTGCTGCACGACGGCCGAGCAGCTGGCCGACGCGTCCTCCCGGAGCGTGTCAGCGGGCTGGCTGGCGTGGCGCAGCAGGCCCGCGAACTGACGATAGGCGATCGAGTACCCGGCCTCGCGCAGCTCGAAGCTCAAGTCCGCGTCTTCGAGCCCGGCCGGGGACAGCTGCTCGTCGAAGCCGGGGGTGGCCCGCACCGCGGCCAGCTTGGCGACCATGCCGGCCGACCCGAGGAAGCCGATGGACTCGCGGTAGCCCAGGCGGTCCGTCTCGTCGTTCGCGCCGCGCCTGGGCTCCGTGTGGCACGTGGGCCCGCGGGGGAGCGTGTCGGGGCTGAACCAGCCCGCAGTCCAGCCCACGGCGCCGAGCCCGGGGTTCGACGCGTGGATTGCCGCCGCCTCGAACATCCACGAGGCCGAGGTGACGAGGAAATCCGAGTCGAAGAAGGCGACGAGGGCGTCCTCCTCCGCCGTGCCGCCCATGCTGATCGCCGCCACGCCGGCGTTCCGGCCGCGGCTGGCTCCGGGGTCGTCCAGCATCACCACGGTGATGCCGAGCTCCTCCTTGAGCCGGAGCAGCACCTGCGGCGAGTGGTCCGTGGACGCGGTGTCGACGACGATGACCTGCACCAGCGCCTTGCCCGCGGAGTGCGCGAGGGCGCTCCTGACGAAGCGCTCGACGGTCCCGGCGTTGTTGTGGCAGAGGGCAATGACCGCGAAGCTGTACTTGAGCTTGTGCGGCGCCATGATCGCGTCCACGACCCGGCCCCACGAGTGGGTCTGCAGGAAGCTGGAGAGCTCGACGAGGGACGGCAGGGGCAGGTCGGCGCATGAGAGCGCCGCGAACTGCTCGGCGGTGCTGACCTGGTGGAGGAAGGGCAGGCCCTTGAGCTCCTCGCTCGAGGTCGCAACGACGGGGAGGCCCGCGAAGCCGTACTCGAAGACCTTGACCGGCGACATCGCCTCCAGCAGCGGCCCCGGGGCGAAGGGCAGGAGCCCCACCGAGGCGGCGTGCGCGTACGGGGCGAGCTCCGAGTGCCGCTTCAGCCCCACGAGGTGGATGTTCGCGTAGTCCCTGTTCCGCTCCATGATCTCGGGCGTGGCGTCGCCGACGATGACAAACGCCGTGTCGGGGCACATCGCCGCGGCGGCCTGGATGAAGTCCCAGCGCAGCCACGAGCCGTGCAGCGAGCCAAGGTACAGCGCCACGCGGTGCGGCCTCCCCGGGATGTCAACCGGGCGCGGGTTCTCGCCCTCCCGGAAGGGCTTTGGCCGGAACTCGAGCTCGTTCGCCGCGTTCGGCAGGTACTCCACGGTGCCGTTGAAGTACTGCTCCGCCTGGAGCTTCAGTGGCAAGGCCGTGGCCACCACGCGGTCGGCGATGGCAAGCATCTGCGCGAGGGCCTCGCGGTCAAACCAGTCGCCGCCGAGCGCGGGGTCAAACCAGTCGTCCAGGATCTCGACGACGACCTCGATGCCATGCGTTTTGGCGGCCTGCATGACCGGCAGCACTGCCGGGTGCGGCACCTCGATGATGACGCGCGCCCCTTGCGACAACGCAGGCACCATGACTTCGGCAACGGCCGGCGACAAATGGACCTGCTCCACGCTCAGGCCGCCTGCAGCCGACACAAACGCTTCGCCAGACTTCGCGAACGAGGCGGGCGGGAAGATGTGCACGAACTTGACCCTGCAGAACCGCTGCGCGAGCATCCTCGTCAACTGCGCCGAGCGCTGCCCGCCCCCGGCGTCCCCCAGAGGGATACCCGACACCATGAGAACCTCACAGGACGAGTCCAACCAAGCTGGGGCGGTTCCGGGCTGGGATCCTGCTAGCCTCCCGTTCTTGAAACTGCGCCTTGTAGCGCCGAGGCCAAGGAATCCCCTCGGCCTTTGCCACCCGCCTCCGGTCTTGAGGAACGCCAGCCATACCGCGCTCGCGAGGCCAATGGAAACTGCTGCCGCCGCCAAGCACGCCAAGAGGTTGCGCATCGAGATCTGGGGGCGTCCGCGATGCCCGGCGTTTGGCGCTCTCTTCGCTCTAGGCATGCTCAGCCTCGCGCCCTTGCAGGGTTTTGCCCTCCTGATCCGCTCAGGACGTCCGTGACCACGACAGGGTGCTGGCTTCAACCCCGCCAGTCCGGCCCGGGGGCTTACCGCGAGTGATCGAGCTGAAGGCAAAGCTGGCTGACCCGCCGAATGCAGGCTCCTGCGGCCAGGGCAAACCTCTGCCAGATAGTGATGCGGTTTCCCCCCTCACAGCGCCAAGCTGTGACGGCGCACACCTCGCAGACCCGCCGGGGGCATACGTTTGCCAGACTGCCGCTGGATGGCGCGCCTTGCCGCGGCTGCAGGAAGCGGCTCGGGGTGCGCCGGACGGTAGCAGGCTGAGGTCAAGAGAAGCGCGAAGGACACGGATGACCTCTCTGGAAGGCAGATGTGCGCGCCATATGGGTGCATGCGTTGACTCATACTGGCGGGGGTGGAGTCCTTGGACTTTGGACGGCTTGTGCACTGTTGGCGCGGCCCGCGAGCGGGCTGACGTTTTGTCATTGCACCCGTGCCTGCCAGGACTGGCGAACCCATCGCGACAACACGCGAGGCCAGCTTGACGGGCCAGTTTCGAGCGGTACGCCGGCGAAGGGTGAGCAGCGCACCGCGTGCAAGAAGCGCGGCGCGCGCTCTCAGCCGCGGCGCCGCGCGTCATGACGTGACATGGCTCGGCACCGGCACCCCTGCGATGCGGCTGCTTATGGCAAACGGACCCCCGCTGCAGTCCCCCACGGCCTTGGCAGCCGCCGAGGCTTTGGTGAGCTGCGCGCTGGCTTGTGGCCCTCGGATGTCACGGCAGGCTGATCGAGAAGCGCGGCCCTGCAGTAGCAATGCGACTGCGTGTGCTATGGGCAGCTTCCGCGCCTCGCGGGCTGGCCGGTGCGGCCTGCTCCCAAGACGGCAGCTTGACTTGGGACGACGCTGCCCCGCTGCCGTTGACTACCCGAATCGCCCGGGGCGGGGCAATGCGCGCACCGTGCGTTATCCGACCCCTGGACAACGTGCGCTCCTTGCGTGGGCACCACGACGGCGGAGCGGACGTGAGCCCGGGGGCGCCCCAATGGCACCTTCCTGCCCCCAGTACGACGTCCCCGCCGACGCCCCCGTGCCGCCGCCGCTGCCAGGGGGCGGAGAGCTCGTTGGAGAGCCGCGCCAACGTGGTGCTCGCCGCGGTCACGAGGACGATCCGAACACGGCTGAGCGAGTGACGAGCGCAGCACATACCATGCCCAGCCAGCGTTGCCGGCAGCGACAGTCGGTGACAGGGCGGCGTAGCTCACCCCGCTGCGCTGCCCGGCAACCCTTGCCGTCACTCAGACATGCGTCGCACCAGGGGCGGGGCAACCGGCGCGCCCAGCTGACGGGAGGAACAGCGGAGACGCAAGTCTGGGCGCAGCGCATCCCCACCAGCCGCGGCCAGGCCAGGTGGAGCCATGATTCACGCACAGCAAGCGACAGCGTCTCGTGGCGAGTTCCGTGCCCGTGCGGCAGCGAGCGGCCGAACTGAGATGCAGGATGGCACGATCCGCTCGCAATGTTCGACAACGCTACCGGCAGCGCCGAACCACAACAACCGGAACACGGCAGTCTGAATTTTGATTGTTGCCGGCTGGGCGGGGCGGAGCGTCGGCCGGCGAACAGAGCCTTGCGGGCGCTTCGCCGGCGCGCCTCGTGACGGCCGGCCTTGCGCTCGGCCCGCGCACACAACCGACGACACGATGAGCGCGGACCGCGCTCAGGCGACCCCGGAGGACGCTGGGTCCCGGCTGCTCCGGGCCGCCCCGGACGTTGCACCCGAACCGTTGCTGCACGCGGCCACAAGCCGCCCGGACGCGTCCCGCGCTCCCGCTTCGAAGGCATCGTCGCGCGGTCGAAGGCACCAGGGGCGCGCTGCCGGGCAGGCGGCGCTGTCGGAGTTCCGGGGCATTACCTCGCTGGCTGCCTGCCGCAAGCTCTCGGAGACGATGCACGGCGCGCTCGAGTCCGCCAGCCGCGAGATCCAGGAGGACGAGGACCGTTCCCGGGTGTGGCTGTCCGCGCTCACCTCGTTTGACGTGGTGGCGGCGATGGCGGCGTCGCTGCTCCTGGTGCTTCAGGCCGTGGCGGCCGGGCTGGGCTGGACGTGGTCCGGCACGTCGGCGCCGCGCGCGAGCGTGGAGGAGGCGGCGGCCTCCGCCGTGGCCGCGGCGCTGTCCCTCGCCGGCGTGCCGCTTGCCGTGTGGTCGCTGGTCCGCCGCGGCCGCGTTCTCCGCTGGGAGGCGGCGGCACGGATCCGCGCCGCCGCGCGCCGGTTCGACACCGCGGTGGCCACCATCGCCGCGGGCCCCGACTCCGCGCCCGGATCCTCCCTGCCGGAGGCCTCCGAGTCCCTCGCGGCCGAGCGGCTCGCCCGGGTGCCACCTCCCATCCAGTTCCACTCCCAGACCCGCGCCATGACCGTCACTCTCACCTACCGCGACGGCCGCTGGGCCAGGCTCCCCACGTCCCTCCTCGTGGCCGGGGACATGATCGCGCTGCTCCGTGGCGAGTCGGCCCCCGCCGCCTGCGAGGCTCTCGATGAGGCCACTCCAGCGGACGTCGCGGAGCTCGCGCCGCCGCCCGAGCACGGCGCGCGGGCCATGCTCCGCCGCATGGGCGCCTCGGCGGCCAACGGGCGGCGCCGCCTCAAGCAGGGGGAGGCGTCCTTCCCCCGGGTGCCGCGGCGGCTGCTCCCGGGCCAGGCGCCGGCCTCGCCCGTCGCGCCGGGCGCGACGGGCGGCCCGGCCCTGTCCCGCCCCTCGTCCTTCGCGCGGAAGCCGTGGGACCGCCCTCGCTCCAGGGGCCGCCACGGCAGGGAGCGCAAGGCGAGCCTGGGGACGAGGGACGACGACGGGGACGACGACGCTCCCGGCGACGGCGGCGGCAGCAGCGACCGCCGCCGCCGCACGCAGGACGAGGACGACAGCGACGACCGCTCCCGCTCCCGCGGCGCCGCCGCCGCCGGCAGCAGCACGGCCTCGGGCCGCGGCCTGCGCTCCGACGTCGACCGCGCCACCGACCTCCTCAGCGTCTGCGGCGACGTCCGCCGGTACCGGCTCCTGGAGACGCCGGCGGAGGCCATGGTCAGGGACCTCGCCCGGCAGCCGCCCCGCCCCGCCCCGCTCCCCGTCATGATCCTGGAGCGAGGCGTGCTCGCCCTCCGGCGGTCCGTGGCCGCGGCCATCCTGGTGCTCCTGGTCGCCGCCGCCGTGCGCGCCGTCCTGGCGGCGACCGTGGCGGTCGGCGAGGACGGCACCCGCGCGTGGGAGGCATGGTGGTGGGTGGGCGCGGCCTCCCCCGCCGCCTCGGCCCGCTCCGACTCCCTCCCCTCCCTCCTCGGCAGCCTCGGCGTCCTCGTGGCGTCGTGGTCGTGCGTCGCCGTCGTCCCCTGGCTCCAGGCCGCAGAGGCTCTCGTCACGGGGCATACAACCGCTGTCGGTGAGGCGACGGCGATCGGACTGCGGTGGCAACGGTGGCGCACCAGCCTCCGGGCCGCCCTGGGAGGGGCGCGCGCCGAGGAGGCGGCTCGGCAGGAGGCGGCGGCCGCGGCGGACCACGCCGACAGGGCCGCGGGGCGGGCGAGGCGGACGGCGGAGGCGTCATCCCGCCCCTGCTGCCCCGGGCCCCGCGGCGGCGGATGCTGGTGCGCCCCCGCGTGCTGCGCCTGCCGCGGCGGCAGCAGCCACCACCACCACCACGACGGCGGTGTGGGCGGCGGCGGCGGCCTGCTGTTGGGGCGGAGGGCGCGGCGCGGGTCGAACGGGGCCGTCGGCGGCGCGGGCGGCGCCGGGGGGCGGGGCGCCGACGCGGTCCGGCGGCGGGGCGCGGCGGACGACGCCGACGCCGACGACGCGGTGGCGGATGACGGGTTCATCACCGAGGCCGCGGGGGCGGCTGGCGCGGCCGGGGACCGCGGCGGGGAGCGGGAGAGGGAGGAGGCGATGCTGTCGGAGGAGGCGAGGGCGCGGCGGCGGGCGGTGCTCAGGGACTGGGGCGTCGCGGGGTGGTCGGCGGGGGGCGCGCCGCTGCCGCAGGCGGCTAGGAGGCTGCGGAGCCTCCGCGGGGCGGCGTGGTGGCGGCACCTCGTGGCGTGCTGCAGCCCTGGGTTCGCCCCCTGCCGCAGGTGCGGCACGGAGGGCGGGCGGCCGCCGCCGTCCATCGAGGAGGCCGCTGCCGTCGCGGCGGTGTCGCTCTCCGACGGCCGCGGCTGGGGTGTGCTCACGCAGGCCTCGGAGCTGTCGGCGGAGCCAGGGGCGAAGCGGCCCCGGCGCGTGGCGGCGGCGATCCGGGGGGCTGTGCAGGACGCGGGGCCGTCGGGGCGGCACGCCAAGCCCCGGGGCCGGCGCGGCGGCGGGGCGGGGGACCGGTGGCGCCCGCGCCTGCACGACGTGGGGACCGCCGTCTGCGAGTCGGCCGGTGTCATGGCCGCGTGCTGCGCGGCGTGCGTCCGGTGCGGCGCGCGCACCGCCGACGCGGCCGCCGAGCCCTGCGGGCAGCGCTGCGGCTGCAGGCGTCGGCCGCCGTCACGGCTGCGGCCGGGGAGGCGGCCCGGCATGGGCTGGCCGTGGAGCGCCATCGGGCCCAGGCACGCGGCCGTCGGAGGGCTGGGCGGCGGGAGGGCCGGCGCGGGCGACGCCGCCCCGTCGGGGAGCCGCAGGCTCGCCGTCGGCGGGCGTGCCGGCGCCCGGGGCGGCGGGGCCGATGACGGCACGGAGGAGGAGGAGGACGACGAGGACGAGGACGGCGCGGGGGAGGACGGCGAGGGGGAGGAGGACGACGACGAGGACGACGCCGAGGGGGGCCCGGACGACGGCAGCGAGGGGTCCCGCTCGGGGGAGCTCGAGCCTCAGTTCGAGGAGGACGGGGGCGTCTCCGCCGCGGTGAGCGACGCCGCGTCGCTCTGGTCGTCGCTGCTCGCACCGGGCGCCACGGCCCAGGAGCGGGCGGCGGCGGCCCGCATCGCCCAGGGGCGGCCGTCGCTCGCCGCCGTGCTATCCCGCGCGCGCGAGGCGTGGATGGGCGGCACGTGCGACGACGAGGCCGGGAGCGCGGCGGTGCAGGCCCGGTGGGGCGGCGCCGGCCGCATGGGCCTCCCCCGGCTCGCCACGCCGCTCCTGGGGACGTCGGCGGTCCTCCGCCTCGCGTCCTGCACCGTCCTGATGGCAACGGACCGCGCGGCGGTGTGCGCGCGCGAGCCCAGGGCGCAGTCCGTGCTGCTCCCGCGGGAGAAGGGAGGCGCCACGGTCCTGAGCGTGTCGGGCGCGGCGGATGACGACGGCGACGGGCGCAAGGCCACTCTGGAGCCGGGTTGGGAGGCGCACGCGGCGGCGCTGCGGCCGCTCGGGCTCGCCGGCGTCGTCACGGCGCGGGGCCGGTCCTTCGAGCCAGGGGAGGCGCAGACCGAGGAGGAGGGGAGGGAGGCGGAGCGGGCGGCCGCGGAGGAGGCCAAGGAGGCCGCCGCAGCGATGAAGGCTCGCGCGCGGCGGTCGGAGAGGAGGCGGCGTTGGCGCGCGCTCTCCGCGATGCGACGCCGTGACCGGCTGGCCAAGGAGGCGGCCGCCAAGGCCGCCAAGGAGGCGGACGGCGCGGCGACCGGGGCCGCCGCGTCGTCGTCGGTCCCCGCCGCCGCGGCCGGCCGCGCCACGCCCGTGACCCACCTGTCGGGCCTGCCGTCGGTACGCCAGTCCATGGCGCGGGCCGTCGCCGCCGCCTCCTCCTCCGTCGCCAGGGCCCTGCGCCAGTCCGCCGGCCCGCCCTCGGCCACCCGGAAGGCGACGCCGGAACGGATCGCGAGGCGCAAGCCACCCAAGCCGGCCCCGGCGGCTGCCGCCGAGCCCCTGACCCTGCGGGCTGCCTCCGCCCCGGCCTCGGGCGCCGAGATCGCGCTGGCGGCCAGGGCCGAGAGGGAGATCGAGGAGCTGGCAGAGCGGCAGATCGAGGAGCAGGCGGCGGCTCTGCTGCAGAGCCTTCCGCCGGCAGACGAGGTCGAGGACTCGGTGCCCACGACACCGCTGGCCGCGCAGTCGGACGGCGACAGCAGCTCGAGGCGGCGCCCCGCGAGCGAGGGCGGCGGGTCCTCTGCCACGGGCGCGACGCACGACGGCGGGAGCGACGCCCGGAACACCGACGACCTGGACACCCGCGACGACGACGACGACGACGACGACGACGACGACGACCGGGATCGTGGCGGCGAGGCGGAGGAAGGGGAGAAGCGGGACGACGACGAGGAGGAGGAGGAGGAGGAGGAGCTTCTTCTGGGGGGCGTGGTGCTCGCGAGCGGGGCGGAGGACGGGACCCCCGCCGCCGAGGAGAAGGCCTCCCTGCTCGCCAGGGCCGCCTCTGCGGGCAAGCGGACGCGCGGGAGGCGGGGCGGCGCGTCGTCGGACGGGGAGGCGCCGGTGCGGCGCAAGGGGACGCGAGCGGGGCGGCGCCGGCAGCGGAAGGAGGAGGCGGCGGCGGCAAAAGCCGTCCTGGGGAGGGACGCGGCGTCGCTCCTCGGCATCCGGAACGGCAGCGGGGGCGGGCGCAAGCGCCGCGGCAAGCCGACAGCGGGCGCCTCTTCCCGCCGGGGCGTTGGCGCGATCCGGCTCGACGAGCCCCGCGCCACGGCCGGCGACGACGCCCGCTCCGCCCTCGACCTCGCCGCGGCGGTGCGGCGCGTCCCCGCGACGGCGTGGCTGCTCCCCCTCGCCGGGGCGGTCGGGGTCGGGGGCCGGGCCCTGGAGGCGCTCGCGCACAAGCGCCACATCCACCTTCTCACCGCGGCGACGGGCACCGGGCGGAGGGAGGTCAAGGGGCCCGGCACCCGGTCCGACGGGAAGGACGGGGTCGTCAGCGGCCCGGACTCGGCGGCGCTCGCGGCGTCCATGGGGGCGGCGGCGGCGGCGGCGGTGGCGGCGGCGGCGTCGCAGGCGCAGGCGCAGTCCCGCGCGGGAAGCGGCCCCGCCATCCCCACGCCGGGCCGCGGCCGCACGACGGTGCCGAGGCGGGGCAGGAGCGGCGAGGCCGCGGGGCGCGCCGCGACGGAGGCCGAGGGTCGGCCCGAGGCGGCGGCGGAGGGCGCGCGCACCGTGCCGGGCCGGGCCGTGTGGCTGGGCGGCGTGGTCGGGGGTGTGGTCCCGGCCGACTGGGCGGGGTCGGGGAGCGTCACGGGGGGCAGCAACGACCCGCGGCGCGGGCGCGCGAGGTCCAAGGACGCCGCGACGCCCGGGCCCGACGGGGACGAGGGGGAGGAGGACGACGAGGACGATGACGACGAGGAGGAGGAGGAGGCTGTGGGGCAAGGTGCGGAGGGGGCGGCAGAGGACGACGCCGCGAGCGTGGACACCGCGTCCACCGTGTCCGCCAGCGGCCCCGAGGGCGACGCCCCGTCGGTGCCCAGGACGAGGCCGGCCGGGGGCCCGCACCCTGGCCGCCTCCCCCGGTCGGCCACGGGCCCGCCCGCCACTCTGGCCGTGGCGGCGGCCTCCCACGACCGGCACATGACGTCCCCCGCGGGCCGCGACGACGCCTCAGCCTGGTTCTTCGGCCTCGCAGCGCGCGACGATGACCCCTCGGGCGGCGCCCCCACCGCCTCCACCATCGGAGCGAGGACGCCCCACGCCCGCACGCCCGGCGGCCGCGCCACCTCTGCCGCCGTCCCCGCCGCCCTTGCCGCGCGGCCCCCGGCCCTCCTCGGTGCCTCGTCAGCCCTCTCCCTCCTCCCGCCCCCCGGGCAGTCCCCCGCCCTCGCCGCCGAGGCCTCCCGCCGAGCGGAGCTCGCGGCCAACACCGCCGTCAGCTGGAGCGCCAAGCTCCGCCCCGGCGCCCTGGCCCGCACCTCCCTGCTCCCGCGGCCGTCCACCCGCGCGGCGCCGTGGCTCGGCGTCGCCGTCACCACCACCGTGGTCCGCGACCGCCGCGGCGGCCGGCACCACTCCCTGACCAGCGGCAACGCCAACGCCGTGCTCCGCCGCTGCACCGAGGCGTACGACGGCAAGACCGTGTGGGTGCTCAGCGAGGCGAGGCGGCGGGAGCTGGTCAAGGTGGCCAAGCGCTGGCGGAACGAGGGTATGACCGTGTCGGCGCTGTCGTACGAGCCGCTGAGCACGACGGAGGAGCAGGTCTTCGAGGTCCTCGACACCGTGGCGCGGGAGCAGGCGGACAGGGAGGAGGAGGCAAGAGCCGCGAGGCGGCGCCTCGCCGTCGCCGGCCGCCCGGCCGCCCTCGGCCTTCGCTCCAAGACCAAGGCCATGTCCACGCTCATGGAACGCCCCGAGGACCGGGGCCCCGGCCGGGCCCGCAAGGCCGCGCTGCACATCGACATCGGCGTGTCCGTCGGGCCCTCTGCCGTCTTCCTCCTCGGCGACGCGCCCTCGGGAGCAGCCTCTCGCGGCGGCGGCAGCGGCGGAGGCGGCGGCGGTGGTGGCGGCAGGCCCGCCTCGAGCTCCGGCGCCCTGGCCGCCGCCCCGGGCCAGGACGAGTACAGCGCGGAGCTAGAAAACCGGCTACGGCAGCTGCAGTCCGGCCAGATCCTCCTCGGCGTCGTCGGGGCCCGGCACGAGCCGCGGCACCGCGCCCCCGCCCTCATCGAGGGCCTCCGCCTGGCCGGCGTCAGGTTCGCATACACCTCCTCCCGCGAGTGGGGCCGGGCCAGGCCCCTGGCCGAGAAGCTCGGCCTCGCCACGGGCTGGAACACCGCCATCTCCCTCAAGGAGCGCGCCTGGGGGGCCCTCTCCTGGGTCATGCCCCGGGACGGGCTCGGCCTCCGTGTCGGGGTCGTGGAGCCGGGCGCGACCGCCAAGGCCGCGCTGCCAGCCGTCGCCGTGACGACGGGGAGTGGCAACGGGAGCGGCGGCGGCAACGCGAGCGCGACGTCCTCGTCGGGGACCGCGCTCCCGGGGCCGGCGGCGCGGGCGGCGGGGGTCGGGGGCGCGTCGTCGGGGGCGGGTGACGCCGCCGCGGCCGCAGCGGCCGTGCTGGCCGCCGCCGCCGCGTCGGACCGCGCCGAGACGGGGCGCGACCCCGACGCGGCCTTCGTGGTGGCCGACGACGACGAGGAGGGCATCCTGGAGGCGATCGACGGCGGCTGGGCGCCCATCACCGCGGGGACTTCGGCGGCGGGGGCGGCCGCGGCCGCAGCCGTCGCGAGGCAAGGGGTCGCCGGGGACGCCTCCGCCGCGGCCCTCGCGGCGGCCATGGGCGCCCGCGTCTCCCACGAGTGGGACGACAAGGCCAAGCTGCCCCACGGCGTGCGGGAGGTCCGGAAGCACCTGGAGAGCGTCGACAACGTGCCCCTCCTGGTGAACCTGTACACCGAGGCGCGGCCAGAGGCCGTCGCGGCCATGCTCCGCATCTCCCAGCTGCACGGCGAGGCCTCCCTCACCCTGTCCTCGGCCCTGCGCGCGACCTCGCCCGCCCTCATGGGCGTGAGCGACGCCGCGGTCGCCCTCGTCCCGGACGAGGGGGAGGGCGCCGTCACCCTCCCCGGCCGCATCACCGACGCCGTGGCGTCCGACCCCGCGGCGGACCCCGACGGGCCGCACGGCGCCGCGCGGTCCCACCCGACGCACCACCCGGGCGGCACCGTGGCCAGCTGGGGCAGGCTCGACGCCGCCTCCCGCCGCCCCCACCCCTTCCTCGGCCTCGCCGCCTCCCTCGCCTCCCTCCCCGCCGCCTTTGCCGTGCCCGCCGCCACCCCGCTCCCCGTCCTCCTCGCCCTCGTCCGCGACGCCAGGCGCGGAACCGCCGCCCTCGGGCAGGGCCTCGTCCTCTGGGCGGGGGTCGTCCTCGGCGTCGCCTGGGCCGTGGCCCTCGCCGCGGTCCTCGGCGCACCCTGCCCCGTGGGCCCGCTCGAGGCCGCCTGGCTCGCCGGTGTCGTCGCCCCCATCCTCGGCCTCGCCCTCACACTGGGACCGGGGGAGCCCGGCCTCCTGGGCTCGGGCCGCACCCCGTCACGCCGCGTCCGTGATGACAAGGGCGAGCGCCTGTGGTGCGTCGTCGACCCGGACGAGGTCACCATCGCGCCCGAGGTCGAGGACCCCGAGGCCGACGCCGCCCTCGCCTCGGCCGGCGCCGTGCTCGCCTCCCAGGCCGTGCGGCTCATGGAGGCGGCCAAGCGGGCGGGCCTGCCCCGGGCCGTGGAGCCAATCGCGGAGACGTGCCTCCTCGTGTCCTCCCAGCCGTCCGCCGCCGGCGCGGCGCTCGCGGGGCACGCGCAGGAGAGCCCGGGGGCGGGGGCCCCGTCGGCGGGGTCGCTCCGCCTCGCGTGGTCGGCCTGCTGCCCCTGGCTCTGCGCGTGGTGCGGCCGCACGACCAGGGGCGGGAGGAGCCGCGGACCCTTCACGCCGCGCGCCGTGGCCCGTGAGGCCTCGAGGACGGTGCGCCGGGAGCTGCGCAGCGCGTGGTCCGGCATGGCGCCCCTGGACAAGGCCGCCGCCGTCGGCGCCGACTCGTCGGAGTACCTTGCCGTCGCCCTGGCCCTCGAGGGGACGGCACAGCCCGGGCGGCCCGCCGACGCCGCGGGCGGCGCGGGGAGCGGCGGCGGCGGCGGCTCGGCGGGGGGCGGCGGCTCGGCGGGGGGCGGCGGCGCGGCGGCGGCGACGCCGGCGGGGCAGGGCGGCACGGGGGCGCGGGGCGGCACCGCGGCGCTGGTGGCCGAGGCCGTGCAGCGGTCGGCGCCCTGGGCAGGCGCCGAGGCCACGTGGTCGCCCGCCCTCAGGCAGGAGTGGCGGCGCGTGCCGCACCCGGCGCCCGACATCCCGGCCAAGAGCGGCGCCAGCGGCGGGCAGGACGGCGTCGTGGCGGCCGTGGCGGCCTGCGTGGCCGTGGCCTGTATCGCCGCGGACCTCGCGGGCGGCGGCAGGCACTCGGCCGCCCTCGCTGGCACCGTGGTGGTGGCCTCGGCCTCGGGCCTCCTGGCGTGGCGGTCCTCTGACCTCGGCGTCACCCTGCCCTGGCACAACGAGGTCTGGGCGTGGTGCGCGGCCGCGCTCGTGGCGCTCACCGCCGCCGTGCCGTCGGCGTGGGCGGGGGTGTCGCCGGCCGGGTGGGGCGTCGCGGTCCTGTCGGCCGTGCTGTCGACCGTCGTGGTGACGGTGGCACGCTCCGCCGGCGCCGCCCAGTTCGATAAGGAGCAGCGCCGCAGGCGCTTCGACTTTGACACCAAGCTCGGCATGCACAGCCCGAGGTGAAGCGTGCCCGCGTGCGACCGAGCCCTGTTTCTGCTTGAACGCACGATACGCAAAGGGTCGCGCAGTGAGGGGGGTGGCTCCGAATGTCCTACATGCTGGCCGTTGGTGTGCCCGAAGGTTCCCGGTCAATCCCCCTGGATGCGGGCAAATCGATGCCCTTGGCAGCGGAGATCTCATGGATACTCAGAGTTTAAGCAGCTCTGCCACTCTGCTTGTTCAAGACTTCGAGGTCATGTTCGTTCCTGGCCCAGCAGCCGAGACGGGCCGTACCATCCTAACCAACGCAGCCAGCGCATGCAAGGAGCGCTCAAACAAGGAGAACGCGAAGCACACCGCATCCGCCGCGGCTGTTTCAGCGACCTCCGATGCCGGGAAGGCAGCAGCCAGGGCCGAACACTTCTTGGCGACCGGGGCAGACAGCGAGGTGATCGTGGTGGAACGGCGCCGCAAGGCAGCATTCGAGTGAAGGAAGCAAGGGTTAACACAAGTCGACATGGGTGAACGCGCCAGCTGTCGACACCAGCAACACCAATGCCGTGTCCTCTGCGGGAGATGCAAGCCTCGCTCGCGGAACACACACCAGATCCTTCCTACGCGCCCCCTATCTTGCTCACCCTTGCCCGACGCGCCAAGCACCCCATCCCCGTCCATGACCATGTGCCAATACCATGCCAAGCAGTGCATCAAAGCACGGCTGCTGCCACCGTCGCGTGCCGAAGGCCCCGGTCCTCGACCATTTTGCCGCCAAGTGTGGGCGTGTCTTTTGCCCCACCCGACAAAAGCCGGCGCACCGGCCGGCCCCAGGCCCGCGATCGACAAGCGTCCCCCCAACCGCAAGAACATACTTTTGTGTGCTGCCATGCGCTCGGCACGCGCGCAGCATCTCACGTCGGCCCACACATAAAACCCCAGCACCGCCGCCTCGTTTTGTTTTGCGTTTCCCCGGGCGCAAGCGCATGCCTCGGTCTCCGCCCCCGGCATCACGCCGGCCCCGCGACGATGCGCACCGTCAGCGGGTCCTCCCTGCCCGCGGCGGTCTGCCTCTGCGCCCACGCGGCGGCCGTCGAGTCGCCCGCCCTGCCGCGCCGCTCGGTCCACAGGCCGGCGGCGCCCTCGAAGGCCTCCTCTGCGCCGAGGGAGCGGGCGGCCGCGCCCCATCCCCGGGCCTTGCCGGGGTGGGCGGTGGGCGCGGTCTCGCCGTCGCGCGACGCGAGGGCCTGGACGGCCGACTGCGCGCGCCGGAACGACGGGACCGACGCCGCGAGCAGCCCCGTCGCGGGCCGCAGCAGGAAGCGCCACCTGGTCCCCGCGCTCTTGAGCACGCACCGTCCGCCGCCGTCAAAGCCCGCCCCCGCGTCGCCCCGCCCCTCGGCCGCGGCCCTCGCGGCCCCGAGCTCGAGGCACTCGAGCGCGCACGACGGTGCGTCGAGCTTGCGCCCCTTGACGGGGCACCCGGCCAGGAGCCACAGCCTGGCAAAGGCGAGGTCCACTCCCAGCTGCAGGGCGCCCGGCCGCGCCACGGCGAGGCGGTGGCGGAGCGGGTGGGAGGCGAGGGCGTGCGCGAGGGACGAGGCGGCGGCCACGGCCGTGGACGTCGCCACGGCCTGGCCCGCCCAGGGCGCCGCCCTGGCGAGGGAGACCACGAGGCCGCGGAGGACGCGCCTGGACCTGTCGTGGGGCTCGGCGACGAGCCACGGCCCGCCCAGGGCCCGCCGTGACAGGCCCACGGCCTCGAGCGCGCGGGACGCAGGCGTCGCGGCGGGCGTGGGGGCCGAGGCGGGGAGCGTGGCCGGGAGGGAGGGTGCCGGGGCCCCCGACGCGCGCCGCCCGGCAGAGCGCGCGCACCGGGCGGCGTCGGCTCTGCAGGCCTCCCAGACGGCGCACACGGCGGCTCTGCCCCGGTGGCTGAGCGGCAGGGCGCCGGGGGCCCGGCCCTCGGCGGCGAACCCTGCCCTGCCGTCGTCCTGGTCGTCGCCGCCGGCCGATGCCGGGTCCCAGCCGTCCGGCAGGGCGGGTCCGGCGTCCAGCACGGCCGGGGCGGGGCAGGAGGCGTACACGGTGGTGCCGGCCCCCGCCTCGTCGGCGAGGAGGACGTCGGCGTGCTCTGCCGCTGCCTCGACGAGCCAGGCGATGAGGACGGCGCCGCACGCGGCCGAGGCGGCGGCCGAGGCGACGAGGAGGGCGGCGCCGGCGTGCGGCGGGGACATGGGCGACGCCGCGTCGCTCATGAGCGCGTCGTCGCCAGAGCGAAGGTCGGTGCCGGAATCCGACGGCGAGGCCGCGCCGCCGCCCTGCTCGCCAGCGCAGGACGTAAGGACCACCACTCCCAGGGCCTCGGCGGCCGCGGCCGCGTAGCCCGCCGTCTCGACCGCCGCGCCGCCGCTGCCGCCACCGGAGCCGGCGCCGGCGCCGCCGCCGGCAGCAGACGCGTCCTGTATGGCGGGGGCGAGCGGGACGACGGCGGACGAGCCGCGACCCGGGCCGGGGGCGCAGCAGCACGCCGCCGCCACGGACCGCAGGCAGCGTGAGAGGAAGGAGCCGCCGCCGGGGCCGCGGATCGAGGCGGCGGCGACGGACCGCAGCGCCGCCGACCCCGCGGCGCCCTCGGGCGCGCCCGGGCACCACCCCACCAGCCGTGTCCACGCGTCCGACTGCCTGCCCAGCCACGGCAGCATCGCCTCGCCCAGGGCCAGACGCAGCGGCCGGAAGTCCACGTCACCGTCCGACGGCCCGCCCCCCGGCCCCTGCGCGGCCCCGCGCGCCGACACGGCGGCGGCAAGCGCGAGCTGCTCCGCGGCACGCCCGGCCCCCGACCTCGCGAGGGCCGCCGCGGCCCGGCCGACGCGGACGGGGAGGCCCACCCCGCCGGCGCCGCTGCCCCCGGCCCCCAGGGCGCTCATCGTCAGGAGGCCCGCGCCCACCAGCGCGTCGCCGCACGCGAGCGCCCCTGCCTCGTGGATCGACCCCGACAGGCCCCACGCCGCGCCTACCAGCGCCGCGGCGTCGCCCGCCGCCTCGACGTCGCTCATCACGAGCGACACCCGTGCGGTGGACTTCCACCACTGGGACCGCGGGTCGCCCCCGCGCCACGAGAGTGGGGCCTCGCCCGCCCGCGCCGTCCGCATCGCCCACGCGCACCCCACCGCGGCCGCCGCCGCCGCGTGCGACACGCACAGGTCGGCGACGCCGCCGATGGTCTTGGCGGCGGCGACGGCGGCGTCCTGCGCGCCGGGGGCGGCCTCGGCGGCGCAGAGGCCAACGCCCGACGACGCGCCCAGCGCGACCCCGGCCACGACGCAGGACCGGGCGGCGCAGCGGACCACCGACGCCCCGCCGGGGGTCGCGAAGGCCCCCACTACCGCCGCGGCGTCCTCCTCGTCGCTGTCGTCGGCGTCGGGAAGGCTGAACGCCTCTGCCTGTGTCGTCGTCCCGGCTCTGCCGCGGAGCAGAGCCGATTCTGCCCAGGCAGCGGCCATCGCCGAGGACCATGCCGACGCCGGAAGCACGGGCGGCGGCTTCCGGGCGGACCCCGGGGTGGCGTCAGGCACCCCCTGCCGCCCCGTCGCGGCCCGGCCGCCGGTTGCGGCGTCGGTCTCGGTGACGGGCGGCAGGTCGGCGTGGTGCGACGAGCTCGGGGCCCCGCCCAGGACCCTGGCGGAGGGAAACAGACTTGACGATGCCCTGGAGGTGGCCGTGGCGGGGTTCCTCGCCCGGCTCACGCCGCTCCGAGAGGCTCGCTCCGACGCCGAGAAGCCGACGCCGTACGACACCGACGAGGCGGAGGACGGGGGCGCCGACGCCGACGAGGACGCCGCGCCGGTAGAGCCGCGGGTGCGGAGGCAGAGCCCCGCCGCGGCGTCGCCGCCTGCCGACGCGGCGCGCCAGCATGCCCCGGAGACCGCCGCGGCTCTCGCCCACGAGGCGTGGGATCGGCGGCGCATGGCGGCGAGGAGGGGCATGCGGAGGGACGGGGGGAGCGACTCGGGGGGCGCGGGGGCGAGGGGCGGCGGCGGGGCGGCGGCGGGGTCGCCGGCTGCCGGGCGCGTGGCGCGGGGGGCGGCGGCTCCGTCCCTCGCGATCTCCACGGCAACGGGGCCGCACGCCCAGGCGGGGGACGCGGCCAGGGCGGCGGCGAGGGCCTTGCGCATCGCCGCGACGACGGACCGCGCGGCCGCGGCGTCCACGGCGGCCGAGGGCCCGTCCGACCCCCGGAGCAGCAGGAATGTCCTCCCCCCCCCGCCGCCGCCGCCAGGGCCGGCGCCGTCCTCCCGTGGCAGAACCAGCCCCCCGCCGCGCACTGCTACCGCCAGAACGCTGCGCGGTCGGGTCTGCGCGGCCGCCTCCGCGGCCCGTGCCATCGCCGCCAGGCAGAGGCTTGCGTGGAGCGACGCGGGCCCCCCCGCGGCCACGAGCGCGAGCGTACCGTCGGCGCCGAGCGCGAGCTGGTGTCCCGCCACGGTCGCTCGCACGGCGTCTGAAGCCGCGGCCGCGGCGCGGCAGGCGGGGCCGAGCGCCGACGCTCGCGCCGCGCCCCCGGGAGGGCCGAGCACGGACAGCGCGTCCGCGCACGCCGCCGCGTCGAACCACGCCGACGTGGCAACGCCGACCCGGGCGATGGCGTCCCGGCGCGCCGCCGAGGCGTCCGGCCGCAAGAGCTCCGGCGCCTCGGCCGACCCGCGCGGCGTCGAGGTCTTCCCGGAGCCCGGTGCCGAGATCACACTCCCCAGGCCGCCCATCGCGCTGCGGAGCTCCTCCAGCCGCGCGGCCAGAGTGGCATCGGCTGCGGGGGTCCGTACAGGGGTGATGAGGACAGAACAACGGCACGCGCTGGAGAGGCAGGCGCACGCGCCGTGTGCCCGCGCTCGCACCCGTGCCAATCGCTCACCTCTGGTACGAAGATCGAGCAGCACGCTGCCAATCGCGCCGGGGTTCGCCCCGGACGCCGGAACTGCGAGAAACGTCATTGCACCGCCGGCGTTGCGCGAGGCCAGATCGACGTGGCGCGGGCCACCGCCCCCTGCCAGACGTGTTTTCCAGCGGCCACGAACGGCCCCGCTCGGGGGACCGGCGCGGCGGCCGCCGACGTACGGCCAGCGGAACCCGGCAACGGCAGCAAGCAACGCACCTCCCGCAGCCATCATTTCCTCGACCGCCGCCGGCCTCGCGTCCTCATCGGCCCTGTGGGCCGAAAGGACGGCGGCTACCACGCGCTTGCGGTCCATTGGGCCGAGAGTGGGGTGCGCGACAGGCCTGCGGAACGCTCGCCCCCGCTCTGTCGCGCCGCACCGCGGCTCGCCGGCCGCCTGCTCGCGCACCCGCCCATTCCCGCTCCGCGTTTCGTGAATCCCCACGGCGCAAGGAGGTCCCGCGTCGCCGGAAGGTCGTCTCTACACGGAGGGCCGGGCGGCTTGCCCGAGGAACCCGGCCGAGCCGGCATGGCCGCAGCGGCGGTACGGGCGCTCCGCAAGGCGTCAGAGACCGTGATGCACAAGGTCGGGGAGGTCCGGTCCGCGGTGGCCGAGGAGGGGGCCGACACGTCGGGCGACAACCGCTGGGCCGACCGGCGCGACGAGCTCTCGGCGTCCATGGCGGACAGCGAGGCGTCCACGATCGGGTCCCTCGTCGTGGCGCTTCGGACGGCAAAGAGCAGCGCGACGTGGGCGCGGCCGGGGGTGCTTGTTTCGGGCGCGCTGTGGCAGATGCACCACCCGGACGAGGCGGCCGGGGCGGACGTCCCCGGCGACGCCGACGCCGTCCGGCCCCTGAGCACCGCCGGCTTTGCGGCCGAGGCTGAGGCCGGCGTGCTGCTCCGGATGGCGCACTTAGCCCGAGCGGTGTACGGCGAGACGGCCGCGGACGTTGCGGCGCGCGCCGGGGTCCCCCCGCTCGCCGTGGTGGCGTTCTGGCGCGCGTCGTGGATGAGGCTGTCCCGCCCGACGTTCGCCGTGGTCCTGGACGAGGCGTCACGGCGCGTGGTCCTGACTGTGCGCGGCACGAAAGCGACGCACGACGTGCTAGCCGACCTGGCGGGCGAGGGGGTCGCCTTCCAGGGCGGACAGGCGCACGCGGGGATGCTGCGCGTCGCGGAGACGCTCCTGGGGGTGCGGGGCCGGTCCAAGCCGGGGCGCGGCGCGGGGGCGAAGGTGGGGGCCGAGGAGGCGGCGGTGGCGCGGGCCCGGGCGGCGGGCGGCGGCGGCGGCGGCGGCGGGCTGGGCCTCGACGTGACGCCGCCGGCTCTGCTCTCGCTGCTGCAGGCTCTGCTCGACGAGCGGCCTGGGTGGGTGGTCGCGGTGACGGGTCACTCGATGGGGGCCGGTGTCGCTGCCATCGTGACGGCGCTGCTCCACGGGCGGCTTCGCTTCGGCGCCGAGGCCGTGGCCCGCGCCGACGTGGTGCGCGCGCGCCGGGCGGCGGCGGGGCTGGGCGCCATCGACCCGCTGCTGCGCTGCTACGCGCTCGCGTGCCCCTGCTGCGTGACGGCGGGCGTGGCGGCGGCGCACTCGGAGCGCGTGCTGTGCGTGACGCTGGGGGACGACCCGGTGCCGAGGCTCTCGCTGCGGTCCCTGCGGGAGCTGCAGGACTCGCTGGAGGCGAGGCGGGAGGAGTGGGAGGGGGTGGTGGGTGACCGGCTCCGGGGGACCTGGCTCGGAGCGACGCTGGGTGCCGGTCGCGCGGTTTCGCACGTCGGGGCGACGATCCGTTCCGCGGCGGAGCGGGCGCACCCGAAGCACCACCTGCCCAAGCTGATGGCGGCGGGTAGG
>Ga0136560_1000143_pt1 | contig 30492 bp, 10 predicted proteins | sample AntRauMeHopE1497_FD_104925 | JGI IMG/M metagenome (GOLD analysis project Ga0136560, IMG submission 104925) | Saline lake microbial communities from Rauer Islands, Antarctica - Metagenome Hop E1 #497 | ecosystem: Environmental > Aquatic > Non-marine Saline and Alkaline > Saline | place... | reverse complement strand
CGCCACTTTTGGCCCGTCTGCTACGGCCTCACCCACTCCCTCTGCAGCTGGGACTCCAATGGCAACTGTCACGGCGTCGCCGCTGCCATCGCAGCTCGTCTACAGGCGGACATTGCGAGCCTCCCTGGTGTTTACTGCCTCCAAGACGGCGCTTGAGCTCGCGGAGGACGACGTCTTCAAGCTGGAGATCCGGACCAAGATTGCTGCCGCCATTTCCAGCAAGCTTGCCCCAGGCACGGTTGCCCGCCGGCTCCAATCCGTGTCTGTGACTGCTGACGACGTGGAAATCGTCGAAATCAAGCAGACGCCGCTGGGGGCGCTCCAGGTGGACTTTGCAATCACGGTAACGGCGCCGGGTGCCGACGTCTCGAACTCGTTGCAGATGGCCCTTGAGCGGGCGAGCCAAGACGGTACGATGAGCTCAACGCTCCGGAACAGCACCGTCCTCGCTGCTTTCATCACCTCGGGCGTCGTGACGACCGACATTCGCACCGACGTTTCGGCGGTGGCCCGCCCATCAGCGAGCCCGTCGGCACCGCCAGCGCCGGTCACAGCTCTGACTATCGGCCTGCTTGGGGCTGTAGGTGCCTTGTTGGTCGTCGGGGTGCTGCTCTTCGGGTACGCAGCGGCGCAACATCGCACGAGGTCTGCCCGAGGCACGGAACGGCTCATGGAGGTCGGTGGGGGGCTCACGGAGGAGCAGGAGCGGATGAAGAGCGGCGCCGCATCACGCGGGCGCAACACCATCCGTCAGTCTGATCCGGCTGTCTCTGCTGCGGGCGGACCAATGTCACGCGCTCGCGCCGATGAGCTGGTCACGTCCATGACTAGCGGGCCCGAGGCACGCGCACGTGCAAGCCCTGCCCCGCGACAGCGATCTCAACTGCACTGAGCCTGAGCAGGAACAAGACCTCTGATAACTAGATTCAAATGTGTCTCCGACAGAGCTCTTGCTGGCTAGACTCGTGTGTGCGACCGCCAGCACCTCGACCTTGCTGTGTGCGCATGCTTGCCTATGAGCACGCGCGATTGTGTGAAAGCGTGAACCTGAGATCATCCCGGCAGGGGATTCAAGAACGGCCACACATGCCGCTACTGCCCACGCCAGCGAAGTGTGACATAGCCTTAGCCCTCACCGGCCCATGAAACGGTGCTACCTTTTGGCGGCGTTTCCAGCGCTAGGTAAGCGCGCCAGCGTGGGGTCGCTGGGCATCCGCACCCTGAGTATCGGGCCCGTTTGCAGCGCTTGTGCCCGCGCCACGCCAGGACCCGGCGCCGTGAGTCGTGGCAAGAAGCGCCGCAGCTGAGTCCCAGAAGACAGAGGCCCGTTCGGCTTGCTCTCTCGCGCGCTGTCGCAGAGCCGGAGCCGACGAGCTGACCAGCACGGTGAGCCTGGTCAGAGCAGGAAGCGACTGCTCGCAGACGCGCGCTGCTGCCTTCCAACGGCTAGCAACCGCGAGGAGAGCGCCTGCGATCCCGTCAATGTGGGCGAGGAGCTCATCGAAGGCCGAGGACGAGGCCGAGGCCGGGGGAGCCCCCTGCCCGCCGACGGCAGACGGCACACGTCCATCAAACTGCAGCTGGCCCTGCCCGGTTGCTGGCAAGCCCAGGCGGAGCGGTGCAGCGTCGAGGCTCAGGGCCCTCCTCAGGAGGGGGGCGATGGGCGGCGAGGAGGGGCTCCCGCTTCCGGCCCGTGGGGCAGCGGATGCCGGCGCTGGTCCCTGGTCTGCGGTGGGGCTCCGATCCGCCGGCCCGGGGCCACTGACGTCGCCGGCAGGGCAATCCGAGCGGAATGCGTCGCCGTTGGCGAACCACGCCGTGACGTCGCGTCGCATGTCGCCGATTGCCGGCCGTCCGTCGATCGCGGCGGCGGGGCTAGGGGCAGCGGGCGAAGGGGAGGGGGACGACGAGAGCGGAGCCGTCGGTGTCGGGGAGCCGTCGCCCTCGCCGTCGTCGCGGGCAGCGATGGTCTGCTCTGACGCCTCGGCCATTCGCGCTCCGAGGTGGTCGGCGGCCTCAGCCGCGGCCGACGCCTCGGACACCACTGCGGCGGCCCAGGCCCTGGACTCCCCGAGCAGGGCCTGCGCCGTCGCGGCGTCGCCCTCGCGCAGAGCGATGGACACGTCAAGCATCGTGGCGGAGAGCGACGCCGTGAGAGACGCTCCGCGGGCGGCGGCCGACCGGCAGCGCTGGACCACTGCGCCGGCCGCCGCCGCTGCGGCCCGCAGCATCGCCGCAGACGTGGCGGAGGAGCTCGACGACCGGGCGGCGGCGAGGACGGCGGCTGCGGCGAGCGCCCTCCCGGCTGCAGCCTCGAGCCTCTGCACCGGCTGCGTGACGTCGAGCCCGGCGCCACCTCCGGCGCCGGGCTGCGACCACGAGGCAGCCGACGACCGCGACGAGGCCGGCGCCCTGCCATGCGCCTCCTGCCTGTCACGCGGCGGCGCCCTGTCCAGCGGGGGTCGCGGCGCCGAGGCCCGGGGCGAGCCCGCGGCCGCGGAGTTACCTCCCTGGTCCAACCAGCCGTCATTCTGCGGGGCCGAGGCCCGGGGCGAGCCCGAGCGAGGGGGCATACCGTCCCCGGCCGCCCATCCGTCGGATGGCGTCCAGGGCGACACGGGCTCCACGTGAGGCGCCGGGGAGGCTGACGTCATCGGCGAGAGGTCGCCTGCACCCCAAGCGGCACGAGCGCGGCGCGCGCCGGTCCAGGGCAGTGCCAGAGCGCCGCTGCCGCCTCTGGGCCCGCTGGCGTCGGCGTCGCCGGTCCGGCTGCCTCCGCTGGCGTCCGGCGAGCCCGCGGACGGGCCGCCGCCCACCGCGTCTCGCAGTGTCTCGGCTCGCCCGCCTTTGATGCGGAGCCGCCCACGGTCCGACCACGAATCCGGCCGCCTCGCGTGCCGCTGCGAGCCGGCCTGGGAGGGAGGCTGGAGCCACTGCGATGCCCAGGCCATCGCGGCGCGGAGGACGGTGGTCTGCGCGGACCGCATGTCGGTTGCGCCGACAAGGGAGGCTGGGTGGGAGGAGGGGGCGTCGCCCAGCGCCGCGGACCGTGCGAGCGTCGCGGGCGAGGGCATGGACGCTGCGAGGGAGGCAGTGGCAGCGGCAGACGCTGCGGTGGCGTCGTCGGCGCCGCGGAGGCGGCTGGCGTGGGCGGCGTGGAGGGGGAGAAACCAGGGGTGGCGGAGGCACTCCAGGGCGGAGGGGCGGCGGGCCGGATTGACCTGCAGCATGCGGGTGACGAGGTCCCTCGCCAGGCCGCTGACGTGCGTCCACACGGGGGGGTCGAAGCGGAAGCTCCCCTCGAGGATGCGGCGGACCCAGCCGTCGTCGGAGCCGCCGCCTCCTCCGCCGCCGGCGCCGTCGTGCGCCGCCACGGCGTCGTAGTCGCCCTCGTCGAAGGGCAGCTCCCCCGCCAGCATCACGAAGAGCACCACCCCGGCGGACCAGACGTCAACGGGGGTGCCATACCCGGCATCGCCGGCGGGGGAGCCGGGGGAGGCCGGGCCTGACGCGGCCGACGACCCGGCCTCCCGATCCGCACCCCGGGTCCGCCGCCGAGCCGCTGCGGCGGCGTCCCGCGACCGGAGCACCTCCGGCGCGACGTACTGTGGCGAGCCGCAGAAGGTCTTGGCGGGTGTGCGCCCGACGTGCCTCGCGATGCCAAAGTCGGCAAGCTTGATGGTGGGGAGGAGGGTGCCGGAGGGGGAGAGACGGAGGGGGGAGAGGGTCGTGGGGACGCCGGGGGCGAGGCGGGGGCGGCTGAAGCCGAGAGCCGGGTGCGAGATCGGCGGTCTGCCGCCCGACTGCCCGCCGCGCGGCGTGCCGTTGCTTCCCGCTGCGGCGGAGGAGGCGGCCGAGGCCGCGGCGGCGGCGGCAGGGCCTTCGGCCAGACTCACCTCCGCGGCCGCCGCCGCGGCCGAGGCCTCCGCCGCCGTCTCGATGACGAGGATGTTCTCGGGCTTGACGTCGCGATGGACGAGGCCCCTGGCGTGGATGTGGGCGAGGGCGGTGAGGAGCTGCCACGTCACGTGCCGTGCCGTCATCTCGTCGAAGTTGGACGCCTCCACCAGTCGGTCGAACAGCTCCCCGCCGGCCGCGAGCTCCGTGACGAGGAGGACCGTGTCGCCGCCCAGCCGGAGGGAGGCGTCCCCGGACGAGGTCCGGACCTTGGGCGATCGCTCGGAGCCGCCCTCGGGGGACCGGGATCCGGTCCGGGGTCCGGCGGCGTCCCGGGGGGCTGCCACCCCGGCGTCTGGCGCATCGCCCTCTCCGGGCGACGACGGGGGCGGAGCCTCGGTCAGGGCCCGTCTGAGGCGGCGCGAGATCACGGCCTGAGCTAGCGCGTCGGCGTGGCCGACCGCCACGGCGGAGCGGACGGGGAGGCTGGGGGCGGAGGGAACAAGAGCCGTGGGGGGGGAGGCGGGAGGCGACGGGGAGGAGCGCGGCGGCACGGGGCTGCCGACGGCGTCGGGGTCGAACGCCGTCGGGCGGCGCGCGAGGGGGGGGCGGAAGCCCGGCGGCGGGGTGCCCGCGCCCGTACCGGTGGCGCCAGGGCGGCGGCCGCCCGCCGCTTCCGCGACGCCGGAGTGGTGGACCTCGGGCCGGGACGGGGCCAGCGCCGCGGCCTCGGCGGCGGCCCGCGGGCAGTCAACGAGGCCGCGGCGCCCGTCGGCGGCGGCGGCGGTGTCGGCGCGGTGGCAGTGTCGGTGGTGGGGCCTTCCCGCCGGCTCTGCCTCGTCGCTGCTCCTTGCCGAGTCGCTCTCCGCGGCGCCGCGCCGGGGCGGCAGGTCGCCAACGGCCACCCCCGTGGTGGGCGCGAACCCGTCGCCGGCGTCCGCGTCGCCTCTGCGGGAGCCAGGGGACCCTTCGCCCGCCGCGCCGCCGGCGTCCGTGTTGGTTCCAGCCCTTGCCCCCTCGGCGGGGGCGCCGCATCCCGCGTACACGCCGTGAAGCTTCACGATGTGAGGGTGCTGCAGCCTCGACAGCAACGCGACCTCCCGCGCCAGCGCGACGGGCACGCCCTTGGAGCGGTGCTTGCGCCGGCCGCCCGAAGCGGTGCGCAGCCGGCGGACGTTGACGGCCTTCACCGCGCGCAGGCTGCCCGTGCGCAAGTGCCTGGCCTCGTAAACAGTAGAAAACATGCCCTTTCCGAGCACGCGGATGAGCTCATAGTCCGCGGTGAAGCGGCTGAGGGCGTGCATCGGGAGCTCCCGCTCAGGCGCCCTCATCAGGGGCCCCGACGCACCGGCAGCGCGCTCCATTGCGCCAGGCGTGTTGAACAGGGCCGCAGTATCGGCAAGGACCCGCATAATGGGCGGGGTATCCGCACGAGGCGACGAGTCGTCCCGGGGCACAAGCGCGTGACCTGACCGAGGAACACTCAGCGGCGCGAGGCGCTCGCGCGCGTTGAGGTCCGCCGCAGACGGCCGCTGCCGACCGCCGATGCGCCCGAGCACCGGAACAAGCGCGGACGAAAGCGGGCGGTCAGCGACCGGGTGAACTCCCGGCCCACGTGGCGAAAGCGTGGCCGTCCGCGAGCCGCGAGGTACTCTGGCCCCCGCAGCCTCCGAGGGACCAGCATCACTGCCCGGACCGTGAGGTGCGGCAACAATCGACACAGCGGCAGCCATCGCGGGCGCAATGAGGGCAAGCCGCCGGGGAAGCACGGCCGCCCCCACCAGGGATCGCGCGGCCCCAGAGGCCATCCCCACGGGCCACTGCAACAAGTTGTAGAATGAATGTGCCCCCGACCGCGCCAGCACCTCACGAAGCGCGCAATGAATGGTCGAGCAGAGCGCTTGGAGGCCTTCCCTGCAATCGCGTGAGCTCCCGCGGTCCCGCAAGGCTGAGTCCAGCTAAGCCTACGCACACTCAGCGTATGCAGTGGCACGGGCTGCTTGCGGCTCGGCGCGTGCGTCCAGATTCTGCGCATGTTCTCGGCATTTTGGCTCCCGCGATCGCCTCCTGACGCCCGGGACACGCCTGCGCCCGCCGGGACCGGCAAGCTACATTCGCACACTGTACTGTGCGTGCCGTGGGTTATCCCTTGCTTCGCACAGCTGCGCAACGGTGGATGTTGATTGCCGCCAATCCTGGCCGCTCCCGGGACCGAGGGTCAGGGTTTCAAGCCCGGGCGCCGGCGCGTTCGTCCGTCTGCACGCATTCAGGGCACTTAGCCTCCCCGCCGAGGCTGCCGCCGGCAGCATCTGACCAGCTGTTGGCCGGCTGAGAAAACGCTGGCGCAGAGCCGAGTTTGAATTGTAATGTGGTGCGCACCCCTCGGCCATGGCCGATGCGGCGGCGAGCTCGTCCTCATCAGACAAGGGCGCCGAGGCGCGCGCCCGCGGTCGTGGAGGCGGCGGTGGCGGCTCCTACCAGCGGCAGATGAAGGGCGATAGGTCAAGCCGGGGCGCGCGGACCAAGCGCGGCGGTATCCTCCAGAGCGCGGGCCGAGCGCGGGCCAGAGAGTCAGGGGAGCGGTTTGACAAGGAGTGGGGCTTTTCTCACCTGGAAGACGGCGAGGAGCACGTCGGGTACCTTGTCAACATGATGGCATCCACCGTCGCCGCCGAGGACCGCACGGAGCGCTCGGGCATCGACCTTTACTTCCTCAAGCAAGACGGGGGCACCTTCAAGTCCACGCTGCTTCATGAGCCGTACTTTTATGTGGCCTGTCGGCGCGAGTGGGCTCGGATTGTGTCCAGCCTGCTCACTCGCAAGTTCGAGGGCGTCCTGAGCGGCATCGACCACGTCGAGATGGAGGACTTGGACCTGCCCAACCACCTGACGGGCATCCGGGCGCCGTACATGCGGCTGCGCTTCCGCAGCATCGGCGAGCTCATGGACGTTCGCAACGAGGTCCGCTCCGCCGTGCAGCGCAACAGGACGCGCGAGGCCGGCGAGGCGGCGTTCGAGGAAGCAGACGTGAGACTTCTAGGCTGGCGCAGGGGCTCCTGCCGTGGCTTTGCCAGGCCCGGCGTCGTTCCCAGCCAGTGCAGCTTGCCGCCCCCCCTGCCCCGCTCGCGACACCATGGTGCCCCCTCGCCGGCCCTCCTTGCGATCATCCCATCGTATGGCTCTGTGCGTCTGTGACGGAGAGCAGTGCTCGCCGCATCCCCCCCCGGCCAGCCTCCGCCCGACCCCCTGCGTCCGTCCCCGCCCCGCAGTCCGACGCCCTTCCCGACGACTTCATGGACGCGCTGAGCGACATGCGAGAGTACGACGTGCCGTACGTCACCCGCTGCGCCATCGACCTCGGCCTCAGGGTCGGTGCCTGGTACTCCTGCACCATGCGCAGCGGCCGCCCCGCCGCCACGCGCCTGCCCGAGTTCGTGGAGAAGGCGGAGCCGCGCGTCCTCGCGTTCGACATCGAGTGCACCAAGGCCCCTCTGAAGTTTCCCGACGCGGCGGTGGACCAGGTGTACATGATCTCGGCCATGATCGACGGCCGAGGCGTGCTCCTCATCAACCGCGAGGTGGTCTCCGAGGACGTGCCCGACTTTGAGTACACCCCGAAGAAGGCCTTCCCGGGGCCCTTCGTGGTGGAAAACCTTCCCACGGAGCGAGAAACGCTGCAGCGCTTCTTTGACATCTGCAAGGAGACCCGGCCGCAGGTGTATGTCACCTACAACGGCGACTGGTTCGACTGGCCCTTTATGGAGAAGCGTGCCGCCACGTGGGGGATCGACATGGAGGAGCAGATCGGGGTGCGGGAGACCAACGGCGAGTACCGAGCCCGCACCGCTGTGCACATGGACTGCCTCTACTGGGTCAAGCGCGACTCCTACCTGCCCCAGGGGTCCCAGGGCCTCAAGGCTGTCACAAAGTACAAGCTAGGATACGACCCGGTGGAGGTGGACCCGGAGGACATGCTCAAGTGAGGGCCGGTGACCTTGGCGCCTCTCTGCGTGCCCCGCCCCGCGCTCCTCACGCGAAGCTGCCCCCCTGCCACTGTTCCCCGCAGGATGGCCGTTGCAAACCCGCGGCACATGGCGTCGTACTCGGTGTCCGATGCCGTCGCCACGTACTACCTGTACATGAAGTACGTGCACAACTTTGTGCTCAGCCTGTGCACGATCATCCCTCTCACCGCGGACGACGTGCTCAGGAAGGGCTCGGGGACGCTGTGCGAGATGCTGCTGCAGGTCGAGGCCCACGCCAACGATGTCATCGCCCCGAACAAGCAGGTGACGAAGCGCGAGACCACGTTCGAGGGCCACCTGCTCGAGACGGAGACGTACATCGGGGGGCACGTCGAGTCGCTGGAGTCGGGCGTCTTCCGCTCCGACCTGCCCGAGGACTGGCGGCTCGACGCCTCGGCGTTTGACGAGCTCATCGGCAACCTGGACCGTGCCCTCAAGTTCGCGCTCGAGGTGGAGGAGGGCGTAGACATCTCCGACGTCACCAACTACCGCGAGGTGCGCCGTGGCATCGTCCGGGACCTGGAGAAGCTCCGCGACCGCCCCGTCCGGCGCGAGAAGCCCACCATCTACCACCTCGACGTCGCGGCCATGTACCCGAACATCATCCTCTCCAACCGCCTCCAGCCCAGCGCCGTGGTCTCCCCCGAGACGTGCGCGGCCTGTGAGTTCAACTCCCCGGACAACGCGAACCAGTGCAAGCGTACCATGGACTGGACGTGGCGGGGGGAGTACTTCCCGGCGTCGAGGGCGGAGACGGAGATGATCCGGATGCAGCTGGAGACCGAGACCTTCACGGCGCCGCCAGACCGCTGGGGCAGGGGTGGTGGCGGGGCCGGGCGGTTCGGAGGGCGGTTCGGCGGCGGGGCGGCGGCGGCCTCGGCGGTGGGGAAGCAAGTCCCGTACTCGGAGCTGCCCCCCGACGAGCGGGAGGCGCAGCTCCAGGCCCGGCTCAAGCTCTACTGCCAGCGGCAGTACAAGCGGGTCAAGGACACGCGCGTGGAGCCGCGCAAGGCCACCATCTGCCAGCGGGAGCACCCGTTCTACATCGACACGGTGCGCGCGTTCCGCGACCGCCGGTACGAGTACAAGGGCCTGACCAAGCAGTGGTCCAAGACCCTCTCCAAGGCCGAGAAGTCCGGCAACAAGCTGGCGGCCGAGGCCGCGCGGACCCGCGTGGTGCTGTACGACTCGCTGCAGCTCGCGCACAAGTGCATCCTGAACAGCTTCTACGGGTACGTCATGCGCAAGGGCTCGCGCTGGTTCAGCATGGAGATGGGCGGGGTGGTCACTCAGACGGGCGCGAACCTCATCAAGCAGGCGCGGGAGCTGGTGGAGCGCATCGGGCGGCCGCTGGAGCTGGACACGGACGGCATCTGGTGCATGCTTCCATGCTCCTTCCCCGAGGACGTGCGCTTCCAGCTCAAGACGGGCCGCACCGTCACCGTCTCCTACCCCTGCGTCATGCTCAACGTGGACGTGCACGACCGGTACACGAACCACCAGTACCAGACGCTGGTGGACCCTGCGGCGCGGCGGTACGCGACCCACTCGGAGTGCTCCATCTACTTCGAGGTGGACGGCCCCTACCGCTGCATGGTGCTGCCGGCGAGCCAGGAGGAGGGGAAGCTGCTGAAGAAGCGGTACGCGGTGTTCAACCCCGACGGCTCCCTCGCGGAGCTCAAGGGCTTCGAGCTGAAGCGCCGCGGGGAGCTGAAGATCATCAAGATCTTCCAGTCGCAGGTCTTCTCGCGCTTCCTCGAGGGCGCGTCGCTGGAGGACTGCTACGCCCACGTTGCGGCGGTGGCCGACTACTGGCTCGACGTGCTGGACTCGCAGGGGGAGGACCTGGAGGACGAGGAGCTCATGGCCCTGATCGGAGAGGCCCGGAACATGAGCAAGACGCTGGAGGAGTACGGGAACCAGAAGAGCACGGCGATCAGCACGGCGAAGCGCCTGGCCGAGTTCCTCGGCGCCGAGATGGTCAAGGACAAGGGCCTCAACTGCAACCTTCTCATCGCCCGCAAGCCCGAGGGCGCCCCCGTGACGGAGCGCGCCATCCCCCGGGACATCTTCAACGCCGAGCCTGGCGTGAAGAAGCACTTTTTGCGCAAGTGGTGCAAGGACCCGGGCATGACGGACTTTGACGTCCGATCCATCGTGGACTGGGGCTACTACCGGCAGCGGCTCGCCAACGCGATCCAGAAGATCGTGACCATCCCCGCCGCGCTGCAGCGAGTGGCCAACCCCGTGCCCAGGATCGCCCACCCGGACTGGCTCCTTCGCGTGGTGCGGCAGAAAGCGGACCCGCGGAAGCAGCGCAAGCTCGGCCAGTACTTTTCCGCAGGGGGCGCGGCCTCGGCGTCGGCGGCGGCTGCGCCGGCGCTGCCGGACATCGAGGACGTGCTGGGGCGCGGGGGCGGCACGGGGGCGTCGGCGCTCGGGCTTCATGTGGCCCGGGTGCGCGGGATCGGGTCGAGGCGGGCCGATGCTGCGGCCGCCGGTGGCTCGTTGCCGGCGTCGTCGTCTTCGGCCGACGGCGGTGCGGGGGAGGAGAAGGAGGCCGAGGCGGAGGAGAGCGACGGGCCGGCGATGGAGGACGACGTGGTGGGGTGGCTGGACCGGCGGTCCCGGCTTTTCAAGAAGCGGAAGCGCGCGAGAGAGGCCGAGGCCGAGGCGCGGGGCGCCGGGGCCGAGACGAAGCGCGGGGCGATGGCGGTGGCGGCGGCGCCGCGGCTGCGGGCGGGCCTCGCGGGCGGGCTTGCTGGGTACGTGGACGACGTCGCGGGCGCCCTGGCGAGCGGCTACCTGCAGGTCCTGGAGGTGCGGGACACGGGCAGCGCGGGGGAGATGGTGGTCTGGGCCATGCCGTCGGCGCGCTCGGTGCAGCGCCTGCGGCTCACGGTGCCCCGCCGGCTGCTGATCAACTGCGTGCGCGCCGTGCCGTCGCTGGAGTCGCGGCGCCGGACCATGACCCTGCCGCACGGGCGGCGCGCGATGCACCTGTACGAGATCTGCCGGTCCGAGGCGACGTTCCGGTCCAGGGGGTCGGACCTGCGGCTGTCACAGGGGGACTCGCTGGTGGAGGGGGTGTACGAGAGCAGGACGCCGCTGCTGATGCGAGCCCTGATGGACATCGGGTGCGTGGTGTCGATCAAGTCGGAGGAGGATGACGAGAGGAGGCGGGAGCTGCTCCAGGGGCGCAGGCCCGCCGCCGCGGCAGCGGCGAGGAGGAGGAGGCGCCACCGGCAGTCCAGGATCGGCGGGCCGGGGGCCTCGGCCGGCCGGTCCGCGAGCCGCTCCCGCACCGGTCCCTCGGCCGGCGGCGACGAGGGGGAGGACCTCCTCATGCTCCGCCCCGGCGGCGACGACGGACGGACGTTCCTACCCGATCACTTTGACTTCCTCCCCGCCGCCACCCACCCCTACCTGGAGCCGGCGTCCGCGTCGCTCCGCCGCGCCTTTGTCTTCCACCTCGCCTCGGAGGGCCGCGACGGCGTCCGGGGGGTCACCCTGCTGGCCTTCGTGTCGGAGACCACGGCGCACGAGGCCCAGCGGCACGTCGCCGCGGGGGGCGCGGGCGGGGCCGACGGGGCCATCGGAGGGGTGACGGTCCCCCTGGACCTGGAGGCGTACGTCATCACGGTGGTGCCGCCAACCCGGGGGGGGGCGCCCCCGCTGCCCCAGACGCGGCAGATCTTCGTCGAGGAAAACGCCAAGCGCCGGGGCCACCGCGGCAACGCGCTGCGTGCCAAGACCACGTCCGTAGCGTCGATGCGTGACATGTGGGGCGCTGCCTCGAGGGCGGTGTCGGACTTTGTCCGGCGCAACCCGGGCCCCCTCGTGGTGTCCGCGGCCTCTTCCGTCCCCAAGGCCGCCCTCGTCGGCCTACTGGCGCCCCTGGGCAACCTGCCCGTCGTGTTCCGAGGCCTCACCCCGGCCGAGGCCGCGCCCCTGCCCGCCCTCGCCTGGCACAATGCCGCCGCCACGCGCGCCGTCGTCGCCCTTGTCTCCTGGTTCCAGCAGTGGCCGGAGACCCTCGCCCTGGCACGGTACTGCCAGACGCCCGTCGGGAACCTGGACGTCGGCGCCTGGGCCTCGGCGGCCGACCTCTTCTTCGCCCGCCTGCTCCGGACCAACCACCACGCGGTGTGGATGTCAGAGACGAGGCTGCCGGACCTTGGGGGCGCGGAGCTGCGGTCCGAGACGGACGCCCTGCTCGAGCTGCGGCCCGTGCCGACGTTCGACTGGGCAAGCGGCTTCCGCTCCGCGCAGGCGTCCCACGCCCAGGCCAAGGCCGCGGCGGGGTCCCGCGGCGGCGGCGGGCGCGCGTTCGACGGACACGTTGCCGACGCGGCGGGGGCGGACGGCGGGGCCTCCCAGCGGGACCCGAGGGCAAGCCCGTCGGTGAACCGCCCGGGGGCCTACCGCCGCGCCTGCGTGCAGCTGGACATCTCCCACCTCGCGCTCAACACCGTGCTGCACGCATCGCACCTGGACGACATGGCGGGGGTGCAGCACGAGGCCGCGGGGGCCGAGGACGACGACGACGACGCCGCGGGCGGTGCGGACGCCGACCTCGCCGCCGGGCTCGTGGACCACGCCGGCCCGGCGTCGGGCCCGCGGTGCCGCGCCGCCTTCCGCTGGCTCCAGGCGCTGGTCGCGTCGTGGCACCGGGACCTGGTCGAGACGCAGAACCCCTTCGCGGACCAGCTCCTGGTCAACCTCTACAGCTGGCTCTCCTCCCCCTCCTCCCGCCTGCACGACCCGGCCCTGCACCGCGCCGTCCGTGCGCTCATGGTCAAGGTGTGGCAGCTCCTCGTCACGGAGGTGCGCCGGCTCGGCGCTGTGGTGGTCTACGCAGACTTCTCCCGCCTCGTGCTCGCCACGCCCAAGCACACCCCCGCGGCGGCGTGCGCCTGGACGTCGTACCTCCTCTCCACGGTCGCCTCCCGCCCCGTCTTTGCCACCCTGGCCTTCTCCCCGTCCTGGTTCAGCGCCGGCCTCCTGTGGCTCGGCCCCGCGGACTTTGCAAGCCTCGAGGTGACCCACCCCGCCGTCCTGGTGCCCGAGGGCAAGGCAGCCGCCCTCGTCGCCGGCTCTACCGACCCGGCCCTGCTCCGCGGCGCGGACGGGAGGCTGGACGGGTCCCTGGAGCTTCTGCACACGATGGGGCTGTTCGATCCGACGGGGAGGCTGCGGGTGCCACGGGCGGCGGAGCCCGAGGAGGGGGAGGAGAGCGACGAGGAGGAGGAGGAGGACGATGAGGATGAAGAGCGCGGGAGGCTGCCGGCCAGGGGGAAGGGCCGGCGGCCGGCCGTGATCAATCTGAGCGACGACGAGGCCGAGGACGACGACGAGGCGGGGGGCAGAGCGGCGGCCTCCTCATCCGGCACGGCGGCCGGCTCCGCCGACGATACCACCACCCCGCCCAGGGACCAGCCCCCCGCGACGGGCGTGCCCCGCCTCGTCGACGCCGTGCAGTACGCCGCGCAGTGGAATCTCGCGTCGTTCCTGCCCCCGGATGCCGCCAGGCGGTTCGGCGAGCTGGTCCAGATGTTCCTCGAGCGGCCCTTCCGGAAGCTCCACGGCAAGGAGGCGGCCGCAGCGGCGTCGTCGGCCACCGCCGCGGTCGCCACGTCATCGGCCGCGCGGGAGGCCAGAGTGTCCGAGTCCGCGCGCCGCTGCGTGGCGTCCTTCCTCTCCCCGCGCCTCCACAGCGCCGCGCAGGAGCTGGTTCGCGCCGGGGGCGACGAGAAGGTCTTTCCCGACCGCCCGGGGAAGCACCTCTCCCCTCGGTCACCGGCTCTCGAGATGGCCAAGAGCGTGTGCTTCGTGCTGGCTCTCGACGCCGCGGCGGCCGAGGAGGCCGGGCGCCTGCGCAAGTCCGTGCTCCGCATGCTCGACGTGGCGGACTTCAGCCCGGAGGCGGTGTGGCGCGACCCGTGCCTGTCGTACGTCCTCCCTGACGTGGTGTGCGACAAGTGCCGGAACACGAGGGACCTGGACATCTGCCGGGACCCGTACGTGCGCCCGTCCACGGAGGAGGAGGCCCGGGCGGGCAAGGTCGGCGGGACCTGGTTCTGCCCCGAGTGCGAGACGGACTATGACGTCGACGAGGTGGAGACGGCGCTGGTGACCACGCTCCAGCAGCGGTCCGCCGCCTTCCAGCTCCAGGACCTGTACTGCACGAAGACGCGCGACGTGCGCTCGGGAAGGCTGTCCGAGGTGTCCGAGGTGTCGGCGCGCTGGGTCAACGCGGAGCCGTCGGAGCGCTTCCGCGAGCGGCTGCGGGTCTTTGCGCACATCGCCCGCCAGCACGCCATGGAGTGGCTCGCGGACGAGGCGGCCTTCCTGCTGGGCGAGGCCTGAGCGGCTGGGCCGCGGTTGGGGCTGTTTTCCCGCCGCGTGGCGGCTCTGCCAGAATTGTGCTGCTTTTTTTGATTGCGCTGACAGGTCAGGTCGACTTTGTCAGCCCCCGTCAGGTTGTGTGACGATCGCCAGCTCGACGCCTGATCAAAGCCCGGACTCTGCTCTCCCGTCAACAGCGCTCCAGCTGACAGCCTAGCCTGGTGCGTCAGCCGACGCTGCGCTGCACGGTCGTGGCATCGCTTGCTCGGAGATTTCCTCTCAGTCGAAACGCTGCGGGCAAGCTGAATTATATTGCTCATAGGCCTCTGGCTCACGCTGTTGTGCGCTAGAACGGCGTGCCATTCCATCATGCAGCTGCCATGCCGCGCCACGCGCCGATCCAGGCGGAGGCGACGGATCCGCACACGGCGCCGTGTTACAGCCGGTGGCCTTGACGGTGCTCGGCCCTGAGTCCCCGCTGCGCTTGCATGCATGTGACGTGCCCGTCACCCCTTGGCGGTCGTCGCCATCGGCCAGCCAGCTCCCAGCACGGCAGCCGGAAGAAACTCTGTCCGCAATATGGGGTGCTGCATCACGTGCATCATCTGTGCGTAGCGCTTGGGTGGCCTGCGCGCTTCACACAGGGGCAGGGCGCCAATGCCTCACTCCCACTCGCCGTAGCCGAGCGCGGCGGCCATCCTGACAGAGTCAGCGTCCGAGGCGCGGCTCTGCCTGCGCCCGAGCACGTAGAGGGCTGCCTCGCTGGCCTGCCGCCTGCCGAGGGCGCCGCCCGCGGGCCGGCCTCCCAGCGCGCCGTCCGAGAGCGAGCGCCCGACAGCCCCGTCGGTGCCGTAGGTACCCGGTCCGTCCCCGCCCGCTGGCCGGAGCTCCGTGGGCGCTTCAACACGCTGCGCGCGCCCTTTGCGCAGGAGCGCCCGCAGCATCACGGGCAGGTACGGCCCCGCGCCCGGCGCCAGGCCCGACATGTCCCTGCCCCCGTCCTCGTCGGCGATGGCCGCGCGGGCCGAGAAGAAGGCCTCCTCGGTCACCGCGATGAGGGCGTTGAGCGCCGCGACGAGGCACACCAGCACGAACGCCGTCAGCCACGCGTCGGTGAGCCAGGCCCAGCCGGTCAGGCCTGGCGGCCTGGCGTGCTCGTATGTCTCGAGCATCGCGTCGCCGTTCACCACAGCGAAGAGCATCGTCGCGGACGACAGCGGGCCCGCGAACCGGGGCGTGTACGGCAGAGCCGCCACGGCGAAGAGCGCGAAACCGATGACGATGGGGAGCACGCCGGCGAGGAGGCGGAGCGCGCCCGGCGCCGCGGCCGCGATCGTCCTGGTCACCACAGCGGCCTGCGGCCAGTCCTTCAGGGCGCCCAGGCAGGCCAGCGAGAGCAGCGCGGAGCTCGTGCCAAGCGCGAACTGCGGCCACTCGCCCGTGGGCGGCAGCCCCGCCGGGCTCGCGCCGAGCACCGACCCGCTGTACGCGAGAGCGAGCCCGGCCCCCGCCACCCCGCACGCCTGCCACGGCCCCAGGAGGGCCAGTATCCTCGGCCACGTCATCGAGGCGAGCAGGGCGCGGGCGGCCCGCCGCACGTGCAGGCTGTCGCCCTGAAGCGAGCCGACCGATGACGATCCGTCGTCGTCCGGCGGGGCGCCGGCCGCGGCCGCGCCGGGGCTCTCATCCGGGCCCTGGTCGGCAGCGTCGCCCGGGCCGCGGAGCAGGCTCTGCCTCAGGTCGTCATCCTCGTCGCCGTCCTCGTCGCCAAAGCCCCCGCCTGTCGCGCCAGCACCGCCCGAGCCGAGCGCCGCCGCGAGCCGCCGCCGCGCTGCCAGGCCCTGGAGCACCGTGGCCGCGGCCCGGAGGACGACGAGCGACGCGAGCCCGGCCACGGCCCCTGCCACGGCTTCCCCCTCCTCTCTGTCCTGCGACGCCTCGTCGTAGGCGTCCTCGCCCCCCGTGTCGCACGGGCCGCTCAGGACGGCCCGCGATGCGGTCTCGACGAGCCCGCGGGTGTCGAAAAAGTATGACGCCATGATCTGCCACACCATGCATGCGTGCGGCGACGTCACGTCGTCGTCGGGGATGGGGTCGTGGATCGCGAGCGGGAGGTCCAGTGTGAGGGTGCGGAGCGATCCGATGGCACGCACGTCGCGCGGGAGCGTGCTGTTGAGGACGTCGTCGAGGAGGAGCGAGCACTCCGCCTTGCTGCCGCACGTTTGTGCGTTCTCCCCCGCCGGCGCGTCGCACTCCGCGAGCGAGCCGCCCGAGCCCCAGATGACTTCTCTGGCAGCATCCATGCACGCGTGGGACGCGAACGACCACGAAGCGCGCGGCGTTGCGCCGAGGGGCAGTGGAATCACTCTTGCTGCCGCCTCGGCCGAGACTGCAAAATACCCGTTGAGGATACCGTGGGAGTGCTCGACCACCGCGGCCCGCGATGCTAGCAGGACCCTTCCCCCCGGCCAGTCGGTCTCGTCAATCGCCACGGGGGCCAGCGCGGGGTCCGCGCCGCCGGACCTCAACAACAGGTCGGTCATCGCCCCCGCGATCGTGTGCGGCCCCGCACCGTTCGCGTACGCGAACCTCAGCAGCTCCATGGCCACCGCTATCACGGCCGCGACCGCCAGCACCGTGGGAACCAGCCGAGAAAGCAGGGAGCGCGGCGGAGCGCCGGGGAGCTTCCCGCCCGCGAGCACCTTGGCGGCCTGAAGCACGGCCATGTGCAGCTCATCGTGCGGGCCGTGCATTTTCCGCGGCCCGGGCTCGTCCCGACGCCCCGGGTGCGGGCTGCCAATCAGGCGGCCAGAGCTGCCGACGGCCGTCAACAACCTCCAGAGCTCGCGACAGACTCGCACTGCCCGCCCGCGGTCGAGCCCCAGTGTAACAGGCCGCAGTTTAAAGGCCCAGGGGAGCCGCTTCGCCACACAGGGGCAGTCAGGATGGAACGCCCGGGTCGTGCTGGAGCGGCCGACGCCATCGGGTGGTGTGGCAGCCGGATGGACGCGCAGCTGCACGCGGCGCATGGTTGGTACGAGGGGGCTGTGGAAAGGGCCATTGCTGCGGCGGGTCGTGATGAGGTCATGGGCGGCGCCGACCCCGGCAACGGCCCGGAGTCGGCTAACTCCTCGGTTGCGCGCCCACGGCCGCCACGCTCTCGCCGCAGTCATCCGCGACGCAAATTGAAGGCCAAGGCGGCGGCCGCACGGCCGGTTGCCGAGGCGGAAGCCCGGGAGGCCGAGTCGCCACCGGCGGCCGCCCCGGCCTCGCAGCCCAGCTTGCCGGCGATCGCCGACGTGCTGGCCGACACTGCCGACGCTGCCGACGAGCTCTCGCTGCGGCGGCGGCTGCGGGACCGCCCCCGCGCGGGCGATGAGCCGGGCGCGGGCCTTTTGCGGACTGTTGCGGCCGACCTTTCGGGCGCGGGGTCTGGCCGCGAGCGGCTCTCGACGGCCGAGGAGGCGCGGGCCGTCCGCGCGGCGTGGGCCGGCTGGTCGGTCGGCGAGCTGCAGCGGCGCGGCGTCCGCCCGTTTGGTTGGCACGCCCAGGAGCGGCCGCCGGGGCGGCAGAGCCAGCCCGGCTCCCCGGGTCGGGACTCAGCACCGCCGGCGCGGCCGGGGGGCGCGGAGTCGGCCCGCCCGGCGTCGGCCGCCGCGCCGTCCCTCGTCCGGCTCTCGCCGCCCCGCCGGCCTCGGAGCGTGGTCGGCGCGCCGTCCGCCGCCGTCACCGCCCGGCCCCCGGCGGGCCTGGACGCGACGATGCGATCGGAGCCCGGCGGGCGAAGCCGCGGGCGTGCAGAGCGCTCCTCCTGGCAGAGCCGGGCCACCGACCGGCAGAGCCGGGCGGAGCCCCCGGCGGGCGGGCGGGCTGGCTCCGGAGGCAGCGCCTCCTCCGGGCGCGGGAGCCGCGGGTCCGGCCCGGGCCCCCGCTCGGACGGCGGGGAGCGCCCCGTCGGATTCGCGCCGCGGGCGGGCAGCGTGGCGTCGGCGGGCGGGTCGTCGGGGCCCGGGGCGCGCGTCCCGGCTCTGCCGCTCACTGGACCGGCTGCGGCGTGGACGGGGGGCGCCCTGCGGCGGACCGCGCCGTCACGGGGGCGGGGCGGCGGCGGGGGGGGGTTGGGCTTCAGCGCGACGGAAGCCCTGGCCCTGGAGCGGGGGAGGCGGGGTCCCACGCCGCGACGGGGTGCTGACGCTGACGTCGACTCGAGCGCCGTCATGGCGGGCGGCAGGCGGGCGCTGCGGAGGGGGGACGGGGCTCTGCCCTCGGCTCTGCACCGGACGCTGCTGTACTGACGTGCCCGTGGTGGTTTTCGCGTGACTAGGGCGGCGCGGTCTCGCGGGGCGGGGTGTGGGATGCTTGCGCTGAGGCCTCAGTCACACGATCCATCGGCCACACGCAGCAATGGGATTTGGGGCCGGGCTGCGCGCCTGCCTGGCAGCGGCGGCCCCGGCCGGCGGGGGATGGGCGTCCGGTGCCTACTCATCGCTGCCGCTGCTGGCCGCCCCGGCGTCCTCCTCCTCCTCCTCGCTGTCGTCGAGGGCCGCAAAGGTGCTGCGCTGGGCTGCGGCGGTCTTGGGGGCGTCGGAGGGGGCGGCGGCGGCGCGGCGGCCGCGGCCGCCGCGGGCGGCGCGGGCGGCGGGGGCCGAGGAGGCACCGGCGGCGGGCTTGGCGGCGTCGCCGGCGGCGCGGCGGGGCCCCTTTGAGGCGTCACCGCGGGCAGCCTGGCGCGGGGCTCCGCGGCCTGCGGTGCCTGCCTCCCCCCGGCGGGGGGGCCCGTCCCTGGGGCCCGGCGCTGCCTTCTTTGCCGCGGCGTCGGCGGCTCCGGCGCCGGTCTCGGCCTTCTTGGCCGCCTCCTTGGCCTCCTTCGCGGCGCGGCGCGCTGCCTTGGTGGCCTCCTCCCGCTGGCGGATCAGCTCTGCCTCGCGGGCCGCCGTGTCGGTGGGGCGCGCCGAACCGAAGACGCTGGAGCGCTCGGCCTGGGGCGCGAGGCTCCCCACGGGAGCTGCGACGGTGCGCTTGGCGAGGACAAGCTTGGGGCGCTCCGCCGGGATGTCCGCGCGGGGGGCCCCGCCGCCGCTGCCGTCGCGGCGCCCGCCAAAGCCGCCGCCGAAGCCGCCGCGGCCGCCGCCGTAGCCGCCGCCGTCACGGCGCCCGCCGTCGCGGCCGCCGCCGTAGCCGCCGCCAAAGCCGCCGCGGCGACCGCCAGAGTCGCGCTGGCGCCTCGGCTCCGCCACGTTGAGGTCCACGTTACGGCCGCACAGCGGCTGGCCGCTGAGCCGCATGCACGCCTTCATGCCGTCGCGCGTGGAGACCGAGGCGAAGGCCTTGCCGCGGGAGCGGCCGGTGTCCTGCTCCTTGACCAAAAACACGTCCGCCACCGCCGCCGCAGGCGCAAAGAAGTCCGTGATGTCCGCCTCGGTTGCCGCGAACGCCAGGTTGCTCAGGGCGATGCGGTACGGGCCCTCGCGCGGGACGAGGCTGTCAAGCAGCTCCTCCTCCGTCTTGGGCTCGGCGGAATCGCCGGCGGGAGCGTCCCCAGCGGGCGCGCCAGCGCCAGCCGAAGGCCTTGCCATCCCCCCGCGCGGCCTGCCGGCACCTCCGGCCTGCGGGCGGCGGCGCTCAGGGCGCTGCGACCCGGCGGGCGCCGGGGCGGGTGCGGGCGCGGCAGTCTCGCCTCCAGGTGCTGCGTTCGGTGATCAATGGCACGAATCACGGGGCCGCGGTGGATTCCTGTGCCGACCGCGCGGGTGCTGCGATGCAGGCTGGGTGCGAGTTCAACCGAGACACTTTTCCTCGCAAGCCCCCACGGTGCGCCCGGCTGCCCTCACCGATCACGATACCCGCGCCTCCCCTGCGAGTGGTTTCGTACGGACGCGGCAGGCGGGGGAACGGGTCACGGATCGGAGGCCCAGGCGTCCCTAGGCTGCCACTGTCGACCCATTGGTTCGGCCCCCGGCTTGGCTCACACCTCGGGAACGTCGTCGTCCCCCCATCCTCCAGCTCCGCCGAAAGCCATGGTTGAAAGTGCTACGGTCCGAAGAGTCAAGGCCAACGCTGCGCGCGGCCAGGTGCAAGGCGGCGGGCGGCGCGCTCGTTGCGTTGAGGGGTCCGATGGCGGCTCTACGTCGGGTTCCGCGCGTCTGCTTCGAGTGTGATTGGCCCGTGTGTTCGTCCCCCATTCTCCAGACAGAAACCACGGCACCACACACCACAAGCCTCGCCCGGGCGAGCGCTCTGGGGCACGCGGCGCCGCTGTCCAGATCCGGTGCCGAGCCAGCCGCGGCGCACCACACCACGCCCGCGCCCTGTCTGCCCAGCATGCTGGTTTGCGGCTGGCGCCCCGTCAGGGACGACACCGCCCACAGCGCCAGGTGCCAGAGGCGGGCGAGTGCGCCACAGTCCGACCGAGACACCAGCCCCTCATGCTGCCGGCCGCATCACACCTCCGGCCCAGCTACGGCCGCGATCAGCGACCCGTGGCCAGGAGCCAAGCCGGATTCCCAGAGGCAGCCGCAGCCCCGCCATCAGCTCAGAGCGTTCACTCGGCCTTGATGGCCTTGTTGGGCTTGTTGCCCTTGAGCGCGTAACGCTTGTTCCGGAGGAACTTCGGGTCGACACCCTTGGTGGACATGTAACGGTTGCGGCGAGGCTTCTTGATACCTGCGAGCGAGGAAAGCGGCGGACAGCAGCGGGGAGTGGGATCGACGGCAGGCTCGTCCCCGCAAGGCTCGCAGCGCGCTGAGGACCGGAGGCACTGCCGGCGACGTACTCACCGTTACGGTGGTTCTTGTAGGACTCTGCGCGGAGGGGTGAGGGGGCACGAACGGGGCAAGGGAAAGCGATTGGGGCCGGACGTTCCCCCTGGGAGTGGCACGCGCGCGCGAGGAGCAGTCATGGCCGCTCACGGTTCCTGCGAGCACAAAGTGGTGGGAAGCGGGGCAAGCAGACACGTGACAGGCCGCGGGATGGGCACCACGGGCGCCGCAGGCGAGCGCTGCCGGACCAGTAGTCATGGCTCGGGCGGGGAAGACCCGCGCGATGCAGCTGCAACGCGGCCTCACCGGTTGGTGTGGTTCTTCTGCTTCACCATGGCTGCGTACCCTGGGCCGTCGGGGGGAACACAACGGTGGGGACAAGGGCGTCACGAATCGGCGCCGTCGACTTCCAAGCCGGCAGAGCTTTGATCCTGCCAGCCGGATGCTAGCCAGATTCGATTGTCATCGGTGGTCCCGGCCACCTGCCGTCCCTGCGGCTCAGGGGCCGCGGGACATGGCCGAATCCGTTTCGGTCGGCGTGTTTGTCGGTGTGCTAGTCGCCACCGTCGTGTTATGGGCCGTGACGCTCGGAATCACGTACAGGGCGGCAGCCAGGCGCGGACACCAGGTTGCGGTGAGGCATGGCACGTCACCCAACGCCGGGCCTTCCCCGGGCGGTCCGTGCGGGCGGCGCGGCTCCTGAAAGGCGCGCCCCCGCGCGGCGCTCGGGGCCCTGGCCGGGGCTGGAGGCGCACAGCCTGGGTGTCAATCCTCGCTCGAAGAAACGGACCTTCCATGGCCGCGTTTCTCGTCCGCCACCCCCCCCGATCTCTCGGCTGCCTTTCGCCCGCAGACGGACGGTCGGCCTGTTGGTGACGCTGTGGCTATGCCTTGCGTTGGCGGCCTGGCCGCCAGGCCGGCGGCCGTGAAGCCGTATGTTGCGGAGAACCCCTCCCACGGCACCGGCACGGCGCTCGGCGCGGCCAGCGCCTCGGAGTTCGACAGCACCCCGCCCCCGTCCAAGCACCGGAAGCGGCCCGGGGTGCCGCGCCTCGACACGGGGGCGGGCACGTCATCGACAACCGCCGACCCGCCGCGCGTTGCGTCCTCGCGCCCCACCTCCCTGTCCGTGCCCAACAGCGGCAGTTCGACAAGCCGCAGGCGCATGGCGTCGGCGCGTGGGGGCGGCTCCGCGCGTGGGGGCGGCTCCGCGTCGGTGGCAGACACGGAGCACGCGGACGACGGCGACGCCATCCTCGCCCGGGCGCGCAAGCAGCAGGCCCTGGGCCCCCGCTCCGCCAAGGAGGAGATGGACGCCTCGCTCTCCACGGTGACCCGGCTGGATTGGTCGGACGTGGTGCTGTACAAGGAGTGCGGGAACGGCGCGTTCGGCACCGTTTACCGTGGGGAGGCCATCGGGCTGGACGTGGCGGTCAAGGTGGCCAACGATGACGTCATCGACGACGACGGCTTCCTGGAGCGGTTCAACCGGGAGTGCGGCATCCTGGCGCAGCTGCACCACCCCAACGTGCTCAGCCTCCTGGCCATCGTCCTCGACGAGCCGGCGCGGAAGTATGCCATCGTCACGCCCTTCTGCCCCAACGGGGACCTCATGAGCTTCATCACCGCGCCCCCCGACGTGCTCCGCTCCCTCGAAATCGCCTACGGCGTGCGCCTCATGCTCCGATTTGCGATCGACATCGCCAGAGGGTGCCGCTTCCTCCACCTCCGCGCCCGGGTTATCCAGCGGTGAGCGGCCGGCCGGCCCCGCGTCGTCAGCACCTCGGCGCCCTGTCCTCTCCCCTCCCGCCCGAGCGTGCTGCGACGCGGCGGGGCGCCGTTGCTCCGTTTCCCCATTCCGTCAGTGGCGCTTCGTTGACGCTCCGTGCTCCCCCATAACCCCCAACGCTGCCACCCTTCCTCGCAGCGACCTCAAGCTCGCCAATGTCCTCGTGGACCGATTCTGCAACGCCCTGCTCGCCGATTTCGGGCTCTCTCGCATCCTCCGCTCCGAGGGCGGGGGCGCCAAGCCGCTGACACCCTGCGGCTCGCCGGCCTGGACCGCTCCCGAGATCGTGGAGATGCGTCCCTACACCCGCAAGGTCGACGTCTTCTCGTACGGCATCATGCTCTGGCAGCTCGTGGCCAGGGAGGAGCCGTACTCTGACCGGGAGAACAACATTGACCTGGCCATCGAGGTCGCGACGGAGGGGCTCCGGCCCAAGATCCCCGGGTTCTGCCCCGTGGACTACGCGGAGTTGATGCGCCGGTGCTGGGCGGCGAACCCGGACGACCGGCCCGAGTTCGACGAGATCCAGGAGTCGCTCACCAAGATGCGTCGCGCGCACGGCGGGCCCGAGAAGCACAGGATCGCGCTGGTCCCCGACATCGAGGTGCTCCGCGACGCGCACCGCGCGGACATCAAGCGGGCCGCGCGCGATGCGAGGAGGAATCCGGGGGCGAGTACCGCGCCCGGTGAGGTGGGCGAAGCCTTGCCCGCCGCGGCTGGCGCTGCCAGGCTGCCGGCAGGGAGCCGCGGCGACGCGACTTCGTGATGGGGCGCCTGTCCGGGTGTGGCGGCACCACAGAGTGCTGCGGGCATGGCGATTGGTGTGGCAGACTGCAGCGAGTAGGCTTGAGTGGCGGCGCGCAAGCAGCGATGTGTCGGTGCGCGCAGAGTCATTGGCGTCTCTCACGGGGCGAGCACGGGCGCGTCACTCACTGCCGCGCGTAGGAGGAGGAGGAAGAGCTCAGCGCGCTGCCGTAGTCCTGGGGAGGCGCCTGAGCGCCGTAGCCGCCCCCATAGCCGCCCTGAGCGGGTTCAGGGGGCGGGGCCTGGGCGCCGTAGCCGCCCCCATAGCCGCCCTGAGCGGGTTGAGGGGGCGGGGCCTGGGCGCCGTAGCCGCCCCCATAGCCGCCCTGAGCGGGTTGAGGGGGCGGGGCCTGGGCGCCGTAGCCGCCCCCATAGCCGCCCTGAGCGGGCGGGGCAGGCGGGGCCTGGGCACCGTAGCCGCCCCCATAGCCGCCACCGTAGCCGCCAGCCTGCGCCCCGCCTCCCGGGGGAGCCGGAGGAGGGGGCGGAGGAGGGGGAGGCGCGCCGGGGCCGGCTCCACCTCCGTAGCCGCCGCCGTAACCGCCGCCGTAGCCAGCGGCGGCGCCAGGGGCCGCGGCCCCGCCGTAGCCTCCGCCGTAGCCTCCGCCGTAGCCTCCGCCGTAGCCGGGCTGCTGCCCCGGCTGCGGCGGCGCCGGTCCGCCGAGGAGGGGGGCGGTGTTTGGCGCCGATGCCGAGTAGGCGCCCGGGGCGGCGGTGCGGGCGTCCCAGCCTCCTCCGGCCGCGGGGGCGGCTGGCGCGGGTGCGGCCGCGGCGCTCCCCCACCTGGAGGACGCGGCGGAGGAGGAGGACGCCGCATCGGGGGCGGGGCGGATGGCCGTTGTCGGGTCGTAGTCCTTGAGCGCATTCTTCTTGAAATAGGAGAAGAGTTGGTCAACCCTGCGGAAGGCCCGGCCGCGCCACTTGAGGCCGTCCCCGGACAGCCCGACGGGCTCGCGGCGCATCGCCGTCTCCTTGGGCCGCCAGAAGTTGATGGTGAGGTGTCCCGGGTTGGAGGTGGAAGGTGCGAGGACGTACGGGATGACGCGCTGGTTCTCCCGGCGGGCGGAGCGGAGCATCTTGGCGACGCCGGAGCGGCCGGCCTCGCGGTACTTGCGGTGCGCCCGCGCCTCGCGGAGGAGGCCCATCATGGGCTCGACGTGCCGCGCGAGGAGCTCGTCGAGGTCCGAGTACTCGGAGCCGTGGCAGACGAGGCGGCGGCCGGCCTTGAGCGGGTCGTCGTCCGGGTCCTTGTCCTCCTCCTTGATGTGGAAGTGCAGGAAGGAGGGCTCGTCGCCGCCGCGGATCTTGCAGGTGACAGTGAGGTGGTCGATGCCCGAGGAGGAGGGCCGGACGAGCGTCTCGTACAGGGGGGCGTCCTTGAGCAGCCCCTCGGCCTGCTTCCCCGTGACGTTGCGGAAGCTCGGGTGCCCGATGGGGCGCTCGTGGAAGCCGCTGAGGGCGCGGATGCCGGCCTCCCCCTTCTTGGCGTCCGTGTCCTCGGCGAGGAGGACGCCGAAGAGCTGCCGCCGCTCCCGGGCCTCGGCGGCGTCGCGGCGGGCGGTGTCGGCGTCGGAGAAGGCGTCCATGAAGGGGAGCGGGGGCGGGCGCTCGATGACGTCACGCCTGGCCGTGAGGTGGACCTGGCTTCGCTGCCGGTCGACGGCCATGACGCGGCACTGCACCTTGTCCCCCGCCTGGACGAATCCCAGGGCGGCGAGGTCCTGCCCCGCGGCGATGTGGCCCTGGATCTCGTCGGGCAGGCCCTCCTGCTCGACGATGCCGAGGACGCCCGAGGGGAGGCGGGCGAGGAAGCCGCGCTGGCGGACGCGGAAGACGCTCGCGAGGACGACGACGCCGGCGCGGAGGGTCTGCGCGGTTTCGTGGGTGAGGAGGCGGAGCTCCGCCTCGGGGCGCATGGGCTCGAAGGGGCGGCGGGCGTCGGCGTAGGGGCGCCGGAGCTCCTCCTTGATGGCCTCCAGGGCCTGCAGCTGGCGCCCCTTGCCCTGGGAGCGGAGCTGGGCGGCGAAGGTGTCGAGGCCCAGGGCGTCGAGGTAGTCGCGCGGCTCTGCCGGGACGAGGCGGACCTCGCCGGCGGCGGCGGCGGCGCGGAGGATGCCGGGGGCGGGGTCGTCGCCGGCGTCGGCGGCGGCCGCGTCGGCGACGTCGTCGTCGTCGTCGGGGAGGGCGAGTGGCTCATTGGAGAGGACGGAGGTACGGGTCCAGGCCGCGAAACCGTGGGCGCGGAGCGGCGCGTCGCCCTGCTGCCTGCCCTCGAGCTCGCACCAGAGGCGGACGCGGAAGGAGGACATGGCGAGGGTGGCGCGGACGAGCTCTGCGTACGAAGTGTGGTCATCGGCGTCGGGGACGTCCGAATCGACGTCACCGGTGCGCTTGCGGAAGCCGCTGTCGCCATCCGTTCCGGCGTAGTAGTCGGCTGACTGTGCCATGAGCATGGCGAGCTCGTAGCGGTCGGGGTGGATGCGGGTGGCGTCGAGCGGGTTGGTCTCCTGGGACGCCCCCTCGACGGCGCCGTCGTAGGGGTCGGCGGTGACGCCTGCCTCTCGCGCCGCGGCGAAGGCCGAGGCGAGGTCGGCGGCGCCCGCGGCGCGCGCGGCGTCGAGGGCCTCGAGCGCGGCGTCGCGCGCGGCGGCGAGGGCCGTGCGCGCGGAGAGGGGGAAGACGAGGAAGGAGGCGGCGTTGGTGTAGACGGAGGGGGGTAGGAGGTCTCCTCGCATCGAGGCGCGGCTGGGGATGCCTCCCCCGCGGCCCTGGACGGCCGAGGCGAGGGCCGCGGCCTTGCGGGGGCCGAGGCCGGGGACGAACTGGAGGACGTGGGACGCGGTGTCGCTCAGCGCGGCGCGGTTGAGGTCGCAGCCGAGGGAGGCGACGGCCTCGACCATTGCGCGCTCGGCGGCGCGGAGGCAGAGGGAGGCGGGTAGGGAGCGCTGGAGGGGGTGCAGGGGGAGGCTGAGGACGTGGCGGGAGACGGAGGCGACGCCGGCTGCCTGGGCCTCCTTGATGCCGCCCAGGGTGCCCTTGAGCTCCCAGAGGCGGGAGAGCTCGGCGACGGGGGAGACGGCGTACCGGGCGAGGCTGAGGGCGGCGAGCTGGCCGGCGGGGACGTCCTTGTTCTCGGCCTGGGCGGCTGCGGAGCGGGATCGGACAAAGGCGACGGCGTCGTCGACGAAGACGACGGGGAAGGAGCCCGGGCCGGTGACGCGGGGGCGGCCGCCCGCCTGGCCGCCCATGCCGGACATGTCCTCGACCGGCTCCGTCTCCACCTCGCGCGGGAGGCGGCGGCTCCACGCGCCGCGGGCGAGCCAGCGGGTGACGGCGGGCGCGAGGGCCTCCCGGCCCGACCCGGCGCCGAGGAGTGCCGACTTCCGCATCAGGTGCGGGCTGTACCCGCGGCGCCCCTCCCGGGAGGCCTGCGACTCGTCCCTGTCCTCCTCGTCCTCCTCCTCCTCGGCCGCCAGGTCCCCCGCGGCGCCGCCCCGCTCCGCGCGCCGCCTCCGCCGCAGCTGCTTCCGCGCCTCGTGCTCCTGCTCCTCCTCCCGGGCCCGCTTGACCAGCGACGCGGCCTCGATCGACGCCTCCTGCGCCGCCTGCTTCAGCCGCCTGGCGTCCTCGTTCCCGCCCGTTGCCACCACGCACCGGTCGGGGGCGTGGGCGAGGAGTAGCTCCAGGAGGTCGTCGGTGCGGCGCCTCCGGTCGCTGTGCAGCCCGACGGCGGCGATGAGGGCGCCGCCCGGCCCCACCACGGCGGCGTGGCAGCCGTCCTTGGTGGAGACGAGGGAGAGGGTCGACCCCGTGGGGCCGCGCTCGCCGACCTCCCCCGAGGGGGCGTCGTAGCCGAGGGACCCGCCGAAGAGGGTGTCGTCGCCCGAGGCGGGGACCACGACGCGGCCGTCGCCGGGGGCGGCGCCCGGCGCGCGGACGCGGAAGGGGGGAGGGGACGGGGCGGGGAGCGGGGGCGACATGGCCCGTCGACGCACCGCCGCGCCGACCTCGGCGGCGGCGATGTCGTGGGCGGTGCGCCGGAGCTCCGAGTCGCTCTCCTTCTCAAAGGCCAGGGAGAGGCGGGTGGCGGCCTCGGCGACGATGTCGAGGCGTAGGGCGTCGAGGGGGCCGAGCGAGGCGCGGAGGGTGTCGGCGGCGCCGGGGAGGCCGAGGGAGGCGGACTGGGGCGCGAGGGCGGCGGCGCCGTCGGGGGAGAGGGCGTAGGGGAGGAGGGCCCGGAGGACGGCGGCGCGTGCCTCGGCGGTGTCGAAGGACACGGTGAGGAGGCGGTCGTCGGCGGCCTGCTGGATGACGAGCCACTGGGTGGGTCCGCCGGTGGCGGGGTGGTGCCTGCCCGCGACGCGGAGGCCGAGGACGGGGTTGAGGCCCGAGGGGGGGAGGGCGGCGCGGCAGACGCCGACGGGCGACATGTCGTCGGCGGCGGGGCGGACGGCGACGACGCCGCCCGTGTCGGCGGCGGACCCGGCGCCCGAGGCGGCGGGGGCGTCCGAGGGGCGGCCGCAGAGCGTGGCCTGGAGGGGCGGGGCCTCGTCGTCCGCGAGGTCGGTCACCTCGGCGGGGAGGGGTGCGCCGCCGCTGGCGGCCGGCGTGGGGATGTGGCCGGGCTTGACGGGCTCGGGAGCGACGGCGAAGGCGGCGAGGGGCTTGCCGCGGAGGGCGATGCAGGCGAAGAGGGGGTGGAGGGCGTCGACGTCGCGCTTGCCCTTGTCCGTCGCGTGGGTGCTGACGCGGACGAGGGACCGCCACTCCCGGCGCGCGGCGCGGCGGAGGGGCGGGAAGAGCGCGAGGTCCTTGCCGCAGACGCGGACCATGGCGTCGCGCACCTCGGCCTCCGTGAGGAAGGCCGGGGAGTCGGCCGCGGCGTCGTCCCCGGGGGTGTCCGCGCAGGTGAGGAGCTTAGCGTCCAGGGCGTCCTCCTGGTCGACGCGGTCGGCGCTGAGGGCGGAGGGGAGGCCGGGGCTGAGGTCGGTGCCCAGGCGGTCCCCGGCCCTGACGCACTCGGCGAGTCGGGCGGGGGCGATGACCCCGAGGCGCGCGGCGAGGTCGGGGATACCGGCCTGGGAGGCGAGCTCGAGGAGGAGGGAGGTCTGGACGGAGGACCGGGCGGACTTGGAGCCGTCGGAGCGGCCGGCTCTGCCGGTGCGGCCGCGGAGGAGGGTCGCGACGAACCGGACCCGGGCCTGCGCGTCGGCGATGCCGCCCTCCCTGGCTCCGGCGCCGAGGCCGGGGTGGATGCTCCGCGAGACGCAGGCCTCGACGGTGACGGCCTCGTCGACGAGCGCATCGAGCTCCGCCTTCTCGGCCGGCTCCAGGCCCCGCAGGGCCGCGAGCTCGTGCCGGAGCTGCCTCTGCTGCTCCACGAGGCGGGCGTAGGCGTCGTCGAGGTCCAGCACGCGCCACACGTGGCGCATCCGCCAGTGGGGCTCCAGCTCGTCCCGCCGGTGGCACCACACCCACACCGGCTCCATCAGGTCCTTCCAGAGCAGCGAGAGCACGCGGCCCACCGCGGCCTCGTCCAGCGACGGCGACGGCGCCGCGCCCCGCGTGTGGAAGAACTGCTCCAGGCCCGTCCAGCGGCCGCCCCCCGCCTCCTCGACGAAGCGCCGCTCCGTCGCTGCCTCGTGCTCCATCTCCGCTCGGAGCATGCCCGCGACCCAGCGTCGCTCCGCGTCTTCGTCGTGGCGCCGGCCGAGGCGGTGCAGCCGCGGCGCGAGGCGCAGCCAGAGGCGCTCGGGTGCGTCGGCGGCGCGGATCTGGTCGTCGAGGGCCGACACAAAGAGACCCTCGCGGGTCCCCGGCTCGATGGCTCTGCCGGAGGTGGATCGGCTGGCGGCCATGGCGGCGCGGAGGGCGACGGAGGCGGCCGAGGCGGACGCGCGGAGGGGGGCGGCCGTCGGGGAGCGGGGCGCGGCGGACGCGGTGCCGCCGGGCGACGTGGGGGGGCGGGGGGCCGAGGAGGAGAGGGCGGCCTCGGCGGGGACTAGCTCCTCGCCGGCCAGGCCCGCTGCAGCCGCGGCGGCCGCCCTCGCGGCGTCCCCGGGGGCGGCGTCCGGGTCGTAGTCCTCGTCCTCCTCGTCGGGGTCGGGCCCCAGCGCGGCGCCGAGCCCGCCGTCCCCGTCGGGGTCGTCGTCCTCGGCGTACACGGCCGCCAGGGCCGCGCCGTCGTCGTCCTGCATGCCCCCGCTGAGCAGAGCCACGCCGTCCTCCCCGAAGGTCTCCACGAGGCGCGACCACTCGTCCTCCGTCATCCCGGGGATGGGCGCCCCCCGCGCCCTCCTCCTGCCCCGCCCGCCCCCCGCCGACGGCCCGTCGGCCATGAAGTCCTCCATCCCGTCGCTGTCCTCCCCCACCTCGTCCGACGCCTGCCGCGCCGCCTCGGCCCGCTGCTCCCGCGCCGCCTCGGCCCTCTCCTCCTCCTCGTCCTCGCCCCCCACCTCCTGTAGCATCCTCAGGTCTTCCAGCGCCTCCAGCCGGGCCTCGTCGTCGTCGTCCCCGCCGCCCAGCTTCAGGCGGCGGCGCCGCGCCCTCCCGGCCCCGGCCTCACCGTCATCCCCGTCGCTGTCGCTGTCGCTGTCACCGTCGCTGTCGCTGTCGCTGTCGCTGGAATCACCCTCCTCCTCCTCCTTGGTCGCGATCAGCCCGCCGATGTCCCCGGCGTCGTCCTCGTCGCTGTCCCCGCCCCCGTCCTCCCCGTGCAGGCCCGGCTCGTCGTCGCTCTCCTCCGCCTCGTCGGCGAAGAAGGCAGACACGTCGCCGCCGCCCGTCGTCCGGAGCCGGGACGTCTTGGCCTTGCCGCCCTTCGTCTTCTTGCTCCTCCTCTTGCCCCCCGGGGAGGCCGCGGCGGGGGAGT
>Ga0136560_1000142_pt1 | contig 30540 bp, 9 predicted proteins | sample AntRauMeHopE1497_FD_104925 | JGI IMG/M metagenome (GOLD analysis project Ga0136560, IMG submission 104925) | Saline lake microbial communities from Rauer Islands, Antarctica - Metagenome Hop E1 #497 | ecosystem: Environmental > Aquatic > Non-marine Saline and Alkaline > Saline | place... | reverse complement strand
GGGGGGGGGGGGGGGGGGGGCGCGCCGGGGGGGAGTGGGCGGGGGGGGGGGGGGGGGGGGGGGGGGGGGGGGGGGGGGGGGGTCGGACGGGATCGGGCGGGGAGGAGTGTGTGGCGGGAAGCGGCTTGCGCGCGCGAGGCAGGACACTGGCAGCCCGCTGACACAGCTACTGCCATGGTCGCACGCGTGGGGCGACGGGCCGGAGCCCTGGCGGGGCCCTGTAAGACGCTTTCTCACCGTTGAACGATGACTGGAGCACGGCGGCCGAGGAGAGCGGCACGACCGTCGGGGCTCCGGCGGGCACGTCGGGGCAGCGGACGTCCAGCACGACGGCGTCACGGAAGACGGAGCATCCGTCGTCGGCGGTGACCTCGACCTTGTACGACCCGGGCATGGTGGGGAGGAAAGACGCCTCCAGACCGCTGCCGGAGACGAGGCGCGGCAGCGTGCAGATGCCTCCAGGCTGGGGCGCACCCGTCACGGCTTCTGCGGGGCGGGGAACGGGTGCGTCGGCGGGGGCGCTTGATGGGGGACGGCGTCGCTCTTGCGGCCCGGTGCCTCAGCCGGAGCGGCGGTCTCACCCTGCAGGAAGACGGTCCACGCGCGCTCTTCAGAAGAAGCGTTCACCACACCAGTCGATGCGTTCCGGGTCATGGCCACGGCGCGGATGACGGCCCGGCCCGGCGTCGCAATCGTGAACGGGCCGGTAGCCACAGCCGCGGGCGCCGACCCGTCCACGCTGAACGACACTTCGCTGCCGGGTGTTGCTGATGAGAGCATAAACTGAGTAATCCCGGCAGTGTGGACGGCTCCGAGAGGCGAAAGCGAAGGAGGCTGAATCGCAGCAGCGGCGGCTGCCGCTGCCAGGAGCCCGGCAGCGAGCATCACCGCGCGGTCATGATGGCCCATGGCTGCACTGTTCTAGGTGCCGCTCCTTGGCAGATTGGAAGGCCTCAGCGCGCGAAAGAATGCAGGACGAGCAACGGTCGCTCGCTTTCCTGGCGGGTAGCTGCTCGGGCCGACGACGGTCAGCGAGCCCAGCCTCGGCGGTGTGGACGACGACCTTGCGCCGTGCCACTGAGGTGAGAGTGCCGGCGAACGGCGAGGCGACGCTGGCAGCCGAGGTCGGCTGCGGTGGCGGGGTTGTGAGCCTGCAGAGGCGTTTTTGGTGGTCGTGGTTCCGCGTCCCCCGGCGCCGCTACGGCCGGCATGCTGCCGACTGTAAGTGGCCTGCGCGTCGTCGGTTGGATCGCTCCCCGCAGGGATGCGAGCTGGGGCCGCGAGGGGTGGCGGACTGGGGCAGCAACGAGACTTTGGACTCGTCAGATTGACCGACGACGGTCCAGGGCATCAGCGGTCTACAAAGCCGGGCGGCCGCTTTGCTCTTCGTCTTGCAGAACACATTGTCGCACAGTGGCACGCAAGAATACACTGTCAGTGCTCGCGCGTGGGCTGCTGTGCCTGGACAGTCACCCCCTGGCGACCGGTGACCCCTCCGGCCCCTTCTGCTCGTTCGGAGTATCCTAAGGAGACGCAATGGCGCATCGTTGGCCCGCAGCGGCATTCCCGGGGCGCGAGTTCGGGAAAGCGCTGAGCAGCAAGTGCGACCGGCTCGGCAGCGGGCGGCAGCATGAGGCCCAGCGCAGCTTGGGGCGCACAGGGCGGCGCGGCAAGACCCCGAATGAGCAGGGCACGGATGACACCCCGGAACCGCCAGTGTGCGGCATTGGTTGAGGCGGCGGTGCGCGTCACGCGTTCGGCACCAGCAGGGCCGAGTGACTCTCGGCCGGCTCGCGGCGGATCACCCTTCGCCGCCCAGGCACCCTGGTTGGTACCCTCAACCCGTGTGCTCCCAGCGTGCGTGCTGTGCTTGCAGGTCACCGGGCTGACGGCCTCGGCGGCAGCGGCAGCCCTGTTGTCATGGCCGAAAGTGGCGCATCAAGACCGCCCCTGCCCCCCGCTGACGCCCGCGGCCCGAGACGCTCCAGCGCCTCGACGTTTGGGGCGTCGTACGGGGGCCGCGCCGGGGCCGGGCCGTGGTCCCCGGGCATCACCGGGCTGATGCCGAGCCCCGCGGAGGGCGGCTTTGCCGGCCCCGAGCGCGAGCCCTCGGGGTCCGTCGCGCTCACAAACGTCCTCAGCGGTGGCACGCCGGGGATGATTCGCTCGGGCGGCTCCAGCCAGGAGAAGCTGCGGCTGCCCCAGTCGGCCACGTCCAACCCGGGCGGGCTTCTGGTCGGGCCCGGCAGGCGCATGGGCGAGCCCGGCGCCTCCACGAGCTACGCGGCCCCGCGCCGACCGGTGGGTGAGCAGGGCGCCCAGTTCGCCGCGGAGCGGGCGCAAGCGCGGCGGGGGGCCACTGGGCGCACGGACCACCTTTTGCTGGACGCCTCGGGAGCGCACGGGGCCGCGGCGGCCGGGCCCGGCGGGCTGGCGGCCATCGTTTACCCGCGTTTTGGCTCTGTTGGCGTGACCCCGAGCGCCGGTGGCGGGTCGAGCGAGTCAGGGTCGAGGCGGCGCATGGACCGCCTCCGAATCTCGGGGCGCGGCCCGCCCTCCTCGGCTGTTGGGAGCGCCGAGGCGCACCCGGCCGAGCACGGTCGCAGGCAGCTGGCCGGGGCCGATGCCGTATCGTCGTCTTCCGCCGGCACCGGACCCTCCCCCGGCTTTGGCGCCTCGGCCGCCTCGTCCTCCCGGCTCCCCGTCCTTCCTGCCACGGGGACGCCGGGACGCCGCGGCCCCCCCCTCGACCTGAGCATCGCCTCCCGCCCCTCCTCGTACGGCCTCCTGTCCCCAGGCGGCGCCTCCCCTACCGCACCGCGGTCCGCGCGCCGCTCCGTCCCCTCCCCCGTGTCGCTCCGCCGCGGCCCCGCCGCCTCGGCCCCCTCCCCGCGCATGCGCGCCGGCTGCACCACCGTGTGGCTCGGCCCCGGCGTGCTCGCGGCCCTGGTGGCGCTGGCGGCGGCTTGCGAGTGGGCCGCCACCGCAGCCGTCCTCGCCCTCCTCACCAGCCCCGCCGTCACACCGGGGGGCGGCACCTTCCCGGCCACCATCCTCCTCGTGCCCCTCACCGCCGTCCTCGTCCTCCTCGCGGCAGCCGTCGACAAGCGCTGCTGCTCCTGCTGCCACGCCCTCGCCTCGGCGAGGGGACGCGTCCTCCCGCCCTGGGCCGCGCAGCCGGCCTGCTGCATCGACGCCTCACGCCTCGACGCCCTGGCTGCGCACAGGCGCGGCGACCATGGCCAGACCCTGACGGTCTCCGCCGCGGGCCGCATCGTGCCGCCGGGCAAGGCCGACGGCGCCGCGGCGGCTGCGTGCTGCCGGTGCTCCTGGCAGGCGAAGGCCGCCGACGAGGCCGAGGCCCGCGCCGGGGGCGGCAAAGCCGGCAGGGGAAGGCGCTCGAAGCGCCGCGCCGTCGGCGTCACCCAGGCCTGCGGCGTCCACTGCGGCCTCCCCGCCACGCCCGTGTGGCTGGCGTGCACCTCGGGTGCCCTGGAGGCCGTGGGCATCGGCGCCCTGCTCGCCGCCAGCGCCGCCCTGCCCCTCGCCGCACTGCCCGTGCTCGGGGCCGGGGCGCTAGCGGTGGCCCGCGCGTGCGCGGCTGTGGCGCGGCCCCGCCCCGCACTCCTCATCGGCGAGGCATCGCCGCCGGCTGGCATGTGCTCGCGAGACACCGGCAGCAGCGGCGGCGGCTGCGCCGCGGTGCGTCCGGTGGGGATCCTTCTCGCGGTCTGCGGCACCGCCGGCGTCCTCGTGCACGCCGCCCTGGTGTCCCGCGCGTCCATTCCGTCGGTGGCGGCGGGCGTGGCGGCCGTGATCCTGCTCGCGACAGCCGCGGCGATCCGAGAGGCGTCGATGGGAAGGGGCCTCGCGGCCGCCGGCACGTGCGGTGAGGGCATCCCCCAGCTCGGCGGTGACGACGGCGAGGCCGGAGCAGGGGCAGGGGCCACCGACACGGTGGCGGCGCGGCGGGGCGGAGGCACCCCCGCGCCCGCGCACAAGACCCCCGGCCCGGCGCAGCCGCCCGAGCCGCTCGCCACGTGGCAGGCTCACGGGGCCGTGGCGGTGGGGCGGCTCTGCCTGGGTGTGTGCGGGATGCCGATGGTGGCCGCGGCCGCCAGCTCGACGTCTCACCCGGGCGCCGCGGTGGTGGCGGTGGGTGAGGCGGTGGGGCGGGGCGCGGCGTGCCTCGCGGGGCAGCCGGGCCCGCCGCAGTGCGAGTGGGCCGGCTGGGTGGCGCTGCTCCTCCTCGTCGTCGGGGTCGGTGGCGGGGCCGTCCTGGCCGCCCAGACCGCCGACGCCGTCGCGCTGTCGAGGGCGCAGGAGCGGCGCGCCAGGCGGCGGCTGCAGCACCGCCGCGCTCTGGCCGCGCTCGAGGCCAAGGCGCGACGCCCCGTCCCCGGGGCGGCCAGGCCGAGGCCCACGGCGGCTGGCCGCGCCGCCCTCGCCGCCCGCATGCGACGGGGGGTCGACGCCGCGGGGGCGGCGTCGCCGGGTAGGATGCGCGCGGGGGCCGGTATCGGCGTGGGCGCCGCGCCCGGGCGGAGAGGAGGCCGCCGCGCTCCCAGGCGGGAGGCCGGGGCGCCCGCCGAGCCGCCGGCGGCCACTCCGGAGAGGACGCCAACGCACGCTTGCGCGTTCCTCTGCTGCTGCTGCGGCTGCAGCAGGGCGGCGGACGGCTCCCTGGACTCCCCGGAGGCGCTGACGTCGGTGCTGTCGCAGGCGTGGGCGAGCGTGCCGGCGGTCGCAGCCCCCGCCGGCCTCCTCGCCTCGGTCCTGCTCGCCGCCCTGGTCTCCAACGCGCTTCTCGCGGTCCCCATCGTCCCCGAGGGCGGGATCCTCGACCTCGGGTGCGCGCTCCCGGTGCCCACGGCCGCGGGAGCCGCGCTGGCGGCCGTCGGCCTCGGCCTGGCCCTCGCCCCGTGCGGCCCGCCCACGGACCCACCCGACGGAAGCGGGACGGAGTGGATCACGCCCGCCCCCGGGACCGCCCCGGAGCTGGCCAAGGTGGCCGGCGAGCTGTAGTGACTCGCAAGCCAATGGGGCTGCCGTTGCCCGACCGGCCGGCCGGCGCAACGCAACCAGGCCCGCGCTGCGTTTGCATGAACCACACTCACTCACACACGCACGCACACGCGGGCACATGCGTGCGGGGCGGCGGGCGCACAGGTCGCGGTGCAGAGCTTGGCGCCAACTCCTCCACCGCTGCCAGCATCGCCGCCGCGGCCACAACACGCGGCCGGATTCCCCCGGGCCCACCCCGCGCTCGCCCCTTAGCCCTCGGGAATGGCATCCCGGCACGCTGGCGCCAGGGCGTCCACTCGGGCGGCCGATGCGTGAGCGAGCGTCCGTTGCACTGCAGTTTTTCTTGTTGTCTCCTCTCCTGCCCGATGCCGCAGGCCGCTGGGCGATGCGTGGCCCGCCCCGGCGCGCGCCTACCTCCTGGTTTGTGTGGCTCACACGCCGACTCCCCGTGCCGCGAGCCCCGCAGTCCCGCGCCGGCCAAGCCAAACCAGACATCAGAGGCGCTCATGGAGCAGGTAAGGCCGCCGCGCCAGAGGCCACGCCGCAGGCCGCGATCAGCTGCCCTGCGCGCATGCCACTGTCGAATCCCGTCCCTCGGCCGGCCCTGCGCGCGCAGCTCGTCCTGGAGATGGCGGAGCGCGACCTGTTCAACTCGCTCCGTCCTCATCTGCGGAGGGAGAAAATCCTCAGCGACCCGACGGGAAGCATGCCGATCCGCAGGGACATGCTCAAGGTGAGAAAAAGCGCCGGCCAGTAGCGGGAGGGCGTGAGCGGCCCGTCCCCTCCCCCGGCCGCTTGCTGCCCGAGGCTCACCCGAACCACCGTCTTGCCGCCGTCTTCCGCCCTCCTGGTCGTCCCGTCGCAGGCTCTCGCCCGCAAGTGGAACCTGCACAAGGAGCCCGGGTTCTGGAGCAAGCACAGGGACACGCTCCGCCTCGCGATGGTGCTGGCCGAGCACGGGTCCGCTCGCGAAGCGATGCGCCGCGAGGCCGAGTCGCGGACGGCGGCAGCCAGCTCGATGATCGGGTCGACGCCCGCTTCTGCAGCAGCGGCTGCCGAGGACGACGCGGGGGCGCGCTCGCGGCGCGCGTCCACGATGGCCGGCGACGCGGCGGCTGCGACGGCGGCCGGCACCGGCGCTGGCGGGCAGCCGCCGCTGACTGGCGCGGTGTCGTCGGGCCAGTTCGTGCTGTCCGGCTCCCGTCCTCCCGGCGTGGCGGAGGAGGACCCCGCGGCCGGGATCCGCGCGCTTCGGCGGGCGCTGCGTCCGTACGACGGCGACATGTTCAGCCAGCAGGGCGACTACAGCGACAGCCTGCTCTACCTGAGCCGGCAGCAGCCCCGGCCGGACGCGGCGTCGTACGCGGAGGGCAAGATGCACGAGCCGTCGTCGCCGACGGCTAGCAAGGCGAGGGCGGCACGGGTGCGAGCGTTCCTGAGCGAATTCGAGGCAGAGGGGAAGAGGATGGAGGAGGAGGAGGAGGAGGAGGCCGCAGAGGTGGCGCGCGCCGAGGCGGTGTCGGCGCGGCTGGCGAGGGAGGAGGAGGCAGAGGCGGAGCGCCGGCAGTCGGCGAGGCGCCTTCGCATGCCCCCGTCCAAGCGCGCCGGCGCGGAGCGCGTCGACCTTCTGGGCGAGCGGATCCAGGGCGGGGCGGGGCCCGCGCGGCAGCAGCAGCAGCAGCGCTTCGACGGCTCTCTGGAGGACCTGGCGGGGGAGGGCAGCGCCCGCTACCACGCTCGCCGCGCGTCGATGACGGGCGACGACGAGGGGTCGTACATGCAGCAGCACGGCGGCGCGGGGGGGCTGCTGCGGGACGAAGAGGACGTCGACGGGGCGGCCGTCGGCGCCGCGGTGTACGGGGGCGTGGGCCCGCCGCCCGGCGGCAGCGGCGGCGGCCCGCCGACGGTCTCCGGCCTCTCGGGCGGCCTGACCATGGCCATCACGCAGGTCAGCGGCGTGCTCGGCGGCGGGGCGGGCCCCCAGGGCGGGCCGGCGCTGCGCCGGCAGTGCGCCGTGGCGCTCCGCGATCTCAGCCGGCGGCCCGCGGCCCGGCCGTACGTGCTCGCCGAGGGGGCACAGCGGGCCCTCCTCTCGGCCCTGCAGGAGGCGGAGGACGACGCGACGCGACTGGACTGCCTCGCGGCGCTCTGCAACCTGACCGCGGTGCCGAGCGCGCGGGCGTCGGTGCAGGCCCAGTACCAGGGCCTCCCTGCCGAGGACGGCGATGACGAGCTCACGGGCGGCTTCGAGGAGGAAGAGCTGGGGGGCGACCCGGAGATGCGGGACGCGGTGGTGTCGGCCGATGACGACTTTGACGCGGTGCCGGAGCCGACGCTCGACGCCGGCGTGGTGGCGACACTCGCCGACTTTGCCAGGGCGGTCGGGGGCGGCCTGGCGTCGGACCCAACGGACATGGAGGTCCGCTGCATGCTCTCCACAGCTCTGCTGAACATCACGGCGACGCACTCGTTCCGCGGGCGGGCGGTGGCCGAGGGCATCGTCCCGGCTCTGCTCTCGGTCATGGCGCCCGTGGCGCGGCAGTCGGCGCGGCGGGGCAGGCCGTTGTCGCTCGGCCACGCCAAGGCGTCGCTGCGGGAGGACGACGACGACGACGCCGAGCGGGGCGTCGGCGGGGGCGCGAGGCGCGGCGGGGGTGCGGCGCGCGGTGCCGACGCCTTGGTCGGCGACGACGAGGCCGGGCCGCGCCCCGCCGCACCGCCTCCCAGGCACCCGTCCGCGCAGCGCTCGGGCCTCGCGGACGACGGCAAGAGCGTGGACGACGACGAGTACGACGAGGAGGAGGAGTTCGACGACGACGAGGGGGACCGCCTGGCGCCGCTGCACGGCGACTCGCGGCCGCGCATCGACGACGAGGACAACGAGGCGGCGAGGGACGCGGCGTTCCAGTCGCACTCGCTCGCGCTCGCCGCTGCGGACGCCTTCTGCCTCGCCTGCGCCGTCCGTGGGCTCTGCAACCTGAGCGGGACGGCCCGGGGCGCCGAGGCGCTGATGGCCACGGGGACGGTGCCGGCCCTATGCGGGGTGTGGGACGTGCTCCCCGACGGCCTCCGCTGCGCCGTGGCGTCCCACCTGGTGTACAACCTCAGCCGCACGCGCTCCACGGCCCGCAAGCTGGCCGAGGAGGGCGGCGTCCTCATCCTCCGTGACGTCATCGTCGCCGCGGCGGCCGACGGCGTCGCCCCCGCCACCGGCGTGCCCGTCCCCGCGGCGACCGTCTTCCCCGCCGCGGGCGGGTCCCGCGAGACCCTCACGCCGGAGCGCTCCTTCGCCCTGCGCCGCTCAACGCTCGCGCTCTGCCGGCTGACCCGCGACGACCACGCCGCCAACGTCGTCCTCCGCTCCCGTGCCGTCCTCGCGCTGTGCATCGCGGCCATGACGCCGCTGGACGAGCGGGCCCCGCTCCCCGCCGCCTCCCTCCGCGCCCAGGCGGCCGACGCCCACGTCTCGCCGCTGTCGGCCGACCCGGAGCGGGCCTTTGACGAGGCCGACGGCACGGGCGTCGCCGACTCGGGCGGCGGCTCCGCGGGCGGCGCCGGCGGCGGCTCCGTGCTCTCCGCGTGCCACATCCGCAGGCGGGTGGCGGGGGCGCTGTGCCGGCTCTCCTGGCGCGCGGACCGCGCCACGTCAGCCATGTCCGGCGTCGGTGCCGCGCTCGCGAGCCTGCTCCTGTGCGGGGACGGCGCGGCCCGCAAGGTCGCCCTCACCGCCGCCGCCAACCTGATGCGGGACGCCACGGCGGCTGCCTGCGTCATCCGCGACGGCCTCCTCGCCGTCCTCGTGGCCATCGCCCTTCCGGACTCGCGCGGCGGCGGGGAGGGGCCCGTCCTCGCCGCGCTCCGCGCCCGCAACGCCAGCGTCGCCGACGCCGTCCTCGCCGCCCGTCGCTCCAGCACCTGGGAGCGCGAGGCCTACCTGGCATTCCTCACCATCTTCAACGCCTCCTGCCACGACGGCGTGCGGCGCACCCTCCTCAAGCTGCGGGGCGATGATGTGGTCGAGGCCTGCGTCGGCCTCGAGGCCAGGCGGGCCGTCGCCGCCGCCGTCGCGATGGCATCGGCCCACGCGTCCGGCGCTGCCCTGCCCACCGAGGCCCAGGCCATGGCCCTCCTCCTCCACGACGCCCCCGGGGCGGCGGCGGCGGCGGCGGCGTCGGCCGCGCAGCACCGGCCCTTCTCGTCCTCCTCGGGCGTGTCGCTCGGCGACGAGGGACCCCTCTCGCCGCTCGCCGTCCAGGACACGGACGCCGCCGCCGGCGACGGCTCCTCGGCCGACGCCTCGGTGTCGCTCCCCGTCCTCGCCGCGCTCGTCGCCGCCGTGCAGCGCGCCTCGTCCGAGGTCCGCGCCTCCCGCCTCGAGGGCGGCACCGACGAGGACGACGCCGACGCCACCGCCGTCGACCCGCTCCTGGGCCGCGCCGACGACGAGCACCACCTCCTCGGCCGCGCCCCGGCCCACCCCCGCGCCGCCGGGCCCTCTGGCCCCGGTTCCTTCGCCACGGCCCGCACCCCCGCCGTCCTCTCCGACGGCTTCGAGGCCCCGCCCGGCGCGGCGCTGTGGCACCTGTGCCAGCTCTCCTTCTCCCTCGCAGCGGTGCGGAACCTCAGCGCCGAGCACGGCTACCAGGCCCGCCTCCTCGCCGCCGGCTGCCTCCCCCGCCTCCTCGCCGTCCTCCGGCCGCACCGCCGGGCCGAGGCCACGTCCGGGGTCATCGACCCGGCGGAGCTCGGTCCCGCTGCCCGCGCCCGCGCACGCCGGGGCAACGGCGGCCCGTCCCCCGCGGCAGAGCGCAAGAAGTGGGAGTGCGCCTACCCTCTCCACTGCGTCGCTGACGCCATCCACGCCATCGCCAACCTCGCCCACGACGTCCAGTGCCGGGCCGAGATCGCCCGCGGCGGCACCCTGGAGGCGCTGGTTCCGGTGGCGGAGGACGCCCCCTCGTCGGTTCTGGCCGTCGCTCTGGACCGCGCGAGGGACGAGGCCGTCGACGCGTACCGCGCCCGCGCCGACGCCGTGCGCGCGGCCAAGGACGCCACGGACCGCGCGGCCCGGATGGTGGCGGAGCTGGACCCCGGGGCGATGACCAGGGAGGAGCGGGAGGAGCTGAGCCGCCTCGCCGGGACCAGGACGGCGGACGCGGCGCTGGACCTGGCCGACTCGGCCTCGCAGGGCGGCGACGATAGGGACACCGGCGCGGCGTCCGCGGCGTCGGGCGGGTCGGGGGCCGGCGGGCAGTCCGGCGGCGGCAAGCCCGGGCTCCGCCGCGCCGGCTCCTCCCGCAAGGCGATGGGATTTGCCGTCGTGAGGGGCCCGCCGAGGCACCCGCCCGCTGCCGCTGCTGGGGGCACCGCCGCCCTTTCCTCCGGCTCGTCCTCCAACTCCAACTCCGGCTCGTCGCCGTCCCGCGGCAGGCGCGCCAGCTCCCGCCACTCCGTTTCCCGCCCCAGCTCGGGCCGTTCCGTCGGCGCTGGGTCGTCGGGCGGCATGTCCCCGTCGGCGTCCCGCGTCGTCCTCGGCCGCCAGTCGTCCCGGCCTCGCGCCACCACAAGCAAGGCCTCGGACCCGCGTGACGTCATCGACGAGGCGACGGAGGCGCGCGTGGTGGCGCTGGCCCGCGCCGCGTTCGAGGCCCGGACGCAGTGCGCCATCGCTCTCTCCACCATCGTGTGCAGCGAGGACAGCCTCGCCCTCACCGACCGCTCCGACGACGCCAAGGCCGCGCGCGACTTCCTGGACATGGGCGTGCTCGACGCCCTCAACGCGCTGTGCAAGTTCGGCAGCGACGGGGACGAGATCCGCGCCCGAGTGGTGGGCGCCATGCGCGCCCTGTCGCAGTACGAGGCCGTGGCCGCGGCCATGCTGCAGCGCCGCAGCCTCCTGGACACCCTCGTGCGCATGCTCAGCTCCAGCGTCGACTCGGCGCGCCGCGAGGCCGTGGCCGTCATCTGCAACCTGAGCATGGCTCCCGGGCTGGAGCTGCGCATGGTCGAGTCCGGCGTCGTCCGCGCCCTCATGGTCGCAGCCCTCCTCCGCACCCACGACCCGGTCACCCAGGCCCGGTGCATCCAGGCGCTCCACAACCTCCTGGCCTCCGCGGACGCCCGCGGCGCCGTGCTGAAGGAGGGAGTCATCTGGGCGCTCCAGCGCCTCGCCCTCAGCACCGACAAGGTCACCCAGCGCTCCTGCGCCGTCACGCTGCACCGCCTGGCCACGGACCGCGACGCCCAGAGCGTGCTGGTGCGTGAAGGGGGCATCCGCTCCGTCATCTCCGTGCTCCTCGCGGCCCACGGCGGCGACGCCAACGGCGCCACGGCCGCCGGCCGCGCCGCCTCCCACGGAGTCGGCGCGTCCTCGGTCGTGATCCGCTCGCCGCAGGGCGTGGCGATCTCCCCGGGGGGCGCTCTCTCGGCCTCCGCGTCCGCCGCAGGCTTTCAGGCAACGGGGGCCTCGGCACCCCGTCGCCCCGGCGCCCCCGTCAGCGCCGGTGTGGCCATCGTGGCCCAGGCGCGGGCCCCGGGGGAGCTGGAGCAGCTGAGCATCATGTCGGTGCTCAACGCGGCTCGGAGGCCGCAGGGCCGGCGCGGGCGCAAGCTCGTCTCCGCGCGGTCCGCGGCGTCGGCCGCCCAGCGCGACGGCACGGCGCGGGACGACGGGGCCCCCGCCGGGCCGCCGGATGACGAGCTGGCGTCCGCGGCGGCACGGGGTGTCGACGAGGTCGCCGACCCTGCCGCCGCCGGGTCAGACCCCGTGGTGGGAGCCCACTTCGCCGGCGTGCTGGCCGCCGTGTCGCGGGAGCCCGGCAACGAGGCCAAGCTCGTGGCAGAGGGGGCCGTGGAGGCCCTTGTGCTGCTCTGCCAGGCGTCCTTCGGCGCGGGAGCGCCCCCGCCCCTGGCGCTGTCGGCGTCCGGGGCGCCCGGCGACCCCATCCCGAGCCGGGACGCCGACGGCGACGGCTTCACGGACGAGGGCCAGGAGGAGGGCACGCCGGACCTGGGGAACCTCCGGCCGTCGTGCGCCGTGGGCCTGTTCAACCTCAGCGCCACGCCCAACCCGTCCACCCGGGCCCGGGTGGTGGCGGGCGGCACCCCCGGCGTCTTCGTCAGGCTCGCCCTGAGCCCGTCGGAGGACGACCAGACGCGCCGCCTCAGCGCGCTCGGCCTCGTCGGCCTCCTCTGGGGCTCGGGCCCCCGCGCCGCGGAGCACTGCACCGCCGTCCTCGAGGCCGGCGCCGTCCACGCTCTTGTGGCCCTCGCCGTCGGTCGCTCCCGCCTCGTCGACTCGCCCTCGGACGGCGCCATCGCCGCCGCCTCCGCCTGCGCGCCCTCCTCAACGCCATCCGAGCGCTACGCCGTCGCCGCGGCTCTGCAGTTCCTCTCCACGTCACCCGACGCGGCCCCCTACCTCTGCGACCCGGCGTCCGGCGGCATCGAGACTCTCGCGTGGCTCGCGTCCGGCGCGGCGGCGATCCGCCCCGCCGGCCGCGGCGCCCCCCCCGGCGGCGCCGACCGCCACCGCGACACCCTCCTCCTCGACGCCGCCGCCATGGCCGCCCACGCCATCGCCAACCTCAGCGCCATGCCCGGCTGCGCCGCACGCATCCTCGCCGCCCGGGCCGCGGCGCCGGTCCTCGTGGGCGGCGCCCTCCCCGGCGCCACGGTCGGAAGGCGCAGCCTCCCGTCGGCCCTCGCCGCGGGGCCCCAGGCCGGCCCACCCGGAGGCGCCGACGCCTTCTGGCCGCTCCCCGTCGCCACGCTCCCCACCTCGGACGGCGCCGCGCGCAGCCCTGACCCGCACGGCGCCTCCCGCAAGCCGTCCGCGGCCTTGATGGCAGACCGCATCCTCGGCGCCGTCGCGGCTCTGGTCATCGCCGGCAGCGCCGCGGCCGACGCCCTCGCCGCCCTCGCCTCCGCTGCCGAGCCGTTGGGCGCGGCGGCGGGCGGCACGGACGGCGACGACGGGTACGACTCCGACGGGCCCGACGCGACCGCGGGGCCGGCGGCTCGCAGGGCCGGCACCGCGGAGCGCCACGCGTCCCTCGGCGCGTCGCTCGGCCCGCCGACCCTCCGCGCGCTCCTCCTCCCCGCCGCGGAGATCCTCTGCGACGCCGGGCACCGCGAGCAGTCCAGCACCCACCTCCTGGTGTCGTCGCTGGTGTCGCCGTGGTCCGCGGAGCTCGGGAGCGCGGGCGAGGCAGCCTGGTGCGCGAGGCTCCGCCCGTCCGACGCCGGCGCGACGGTGGAGGACGTCTCCGCCCCGCAGAGCGACACCGAGGCGCTCCAGGGCCTGCTCGACGCGTGCGCGACGGCGGTGGCGTGCGTGGTCGGCAATGCCGCGGTGTCGCAGCGCCGTGCCGACGAGCTGCGAGCCCTGGACGAGGCGGCGGCGCAGGAGCACGAGGAGCTGTACGGGGCACCGTACGGCGGCGTCGCGGGGAACGAGAGCCCTCGCGGCGCGGGCGGCGCGACGAGCCTGTCGCGGCTCCTGGAGACGCCCAAGACGAGGGCGAAGCGGGGGGCGGACGAGGCCGCGCGCGCGGCGGCGCGGAAGACGCCCAGGGAGCGGAGGGAGGCAGAGCTTGCGGCGGAGGCCGCGGCGACGGCGGCGGGCGCGGCTGGCGGGTCCGGGAACGGCGGAACGGGGGGCAGCGGGTCGGCCGGCGGGGCGCACGGGGGCCAGGTGGGGCAGCACGGCGGGCAGGGCGGCAGCGGGTCGTCGGCGCTGGGCTCGGGGCAGGGCAAGGGCGGCGCGGGGGGCGCGGGCCCGTCCCGCCACGAGATGGCTGCGGCGGCCGCGGCGGTGGAGGCCGCGCGGTGCGTGGCGAGGGGCGACTGGGTCGGCATGGGCGCGGTTGGGGCGTCGGGCCAGCTCGCACTGGGCGCCGGCACGAGCCGCGGGCCGCTGGGCCTGTGGGCGCCGTCGGCCGCGCCGCTCGGCGTGTGCGCCTCGGCGCCGTCGTCCCTCACCAGAGCGCAGGGACCGGTGACGTGGACGCAGTGCGAGGTCGCGCCGTCCTGGCTGGTAGAGCTGGGCGCCGCGGCGGTAGCCACCAAGGTCGCCGGAGTCGGCGGCGTCCTCCTTCTCGCCAGGGCCGTGTCCCCGCGCTCGGGCCTGCCGCGCGCGGCACGCCTCCGCGCGGCCGTGGGCCTCCGCTTCCTGGTCTCCCTCTCCCCGCTCGCCGTGGCGTCCTTCGTCGGGGCCAAGCACGGCGGGGCCGTTCGCGCCGCCGTCGAGGCCGCCGCCGTCGTCGCCGCCGAGTGCCGCGCCATGGACATCGCCGCCCTCGGCGACGTCCCCAGGAGCCCACGGTGCACCCTCGAGGCGGTGCGCGCCGTGACGGACCACGCCGACGCCGCGCGCCTCGAGACGGCGGCGCACGTCGCCCAGGCGTCGGCCGGCGGGGTCTCGGAGGACGGAGGGGCGCCCCTGTCGCCCGTGGCGGACGGCCACGGCGGCCCGAGCAGCATCGTCACTGCTGCCGTCCACGCCGCCCGGCTGCACTCGGCGGCGATGCCGGGCAGCCGCGACGCGGCGGCCCAGGTGGAGGCGGCCAAGGCTGCCGTCGCCGAGGTCCGGCGCCGCCTCGCGCTCCTCTCCGGCCCCCACACCGCCGCCGGCCTCTGGGGCCTCGCCGAGGGCCTGGCAGAGGAGGCCAACACGGCCGTGGTGCGGGCCAGGGGCGCCCCTGCCGCCGTCCCCACCGCCCGCGGGGTCGCCACCGGGTCGCTCGCCCCCGCGCCAACCGCCCGCCCCGGGTCCGGTCTCTCGGCCGGCAACTCGTCCGCGCTCTTCGGCGGCGGCTTTGCCTCCTCGGCCGGCTCGGGCGGCCTGGCGTCGGGCGGCCGCATGTCCGCCACGGGGACGTCCGGCGGGCGGCGCCGCGGCGTGCCGCTGTCGTCCGCCATGCTCGCCGAGGCAGAGGCCGGCCGCGGAGCGGCGGAGACCGCTCGCCTCCGCGAGGAGCTCGCCCTCCTCCTCGCCGCCGCCGCCGAGGACAGCTCGTGCCGCTCCGCCCTCGTCCTCGCGGGGGCCGGCGGCGCCCTCGTCGCCCTGGGCGCGGTGCACGACGACGAGGGCCTCGCCCGCGGCCCGCTCGTGGCCGTCGGCGTGGCGGCGGCGGAGGACGTGCAGGGCCTGCGCTCCGGGAGCCCGCTCCACTGGCTGCCCTCGGTCGCCTTCCTCGACGAGCGGGTGCAGAGAACGTCGCTCCGCGGGCTCTGCAACATGGCCATCGCGTCGGACGCGGCGCTGCAGGACACGGGGAGCAAGCGGGTGACCGCCGCGGCGCTGTCGTCGTCCGCGATGCGGGAGGGAGGCGTGCGGGCTCAGGTTCGGAAGCTCATCGCGCAGCGGCTGCGGCGGATGCGGTCGGGCGGGGCGCTGGACGCGTCCCCGGCCGACGTGCTGCTCGGTGGCGCGGGGCCCGGTGGCGGCAGCGACGACGGCTACGGCGACGACGACGACGCGCCTGAGCGCCGCCGGGGCCCGTTCGGGCCGGCGGCGGACGACTCGGCCGGCGGTGCGGCCGGCAGCGTCTTCCTGATCTGCGGGCAGCGCGCGATCCAGGCCGCTGTGAAGGAGTCGGGCGACCGCTCCCTGGCCCTGCGAGCCCGCGGCGCGGGCCTGCCCGCCATGCAGGCGGCGTCCTCGTCGGCGAGCATGGCGGTGCCCGCAGGTGTCACGGCCGGGCAGCACCCCGCCATGGTGGCCGGCGTGTCGCAGGGTAGCGCCACGTACGAGGAGTCGACCGGCGGCTCGACCGGGGGCGCCGTGGCGGCCCTCATCGCGGTGATGGGCGCGGGAGAGGCCGAGTTCGACCGGACGCTGGGCCAGGAGCGGGCCGTCGCCGACGCCATCGACCCGTGCGGGCCCCTCGCGCGGCTCCGCGCCGCGGGCGTCGCCATCCCGCTGCCCCCGCCCATCCAGCGCCCGCAGAATGAGGCCCACATCGGAGCGTCGGCGGAGGCCCCTTCGGGGGAGGGCGACGGCCTGTCCTCGCTCGCGGTGACGCTGGAGCCTCCCCGCAGCGTCGCGGCGCTCTTCCCGTGCCTCGGCCCGCACCGCCGCCACGGCGCGGTCCCGACCCCCGCTGCCTTCTCCCGCGCCGAGGCGTCCTGGGCCGCCTCTGCCTCCGCATCCGCCTCCTTCTCCGGCTCCGTCGGCTCCCAGCCCGGCGCCGGGTCACGGGCGCCCTGCCCGCTCCGCGGCGCCCACTGGTTCGCTGGCGTGCCCCTCCGCCTCCTCGCGCCCCGGCTGGTGGCCTGCGTCGCGAGCCCGGCCGAGATCCGGTCGGCGCTGGTGCAGGCCGCAGCCGTCGCCGCGCACGCCAGCGGGGCGACCGTCGGGGCGGGGGGCCTCGACGGCTCGTCGCTCGCGTCGCTGCCCCGCCCGGAGGACGCGCGCACCGACGGCGGCGGGGCCCCTGCCTCGCCGAGCCGTTCCGGCATGCCCGGCTCGCCGCGGCCCGGAGGCCTCTCAGGCTTCACGGCGTCCGGCGCCGGCCCGTCGTCCCTCCTCGCCCCGTCCCTGGCGACGCTGGGCGGGCCGGCGATGTGGAGCCCTTCCTTCGAGCGCGCCGCGGCGCTGGTGTCCGCCGAGGGAGGCGCCTCGGCCGGCGCCGCAGTCGTGGCCTGGTTCATGCGTCTCGGTCACCACGGCGCCCTGCCCACGCCCCTCCCTCTCACCGCCCCATTCCCGCCGTCGTGCGTCGCCGCCGTCAGCGGCTGCGGCGTGCCGCTCGACCTCAAGCCGGCCGCAGGGGGGCCCCCGACGCCGGCGCCAGCGCCCTCCCGGGGCGGGTCGGGCGCCGCTGGCGGCAGGGGTGGCGTGGGTGCCGCGGCCGCCTCCCCCGCCTCCGGCTCCCGCGCCGCCCCGCTCCCCCGCCTCCGGATGCGTAGCCCCGCCGTCGCCCTTGCGATGCGTTACGACTCCGCACGGCGCGCCACTGCGGCCGACGAGGCCATCGACGCGGCTCGCCTGGAGCACCGCGTGGGGCCCCTCGAGGCGGAGGCCGGCCTGGCCATGGCGCCGCCCCTCCTGGCGTGCCTGGTGGCGCCCGGCGTCGCGGCCACCGCCATGGAGGCCCGGCAGCGGCTCGAGACGGAGGGGCGCACCGCCGCGAGCAGCCGGCCCCGCCTCCTCTCCGTGCTCGGATCCGCAGTCGCGGCGCTCGGCGGCGGCTCCCGCCCCGGGTTCGAGGCCCCCGGGCGCGCCCGAGTCCGCGGCTCCAAGAGCCCCCGCAGCGGCCCCTCACGCGACCGGATGCACTTTACGCTGCCGGGCGAGGTCAAGAGCGCCGAGGCAGCGGTGGCGGACGCCGCAGCCGGCGGCGGCGGCAAGGACACCGCTGCCCCGGTGGCGGTGCCGTCGGCCCCCGCTGAGTCGTGGCCCAAGGTCATGCAGACGGCCGGAGCGATGCCGTCGTCCCCCGGGAGCACCACGTCCCTGCATGGCTTCGCCGGGGCGGGGCCGGGGCTGTCCATGCGAACGGCAACGGCGCAGCCGCCGCGCGGCACCCGCCGCCGGAGCTCGGCCGCGTTTGGCGACGCCGCCGCCGCCGCCGCCGCCACGTCCTGGCACGCCGCGTCCCCGCTGCAGGCGGAGGACGACGCCCTGCTGCAGGCAGCGAGAGCCAGCGCGGCGGTTGGGCTTGACGGGGATCCCAACGCCGCCGCCGTGGCGACGCTCCACGCCGCGAGCGCCGCCGGGGCGAGCGAGCTCCCGTCGCTCCTGGCGTCTCTACAGGCGGACGGCTCCCGCGGCAGGCCGGGGGCCGAGATGGCGGCGCTGAGCGACGCGTCGGGGGCGCTGCTGCCGTCCGGCATCCTGGCCGACGGCGTGGGCCTCGACGACGACGAGTACGCGGAGGACCGGGCGGCGGCCGAGGCGGCGGATGACGTGGACGAGGGCCCGACCGACGGCTGGGGGCGGAGGCACGGCGCGACGGCCGCAGCGGCGGCGGCGGCGGCGGCCGCGACACACGGGCGCCAGGCCGGGCCGGGCGGCGCGCACCAGGGCAGCGGCCTGCTGGCCTCGGAGCGCTGGGAGCTGGCCTTCCCCCGCCTGGTTGAGCCGGCCGCGTGGCGCACCGCGGTGGGTGCCGACGCCATCACCGCGTCGCTGCGCGGCTCCGAGGCAGGCCTCCGTGCCTTCGCCGCCGCGGCCCACGCCTCCCCCGGCATCGACGCCTCCCCCGCCGGCCTCCTCTCGGTCATGGTCTCCGCCGTGCGCCTCCGCTCCCTGGCAGAGCACGCCCACCTCACGTGCGTGTCCTCCGCCCTCGACGCCGGACTGGACCTCACCGTCCGGCCACCGACGTCCTCCTTCTCCTCCGGCGCGGGACCCACCTCCCCCGGCGGCGGCTCCCAGCACCTCGCCGCGCCGGCGAGCTGGATCTCTGGCGCCTCGGACGACGAGGACGACACGGAGATGCTGGCCGCAGCCACGGTGGAGGAGAGGGCCGCGATCCTCGCGCCGGGGGGCGACAGGGCGGCGGCCGCCAGGCCGTGGCTCGCCCTCGACTCCCCCGCGGGCCGCGCCGCCAGGCACGTCCTCGGCCGCTCCCTCGCCTCCGCCGTCGCCCTCGTCCTCCACGCCTGGTGCGGCGCCACCGTGGACCGGATTGGCCGCCGCCTCGTCATCGCCGCCGGCGGGCCCGAGGCCTTCGTCGGCCTCTCCACGTCGACGTCCGCCGCCGGCGCCTCGGCCCTGCAGGCGGACGCCATGGCTGCGGCGTCGTCCGTCACCGCCGCCTCGGTGGCAGCCGTCACCCCCGGTCTCCGCTTCGTGCCCTTTGCCGTGGTGCTGCGGTCGGTGAGCCGTCGCGGGGGCCCGCGGCAGCACCATCACGGCGCCTCCGCCGTCCGCGGGGCGTCCTCCTCCCCCGGCAACGTCGGCCGGAAACGCTCGGACCGCAGCCTGCCTGCGGGCGAAGCCGACCACGACGAGGACGGAGACATGTACAGCGACGAGGAGGACGCCATCGGCCGCCTCGGCACCGAGCGGAAGTCGTCAGCGGGAGAGGGAGGCTCGATGCGGCCGCGGCGGCCCGAGTCGACCACCACCCGCGGCGCGCCGGCGCACCGCCGCCGGTCGCGAGACCAGGGCTCTGCCGGCGGCGGGCCCCGCCTCCCCGCCGTCGCACCCCGGCAGCGACGGGCCAGCCCCGAGGCGTCGGACGCCGACGCCCGCCGGTTGGGCGGCGCGGTGCGCTCCCTCCCCGCTGTCCCCGACCACCTGCCCGACGTCCACGCCCGGCACGACGGGCCAGAGCGCTCTGCGCCGGCCGAGGACGTTACGGTGGACCAGCCGGCGCCCCGCCGCGGCAGCGCCACCCGGGGCCGGCGCGCGCGAGGCGCCCGCCCGGCCAAGTCTGCCTCGGACCAGTCCCTTGCGATGCGATCTCTGACTACGGACACGCTGGCACAGCGCCTCCGGAAGCAGGAGAATCGCGCCAAGGTGGAGGCCCGCAAGGCCGAGGACGAGCACCGCAGGCAGCGCGGCGGCGCGCCCAGGGCCTGAGGGCGGCGTGCTCTCGTAAGTGATTGACAGTTTGACGCTTCGCAAGTATCGAGTGCGAGCGGGCGGAAACGACGCGCGTTGCGCTGTGCCCCGCTGCCGTGCGCGTCGTTGCTCCGCTCACGGGGTCGCTCACACACGAACCGCGTGCCGTCCACGGCCAGGGAACCGCCGTCCCTCATTCAGGGACGCGGCGGCACCTGGGCTCAGTGGCGCCGCTTGAGCATCCCCGCCGTGTTGTTGCACGCGGGCATGGGGCTGAGCGTCTGGAAGGTGCCGTGCGTCTGCTCGCAGACCCAGTTGAAGGTGGTGGAGTTCCAGATGGAGGAGTGCAGGCTGACGTCAAAGAAATCGATGCCGTCGCACGGGTTGGTGGCGTTGCAGCGGAGCACGCCGGGCTGCGGCCAGAGGACGTCCTGCATGTGGATGCCGTCGAAGGTGATGTTGTTCACGGAGACGCGCGGCTGCGTGGCGGGCCACCAGCCGTCGCCGGCGCCGTCGGGCTCCTCCTGCTGCTGCGGCCCCACGTAGATGGGGTACCAGAAGCCGTCCTTCGCGGTGATGTTCCGGTAGTGGATGCCCTCGATGATTCCGGTGCCGCGGTCGCCGCCGTTGGTCTTCACGTACAGGGTCTTGGTGGGGGCGGTGAAGGTGATGTTGCTGATGCGCACGTCACGGATGCAGTTGACGCCCGTGTTGGGCGGCACGGAGCCCATGGAGGCGCCCACCCCGAAGAGCACGATGCTGTCCTCGATGGTGATGTTCTGGGAGCACCCGATGGTGTTCGCGCCGTTCACCGGCTGGGGCTGCGGCGGGGCGGGAGAAGGGGGGCGGCCTGGCTCGGCGGAGGGTGAAGGTTAGAGCGACGCCGCCGCTTCCGGCCGCGCGGGCATGCCGGCCTGCACCGGGGCCTGCGACTCGTCTGGCGGCCCTGGGCAGCGACCTCTCTCGGGCGCGGCGGCCGAGCAGGGGCGTCGCCCGGGCGGGCGCTCACCTTGACGCAGTAGGAATCGTCCCAGTTGGTGACGTTGCAGTCGTGGATCCAGATGCCCTGCCCTGCCACGTCGATGCCGCTGCGGGGTGGGAGGGGCGGAAAGCGGGGGAATGGCTGCCGGTCGAGGGGGGGGGGCGGCGCCGCGTCCCGGGGGAGAAGCGTCTCGCGGACGCCTCACTCGGTGTTCAGGGGGTACATGGGCACTCCTGGGAAGGGGATGTCCGCTCCGAGCGACGCGGCCATCGACCGCACGGTGAGCGACGCGGCGTGCTCCGCCCCGTGGATCCCGGCCTGGGACGCCGAAGCCACCCACGCAAGGACGGCCTCGAGCGCCGCGGCCTCGGGCGTGCCCGTCTCGCGGGCCATGGCGCTCGCCACGGTGCGAACCGACTCGTCGTGGCTCTGCGCCAGCATCCCGGCGCCCTCGAGCGCCCCGAGCGCCCCGCCCCAGTCCGTCCAGATGTGAACGCCCTCCACCTCCAGGCCCCGCGTCTGGCCCAGGAAGAAGTTGTAGCGAGGGGAGTTGCTGGTCCGCAGGCCCGAGACGAGCATGCCGACGTTGCTGTTGCCCTGCACGAGCGTCGGCGCGTCCCCGGCGAGGGACTTCACGTTGAGCACGCGCACCCACCACCACGGGAGGCCGTGGCCCTCGATCAGCGAGTCGGGCGTCCCCATGAGGGCGAAGCCTGTGCAAGACTCCACGAAGAGGAACGGCTGGTAGTGGCCCGGGCTCGAGAGCGGCCACTCGGAGATGTTCTGGTGCGCCGACAGGGTTCCCTCGACCCGCAGCGCAGCGTCAGTCAGGGACGTGATCGTGACGGGGAGAACATCGTAAGTGAAGCCGGCGGGAACCACGGCAACGCCCGCACTGTTTGCGGAGGCCTTGACCGCGGCCTCGATCGCTCGCGCGTTCGCCAGCGCCGCAGCAGCGGACTGATCCGACGGAATCGCGCCGTAGGCGTCAATAGAGATGACTGGCAGCGAGTCCACGAAAGCACGCGACGGGACGAGCGCCAGGTCATCGTAGGGCGCGGGCTTGCGCCGACCGTTGACGCCAGCCCCGAGCCCAGCCTGCCTGGCCGAAGCCATCACGCATGCCCCAAGGAGCGCCAAACAGGCGCCTCGCATCGCGGTGCAAAAGTGAAGCGCTGAGGTTCAACTTGCGCTGAGCTGGGTGCCGTCTCTGCTCGACGCGCTCGGACCCCTCCCCCGATGGAAGCCGTCACATCGTAACAAGCATGCGGGGAAGGGGCCTGCCTGCGGATTCGGTTCTGGGAAGGCGGAAAACAACCTCAATCTGTCCGGCCAACTCCGAGCCGCCGGCCCCGACCCCTGGGCCGTGCGCTAGCGCCGCCGGGAGAAGGCACTCAAATCACTCGTAGCACTGAGCCGCTGCCGGCTCGTGCCAGACCAGGTCCAGCAACGACTCACAAGGCGACCCACCGACTCCTGCCGAGCGATTGACCAACAGCGAACCCGCGCTTGGCTGCAGAGGCGTCGCCAGCCACACCTGCAGCCAGGCATGCGGTGGGCCGCAGCGGCTCTGGCCGCCCTTGTGGCGGTTGGCTTCGCGGCCGAGGCTGGCCAAAACCCGTCCTTGAGCGCGGGACAACTGCGGCGGGAGTCTCAGAGGCACGCCGCCGAGCACGCCCCGGCTGTGTCAGCGCTACGGGCGGCACTGTCTGCATCAGTGTCGCCTACCATGTGCCAGACTCTGGCAATGGCAGCTGCGCTTGGGGAAAGCACGCTCGGAGGCGGAGGTGAGTGGAACCTCAGACCTGTCAGCCAGCCGCTTGGCCCGCCCAGCACATCATGCCACGCTGCTGCTTGCCAGTCGCCTGTATGCTGCCGCAGGGGGGTCTCACAATGTGGCTGTGGCGGCTCTCTGCCATGAACGGCTGGGAGGTCTGGCTGCGCCAGCGCTTCTGTTGCAAGCCAGAGCATTCCCTGCACACGTGAAGCGGCTTTCCCTGGGGACGGCTAACATGCTCGCTGCGGCCCAAGCTGCCAGGAATCTGGCAGGGGCAATTCTGGACGAGCCGCAGCAGGCGGTTGCGGGATCGGCTAACAACGCCGTCGCCGCCGCCATGGTGCGGGCCAATGGCGCCGTCGAGGCGATTGCAGCGAGGCGGGGAGTGTACCCCCAGCGGCCTTTCAACCTCTCAAGCGCTGAGCTCACCGCAATGGTCGCCCGGAAGCTTGAAGGGGAAGGCGCCACCCTGAAGGCCGGGCGAGCTGCTCGCACAACGCGGCGAGGCGATGACAGAGACCACTCGTTCGTCTTCATGAAGGCCGCCTTCCTTTCCACATGGTATCACAACCTCGCGCATCATGAGACGGAAGCCGAGGCTCGCATCCTCGCCACCGATCTGGCGTACGCCCGGTGCAAGTCCAACGAGTCGTCCGCAGAAGCTGAGCTGAGGCGCATTGCCACGGGCGCAGCGTCGACACACCTTCGCGGGAAGGGAGGGATGTTCCCCACGGCCAGGGCAGAGGGGGCTGACGCGGAGTCACGGCTGACCGCGGTGGCAGCGACCTGTGCGCGGATTCTGGCGAGGGACCGTGAGGCCAGGAGAGACCTTGCAGCGATCCGGAAGGAGCGAGCCGCGTGGCGAGAGGCTCTGCTGAGGATCCGCTGGCTCATCTCTCGCGAGACTTCGTCCAAGATGCTGGCACCGGCCAAGGCACTGCTGACCACTGCCGCAAACCTAGACAACCTCGCCAGCTTGTTAGGAGCTGAAGCTGCCGGCGGGAACAGCTCCTGGCAGGACTCTGCGATTGCCACGGCATCCGCATTGTCCGGAAGGAATGCTTCCGAGCTCGAGGACCTTATCCACAAGGCCAAGCAGGCCTCAGCTGCAGAAGCTGTGGCTGATCACGGCGCGCAGAAGGCCTCCATTGACGGCGCGCTGGGCTGGCCGTCGGGCAAACAGCTCTCACCTGCCGTGAAGGCGCTGAAAGCCGCTGAGGAGAGGCTGCTAGGCCGTGCCACCGAGGTTCTGGACCCAGGGGCGCTGGCCAGTGGCGGAGTGGGGAAGCTCAGCAAAGGAAGCCGTAGCGATGGCAGTGACGACGCCGGGCGCATCCGTGGCACAACGGGAGGGGGCGGGCTTTCCTCAGGTCTGCGTGGCCTCCCCGGGATCGACCTGTCATCAATGCCTGGCATGCCTGCATCTCCGCAAGACGACGGCTTCTCGCTCGAGAAGTCGTGTGACACGCTGACAGACTGCAGGCGGCTGATCAAGCAGTACGGCACACGAATGACGCTGAAGATGGCCCACGGGACAGCCGCAGCGCAGGTGGCACAGGCCCGGGCTATCCTGGACAAGGTGGAGGCGCATGCCGCGTACCTTCCTCACCTGATCTCCAAGGCACTCCGTGGGCTCATTCCGTCCATCATCGCCCCAATGCTATGTATGTTCGACGGCGAGGCCTGCAACGTCGTCGGGTCGATGGCGCACACAATCTGCAACTTTCAGGACCTGGAGCTCAAGAGCGACTGCATCAGCAAGGTGACAACAGCGTTCGATCAGGGGACGGTATTGTCTGCAGGCTCAGTGGTGCGATGCTACGCCATCGCAATGTCAAGGTTCGGGGTCCCATTCCCGGCGTTTATGATTCCCGGATGCGGGGGGGCGCTCACGGCAGCATCCGACGCAGTCGCCTCTCAGGTGAAGGGCATGTCTGAGCTCGTATCCTCGAGAATGGAGACCGTGGTATCCCGCGTCTCAATGCTTGTTTCAACCATCATCCGCTTCGTGGAGGTGTTCGTCAAGGGCATCATTGGGATGGCGCTCACGTTTGCGGACTTCCCCCTTCCGTCGACGTTCCAGCAGGGCCAGAACATTGCACTGGAACGTCTGACGCAGGGCCACCAGGCCCGGCTTGGCCTCGCCCTTGCAAGGAAGAGCTACTGGGCCATCATGATGGAGGACTTTGCGCCGACTGCGGGCTTCAGCGTCAAGGACGTGGTCGAAGGAAAGAGTCTCGTTGGCGCACCGAAGGACCTCGAGCAGATCCGCTTTCTACAGGGAAAGTGGCTTGGGGCCCGCAACGATGTGACGTCAACGCGGCAGCTCGTAAATGAAGCTGAAGCCACCCATGCGGCTTCGACTGGCAATGCACCATCAGGCGACGGGGGCGAGAGTTGTGTGCCCAGGAAGAGCCCGGGCGGAGGGCCTTTCAGCGGGCTCGCCGGTCGTCTCAAGGGCCTGGGCAATGTCGTTGCCCAGGGAGCCAAGACCTTAGCAGCACCATTGCCGCCAATGCCAGGCCTTGACCTGTCCTTGCCAAACGTCGGAGAGCCCTCCGTGGATCTGAGCTCTTTGCCCCTGCCTGGTTTGCCGGGGGATTCGAACCCGCAGGACTCGCGCTCGCAGCCACAGGCAGCGGACACACGCTCACCGGCGGGAGGCTCCTCGCAAGCCGGGCGTGGTGCCAAGGCCGGAGCCGACAGCGGCATCAGCAGCGGCTCTGGCAGTGCCGGCAGAAGCGGGAGTGACGCTGACCGCAGCGGCGGCGGCAAGCAGCCCGCCGGTCCATTGCATGACGACGCCCCAAACACAGCTCAGTCAGCTCTGCAACGTGCCGATGCATCGAGCACCACGGATGCGAACATCGGGAAGACGTTTGAGGCCACCTTGCCTGGGTCAGGGGGCGGGGACGACTCACCACCGACTGAAGGGGCCGAGCAAGCACTCCGCACGGCTGCAGCCGACTCACAGGCTGCAGCGGGCAGCCAGGGTGTTCGTGCGACAGTCTCCCGTGAGAATGCACGAGCGGGGGAGGCCCCCGCCAGTGACTTAGGCGAGAGCGCAGCACGGGCCGCGGTGGCTGGGGCTGTGGCCCCAGGAGACCTTGCAGGCCTGGGTTTGACCACTGAAGCCACACCCGAGGAGCCCGCATTGGCAGGGGAGCTGCTCCTCAGTCCTTCTCGGCCTTCACTGATGCAGGAGGGAGCAACACCGCGGCGGGCCCGTGCCAGGCGCCGCAGCACTTCGGCTTTGCTCGCCCTCGTGCCATTAGCTTCTGATGAAGCGGCTCTGGCGGAGGAATCAAACACTACGTTGCTGCAGGTCAGGCAAGGCCCGGGCTCGGGTCCGGTGCCTGACGTTGAGACCCCTGACCCTCAGGTGTCTGACACTGCGGCCAAGCCAGCTGCCGAGGTCAAGCTCCCAGACGTTCAAGCCAGCACAAAGGGCGGGGCGAAATCGGACGCCGCCACTAAGGAATCGGACGAAGACTCCCTCGGGCCTGGGGCAACGTTTGCTGAGCGCATCAAGTCGGTCAAAGCCAAGCTTGACATGGACCGCACAACAGAGTCCTCTCAGGCAGCGAGCGGGCCCATGCTGCGGGCAAAGTGCCAACGAGCCGAAACTGCTGCAGAGCGCCGCTCCGTCTGTCCTGAGATCGCCAAGGCGTATGCAAGGCTCGCCAGGACAAAGCTTCGGATGAGAGCGCACCAGGCCCAGCTGAAGATGCTGGAGAAGGCTGCGCAGGTCGAGGCCAAGGTTCGGCGTGCCGCTGAGGATGCCAAGGACAAAGCCAAAGGCTTTGCCCTCAGCACCGTCATCGCTGGCCTGCTTCGGGGCACCAAGGCTGCCAAGAGCATCCCAGACACGCGGCTGGCCAAGCTGGCGATTCGGAAGATCCTCGCCAAGGTCGACGAGCTTGACGAAAAGGCCGAAGAAATCGTCAAGCGCATCAAGGGCCGTGCGATGGCCATGACGGCCGAAGCTCAGAACTCCGTCGATGCCGAGGCTGAGGATGCAAAGGCTGCGAGGGAAGAGCTGGCACGCCAGCCTCCCGCGGAGACGCTGAGCCAGCGCGAAACGGCTGCCACGGCAGCCCGTGATGCCTTGGGCCAGCAAGTCAAAGATCTCGACAGTCAAATCCGCTCTCTCAAAGAGAGCGGGACCAGCTCGTCGAAGGAGGCGAAGCGAAGGCTGTCAGAGCTCCAGGCTGAGCGTGTTCGGGTCCGGAAGCTTTTCGAGAGCAAGGACGACGACATTGTGGATGCTCGGATCCGCAAGGCGCAGCGAATCCGCACAGAGGTGGTGGCAAAGCTCGCAGAGGCGCGACAGGCTGCGGCTAAGCTGCTGGTGCAAGCACAGGAAGCCAAAGATGCCGTGATGGCCAAAGTCTCGGCAGCCATCGCGAGAGCCTCTGTGCCACCGGACGGCACGGATTGCGTGGGCACGAACATCCTCGTCTCCATCAGTGGGCCGCACATGCGTGGGGATAGCGGACCAGGGAAGGGCGGCAAGGCTGGAATCGGGGGCGGTGCCGGAGGAGCCGGTGGTGGCGGCGCTGACAAGACGGCCTGTGGTTTCATGTCCCCGATTTGTCCCGTCACTCGCCTCTTCGGGATTCCAAACCCAATCGGAGAGCGCGCGTTTGTCAGCTCGTTCAAGGCCCGCGCCCGGGGCTACAAGATTCAGATGCCGGAGTCGTTCTTACAGGAGAGTGCGACTGCTCGTGCTCCTTCCTTCGTCGCCTCGTCGGAGTTGCTGATCGGGGATCCTGCTGATCACCATTTGGACGGAGTTCACTCGTTGCGGGGACAGGGGCACCTTGCCTTGTCAAGGCTCGCGGAACAGCTCGGCACGTCTCTGTCTGACGTGGCCGATGCAGTCGGCTCGCACCTGGCCCCCGATTACGCCAGCCGTGGTGCCATTGGTGAGCTTGTGGCTGACCTCAACGCTGCCTCTGTGGCTCATGGCCACGGCGTGTTGATCCCGCTATTGGCTTCGTCGAAGGGGCCGGCGGCTCCTCAGACCGACTCGCCAGTGCTGCTGCAGGCCGATGGAGACGATCTGGCACAGACGGATGCCGTTCATTTTGCCTGGGCCCGTGAAGCCCACTCCGAAGTAACCTCACGCAAGCGCAACGACTACCCGGACCTTTGGAATCCTGGTGAGGACAAAGACTCCGTGAAAGACAGCGATGGGGAAGGGTGGGTTCCGCCTGACGGCTTTGGCGCCGACAGCACAGGAATGGGCGAGAAGTCTGCCGGCGGCCACGGTGCAGTGTCGGCGAGCGAGTCTGAAGCTGCTCGCAGGGCTGGGCTGAAGGCCGCGAGGCTTGTCATGGGTGCTCCTGACCCGCTGCCGAGCGTGTCGTCCGGGAAAGGACGCCCGAAGGGTCACTTGGGGCTGGACCTGCCCCAGATTGGGTATGTGGCGGGGGATCGTGTGGACATCGCCACGGGCCGCGGGTGGCTGCCGGCGAGAGTGGTGGGCCGTGACATGTCTTCGACCGGGTACATCATTTCGTACACCGTCGTGGCGGACGTCGGCGACTCGTTCAAAGGGGTTGCCGACCTCCGGCTTCGTTGGCACCGCGAGTTCAAATGTTCCAATCCGCACGTCGGCCTGGTTCTGCCCGGCATTTCGATCGCAGGAATCGTGAACCCGGCAATGGCTCTGGGCTTGGGCATGGCAGACATGGCGTTTTCGCCGAACCCGGTTCTCATGCCGTTCCATGTCACCGTTGGCTGGCACATGATGACAGGGCCCTGGCTTAGCCAGGCCGGGGGGAACACCTGTGGGTGCCCCTGTCCCGTGCAGGGTCACAACAAGCTGACTCTTTCAGATTGCGTTGACATGGCCAAGCAGGAAATCAAGGAGAAGGAGCTGGAGGAGGGAGAGCGGCAGAAAGATATCAAGATCGGTGCCATGATGCAGCTCTTTTCAACATGCCGGGGCAGGTTCAACGAGGCGCGCGAAAACTACATGCCGTTCCCACCCCCGATCATTCTGGGCACGAACCTTCTCGAATTCAAGCCACCTGAGTGAATGCTGCCACGAGCGCGAATTCAAACAGTAACTTCTGACGCTCGCTTGACGCCACGCAAGGGCAGCAGGCGCGACAGAATCCCACGCCCGGCAGCAATTCGACCGGCTCCACTCACAGCTCACCCAGCAGCTGGTGCAAGGCTGCGGCACGCGCGGCCGCTGCCTTGGATGCGGACGACGCCATACCATTCCTGGAGGACGCCAAGACGCTCGTGCGAGGCCGACGCGGAGACGAGTCGCTCTGCTTCAGGCCAGAAGGGCCGCCGGCAAGCACCGCCAGCGGCCCCCCACTCAGGCGGCGGGGGCTTGCTGCCGGACGAGCTGCGGCGGCGGCTCCCTGTCGCTGCTCCAGCCAGCGGATCCTTCGTCGCTGGGACTCCATGATGGCCTGCTGTGACCGGACCAGGTCCTCCAGGGCAGCCACTGCCGTCGTTGCGTCCGAGCTGTGGGTTTCCTCGTGACTTGGCTCCGCAACTGCCGCGGATGCCCGCGCCGACACCGCGGATGGCTGTGAGGGGAGCGAGAGGTCCTTGGCACGCGTCGGAATGCCCGGCGATGCAAACACGAGAGGGGCCAGGCGAGAAGCCTGCCTCGCAGAGGACACGAGCGTCCTAGCTCCATCCAGGGGCGTGGTGCGGGGAACGGCCACGCTCCCCGCCACTGACATGCAATCGTCGTCGTCGTCGTCAGGCGCGTCGGCGGGGGAAGGGCTGGCGAACCCTGGGCGAGGCGGCGAGGCGGCGGCCCGACGGCTTTCAGTGCCCCTCCATGCCGCTTGCGCTGCGTGGGAGTCGGCACCGCCCCGGATGTGGCGCCACCGGGTTCGTGAGGTCAGCACCGCACCGTGCCCGGGGTCAACGGGCGTGGTCGCAGCCAGCTGCGCTGCCCTGCGCGCCGTGATTGCTGCCTCGGCGCTGGCGTCGCTCCCGGAGCGGCCGCGCGAGATGGTGCCCCTGGCCGTCGCGGCCGCCTGGCGGGAGTAGCCTGCTGACGCGACGGAGGCCGCGGAAGCGCGGCGTCGGCGTGCGGTCCTGCCGCCCTGTGCCTGCCGCCGCGCCAATCGAGGCGCAGAGGAGGAGCGAGGGGCAATGGCCGTGGCGGCGGCCTCCGCGGCATCGCGGTCCAGGGCTGAAGCATCCACTACCGTCGTGCTGCGCTGGCGGCTGGGGCGCTGCCGCACCCTTGCGGCTCGTGCCCCCAGCTCCAGGGACGCCGACGTCTCGCTCGCGTGCGCTGCAGCGGGGCTGAGGCAGAGCACAAGGCACGCCGTGGAGCCGGCGCCCAGGAGGGGCCGCAGCATCGATGTCAGGGCGCTGTCCCGCCACGGCACGTGGCTGGCCCGCCGGGCGAGGGCGTGGATCACGTTGCCGAGGGCGGCAACCCCGCGGTTGATGGTGCACGCCTCCGCGAGCCGGGTGCCGCGGCTGCTGGCACGGTGCGCCCGCTCCGACCCGGCCAGGTCCACGACGGACAGGCGGCCGAGCGTCTGCTCGCCCTTCCCCGAGCCGCGGGCCGCCCGGGTGACCGCCACGGACAGGGTGACCAGGCAGTGGCTTCTCGACGAGCGAGCGTTCATCCCTGTGGGCGCGGTCGTCCTCGCCGCCACGCCCCGCGACAGCGCCTCCAGCGCGTGCTCTGCCGACGCCACGCGGATGCACGCGGCCGCCCGGCCCGAGCTCTGCAACACGTCCTCGCACAGCAGGTCCTGCGTGCGCCCCTGGTAGAGCTGCACCATGCTGACATCAACCCGCCACCAGACGCCCGAGGGCGCCGCGGCGCGCTCCGCCTCGAGGCTCTCGAACAGGCCGCGCACGCTCCGCGCGAGAAGGCCATCTCCGACGCCGTCGCCGTCGCCCGCTGCGGGGCCGAACACCGTAAAGGTCTTTCCGCCCCCGGTCTGGCCGTACGCCAGCACCGCGCCGCTCATCCCCGACAGGCAGGCCCGCACTGCTGGCGCCCCGCATGCTTCGAACATTTCCGCCTGCGACGCTGCCGGCCCGAGCGCGCCGTCGAGACCCCCAAACGTCTTGGTGCCACCCAGCGGCTTGTCCACCCTGACCGAAAAGCCGCCCGCCGAGTCTGCCCCGATGGCATCGCTCCTGACCGCGAGCACAGCATCACACGCCGGCGAGTGGGCGTCCAGGGGAAGCGTCGCGCCGTCCGGAGACGCCTGCACAGCTCCGCACGAGCAG
>Ga0136560_1000140_pt1 | contig 30753 bp, 18 predicted proteins | sample AntRauMeHopE1497_FD_104925 | JGI IMG/M metagenome (GOLD analysis project Ga0136560, IMG submission 104925) | Saline lake microbial communities from Rauer Islands, Antarctica - Metagenome Hop E1 #497 | ecosystem: Environmental > Aquatic > Non-marine Saline and Alkaline > Saline | place... | reverse complement strand
GCGGCGTCCTGTGCGAACTGGAGCCGGAGGGCGCTGTAGCGCACGGCGACAGTGGCCGCGAGCGCGAGGGCGCCCGGCGCGGCGGACACCATGTGCACGCGCACCGCCATCATGCCCGCGTAGGCGAGCTTGGGGTGCGCAGGGGGCGCGAAGGCGCCGTCGGGGCCGATGGCGCCGCACGCGCCGAGGAGGCACGAGACGGGGAGCGAGAGCCGGTCGAACCGGAGGAAGCCGTTGTCGACGGCCGCGAAACCGAGCTTGGGCCCGATGTCGCCCACGGCGACGCCGGGCACGGGCGCGTGGGTCCCCTCCGCCCGGATGCGCACGAAAAAGGGGAGCGGCCCGACGTCGACGGTGGAGTCGTCACCGCCCGCGAGGCGGCCCGCCATGACCAGGAGGGGGTTCCGGGCCGCCGGGAGGAGCAGCCGGGCCCACACGACGGCGTGCGTGGCGGTGCGGCCGAGGTTTCCGACCCACCATTTCGTGCTCTCGAGCCTTGGTGTGTGCAGCTCCAGCCGGCCGGACGACGGCACGAAGCGCGCCCGCGTCTCCAGGCGGGACACGTCCGAGCCGTGGCCGAGCTCCGTCTGCGCGTAGCACCCCAGGACAGCGTACTCCTGCGCGGCGGGGAGCCACGCGCGGCGCTGCTCGTCGCTGGTCAGGTGCCGCAGCGCCTCGACGAACACCGTGTCGTGGACCAGGAAGGGGGAGTCGCCGGTCGCGGTCTCGACGAGCATGCGCGCGCGCCAGTCGTCGGGGTGCCAGCCGCGCTCGCGGCGCATCGCGGCGACGCGGCGCGTGACCGCGACGGCCCGCCGGTACTGCTCCGCCCGGGGCAGCATCGGCACCTCGGTGCGGCGCAGGGCGTCCTCGGACGAAACGGCGTCGCCGATCGCGTCCGCACACGCCACGGCCTCGGGCGAGCCGAGCCAGAGCACACGGAGCGCGGCCTCAAACCCGGCAAGGCCGGCGCGCTCCCTCGCGAGGGCCTGCTTGGGCTCCGGGCTCGCGTTGCACCGGGTGACCAGGCCCTCGGCTGCGTCGAGCGCGGCCATGTCGTCCATGGCTCGTGGTCCGCGAGGGGAGGGGGCGCCGCCGATCAGCGCCACGTCAACGAGGTCCCGAAAGGGCGCGGGAGTTCGTCCGGCTGGGCGTCTTGCGCGCGCAGACGGGGCAGATAGGCTACGGCGGCGAAGCCGACCGCACTTGTGGCGTTGAGATCGAGGGCGCGCGGCGGGGCGGGGCGGGGCGGCACAGACAGAGCCGATGCCGCCCTCAAGCGCCACTCCGGGCCGTCATGGCGGCCGGTGGCGAGGGCATCATGGACGTATCCACCACGGACGAGGCCGAGATGCTGTGGGTCATCCAGGTGCCCGTGAGCCGCCCGGGGCTCGCTCCCACAAACACTTGCCTGTTCGCTCGCCTTCCTGCGCGACGCACCCGGCCCCCGCGACTGCGCCCGCGCAGGAGTCGCTCGGCACGCTCATCGCGAACGCGGGCCCGGGCCAGGCCATCGCACGGATCGACCGGATGCCGAACATTGGCATGCGCGGGCAGGTGCTGCTCCACGTCGACGGCTCCGTGGTCCCGCCGGGCGAGGCGGACATCACCCCGACGGTGTACACCGTCGCGGACGGGCTGAAGCTGCCCGGGCGCGTGATGAGGCTGGCGGGGGGCACGGCCTCGCTCGAGGGCGTCACGTCGATTTTTTCAGAGGCCAAGGCTCGCTTCAACGACCCGGCCTTTGCCGAGCGCAAGAAGCGGGAGCGCGAGGAGCGGGACGACCAGTCCAGCAAGCGCAAGTGAGGCGCTCGGCCCCGGCCCGCCGTGCGCCGCGAGCCCGCGTCCCCACGCCTCCCGTGCCCCCCTCCTCGCTCCGCCCCCGGCCCCCGCAGGAGCTCCCGGCTGACGATGACGCTCGCCTCGGCCTCCACGGGCACCCGGTTCGTCGGCGTGCGCGTGTCCGACGCCGTGGAGGCGGCCCGCAAGAGCGGCGCGGGCACCACCGCCCGGGTCACCGCCTGGGAGCCGTCCGTCGCGTCGGCCGTCGAGAGGGCCTCGGCTCTGCCGGAGGGGGCGACGCTGTTCTCGCTCTACCGGCTGCGGGCATACTACCCCCGGGACCAGCTGCGGGCGGCGCTGGCTGGCAACCCGCGGTCCGGGCTGGACAGCCGCTCTGCCGAGGCGGAGGTGCGCGCCAAGTGCCGCTACGTGAGCAAGGGCCACCGGCGGGGGCAGTGGGCCCTGCGGCAGGAGTACGTGGCCCCGGACAGCGCGAAGCGGGACGAGGAGAGGCCGCTCCGAGAGCTGTTCGCGCCGGGGCAGACGTTCAGCCGGCGGGAGCTGCAGGGCTCCGTGGTGGCGGTCACGGGGCGGCTGCAGCTCGCGGAGGCGGTGGTGGCGGCGGCGCTGGAGGCGGGCGCGGTGGTGCAGTCAGCCGCATCGGCCGCCCCCTCCTCGTCCTCCTCCTCGTCCTCCTTCTCCTCCTCGGCGCCCCAGATCGCCCTCGCGCCGCCGGCGAGGAGGCCGCGGTCCGTGGTGGCGCTGCTCAGGCGGCGCGCCGCCGCCTCGGCGCCGCTCTACACCGCGGAGCAGGTCGTCGCGTCGCTCATGTTTGACCTAACCATGCCCCAGATCGAGGAGCAGATCGGCGCGGTGTGCTCCGGCGAGGTGCTGGGGCCCGAGGACCTGTGCGAGCTGGACGCGGCCAAGGCCAAGGCGTGGGAGGAGGCGGCCAGCGACTGAGACCGGCCGGGTCGAGGCCGGGGTCCTTGGTCGGTCGGAGGGCTTGTGTGGCGCTGCCGCGGGCCTCGCGCGGCGGCGGTGCGCGTGTGAGTGGCACGCGTGGTCGGCGCGGGAAGGTCGGGTCACAGACGGTCGGGCGATCGGCGGGCACTCAGGACGAGATACGCACAAAAACACGAAACAAGCACGTTATGGTCGGGTGTCGCGACGGGGGTCGAACGGCGGCAGGCCCCGGCCGGCTCAGCGCCTCTCGCCGTCCGAGATGGGCTGGGGCTTGCCCTCGCCGTACACGGCCTTTCCGTCCTCGACGCGGTACTCGACGCCAACGTCCATGATGTAGCTCTTGTCCACCGATGCCCCCGTGCGCGCCTGGGGCGACGGCGACCCGTCTGGGCGGAAGAACACGCCGAAGAGGAGCACAAACGCCACCCCGGACTGGAAGATGACGCGGTAGCGCATCATGCGGAACGAGCCGGCGCGGTCGCCGCGGGTGAACGCCACGATGCCGCGCGTGAGGACCGCCACCACCGCCGCAAGGCCTGCGCGTATACCATGAAACTCGGTGTGACGATGATCGGCACGGCGGCGGCCCGTAGGGCGCGAGCCCATATGTTCCGGGGCACCGCGAGTGCCCGATGACCCCCTTGGCGGCAGTTCGCCGCGCTTGCGACCCGGCCGGGTCCGCGGGGCATCAAGCGACAACCCGCATGCACGCCCCTGAAGGGTGGCGGCGGCGCGAGCGGCGACTGCGATGGCGGCGTCAGGTTTCCGGGCAGCTGACGTGCGCCTTGTCTGGAGGCCTCTCACCGATGGGGATGAGCGGCTCTTTCTTGAAGCGCGCCATGGTCTTTGTCATGTACGACTGCTGCGGACCGCCGGACTGCATCTTTGTTTCGGGCTGTGCGGGTCGGGCGGCGCCGCTCGGTGCAGAGCGGACAGGCCGCCGACGCGGCACGTGGCACGGCCGGCACAAGCCCCGGAGCGGCTCTTGAGGGTCATGGCAGTCATCGACCTGAAGCGCTTCGACGGCGGGATGGGCCGCCCGGCCGCCCCGCAGCGCTGGCCGTTCACGTGGCTCGAGCTGCTGTGGGTTGCAAGTGCCGTCGCGTTTGTCGCCGAGCCCATGGGCGCGCTGGGGATGATCCTCATCGGCTGCTTCTTCGTTCACTACTTCTTCGGCGGCGCATGGCGCGGCCAGCTTTACCCGCTGTACCTCCTGACGGCCGCGGTGACGCCGGGCCTTGTCTTTGAGATTGCGCTCGAGACGTACCGCTTCGAGGTGCAGTGCGCGGCCGGGACCCTCGCGGCCCTGACCATCGTGGCCGCGGTGGTGATGCCCCGGACCACCCTGGGGGAGCCGTCGGGCCCGTGCCGCGACATCGTGCGGCACTCCTGCGTGGTGGAATCCCCGACCGACGGCGTGACCTTTATGCTCTCCGCGTACGTCCCCGCGAAGATCGACCTGCGCGACGCGGTCCCTGCGCCCTACCTGCGCATGGGCTTGACTGCGAGCACCGGCATGGCCACGTTCGCCAAGGTGCCGGCGGCGATCATGAACAACATCGCCGCCGTGACGGGACCCTTCTGGGAGGAGGCCTGGGCCGCCATCGACCCGCGCGCGTTTGCGATCACGCGCCCTCGGGAGGCGCCCACGTCGTCCTCGGGCGCCCGGCTGCCCGTGGTCGTGTTCTCGCATGGGCTCGGCGGCGTTCCCGACATTTACTCTTCCCTCATCGCTGAGATGTGCTCCCAGGTGAGGCTGGCCCCGTGATGCGCGTAGGAATGACCAGTCACGCGGATGGAGCACGGCCAGGGTGTGTCCCTGGCCGTCGTTCCAGCCACGGGCGCGCTGTTACTGCCTGGCGACTGTTTTGTGTTCCCGCAAGTGCCCCCGACCGCTCCCGCCGGCTGCGCCCCCCCTCGCCTTGCGCCCCGCCGTTGCACCCACGTTTGGCCCGCCTTCTCCCGTCCCGCCGCCGCAGGGATTCGTGGTCGTGGCCGTGGAGCACAACGACGGATCGGCCGCCCACTCGCAGCTGCCGCCCCGCTTCCGCCACTCCCGCCCCTACGAGCCGCTCAACGCCGCGGAGATCGCCGACCCCGTGGTGTCCTATGCCATCCGACGCGACCAGCTCCACGTGCGCGTGCGGGAAGTGCTGACCGCGGTGGACTTTGTCGAGGCACTTGCCACCATCGAGGCGGACGACGACACCGCCAAGCAGGGCCGGAGGACGGCGCATGGCGGCGGCGGCGGCGGCGGCAAGACCAGCGCCAAGGCCCGCCGCCGGGAGAAGGAGGCGGCCGCGGCGTCGGCGCCTAGCCGGGAGGCGCGAAAGGCGCGGCAGGGGCGCGCCCCGCCCAAGGCCAAGGAAGACCCGGCGGCCAAGGCGCGGCGCAAGGCCGCCGCGGCGATGGCACGGCCGCAGGACATCAAGGCGCCCGGCGTGATAACGATCGACGACGACGAAGAGCCGGTGCCGGGGGACGACTCGGGCGACGACGACGCCAAGACCGCCGGCGAGTCACGCGCCGTGGCCCGGCAGAGCCGCGGCGCGGCAGAGCTGAAGCAGCGGTCGTCGCACGCGCGCTCCGTGGTCCGGCTGCGCCGCGAGGCGAAGCGGCGCGCCGCGGGGGCCGAGGCCTCCCGGCGGCACGCCGAGGGCGGCGCCAACGGCGTCGACCGCATGGCCGCAGCGCACAAGGCCAACGAGGACAACGACATCGAGATGATGGTAGAGCTCCTCAGGAGGTCCGCCGACCCGTCGAGAGTGGTGGTCATGGGCCACTCGTTCGGGGCGGCGACGGCCCTGCAGGCCGCGTCGGTGCGCCCTGGCGCCTTCAGCGCCGTCGTCGCCCTCGACCCGTGGGTCTGGCCCCTCCACCGGACCACCATGGCCCGGGGCGTCGACGCCGGGACGCCCGTCCTCTCCCTCCTCAGCCCCCGCTTCGCCCAGCCCTGGAACGCCGCCGCCCTCGGCGCCCTCCTGGACCCCGAGGCGCGCGCCGCCGCCGCGCGGTCCTTCGACCGTCTCGACGGGTCAGACCCCGCCGCCCGCGCCGCCATGCTCGCCGGCCCCAAGCCCCGAAAGCACCCCAGCCCCGGCCCCGACGACTGCAACGGCTTCGACGACCACTCCGGGGTCGCCCTCGTCCCAATCGTCGTGCCCCCCGCCCTCTCCTCCTCCTCCTCGGCCCCCGACCGCTGCGCCGTCGTCGTGCCGGGGTCAGACCACCAGTCCTTCACCGACGTCGAGTACGTGGCAGAGCCCGTCATGCGTTACCTGGCGAAGCACGTCGGCACCGCCCCCGCCGCCGAGAGCGCCGGGCGCGTCGCCCGCACCGTCTCCCGCTGGCTCCTCGGAAGGGTGGTCGGGAAGGAGCCGGCCGACGGGCCGGACGCGCCGTCGTCCGACGCGATGGCCCCCGGGCCCGACGCACCGGCTTTCTCGTGGGCCGGCGCCAAGGCCGCGACCCTCGCCCCGTCCTCGTCCGCCGGAGCCATCCTGCGTGGCCTGAGGGCGCCTGGCGTGGGCGGCGCCCCGTGGCAGTGGGGGGAGGGTGTCAAGAAGGCCCGGCTCGCGACCGCCGCGGCGCCGGCGGCGGCGGCCGCCGCCGCAGACGACGAGGAGGAGGCCGAGGCCACGTCGTGAGCGGACAACGGCGGTCGACGGGATGGCGGGGGCACGCGCGTCGCCCGCAAGGCCCCGAGGGAGCCAGGCGCTCGGCCTGCGGTCGGTTTTGCCGCGCGGCGGCGGCTCGAGGCCGGCCAAGGTGGCGGCCTTCCCGCCCCGCGCGCAAACTAGCCCATGACCGCAAGTGTGCGCCCGTCGGTGTGTGCGGGGGCGTGCCCCGGTGCAAGAACGAAAGCAGCGCCATGCAACCGCCACGGGCCTCTGGGCCGCCGCATGCCACCAAGAAAGGATGCAACGACGCGGAGTCATGACTCTTCGGGGAATGGGCGGCCAAGGAGGATTCGGTACCAGCCTGAACCACCTCGAGCTGCGGAACTCGCAGGCGTCACGAAGCCTTGCTGCCCGAACAGGAGACAAATGAGGCGCTCTGGGCGCCCAGGCCACGGCGGGATCAGATGGACAGCCGATGCGTGGACAGTCACTGGTCCAGTGGCCGGCACACAGCGGGAATGGCGGGCGCGGGGTGCGAATATTAGCTCCGATTTAGCGGGGCTTTTTTTTTACTTTCAACCCGCAGGTCAAAAATGGGCCGCACACCGTGCATTCCAAAAAGTAACAAATTTTGCCATGGCAGCCCGGGCCGTTGTCATTTACGACGGTGTTTGCAACCTTTGCAACGGCGGCGTCCGGTGGCTCGCCAAGCGGGACCCGGGGGCGAGAATTCACTACTGCGCGCTGCAGTCGTCAGCAGCCGGGCCAATCCTTCGTGAAGCAGGCTTATCGCGCGAGGACGTCCACCGCAGGTTTGCTCTCATCGAGGGCCGACTGGATAAGGTGCAGGGGGACGCAGTCGAGCGCTCTGGGGTGCCGCCCTCCCCGTCATGGACGCCAGGCGAGCCGCGGCCCAGAGCCGAAGTCCCTGGCACCAGGCTGACCGCGCACAGGGCGTCGAAGGCAGCGCTGCGTGCCGCGGCGCTGGCCTCATCAGGAGGTGGGCCGGCGTGGCTCGGGGCGGCAGCGGCGGTCGGGGAGCTTGTCCCCGTCAGTCTGCGAGATGCGGTCTACGATGTGGTCGCGCAGTCCCGCTACTCGGTGTTTGGGCGCACGGACGTCTGCCAGCTGCCGCCCACTGGCCTCACGGAGCGCTTCTTGGACGGCCACGAGCTCGCTTCTGGCCCGGCCCCGCGGCGCGCCCCCTGACGCCGTGGGGCGTCAGGCAGACGCCAGGACGTGTGTGCGCGGTGGCTGGCCTGTGTGCGCGCCGTCCGCGAGTGGCGGCCTCGGACGGCCGGCGACGCAGCCTGGCCGAGCAGCCTCGGTGAATCAGTCGGACTTGCACCGCAGCGACGGCGCGCCACGGCACCGGCTGCACCGCAGCGACGGCGCGCCACGGCACCGGCTGCACCGCCCCCACACCGCACGCGACGTTGTTACCTCATCCGTGGCATAGCGAGCGAGCCGGGCGGGTCAGCGCGGCGCGGCCTCGCCGGAGACGACGCCGCCGCCCTGGCCAACGCAGCAGCCTTCAGCGTCACGCTCTTCAGAGCCGCCGCCACCACCTCGGCATCCCTCCCCGTGGGGGCAGCGCGAGGCTCGCGCGCCGCCGCGGCGCACCCCCCCGTTGCCGCCGCCGACGACGACGATGCCTCGCGGCCCGACACGCCCCCGCCCCTGATCCCTGCCGGCAGCGGCGCCGCGTCGTGCCCCAGAACGGGCCCAAGCAGCCGCAGCTGCCGCAGCCGCGTGTCCCGCCCCCCGTGGTGCATCGTCCTGACGATCACCTCGATGACGTTGCAGCGCAGGGGGAGCAGCCCCTGCGGGAAGCAGACCGCCTCCCCGCGGGACCCGGCGCGCCCCACGCGCGACGTGTCGCCAGCCCTCACCCCCGGGGGCGCCGTCAGGTCGGCGTCAGGGTCCGCGGCGGCGAGAGGCACGACGACCCATCCCGTCGGGTCTGTCAGCTCGAGATCCCGCACCACAGACGTGCTCCCGACCGCAGTCCCCGCGCGGATCGAAATCTGAGACGAAACGGCGAGGGCGGCGGGGCGGGGCGTCGCGCGGGCGAGGAAGCCGGCACAGCCGGCGCAATTGCACGGGTGTCGGCCGGCAAACTCGGCACTGGTGCCCCAAGCACGCGCCGGTGCCGCTCAGAACGCGCGCGCGTCATGCGCGCACGATCGTACATTTTGTGGGGTGTAGCTCTCGTCGTGCTCGCGGTCCACCAGAATGGCCAAGGCGGTCACCGTCGTGCGACGGTCAAATGTCGCCTGCACGGTGTGGGGCGCCTTGCCGTCGCTTTGCCAGTACGAGTCGACCTGCGAGGTGCGTGTGCGTCGAAAACTTCGTGGCCGGCGCGGCCGGGCCGCCGCCTTCCGTGCACCCGCGGTCAGGCCTCACGTCGTCGTTGAGCAGCGCCTCGACCCCGCTGCCGGGCTTGGCCCCTGAAAGAAGCCACCGCGCGGCCCCGTTGATGCAGCGCATCAGGTGCATCGGAAAGAGGGCGTCTGCCCCGGGGTCGGGGCCCATCTGCGTCAGGCGAACGGCAACGGCACGGTCCAGGATGCCGGCCTCGGGCTCCTCCGGGTCTTCGTCGGGTGCTTCGCCCGCGTCTGAGCTCAGGTCAGCTTCCAACGCTGCCATGTGTCGGTGACTCGCAGCGGGTGTGCGCAGTCCGGGCGCTGGCCGCTGCGCCCCGCCGCTCTGTTCCCGCCTTGATCGCGCCCGGTCGCGCCGCACCCCGGCCCCCATCCCGGCGAAGGGAATCAGAGCTATGGCAGCCGCAGGACTGCCGCTGGAGCCCGCCGTGGGCGACCTGGCGACAATGTGCGAGCGGACCAAGGCGACGCTGGGCAGCCTGATCACCCGGCCGCCCATGAAGGACAAGCTGCTGTCGCGGCCCCCCTTCCGGTTTATCCACGACGCGGTGACGGCCGTGACGGCGGCCACGGGGTTCCTGGATGGGGCGTTCCAGGGCGCCGAGCTCAAGCCCAAGGAGATGGAGCGGGACGAGAAGCACAACTACCTCACGAAGCTCATCAGCCTGGTCGAGCGCGCCACCAGGTCCAGCCTCGGCGTGGACCCCGTCAATGTCGCGGCCGGGAAGGAGCCGGAGATGACCAACTACCTGCTCCAGGTGAGCAGGCCTCGCGAAAACGGTCGTTGGAACCACCCCCGCCTCCGCCGCGGCCTCCGCCGTCAGGTGCCGCCGCCCCCTCGTGCGCAATGCAGCCGCACATGAGTTGCTGATCGATGCAGGCGACCGCCCCACCGCTGCCTCTTCCTGGTCTCGCAGGCCATAGCGCACGCCGCAACGGCCGCGCCCGAGCCTGCCCCCGCCAAGGAGCCGAAGCGCGCCCCCGCGCCCGCGCCCGCTCCCGCGAGGCGCGAGGCTCCTGCGCCTTCACCGGCTCCGGCGCCCTCGGCGTCCACGTCGTCATCCCGGCCGTCCAAGCCGACGCTCGACCCCGAGTCCCAGGGCTTTGACGGCTCCCACGACCGCACGCGCGAGCTCGTCGGCGCGCACATCTCCAAGCCCAAGCTCTCGGACAAGCTCCTGGGGCGCCCGCCGCTGCTTTTTATCTATGACATCTTCCTGGGGCTTCGCGAGGCGACGGGCCTCGGCGCCGGGCTCCTCCCCGCCGCCCTGGAGGACCGCAAGGCCATCAAGGAGCGCGAGAACAAGCTCGCCTTCCTCGGCATGGCCATCGACCTGGCCGAGGAGGTCACCGGCGTGCGGTGCCCCGCGCAGCCGGAGCTGGTCGCGAGCGGGAAGGACTCCCCCGCCACGAACGTATTCCTGCAGATGCTCGGCGCGGCGGCGCAGCGCGGGGACGACAAGGCCGCCGTGAGGCGCGCACGGGCGCGCACTGACGGCTCCGCGGCCGAGGACGCTCCGCCGGCCGCAGCCCAGGCCCCAGCCCCCGCCCCCGCCCCCGCCCCTGCCCCGGTCAGGCGTGAGGAGCGGGCGCCCGCGCCGGCCGCCGCGGCACGGGGGGGTCCCGTCGCGGCGACGGCGGACCCTTCGATGCTGCCCGGCGGCGACGGCCGTCACGACGGCGACGGCGGCAGGGGCAGCGACGACGGCGGTGACGGCGCCGCGGTTGCGGGCGGCCTGACGGGCGATGGCGGGCAGCAGGAGGCGGTCGGGGCCATCGGGGGGCGGCCGAACAGGCAGCTGGGACGGCCGCAGACGGCCCGGAGGCGGCCGCCGCGGGCGGGGCGGCCCGAGGGTGAGGCGGCGGCCGAGGCGGCCCCCGCACCCAAGCGCGCCGAGGGCGTGATGGGGGAGGGGGAAGGGGCCGACAGCGACGAGGAGGACGGCGGGCTCGGGCTCGGGCTCGGCGCGGGGGCGGGCGGGCTCGCCGGCGGCGGGGCGGGGAAGCACACGGCCGACATCCTGGGACGGGCGAGGCAGGAGGCCGGGCGCGCGGGGGCGAGGGCGGAGGGGAAGGAGGACGAGGCGGCGGCGGCGTCGGGCGGGGGGGGCGGTCTCAAGATGGGTCGGATCGGGGCGGCGGCGCGGGGCGGCGGCGCCTCGGGGCAGAAGCTCGACCTCGCTGGGCTGCGGGAGGCGGTGCAGGGGCTGGTGCAGTCGGCGACGCCGCTGGGGCAGTCGATGGGGTACGCGAGGGAGGACCTTGACGACATGCGGGCAGAGCTCGCGCAGTGGGGCGAGGAGACGAGGCGTCAGGCGGAGGCGCTGGAGGCGGCGCGCCAGGTGACGGCCGAGGCGGTGAGGCCGTTCGAGGCCCGGCTGCGGTCGGCGGAGGACGCGTGCCAGGGGCTCGAGGCGCGCATCGCGCAGGCTCAGGCCAAGATCGCCAGCAACGACGGGCGGGTCCGGGAGCTCGTCATGCTGGCCGTGACGAGGGGCAAGAGCTGACGCGGGGGGTGTGCTGCGGCGAAGGCCGGGGCGCGGGCGAGGGTGGACGCCTCACCGGCGCGAGCGCCGGTCGGTGGAGTGGTGATGCCCGCCATGTGCGGGCGATGGGTCGAGGCAGCGGCGCGATGACCGGGGGGGGCAGTGGCGTTCGGCGCCCGCCTCCGCCAGCCTGGACGGGGTCGTGGGTGCTGGCAGACGCAGGCGACCCGCCCGGGCGTGTCTGTGTGCATCGCTCCGCGAGCTACGGCAACATGCGTGGCAGGGTGCCACTTCTGCAGTCATTCCAGTGGTGTTGCCGCGCGCGCCCTCTTGCAGCGCGTCACTGCGACAAGCGGGCCGCGCAAAAGTCAATTGTCCGCTAACAGTTGGCCAAGCAAGCGTCGTCCGGCCCCAGCGAGGCAAGGAGGATGCCCCGAGCCGTGAGCAGCGGGTCAAGCGCCCCTGCGTAGTCACCCCCTCGGAACCTGCACACGCGAATGTTGCACCAAGTGACACCAATGTCTGAGTGCCCGCTGGCCAAGTCCCAGGCCGATCCGACATCAGGGTGCTCGTCCCCCAGCGCAGCTTGCTGCACTGACACTGCCCGCTCCGGTGCCTCTAGCGCTGCACCATGATTGCCCGCACGTAACTTGCTATTGCCCAAAACGCTCCACGCAGCACCGACGTCAGCATGATCCCCACCGATCATGGCCTGCAGCGTCATGAGTGCTCGCTTGTAAACCTCGATCGCAGCAGCATCATTGCCAGCCTTGAACAGCAGATTCGCAAGGTCCCCCAAGTGATGGCCATGCCGCTCACGATGCAGACACGGCCGTAGAGCCGCCAGGATCCCGAGCTCTGCCGACCCCGGCTCCCGGTGGGACAGCTCGACCAGACGCTTGGCCACTGCAGGCCGCAGGCTGCGAGCGTCTCGACACGGCTCCATTGGGCGGTCGCGGCCTCACCCGCTGTTGTCGGGACGGCTGCTCCGGCATCGTCGGCTTGCTCGGCCATCGGCCCGTCGTGCGTGCGGTTGGGAAGGGTATGCCTGCAGGTAAGAGACAGTGACAGGCGTCGCTCGCAGGGTTTTTCACCGCCGAGCCTGATGATGGGGATTTCGCTCCCGTCCGCGTGGCACGGCACGACAGATGATACGCTGCAGCTACTGCAGGCCCAGTTTGCCGCTCGAGCGTGTTTGGCCTGCTTGGCGGCGCGTGCGGTGGGGTCGGCTGGCCTCCCGGAAGTGGGGCTGCCCGACTACGGTCGTATCGCTGGTTCGTGCATCTATCAACAACAGGGCCGGGTCAATGGCGCATGGCACGGTCGGGACAGGGTGGCCGGGGGCGCCGAGGCCGGGCGGTAGGGCGCGCCAGGCCTGCCCGGCTCACAGCTCCGGGATCTCCGGCGGGGGCCTGGCCCCGCCAGGAGCGCCAGGCGTGAGCGCGCGGCCGTCCGGGCGCGAGGCGAGCTGCTGCCTCTGCTGCTCGACGCTTGACTTGGCATCGCCCGCCATGGGATTGAGGACCGCAAAGCCTTTGCCCGCCCTGCGCACCCTCGTGGGGATCATCGACGCCCGGACCTTGGGCTTCGACGTCCCCGCGGCGTTGCCCCTCCGGCGCATGGCCGCCTCCTCCGACGCGATGCGGCCCGTTGGACCGCACATCCACTGCAGGCGCAACCCGCACCGGGCCTCCGCCACCCGGAACGCCGAGGAGAACGCGCCCAGGACGCCCACCACGATGCCCGCAACGGCCGAGAGCAGCTGGGTGAGCGACGTCGTCTCGGTCACGTTGAGCTCGGCGTACACGGCGGACCGCTCCAGCGACACGCGCAGCACCGTCGCGGCCGAGGACGGGTCCAGCCGGCCCGGGTCCGAGCCCGTCGCGACGGTGCGCTGCAGGTCCTGGGGGATAAAGCCGGTGGTCACCATGCCCGTGACCTGCCGCCGGCCGGTGAGAGACACCCCGAGGAAGCCCTCGACGGGGTCGTCCCTCGCGGCGCGGCTTCTGCCCGCCGGCGTGGAGTCGACCATGATGTGGGGGACCGCCGACACGCTCTCCGTCTGCAGAGCCAGCATGGTGCCGTTGGGCCCGAGCGACACCCCCGCCGACGACCCCACCGCGCCCGAGGCGGAGCCCCCCGGCTGGGCGGCAGAGCCGTCGACGGTGACCCACCGGCCCTCGGCGTCGACGGTGGCGAGGCGCCAGGCGAGGGCCTGCGCGGACCAGTGTGCTCGGAGCTCGAGGGCGGTGGCGACGGTGACGGAGCAGCCTGTGCAGGAGGCGTGGGTGCGGCAGACGTCGCCGGTGGGGGCGGAGGTGAGGACGGAGGTGGCGGCGGAGGCCTGGAGGGCGGTGAGGGAGTTTTCGGCGGCGGGGAGGACGGTGAGGGCGGCGGAGGAGGCGCAGGGGATGCCGGTCATGGGCTGGTGGACGACGTCCTGCGGCGGCAGAGCGGGGGTAGAGGAGGCAAGGCTGGTGGAGCGGGGTGAAGGCGGCCTGTGACGGCACGAGACTGCGATGGGCGGGCTGGGGGGGAAACACGCGGCGTGGCGATGGTGCCGGCTCGCGCTGGCTCTCACGAGGACGACGGTGGTGGTCGCTGCCCTTGCCTGGTCGATGCCTAGGACGCCGTCCGCCTCGACCATGAGGGATGAGGCGCGCGACGTGTTGTCGCTCGCGAAGCCGACGGTGAGGGACGCGGCGAAAGCGAGAGACGTGACAAAGGCGGCGATGGTGCAGACGCCGCCGAGGGAGGTGGGTACGACCCGCACGGCAGCGAAGCGGGGCTGGGTGTGGGCGGTGCGGAATCCGTCGACGGCGAGGAGAGCGCGCCAGAGGCGGGGCCGGAGGACGGGGACGGCGAGAAGGACGCCGAGGAGGAGGACGGAGCACAAGGCGGCGGCCACGAGGGCCAGCTGGAGGACCGTCGCGACGGACGTCGCCGCCGTGCGGACCTGCCCGGCAGAGCCGCCGGAGGAGTCGCCGGCGGAGCCGGAGGCCGCCCCCGCGGCCTGGGCGCGCCTCGGCCCCGCCGCCGCCGGCCCGCCGTGCCTCACTGCCCGGGCCACCCTTGCGATGTGCAGCCGCCTCCCCGGCTCCCCGGCGTCGCCCCGGGCCTCCGCCGCCTGCGCGGGCCCCGCGGCCGCGCCTGCCGCCCCGTCCGACGTCGGCGGCAGAGCCGCGAGCATGGCCGCCAGGGCCTCGACCGGCTCCACCGGCCCCGGCAGGCCCGCCGGGCAGAGCTCCGCGGCGAGGCAGGGGACACACCCGCCCCCCTGCGGCGCGAGCCTGGCCCCCGCGGGGCAGCCCCGGCAGGCGCTGTCCCCAGGGAGCGAGAAGAGGCCCGCGCCGCAGTGCAGGCACGCCGACGGCGTCGCGGCGCCCGCCGACGGAGTGAAGGTCCCCGCGGGGCACCTCTCGCACGCCACGGACCCGCGTTCGGCAGTGCTCGCGGTGCCGGGGCGGCACTCAACGCACGTCGCGTCGAGGCCCCCGGCGCTTGCCGTCCCCGGCCCGCAGAGCTCGCACGTCCGGCCCCCCTTGCCGACGTCGCACGTCACCGGCAGAGCCACGCACGACGCCCCGTCCGTGACGCCCGCCGCCGACGTCGACGTCCCGGGCGGGCAGGGCAGGCACGCGGCGAGCGACGCCGCGCCGCTCGCCGGGTTGTAGGTGTCCCTCGGGCACTGCCGCGACAGCACGCCGTCGTCGCAGTACCGGCCGGGGTCACACTCCACGCAGAGGGCCACGCGGTCCGACCTCGTCGCGACGGCGGTCCGGGTCGTGCCCGGGTCGCACGCGCGGAGCGACACGGCGGCGCTCCGGAGGTTGAGGAGCCCGAGGAAGGGATCCTGCGACACGACGGACAGCGGAGAGCCGGCGAGGTCCAGCTCCGTGAGCGAGTCGAGCACGGCGAGCGACAGCTGGGGAAGCCGGTCGATGGCGTTGCCGGAGAGGACGAGCGACTCCAGGGCAGAGCTGAAGGTCAGCGCGCCGGGGAGGACGACGCTGATGTTGCACCGGGAGAGGGTGAGCGACCGAAGAGTGCCGCCCACGGGGCGGAGGAGGTCAGACCCCAGGGCGAGCGACCCCAGGTCGACCCCCGTGACCGACACGGACCGGAGCGTCGAGTGGAACGCGCAGCCAGCCCAGCCGTCGCGGGGCAGCGACCGCGGGGCGCCGAGGCCGCCGAGGCGGGGGCTGGGGAGGACGGTCAGGTTGGCGAGGGCGGTGAGGCCGTCGAAGGAGGCGCAGCCTGGGGCCAGGGTGGTCAGGTGACGCGACCCGAGGGCCAGGGTGGTCAGGTTCGGCATCCCGGGGAGGAATGCCCCGGCGGGGAGGGCGGAGAGGGCTGTGTGCTCCAGCGAGAGCGACGCGAGGGCGGGGAGGGCGGTGGAGGCCCACCCGGCGGCGAGGGACGAGAGCGACGCGGGGAGGCGGAGCGACGCGAGGGAGCCGAGGCCGGACACGACGCCCGCCGGAAGCTCTGCCAGGGACGTCGCGGAGAGGTCGAGGGTGGTCAGCGCGGCGAGGCCGCGGAAGGCGCCCGGGGCCGCGGACGCCAGCGCCGCCGGCAGGGCCAGCGACGGGAGGGCGGTGAGGCCGTCGAGGACGTCGGCGGGTAGAGCGGCGAGGGACGTGCCCTCGAGGTTGAGGCGAGCGACGCGGCCGCACTCGGCGAAGGCGCCGGGGTCGGCGGCGGTCACGGTGGCGGGGAGGAGGACTTCGGCCAGGGCGGGGGCGCCCCTGCAGAGCCCGGCCGGGACGCGCGCGACGCGCGTGCCGGTGAGGTTGAGGGAGGGCAGGGAGAGGAGTCCGTCGAGGGGTGCCTCGCCGAGGGAGGCGAGGGTGGGGGGCAGGAGGAGGGAGGTGACGGAGGGGAGGCCGCGCAGGGCCCCGCCGCGCAGCTCGGTGAGGAGCGACGCGCTCAGGTCGAGGGCGGTGAGCGACGCGGCGCCGTCGAGGGCGCCGGCGCCGACGTCGCGGACGCCGGGGGGCAGGCCCACGCTCCGGAGCGACGCGGCGCCGCCCAGCGCCCCGCTGCCCAGCGACTCCAGCGCCGTGTGCGCGAGCCCCAGCCGCCGCACCGCCGTCCCGGCGAAGGCCCCCGTGCCGAGCGACGCCGTGCCGCTCGGCAGGCTGACCGACGAGAGGCGCGACGCGCCGGCGAAGAGCGAGTCAGGGAGCGACCCCCCTGGCAGAGCCACCGCAAAGAGGTCAACGGACTCGAGCTCTGCCATGCCGCCGAGCCGCAGGCCGTGTGGGACCGTGACGTTGACGTCGAACGCGAGGCGGACGACACCGGCGAGGGCGGCGAGGGCGGCCGAGGCGGGCGCGGCGGACAGGTTGCCGGCGACGCGCACCGACGCGGCCGAGGCGCCCGCCGTGGAGGCGGCGGCGTCGGCGGGGCCGCCCGGCAGAGCCGCGAGGACGAGGTCCCGCGCGTGGATGCCCGCGAGAGTGACGGTCCCCGCGCCGCTGTGGCCGAGCGACGCGACGACGGGGGACGTCGGCGCCCAGTCCGCGCCCCCCGGCCACGTCGGCAGTGCCGCGGGCCGGGCTGGCGTGCCGGTGAGGACGTCGATCCGGCCCGCCGTCACGACGGTGAGAGACGTGGCGTTGCTCGTCGGGCCGCAGCCGAGGATCGACGCGCCGGCGCCGAGGGTGAGGGTGGCGGCGCCGGGGCCGCCGGGCGCCGCCGGCCCGATCAGCGCCCGCATGAGGACGCCGTCGGTGGCCGGGGCGCCCCAGGGCAGTCGGCAGTCGGGGCGGCCGAGGGAGTGGGCCCCGGGGAGGAGGCGCACCGCGAGCTCTGCCGCGGGGGCGCCGAGCGCCGCGGTGAGGCTCTTGCAGCGCCGCTCGGCCCAGCAGCCCTCGACCGTCGACGGCCACGACGGCTCTGCCGGGTCGACGTCGACGGAGGCGTCCCATCCGTCGGCGAGCGGGGCGTCGAGGGAGGAGGGCGTCGGTCCGGTGGCCCCCCAGCAGATGATGGCCCCGCCGCGCAGGCCGCACGCGCCCCCGTCGGCAAAGGCCACGCTGGTCCAGCCGGCGTTCGGGAGCGGCACTGTGGTGACGGCGGCGGCGGCCTCCAGGCCCCAGCAGACGAGGGAGGACGAGGCGTTGATGGCGCAGGCCACGTCCACACCGACGGCGACGGCCGCCGTGCCGCTCCACGCTCCGGCGGGGCGCGTGGAGCGAATGAGGTCCCCGGTGGCGGGGACGAGGGGGAAGCACTCCAGGCGCCGCGACGGGCCGACGATGACGCACATGCCCCACGTGCCCATGGAGGCGTCGACCACGCCGGTGGAGGCGTGGGACGGCGGCGGCAGCACCGTCGGCCACGAGCAGGACCAGCAGAAGAGGGTGGCGTTGTCGCCCTGCGTCACGCAGAGCTCACTGCCCCCCGACCAGACGCGCCGAACCGACGACAGGGCGGGCGAAGGGCGCCTGGTCATGCACTGGTTTGGCGCGAAGCGAAGCGTCCCGTCGGCGAGCACGGCGACCCAGGCGCTCAAGCCCTCCTGGTTGCTCTCTGTGATGGGCACGGCGTCGAGGATGGACCCGGGGGCCTCAATGTCCAGCGGCTCCTCCTGCCGCCGCGCCGGCGAGGCGGGGTCGATGACCAGGAGGATCCCGCCGTTGGTGGTCGTGCCGACCATTGCCATGCCCCCATCGCCACCGTTGTGAACGTGGGCGTCGGCGACACCCGGCGTGTACGGGAGGGCCCGCATCGGTGCGGCGCTGCCGAGCGCCGAGCCGCAGAAGACCGCGTGGTCCGTCGAAAGCACGCACACGACGCCCGGGAAGCCCCCTAGCACCCGTGCCCACCCGCGCGGCGGGGGGCGCGGCACCAAGTCCAAGGCCGGGTTGCCATCGGCCCAGCTCCACCGGACGAAGGAGCCGTCGTGGCGCCACGCAACGACGCTCCAGGTCCCCGCACAGTCCAGCGCCGCCCAGCCCCCGGTCCCGACGATGCCGGGCGGAGCGTGGTCGTCGGCGTCGCCGGCCAGCAGCTGGCGGGAGAAGACGCCGCTCGTTGACACCACGTACACCACGGTCGAGTACATGCACACGTCCTTGACGTCGGGCAGGCCCGAGGGCGAGGTCATTGCGGCGAGCTCTGGGGTCTGGAATGCAGAGACTAGGTCCATGGTGCAGAACAGCGTATCGGCCATGTCAATGCCACACATCGAGTTGGAGCCCACACCCACGACGCGCCAAGCCGCCGACCGGAACGGCAGGCGAACACGAGCCTCGGTGAATGCCGCACCCGGGCCCGACACTGAGCTCTCCCGAGCTGTCCAGCAGACCATGCCTCGGCCGTCGAGCTTGATCCCGCAAGCGTCGCCGAAGAAGTTCTTCAGCTGGAGCCACCGCGTGGAGGGGTCCACCGGCCAGCCGGACACGACCGAGACACCGTCTTCGAAGCACGCAGCCGTTCCGTTGCGCCTCATGACGCAGCCACGGGTCTCGCCGCCGTGCTCCAGCGCCGACCAACCACCCTGGTCCACCCACGGACGGTCAGAGGCAGCCATGTCGGCATCGATGCGCCCCGTCGCCGAAAGCGTCGTCAGCCTTTGTTCCTCGGAGCCATGGAGGACGGCGATCCAGCGCCTGTCGGGCGCAGGGCCGAGGTCGACAGTGCTTTTGTGCGCCTGGCCGGTCCGCGGCCAGAAGGAGGCGCCTCCGCCCCACGACACAACGCCAAGCGTGTTTGCTCGCACCAGCTCCGACCCAAACGCCGACCGCACGGCTGATGCGAGCACGTCAAGTCCCGCGGGCCAGTTCCCCGCTTGAAGCAGGCCGCTTGCCCGGCCCGCGGCGTGGCTTTCCCTGATCACGAGGCCGGATGGGTCGACAGCCCCCGGCATTGCGCGGACGGCCGTCAGTGCCGACGCCAGCACTGCGGCAAGGGCCAGGAGCCGGCCGTGCGTGCCGATTGTTCTTCTGCCCGGCGAGATGCTCGCCGACGGGCGGCCCTGCCGTCCGTGGGCGGACCTCATTGTAAACGGCGTATATATTTCAGCGCGCCGCGGGGTTTGCAGCGCGCACGTGTGCGTCTGTGGCTCACGCTTGGTGGCACGGACGCGTGCGAGCACCTGCCCGGGCCTGTTGCTCTGCCGGCAGCAGGCTGACCGGCTTGCCGCGCGTCACCCGGCTGGCACGGGGGCGTCGGGCTTGGGCGATGTGCGCACGAGGAAGAACTTGAGGATCGCGAGGGTCATGCCGCCCTCGGCGCCGCCCTCGACGAGCTGGCGGCCGGGGACGAAAACGACGTCGGCTCCGTCCTCCTTGGCCCACGACGTGGCCAGGAAGGTCGCGAAGACCATGTGGCTCGTGGCCACGGCGCCGATGGCCGACACCTGCACGCACCGGTCCGTGTCGAGGGCGGCGTGCTTGAGCGCCGAGGCCAGCGGCGCGATGGGGCTGTCGTGAGCCTTGCGCAGCGCGAAGCGCCGCTCCTCGTCCACCAGGGCGGCAGACCCGTGCGTGATGCCGAGCGAGGGGTCCGGCAGAGCCACGACGAAGGCCTTGGCGTTGCGGGCGCCGACGTCGAGGATCCGCATGACGACGGCGGGGCCCTTGCCGTCCCCCGCGCGGTCCTCGTTCACCAGAGCCAGAGCGCGCGCGGCAGAGAACAGCGCCTGCGGCCCCACGGCGGAGACCACCACCTCCCTGTCCGGCAGCTCGTCGAGAACGGCGCCGATTTTCGTCGCCAGCATCCGCGGCGTCGTGGACCGCGACACGCGGAGCACGTTCTCCCCCTCGACGGGCTTGAGGTTCTCGAGGTACGCCGGCTTGTCCGACGGGGGCGGCACGGCGGCGGCGTCGGCATCGGCGGCGGGCTCGTCCGCCGAGGGGGTCGGGGAGGTCGAGAAGGCGCGCCGCGCCACCGCAAATGCAGTGGCCGCGCAGCTCTCCTCTGCCGACATGGCGGGGGGGAAGCAAAGTGCCGGGGAGGACGCCGCGACGGCCCCAGCCGAGGCCGACGGGCCCGACGCCGGCGGCCGGGACACCGAGATGCCTGCGAGGGCGGCCGGGGCGCATTTGGGAAGTGTTTGAGTGCAGTGCGCTCGTGAGCGGCGCTAGCTCGCGACGGGGTGAGCGGGAAAAGCGCGGCAATCGAGCCGAGGTTTGCCTGGAACTGCACTCCACCGCGAGCTCTCACCCTGGCGAAGCATCCTAAGGACGCGAGGGACGGGACGCATGGCTTACGCGGCAGCGGGCCCGCGCTGGGTCGTGTGCTGCCGCCCGAGCGGGTCGGGGCGAGAACCCTTTTCAGCCCGACGTGGCCGTGGAGGGGGCAAAACGCCTCTGCCAGGAGAGCGATGACGCCACGCAGGGCAGGACACGGCCCGCACAGCGCCCCCCCGTCCGACCACCATGCGCGTTTTTGTTGGCGTGAAGCGTGCCGTCGACTATGCCGCGAAGATCCGCGTGCAGGCCGACAAGAAGGGTGAGCGGGCATTCGGTTTGGCCCGGCAGCCGACGATGCTGCTCGCGCCTCGAACAGTCGATGGTGCTGCCCCACCCGTCGCGCTGGTGGCCCTCCCCCTCGCCGCTCCGCAGCCGTTGACATCTCCAACGTCAAGATGTCCATCAACCCGTTCTGCGAGATCGCCGTGGAGGAGGCCATCCGCCTCAAGGAGAAGAAGGTCGTGACCGAGGTGAGGCCGCCGCCGCGGGGCGGCTCAACGGCCGCAACCACGTGCTGCGGCGGGCCGATATCAGCCCGCCCAGCTCGCCGGGCAGCCGGAGGGCGGATCTCTGCCACCAGCTCGAGGGCGCGCTCGTGATTGTTGGTGCCACCGCAGGTCGTCGCCGTCTCCATCGGCCCCAAGCAGGCCCAGGAGTCCATCCGCCACGCCCTTGCCATGGGTGCCGACAGCGGTGAGGGGCCTGGAACGCGGGCTCGCCTCCCGGCGGGCGTTTTCCCTCGGAACCATTGCCCACTCGCCTCCGGCGCGCCGCTCCGCTGCCCCGCCTCGCAGGCATCCACGTGACCACGGACATGCGGACGGACCAGGACCTGCAGCCGCTCGCCGTTGCGAAGATCTTCGCGCACCTGCACGCCGAGCACAAGCCCGAGGCGTGGATCCTCGGCAAGCAGGCCATCGACGACGACAGCAACCAGGTGGCGCAGATGCTCGCCAGCCTCACGGACCTGCCCCAGGCCATGTTCGCCTCGAAGATCGAGGTGGCGGAGGACAAGGCCTCGGCCACGGTGACGCGGGAGATCGACGGCGGCCTGCAGACCATCAAGGTGCCCCTCCCTGCCGTCTTCTCCGCGGACCTCCGCCTCAACGAGCCCCGGTACCCCACCCTCCCCAACATCATGAAGTCCAAGAAGAAGAAGATCGAGGCAGTCGACGCCGCGTCGCTCGGCATCGACCTCGAGCCCCGCATCCAGGTCCTCGAGGTGTCGGACCCCCCCACCCGCGAGGCCGGCTCTACCGTCGCCGACGTCGACGAGCTCATCGCCAAGCTCAAGAACGACGCCGGGGTCCTCTGAGCGCCCCCTGCCCGCCCCCCGTGCCGTGAGTGTGCCAGGCACGCGCCCCCTCCTCCCCCCCCACCGCCTGTGACCGTTTGACCCATTTCGCCCGCAACGCCCGCGCTCACACGCCCCGTTAGCCGCCCGCCGGCACCGCCGCCGCCCGGGCCGTCTCATAGCTGCGTGAAGTTGGTGTGCCCCGTGCTGCCGGCGTGCGCCTGCGCCTCCTTCTGCCCCTTGAGCGGCGTGTTGCACTGCAGGCAGAGCAGGTCGAAGGACGAAGTGTCCACGAAGGCACGAACCGCCTTCATGTTGGCCGCGATGGCCTTGGCCTCCTCCAGCGGCGCCGGGTCGTCATGCTCGAACTCCGTGTCGAAGCCCGCCTCGCTCCCCGTCCCCGCCGTGTCCCTCGCCAGAGGGTCGTAGTGGATCCCGTCGTTGACAAGGTACGAGCACTTGCCCTCGCTCCCGAACCGGTACACCGTCCCGGACTTCACCTCCACCACCGCGAAGCGCCTGCCGAGCTGCCGGGCCAGGACCGTGAGCTCGATGGCGCCGCCCCAGTGCGTGTCGTCGAGAAGCCATGCCTGGTATTCGGCCGGCGTCTTGCCGTCCAGCGTGCCGTCGGGGAACCCGGCGCCGGGGATGAGGCTTGCGGCGAGCTCCCTGACGTACCGCCCCATCTCCTTGGTGTTGCCCATCGCGAGGAAGCCGACGGCCGTGAACAGGCACGTGTTGTCGGCCTTGACCGTCACACGCCGCATCGCTCCCGCCGCCGCGGGCCCTGACGACCCACCGTCCGCAGACGCGCCCCCTGCTCCCGTAGTTCCGCTCGCGGAGGCGCCTGCGGCGCCGGTGGAGCCGTAGCCGGGGTTCTCGACGTCAAACTGGGCCGCATTGGTGATTCCCAGGGACGCGATGGTCGCGGCGTCGTCGGTATCTGGTCCGGCGATCGGTTCGCGTGTCCTCTTGGTCATCAGCGAGAAGGTTGCAGCGTCAAGCCCAGGCAGGGCGGCGATGATCGCAAGCTTTGCGTCCGCCCAGCTCGTTGAGTCCAGCAGCCGCAGCACGGCAGACTTGGACGGCGCATTGACCTTGAAACGGATCGCTGCCATGCCTGGCCGGACAGTGGCCCCGGGCCGAAGGAGTTCGGGGCAGAGTCATGGCACAAGTGAGACGATTTTCATTGGCCGGCAAGAGTCAGCACGGCGAACGGCCGAGTGAGGGGCGGCCGCTGCGCATTGGTGCCTGGCACGTATCGGAGGGCGTACAGCCGGGACCATGAGCCAAGGATAAGGCATCCGCCCGGAGTTGCGCTGCTGGGCCGGGAGCCGCCCTTGCCCCGGCATGCGCGGATGCCGAGCATCCCGCGGTCATTTCCATGAAGTGGGACGCAGTCGCGGGAGCTTCTTGGCCGCGAGGGCGGTGGTTGTGGTCCAGTCGCCGCGCAACGCACCGCCGGCTGCTCACCCCGGAGCTTCCCGCCCCACACTGGCCTAGTGGTGTGCGCGACAGACCCGCACCTCTTGGAATGGAGCGAGGCCAAGGCCGCGACGGCACGGGGTCCTTCTGCACTGCCGTGCTTCAACCACGAGAACCAAGCACTCTCGGCCTAGGCAGGCATGGCAGCGTCCGGGTCCTCCAGCGCCGGGGTCGGAATCGCCATTGATGATGCCACGCTCGAGACAGCAACGGCCGTGGTGGAGGACGCCGGGTTCTCGTCGGCCAAGATGGCGATGATCCGCGCACTGTGCCAGAACAACGTTTTCACCACCGAGCAGGCCGCCGAGCTCATTGGCACGGTCTCGATGTCGTCCGACAAGCTCGAGGCGCTCGACCTCTTCGCGGAGCGCCTGTCGAACCCGTCCGAGGCCGATGCCATCGTGGAGCAGTTCTCGTTCTCGTCCGACAAGGACACCGCGCGCGAGAAGCTCTCGGGCATGTCCCCCGCCAAGGCTGGTACTCTGGCTGCGTTTCCCGTGGAGTCCGACGGGCACCGGAGCTCAGAGGACGTGGATCGCTTCCTCGGCGCGCTCGACGCCGCGTCGATGAGCAGCGACAAGGTCGAGGCTGCCCGCGCCGAGTGCGAGGAGCACCCGACGCCCCCGTTCAGCTGTGAGCAGATGCTGGAGGTGCTCAAGCGCCTGTCGTTCTCAGACGACGCCAAGGCAGTGCTCGAGATGTTCGCGGGGCCGGCAATTGTCTACCCCATGACGTGCGACGAGATCGTCAGCGTCCTGGAGGTCTTCTCCATGAGTGACGACCGTATCGCCGTGCTGCCGTCGCTCAAGCCCTTCGTCAAGGACGCGCAGAACAAGCTTGCGATCGTCGCTTCCTTCAGCTTCTCGTCGGACAAGGTGCGTGCGGAGGAGATCCTTCGCGACGTCCTGGTGCGCCTCGAGCCGTCCGAGCCGCCCGAGGCCGCCGTGCAGGACGTCCTGCGGCGCATCGGGAGCTGCCCGGCGGGGTACCGGTGGCGCAAGGTGCCCTCCGGCTGGCGCTGCGCCGCCGGCGGTCACTACGTGTCCGACGCCCAGGTCAGCGCCAACCTCTGAGCCCTGCCGTCGCATCCAGAGGGGTTGCTGGTAGTTCCTGCGCAGCTTGCACTGCTGGGGCCCGGCCTGAATCCAGGCCTGGGCTCCCGTCGGCAAGCTGCTCCCTGGCTACGCACGCACAGGCATTGCACCGAGTGTGAAGCGCTTGCAGCACAACGAGGGATAGCACGGGCATTGCACCGAGTGTAGAGCGCTTGCAGCACTACGAGGGATAGCACGGATAGTGCACCGAGTGTAGAGCGCTAGCAGCGCTACGAGGGACAGCACGGGCATTGCACCGAGTGTGAAGTGCTAGCAGCACAACGAGGGATAGCACGGATAGTGCACCGAGCGAGGCGCGGCCGCTGAGGCGAGGGATCGCACGAGCGCTGCGGGTTCGGTGCGCCGCGCTGGCACGCAAGCCACACGCCCTGAGACGCGCGCCGACGGGCCGGTGCCTGCCTACCACCCACTGCCGATGCCCCGCCCCTGCAGAGCCGCCAGGGCCTTGGCCTCGAGGCTCTTCTCCTCCGCGGGGCGGGCACGCTTGCTCCCCCGCTCCTCCTTGTCCTCCTCCTTGTCCTCCTCCTTGTCCTCCTCCTCGGCCTCCGCCTCCTCGGCCTCCTCCTCGTCTGGGTCTCCGAGCACGGCTCCCTCCCCCTCCTCCCCCTCCTCCTCGCTCTCCTCGTCGTCCCTCCCCCTCGCGCGGAGCCGCTCTACCCTGTGCTTCGCCCGCACGCGCACCCTGTCCCGCGCCCTGTCCGAAGCGTCCCCGTCCCGCACGCGCGTCAGCGCCGCCGCCGCGTGCGCCGCCACCGCCTCGTCGCGGGCACCCTTCCCCTCCGCCTCCGTCGCGCCCAGCGTCGCGGCGAGCTCTGCCAGCGCGTCCCTCCCCTGCTCTGCCCGGCGCCCCACTTCGAGCGCCCCCTCCGTGACCCGGATGGCCCGGGCCCGCTGCCACTCCGGCACGTCGTGACCCTCGAGGCCCTCCATGAGCTCTGCCGCGGTCTGGGGGCCGGAGCCCGCCGCCGAGGCGCCCTCCTTCCGCCGGAAGAGGTCCTCGCCGTCGCTGTCGTCGCTGTCGTCGCTGTCGTCGCTGTCGTCGCTGTCGTCGCTGTCGTCGTCGGACGACGACGGGGCCGAGGCCAGCCTCGCCTCGTCGGCCTCCTTGCCCTCCTCCTCGTCGGCCCCCGCCTTGCCGCTGGCTGCCTCTGCGCGCTTCGCCTTGATCGTCTTCTTCAGCCGGTCCAGCTTCCGGTCGCGGTTTCGCAGCTTGTACGACTCCTCGCGGCTCTGCGCGCCCTCGAGGGCCTTGGACTTGGGGGTGGAGGGGAGGCCGACGGAGGCGGCGAAACCGTCGAGGTCGAGGCCCGAGGCGTCGAAGACGGAGGAGTCGGGCTGGAGCATGACTGACCTGACGTAGGAGGCGAAGGCGCGCTGCGCAAGGTGGCGGAGGTGGGGGTCGGCGGCGACCTGGGAGGCGACGAGGCCGCCGATGGAGCGCGCCTGGGCCTTGGCGATGGCGATGCGGCGGAGGGGGACGGCGCGCTCGCGGAGGCGGGCCAGCATGCCGGGCGCCTCGGCGGGGAGGAGGACGAGGAGGCCGTTGCCGCGCTGGCGGAAGCGGGCGGTGCGGCCCACGCGGTGGATGTAGGTCGCCACGTCATCGGGGCAGTCGAGCTGGAGGACCCAGTCGAGGCCCGGGAAGTCGAGGCCGCGGGCGGCGACGTCGGTGGCGATGAGGACGGCTGCCTTGCGGCCCTGGAAGGCCCCGTAGATGGCGGTGCGCTTGTCGTGGGCGATGCGACCGTGCAGCTCCATGACGGGCACCCCGGGCCTGAGGCGGCGGAGCGTCTCGAAGAGGAAGCGGGCCTGCTTTGTGGAGGAGACGAAGACGATGGTGCGCTGCCGGAGGTGGGCCTTGACGAAGGACCAGAGGAGGTTGACCTTGTCCTTGAGCGGGCAGACGACGTAGGCCTGGACCAGCTTGCGGGGGGTGGCCTCGGCAGAGGCGGCGTGGACGTCGACGTACTGGGGGTCGGACAGGCTGAGGCGGGCGAGGCGGGCGACGTCGTGGGTCTGCGTGGCGGAGAAGAGGAGGGTCTGCCGCTGGGGGGCGGCGGGGAGATAGGACATGATGCTGTCGAGAGCCGGCGCGAATCCCATGTCGAGGAGCCGGTCCGCCTCGTCGAGGACGAGGGCGCGGAGGGGCGTGGGGTCGAGGTCGGGGGACTGCTGGAGGTGCTGGAGGAGGCGGCCGGGGGTCGCGACGAGCACGGCGAGGCGGCCGATGACGGCCTGCTCGTCCGCGAAGCTCTTCCCGCCGCACACCAGGCCGGCGGTCAGGTCCGGGTGCCTGGATCCGAGGCGCTGGAGCACTCCCATGATCTGGAAGGCCAGCTCCCGCGTCGGGGTGATGACCACGGCGGCGAGGCCGTCCTCCGCCGACCACCGCTCCCGGTAGAGCATCTCCACCAGGGGCACGAGGAAGGCGAGGGTCTTGCCGGAGCCCGTCTTGGCCGCGCCGAGCACGTCCCGGCCCGCGAGGGCGTGCGGGATGGCCGCGCGCTGCACGTCCGTGAGGCTCGACCACTTGTTCGACGCGAGCGCGGACTGCGTCGCCCGGCTCAGCGGCAGCTCCGAAAAGAGCTCCGCGCTCGCGTCCTGCGTCCCAGGCTCCGGCGCCTCGCTGGCCACGCGGCGGGAAAGCTGCGCCGCCTCGGCCGCCTCCCGCTTGCTCGTGGTCTCCGGCTTGATCTCCCGCCCGGGCTTGCCCCGACCCCGTCCCTTGGCCTTGCCGCCCTTTCCGGCCTTGCGGGCCGAGTCCGGCCGGGCGGCTCCCGCCGAAGACGACGACGAGGCACCGCCCCCGGCATCCCCGCGGGGACGCTTCCGCGACGCAGGCGGGCCGCTCATGTCTCGATTCACCCGCAAAGGCTCCGGTATGCGGCTGCAGGCAGTCTCAGGGACCGAGTGCGGGGCGAGGAAGGGAACCAGGAGAAAATGCAGAGCCTGAGCGCCAGACCCGGGCGACCGTCGCCGCCGGACGGGCCACTGCACGGCACGGTCGCGCCCCGCGAGTGGTCAGCCATGACAAACGGCGTTTGGTGCCTTGCAGCGGCCGTGGCGGTCGCCGCGGGCACCGCCGCCGCCGTGGAGCCCCCGCGCGCCGCTGTCGAGGCATGGACGAGCGGAGCCCCGGTCACGGCGCTCCGGCTGGCCGTGCGGCACAACGAGGGGAGCAGCGCACAGGACGTGGACTCGCTGCCCAGCTGGATGCCCCGGATCGAGGCGCACCTGCACTGCTCGCAGCGCATCAGCTCCGCCTTGCCGACCCACCACGAGCAGGGCCTCGCCTCGCACCCTTGCATCGCCCAGCTTCCCACGGAGGTGGCGCTGTTCCGCTCGGTGCCGCCGTCGCGGCTCCTCTTCCGCGTGATCCGGCTCGCCGGCGGCGGGCTCGCCGGCCCCTCGCCGGGCCTCGGACACGTCGTCAGCGCGCTCAAAGATCTTGCCCCCGGCGCCAGCGGCCGGGCAACAACCCGGACGTCGTCGGAGGCCCTGCTCCGGGTGTCGGCGGAGCTCAGCATGTGAGCTCCCATGGCACAACAATTGCCCGCGTGAGCCTTCCCCTCCCACCCCCCCCCTGCTCCCCGGGTACACCCGGCGTGCCGCAGCGTCCAGTACGGGGAGAACATCGGCCTGGTCATGGCCGTGGCGTCGGCGGTGGCATCGCACGGGCCCACGGGCGGGACCAAAAAGAGCACGACACGCACGCTACACCCCGGCCTGCTCGCGCGCGCCGTCGCCCGCGAGGCCCCGGACGTGCTCGATGCCGGCGATGAGGACGGTTTTGTGCTGGTGAGACGCGCGTCTCGCGGGAGCGTTGCGCGTCGGTCAACCGTGGATTGTATGGGCGGCGCAGGGATACCGACGCCATGGGCAGCAGAACCCCGCGTCAGCCGCCCCGTCCGGTCCGTTCCACTCTTTGTTTGATTTTCATGCGTGATCCTGCCCCCTGCGCCGCAGCCGGTGCTCCTGGTGGACGAGGAGCTCGCGCCGTCGCTGGAGACCGGGCAGCTCGCGGACTGGGGGCTGGCGCACTCGGGGCAGGCCTCGGGCGACGCGGGCGACCGCCCCGCTGCCGTGGTGGTCGCGATCGTGCGCCGGGGTGCCGCGGGGACCGAGGTTCTCGACGCTGACGCCGTGGCCGAGGCGGCCGGGGCGGTCTTGCGGACCGTGGGCGCGCTCCCACCCCCCGGCGGCGTCATCACGGGCGCAACGGGCGGCGCGTGGGCGTCCAGGGCGTGGGGGAGGGCGGTTCACTCCGTGGGGGAGGCGCCGGCCGCGGCGCTGGTCTGGCCCGCCGTCCTGGTGAGGGCACTTGCCGCCGCCAGGACGCAGGCCGCCGCGGCGATCCTTCGACGCTGCGCTGCTGGTCCCGAGAACTCGGCTCTGCTCCGCACTTCGCTGTGGTCGGGGCTGGCCCGCCGGTGGGCGGCGGTGGCGCGGCTGTCGAGGCGCGTCGAGGCCCTCGGCGACGAGGCCCTCGGCTATGCCGCCGGGGGCGGGGCGGCGGGGAGTGGTGGTCTCGGCGCGCTGGTGCGGTTTCGCGCGGCGGCGTCGCACCTGCTCCGAGAGTCTGACGCGACGTTCTATGCTGCTGCGGCGGTGGCCGTGGCGGCGGACCACAGCACGCACGGGTGCGGGGCGTGGGAGGAGACGGCGGGGCCGGCCGGGGCCGCGGCGGCGGAGGCGAGGTCGGCCCTGGCGTGGGCGGGGATCGTTGCCTGCTCGGCCGCGGCCGCGGGGCTGGGGGGCGCGGCGCTCCGGCTCGCCCTGAAGTGGCGGGACCGGCTGTCGACCGCCGCAAGGCTGGGGCCACGGAAGCGCGTGTGACCGCCCGCGTCGCGATGTGGGGGGAGCGGCAGCGGTGCGCGTGGCGTGAAAACGAAACACAAACACAGGGGGGGTGCCCGCACGCACGCAAGCGGGCCTGCCGCTCCCGGCGCTCCCCCGACCACACCGATCACGGATGTTCGTGCGGTGGCAGGTACGGCCGCGGCGGGGCGGGTCGTGCCCACCGGGGGTCAACTTGGCAGAGGTAGGGCGGACGCCGCCCGAGCGGCCGCGGCTGGGGCACCCAGGGCCGCCAGTCATGTCGGCCTCGCTCGCAGAGGCGGATGAAATCCTGTTCCGGTCGCTCAAGCAGGGCGGGATGTGAGCTGGCCGCGGCCGAACGGCCGCCCGGGGCGTGGTGCGGTGGCAAGCTCGCGGCCTGCGCAGCCTCGCCAGTCGCCCCCGCCGAAAGGGCCGCCCGGATGCACCCGCCCGCGGATCGCCTGCATGGATCGCATGCACCGGGACGCGCCGATGACGCGCGCGCCCGCGCCTCTCACCCTCCCGCTCGCTCGCAGCCGGGTGCCCTCGGCGGTCACGGCCGTGGCGGGGATGACGGGCGACCACCTCGTGGGCCTCGTGTCGGCGTGCGTCGAGGTCGTCAGCGAGGGCAAGACGAAGCTCCCGGGCCGCCTTCCCCCGGCCATGGGCGCGAGGCACCGCAACTGCTCGCGGCTCGCGGCGGCGGTGATTGATCTGGGCTACGGCCGCTCTTTCGCGTACAACAACCTCCTTTACCCGTCCGCGAACGACACCCGCGACGTCTTGCAGTGGCTCGCCGGCCGCCTGCCGCGCGGGGACGAGGGGGAAGGGCCGGAGGAGGCCGACGCCACCCCCGAGGGGCGGTTCCGCTCCGCCGCTCGCGCCGCGGTGGACGCCTGGCGGTCCGGCCCCGAGCCCGCCGCGCAGCCCGCGCTCGAGCTCTGCCGCCGCCGGGCGCTCGAAGCCGCTGCCGCGCGCGGCGACGCGCCGCGGGCAACAGTCCTCGCCGCGTCGGCAGAGCTTCCCCCGCTCCGCTCGGTGGCCGTCTCGCCGGCGGTCCCGCTGGGCAGGCACGCGGGGTGCCGGCGTGTCCGCGCGGGCGCGCTGCTCAACGCGGCGTCGGTCCGCCGCGGCCGGTCTGCGGCCGGCTCTGTCGCCGCCGGCTCTGCCGAGGAGGCGTCGGCTCGGCTGGACGCGCTGTCGCGGGAGCACTTCGCCGCGGCGTCGGCCCCCGGGTCGTCGTCCTCGGGCGCGGGCTGGGCGGCCGGCGTCGGCGGCGGCCTCTCGGGCTCTGCGGGCGGCGGCGGTTTCGCGGGCCTGAGCCTGGGCCGTCTGGTGGCGTCGGTTCGCGCGTCTCGGGTGGACCTCGGGCGAAACGCGTTCCTGCTGTCGGCGGAGTTTGCGCAGGAGAGGGCGGAGGCGGCTGCGGACGCCGGGGGGGGCGGGGCCGGGGCGGAGGCGGAGGGGGAGGGGGCTGACAGGGCGAAGACGGACGAGGAGGTGGCGGCGGAGCGGGCGGCGGAGCTGGAGGGGGAGGAGGGACGGAAGCGGGGCGCCGACGGGCGGACGGGGCGGGCGAGGGCGGGGCGGGCGGCGGGCG